>ENA-UOXP01000031-UOXP01000031.1-mixed-culture-metagenome-genome-assembly--contig:-NODE-31-length-111913-cov-30.159068_pt1 | contig 111913 bp, 104 predicted proteins | sample MGYA00238161_ERZ761639 | MGnify/ENA primary metagenome ERZ761639 (study PRJEB28913, sample SAMN08776760) | mixed culture metagenome | isolation source: Freshwater growth medium | place: USA...
GTGCGCAACGGCGTGAGCACCGAAGACGGCAAGAAGATCCAGCAGGCCATCAAGGCCAGCAAGCTCAAGGTGCAGGGCGCCATCCAGGGCGACGCGGTCCGGGTGACGGGGGCCAAGCGTGACGACCTCCAGGCGGCTATGGCGCTTATCAAGTCCGAGCTGAAAGACCTGCCACTTTCTTTCAACAACTTTCGCGATTGAGATGGTCCGCGCCTGCGCACTCGCAGTCGGCGTGCTGCTGGCTTTTCCAGCGGCAGCGCAGCAGGTGGCGCTTTCCGGCGTGGCCGGCGGCAAGGCGCTGGTCACCATCGACGCGGCCGCGCCGCGTTTCCTGAGACCCGGCCAGGCGCACCAGGGCGTGAAGCTGCTGAGCCTGCAGGGCGAGACGGCGGTGATCGAGGTCAACGGACAGCGCCAGACCCTGCGGGTGGGCGAAGCGCCGGTGAGCCTGGGGCGGGCCAAAGCCGATGCAGGCTCCCAGCGCATCGTGCTCACCGCCGACGCGCAGGGCCACTTCATGCCACCCGGTCAGATCAATGGCCGGCAGGTCCAGTTCATGGTGGACACGGGCGCCACGCAAGTGATCATGAGCGAATCGGATGCCAAGCGCATCAACCTCAAGTACGAGCAGGGTCAGAAGGTGCGCGTGGCCACCGCCAATGGTGATGTGGTCGGCCACCAGATCCGGCTGGACTCGGTGCGCATCGGTGAAGCGCAGGTGTACGACGTGTCGGCCATCGTGTTGCCCCAGTCGATGGCGTTCGTCTTGCTGGGCAACAGCTTTCTCACGCGCTTCCAGATGCAGCGCACCAACGATCAGCTCACGCTGGACAAGCGCTACTGATCACAGCGCTTTCTGTGCGGCGGTCACGACAATCTCGATCCGGTAGGCCGGGTTGGCCAGGGCCGCCTGCACCGTGGCCCGAGGCGGCGCGGTGCCCGCCACCACCCAGGCGTCCCACACCTCGTTCATCACGCCGATCTCGGCGATGTCGGTCAGGAAGATCTGCGCTCGCAGGATGCGCGACTTGTCGCTGCCGGCTTCCAGCAGACGCTGCTGCACCTGTTCCAGCACGTCTTCGGTCTGACCCCGGATGTCGGTGTCGCCGCGCTCGGGCACCATGCCGGCGAGGTAAACGACACCGTTGAACACAGCAGCTTCGCTGTAACGCGCGGCCACGCCGATGCGGGTGATGTGCTGACTCATGATTTTTTGGCGCCCAACTTGCTTTCCTTGCCGGCCATCAGCCGGTTGATGTTCTCCGCATGCCGGTAGACCAGCAGCATGCCCATGACCACCAGGCTCATCACCTGCACCCCGGGTGCATCCCAGGCCACACGATGCCCCAGCAGGAAAAACGCGGGGGCGAACACAGCCGTGACGATGGAGGCCAGCGACGAGTAGCGAAAGAACACCGCCATGATCACCCAGGTGGCCAGCGCAGCCAGCCCCAGCCAGGGCTGGAAGCCAAAGATCACGCCGGCTGCGGTGGCCACGCCCTTGCCGCCCTGGAAGCGGAAGAACACCGGATACAGGTGGCTGAGAAAGGCCGCGAGGCCGACCAGCGCCACGGTACCGTCGCCCAGGCCATGCGCTTCGCCCCACCACTTCACCGCCACCACCGGCAACCAGCCCTTGAGCGCATCGAGCAACAGGGTGATGACCGCAGCGGCCTTGTTGCCCGAGCGCAGCACATTGGTGGCGCCGGGGTTTTTGCTGCCGTAGGTGCGCGGGTCGTTCAGGCCCATGGAACGGCTCACGAGCACGGCAAACGAGAGCGAACCGATCAGGTAGGCGGCCAGGGTGGCCAGCAGGGGATAGAACAATGACAACGAAGTCTCCTCGGTGGTTCGGGCCGCTCTCTGCGGAGCGGCGCCGCGCTATTCTGCCAGCGCGCACGCCACCGGCCGGGCGCCCAGCGGGCCGCCGAGCACGGCCGGGTCGATGCCCACCAGATAGCCACGGCGCCCGCCATTGATCCAGATCCTGGGCAGGGTCAACACGGACGCTTCCACGTACACCGGCATGGCGCGTTTCAAGCCGAACGGTGAAGTGCCCCCAACGAAGTACCCGCTGTGCCGGTTCGCCACCTCGGGTTTGCAGGGTTCGACCGACTTGGCGCCAATCTGCCGCGCGAGGTTCTTGGTCGACACGGTGCGGTTGCCGTGCATCAACACCGCCAGCGGCTTGGCGGCCTCGTCCTGCATGACCAAGGTCTTGACCACGGCAAACGGGTCGAGCCCGAGCACCTGCGCGCTGTGCTGCGCACCACCGTGTTCAAGATATTCGTAGCTGTGTTCGGTGAACGCCACACCATGCGCCTTGAGCCAGGCGGTGGCGGGCGTTTCACTGACGTGCGGCTTTTTGGCCAAGCGTCAGCTCACTGCGCAGGATCTCGGGACTCCCACCGGATCTTGTCGATTTCAGCCAGCAGTTCGGGCGACAGCGTCGTGTCCCACGCGTCCAGGCATTCGTCCAGCTGGGTCAGCGAGGTCACGCCGATGATGGTGCTGGCCACACGCCAGTTGGTGTAGCAAAACGCCAGCGCCATCTGCGATGGCGTGAGGCCGTGGTCGCGTGCCAGCGCGTTGTAGCGGCGCGCGGTGTCCAGCGCCTCGGGCCGGCCCCAGCGCTGCTTGCGCATCGACTCGTACAAGGCCATGCGCCCGGCATCACCCACCAGGCCGGTCTCGTCGTACTTGCCGCTGAGCAAACCAAAGCCCAACGGCGAATACGCCAGCAGCGACACACCCAGGCGGTGGCAGGTCTCGTCCAGCCCGTTCTCGTAGCTGCGGTTGATCAGGCAGTAAGGGTTCTGCACCGTGGCCACGCGGGGCAGGCTGTGTTGCTCGGCCAGGCGCACGAACTCGTGCACGCCGTAGGGCGATTCGTTGGACAGGCCGATGGCCTTGACCTTGCCCACCTTCACCAACTCCGCCATGGCCTCCAGCTGCTCCATCACCGAGGCACACGGCTTGTCCTTGGTGGGGTCAAAACTCAGCAGGCCGAACGCCGGCACATTGCGCGCCGGCCAGTGGATCTGATAGAGGTCGATCACGTCGGTCTTGAGGCGGCGCAGGCTGTCGTCGCAGGCCTTGAGGATCTCGGCCTTGCTCACGCCGGAGTTCTCGCCGCGAATCCACGGCATGCCGCGCGACGGGCCCGCCACCTTGGTGGCCAGCACCACCTTGCTGCGCAAGCTCGCGTCCTTGGCGAACCAGTTGCCCAGAATCGTTTCGGTGGCGCCGCAGGTCTCGGCGCGCGCAGGCACCGAATACATCTCGGCCGCATCGAGGAAGTTGATGCCTCGCTCCATGGAGCGATCCAGGATGCTGTGAGCACTGGCCTCGTCGACTTGCTCACCGAAAGTCATGGTTCCCAGGCAAACCGGAGGAACTGTCAGTGCGCTGGCGCCCAATGGAACGTTTTTCATGCAATTTTTTGTAAAGTCAGAAGGGAAGTGATGCCAAAGCGATAGGTCAGGGTATAAGTTTAGAGCGCATCGGATCGCGCCGCAGTCACCATGAACACACCCTTGAGTGTGACGATGATGTCGCCGTGGATCCGGGGCCGACTTTTTTCCGTTCTTCAACAACGCCAGTGGAGCATTGCACATGAAACACCTCACCAACATCACCCGTGGCCTGACGGTCACCGCCCTCGCCGCCGCGCTCGCCCTGAGTGGCTGCGCCAACATGAGCGAAACCCAGACCGACTCCGCCAAGGGTGCCGGCATCGGTGCCCTCGCCGGCGTGCTGCTGGGTGCCGCCACCGGTGGATCCAAGGGTGCAGCCCAGGGCGCCGTGCTCGGCGCTGGCGCCGGCGCACTGGGTGGCTACATCTGGTCAACCAAGATGCAGGAGCAGAAGCGCGCGATGGAAGCCGCCACCGCCGGCACCGGCATCGGCGTGAGCCAGACCTCGGACAACCGCCTGAAGCTTGACGTGCCCGCCGACGCTGGTTTTGCCACCGGCAGCTCCACCGTGAGCCCCACGCTGCAGCGCGTGCTCGGCCAGTTCGCCAACACGCTCAACGCCAACCCGGTGACGGCCGTGGCGATCGTGGGCCACACCGACAGCACCGGCAGCGACGCGGTGAACAACCCATTGTCGTTTGACCGTGCCAACAGCACGCGCGACTACCTCGTGGCTCGCGGTGTCTCGGCACAGCGTTTCGCCACCGATGGCCGCGGTTCGCGCGAACCAATCGCCGACAACGGCACCGCTCAAGGTCGTGCGCAGAACCGCCGCGTTGAAATCTACGTGGCCGAGCCTGCACGTCAGTAAGCGGGTCCCCACGCTCCGCCTCCCGGGGCGGTGGCGTCCTCACGGACAAGAAGAAGCCTGGCACTGCCGGGCTTTTTCTCGTCCGCTCGGCGGGGTGAGCCTCACAGTTTGGCCATGATGTGGCGCGCCACGGTGTAGTCCCCCAGCGCATACATCGACATGTCCTTGCCGTAGCCGCTGGCTTTCATGCCGCCGTGCGGCATTTCATTGGCCAGCATGAAGTGGGTGTTGATCCAGGTGCAGCCGTACTGCAGCTTGCGCGCCACCAGCTGAAGCCGCGCACGGTGTTGCGCACCTCGTCGCTGGAGGCGGTGCGTTCGCTGGTGGGCGTTGGTGCGGGCCTCGCGGTGCTGCCCGATTTTCTCTACCGCCCCTGGACGCTGGACGCGGAGCACGTGGAGGTGCGGACCTTGCGCGATGCGGTGCCCACGGTGGATGTGGGGCTGGTGTGGCGGCGCGGGTCTCAACCGCGTGCGGAGGTGCTGGAGTTCATCGAGGTGGCGCGGGACCAGTCGCGGTCCCGGCGTCCTGTGGCCTGAGTTGTTTTTTCTCCGGCTGATCCGGTCATCGGCCCGTGAGGTTCAGGCGTTCAATGACCCCGCGCCCGTTCTTCTTCAAGCAAGCGCAGCACCCGCCTCTGCACCTTGCCCGTGGTGGTCATGGGCAGTGCGTCGATGAACTCGATCTCTTTCGGGTATTCGTAGGGCGCGAGCTTGCCCTTCACATGCGCCTGCAGCTGCTTCACCAGCGCTTCACCCGCCACATGCCCGGGCGCCAGAACCACATACGCCTTCACCACCGCACCACGCTCGGCATCGGGCTTGGGCACCACCGCCGCGTTGGCCACCGCCGGGTGCTTGACCAGGCAGTTCTCGATCTCGCTCGGCCCGATGCGGTAACCCGCGGCCTTGAACACATCGTCGGCACGGCCCTGGTACCAAAGGTAGCCGTCGGCATCGCGCGTGGCCAGGTCACCGGTGCGGCACCAGCTGTTGGCCATGTCGCCGGTGTACTTGGCGCGGGTCGATGCCTCGTTCTTCCAGTAGCCCAGAAAGAACACCGGATCCGGATCACCATGCACATCGAGGCGGTGCACCGCCACGTCGCCCGGCACACCCACCGGGCACTCGTTGCCCGCGTCGTCGATGACAGCGACGCGGTGGCCTGGGTAGCCCTTGCCCATGGAGCCGGGCCGCGCCGGGTAGAGCCGCGCGCAGTTGCCCACGATGTAGTTGATTTCGGTCTGACCGAACATCTCGTTGACTGTGACGCCGAGCTGATCACGACACCAGGCAAACACCGCATCACCCACCGCCTCGCCAGCGCTCATGAGGCCTTCCAGCTTGAACTTGTATTGCTGCTTCGGCGTGGGGATGGCCTTCATCATGGCCTTGAGCGCGGTGGGAAACAGGAAGCTGTGCGTCACGCCATGGCGCTCGATCAGCTCGAACGCGGTCTGCGGGCTGAAGCGGCCGTTGAAGGCCACGATGGGGCGGCCGAAATACAGCGTGGGCAACAGGGCGTCCATGAGGCCGCCGGTCCAGGCCCAGTCGGCCGGTGACCAGAACACCGCTTTCGACGGCTGCTTCGCATTGAACGGATCAAAACCAAACCAGTTCTGGCTGCACACAAACCCCGTGAGGTTGCCGATGAGGGCGCGGTGCGGGATCAGCGCGCCCTTGGGGTTGCCGGTGGTGCCACTGGTGTAGATCAGTACGGCGGCCTCTTCGGCCAGCGTATTCAACGGTGTGAAATCGGCTGGCTCCTGGGCGAGCAGCGCGGTCCAGTCAAGGTCGGCGCGCATGCCCTCGGGCGTGCCGTCGCCGTCCACGCCGATCACACAGCGCAGCAGCGGGCAGTCGTCCCGCACGCCGAGCAACGCCGGCAACGACGGTTGGTCGCAGATGGCCACCACCGCTTCGCTGTCCTGCATCCGGAACTCCAGTGCCTCGGGCCCGAAGAGTTGCGACAGCGGCATGCCCACAGCGCCCATCTGGAGCACCGCCATGTAGGCCACCGCGGTCTCGAAGCGTTGCGGCAGCACGATGGCCACACGGTCACCACGCTGCACGCCGAGTGCGGCCAGTGCGTTCGACAGGCGGTTCGCCTGGTCGAGCAGATCGGCGTAGCTGTGGGTCCGATCGCTCTGGCCCGGCGCGCAGGCCACAACGGCCACGTCGCCGGCGCGCGCCGGGTCTTCGGCCCAACGCCGCATGCACACCTGAGCCATGTTGAAGTGTTCGGGCACCTGCCAGCCAAAGCGGCTGTGCAGCGTGTCGTACAGGTCCAGGGGCCTGTCGGTCTTGTCTCTGGCTTGACTCGGGCGCATGGTTGTCTCGGTCTCGTTCTTTATGATCCGACGAATGTACCAAGCACAGAGAGCCTCACGCAGCGAATTCGTCCCGGTTCGCAACCTCAGCTACCACGTGCGCGTCTGGGGCGAGCGCAGCGACGGCGTGGCGCCACTGGTGCTGGTGCACGGATGGATGGATGTGGCCGCGTCGTGGCAATTCGTGGTGGACGCACTGCAGACGGAGCGCTGGATCATCGCGCCCGACTGGCGCGGCTTTGGCCACACGAGGCTCGAAGGCCCGGCGGTCGACAGCTACTGGTTCCCCGATTACATGGCCGACCTCGACGCCCTGCTCGACCACTACGCGGGCGAACACAAAGTCGATCTGGTGGGTCACAGCATGGGCGGCAACATCGCCATGATGTACGCGGGCGTTCGACCGCAACGCATTGAACACCTCGTCAACCTCGAAGGCTTCGGCATGCCCGAAACGCGGCCCGCGCAGGCGCCGGGCCGCTACGCGCAGTGGATGGACGAGATCAAGACCGTGCAGCGCGGTGGCAAGGCGCTCAAGAGCTACGCCGACGCCGACGGCGTGGCGCGCCGGCTCATGAAGACCAACCCGCGTCTCGCGCAAGAGAAGGCCGACTGGCTGGCCCGCCAATGGGCGGCGCCCAATGCGCAAGGCGAGTGGGACATTCTGGGCGACGCGGCTCACAAGGTGACCAGCGCGCACATCTACCGGCTTGACGAAGCGCTCGAAATTTACCGCCGCATCACAGCACCGGTGCTGTCGGTGACCGCCGGCGACGACAGCCTGGGCCAGTGGTGGAAAGGCAGCTACACCCTGGCGCAGTACATGGAGCGCATCCGCGCCGTGCCACGGCTGCAGAGTGCCGTGGTGCAGGAAGCGGGCCACATGGTGCACCACGACCAGCCGGCGGAGCTGGCCCGGTTGATCGAGGCGTTCCTGAACACCGCCCCTTGAACATCGGTGACGGAGTTGCGGGTTTCTGCCTCCTGTGGATCGCACGTTCAAAGCCGCCGGGCATACTCGCGCGTTATGAAATTGATCCCACGCGCATTCTTCAAGCCCGCCGCCGCGGTCGTTCTGGGTCTCGTCATGGGCGCCCAGGCCCACGCGGGCAACTGGGACCTGTGCCCGGGCTACGACCAGCCGGCCAGCGCCGAACCCGACGCGCCCCGCTACGAAGCCTTCTTCTCGCCCTACACCCACCACTGGACGCCGGACGACGAACACGAGCAGGTGTACGCGGTCAGCGTGAGCCGGCTGCTGCCCAACAACCGGTACTGCGGTTTCAGCCTGTTCAACAACTCGTTTGGCCAACCCTCGGCCTACGCCTTCGTCGGCAAAAGCTGGCCCGGGCTGTGGAAGACCTACCCCAAGGTCTATGCCTCGGTGAGCGCCGGCATCATCTACGGCTACGTGGGCCAGTACAAAAACAAGGTGCCGCTCAACGTGGGCGGGTTCTCGCCCGTGATCGTGCCGGCCATCGGCTACCGCCTGTCCCCCAAGGCCACGCTGGAGATGCAGTTGCTGGGCACGGCAGCGGTCATGTTCGGCACCACCTGGCGCTTTTGAGGCGCGCCGCCGCTGGCGGCCCCATGGCGTGAGAAAATCGCGGTTTTGACATTGACCGCAGGAACACCCCATGGAAGCCGAACGCAGCAACGCCATCCGATCGCAGCTCGAAGACCTGACCACACGCGTGGTCGAGCTCCGGAGGTATCTTTGACTACGATGCCAAAGCATCGAAGCTGAAGGAAGTCGAGTCGGCCCTGGAAGACCCCACGGTCTGGAACGACCCCAAACGCGCCCAGGAATTGGGCCGCGAGAAGAAATCCCTGGAAGACGTGGTGCTGGTGCTGGACCGCCTCACGGGCGAACTGACGGACAACACCGAGTTGTTCGAGATGTCGAGCGAAGACGGTGATGAAGCCGGCCTGATCACCATCGAAGGCGAAGCGGCCAAGGTGGCCGTCGAGGTGGAGAAGCTCGAATTCCGCCGCATGTTCAGCAACCCGGCCGATCCGCTCAACTGTTTCCTGGACATCCAGGCCGGTGCTGGCGGCACCGAGGCTTGCGACTGGGCCAGCATGTTGCTGCGCCAGTACCTGCGCTACGCCGAGCGCAAGGGCTTCAAGACCGTGATTGAAGACGAGACCGAGGGCGACACCGCCGGCATCAAGAGCGCCACCATCAAGATCGAGGGCGACTACGCCTTTGGCCTGCTGCGCACCGAAACCGGTGTGCACCGCCTGGTGCGCAAGAGCCCGTTCGACTCGTCGGGTGGTCGCCACACCTCGTTCGCGTCGGTGTTCGTGTACCCCGAGATCGACGACTCGATCGAGATCAACATCAACCCGTCCGACGTGCGCACCGACACCTACCGCGCCTCCGGCGCCGGTGGACAGCACATCAACAAGACCGACTCGGCTGTGCGCCTCACGCACATCCCCACCGGCATCGTGGTGCAGTGCCAGGACGGTCGCAGCCAGCACGGCAACCGCGACGTGGCCTGGAAACGCCTGCGCTCCAAGCTGTACGACTTCGAACTGCGCAAGCAGCAGGAAGAACAGCAGAAGCTGGAAGACACCAAGACCGACGTGGGCTGGGGTCATCAGATCCGGTCGTACGTGCTGGACAACAGCCGCATCAAGGACCTGCGCACCAACGTCGAGATTTCCGCCACGCAGAAGGTGCTGGACGGCGATCTGGATCCCTTCATCGAAGCATCACTGAAGCAAGGCGTCTGACCATGAGCTCATTGCGTGAAGGCCCCACCACCGTGGTTCGCCGAGAAGACTATGCCGCCCCGGCCTACTGGATCGACACCGTCGACCTCTGCTTCGACCTGGACCCGGCGAAGACGCGCGTGCTCAACAAAATGCGCCTGCGCCGCAACCCGGAAGTTGCTGCGCAGGCTCTGCGGCTGGACGGGGAAGACCTGAATCTCGCCCGCGTGCTGGTCAATGGCGCGGGCTGCTCGTTCAAGTTGGACGGGCAGCAACTGGTGCTGGAGAGCCTGCCCGAAGGCACCGAGCCTTTCGATCTGGAAATCTTCACCACCTGCACGCCCGAGAAGAACACGCAGCTCATGGGCCTGTACGTGAGCCAGGGCACCTTCTTCACGCAATGCGAGGCCGAGGGCTTTCGCCGCATCACGTATTTCCTGGACCGCCCCGATGTGATGGCCAGCTACACCGTGATGCTGCGTGCCGACAAGGCCAAGTACCCGGTGCTGCTGTCCAACGGCAACCTGGTGGAAGAAGGCCCGTTGCCCGACGGCCGCCACTTCGCCAAGTGGGTCGATCCGCACAATAAGCCTTGTTACCTGTTTGCCCTCGTCGCCGGCCAGCTGGTGGCGCGCGAGCAGCGCATCACCTCGCGCAGCGGCGGCAACCACCTGCTGCAGGTGTATGTGCGCCCCGGCGACATGGACAAGACCGAACACGCCATGAACTCGCTGATCGCCAGCGTGGCCTGGGACGAAGCGCGCTTCGGCCTGCCGCTCGATCTGGAGCGGTTCATGATCGTGGCCACCGCCGACTTCAACATGGGCGCGATGGAGAACAAGGGCCTCAACATCTTCAACACCAAGTACGTGCTGGCCAACAGCGCCACCGCAACCGACACCGACTTCGCCAACATCGAATCGGTCGTGGGCCACGAGTACTTTCACAACTGGACCGGCAACCGCGTCACCTGCCGCGACTGGTTCCAGCTGTCGTTGAAGGAAGGCCTCACCGTCTTCCGCGACCAGGAGTTCAGCATGGACCTGTGCGCCGAGCCCTCGGCGCGAGCGGTCAAGCGCATTGAAGATGTGCGCGTCCTGCGCACCGCACAGTTTCCCGAAGACGCCGGCCCGATGGCGCATCCGGTGCGGCCTGACAGTTATGCGGAGATCAACAACTTCTACACCGTCACGGTGTACGAAAAGGGCGCCGAGGTCGTGCGCATGATGCAGACGCTGGTCGGTCGCGAAGGCTTTGCGCGCGGCATGAAGCTCTACTTCGAGCGTCACGACGGCCAGGCTGTCACCTGCGACGACTTCGCCCAAGCGCTGGCCGATGCCAATCCCGACACGGACCTCGCCCGCCTGCTGCCGCAGTTCAAGCGCTGGTACAGCCAGGCCGGCACGCCGCGCCTGCGCGCCGAGGGCGTGTTTGATGCCGCCGCCCGCAGCTACACCCTCACGCTCGCGCAAAGCTGCGCGCCCACGCCCGGCCAGGGCGCCAAAGAGCCGTTCGTGATCCCGGTATCGCTCGGTTTGCTCAATGCAGATGGTGCGCAGCTGCCGCTGCAGTTGGCCCACTGGAGCCAGCCCGAAACCGGCAGCCGCACTTTTGTGTTGACGCAAGCCAGCGAGAGCTTCACCTTTGTGAACCTCGACAGCGAGCCCGTTCCCTCACTGCTGCGCGGCTTCTCGGCGCCCGTGGTGCTCGACTGCCACTACACCGACGCGCAATTGCTCACGCTGCTGGCCTTCGACCCCGATCCGTTCAACCGCTGGGAGGCCGCGCAACGCCTGGCCTTGCGCCGCGCTCTGATGGCGATTCAGAGCGGCGGGGACGTGCCCTCCCTGCCTCTGGACGATGCTTACCTCGACGCCATGCGCGACGTGCTGCGCCACCCCACGCTGGACGCCGCGTTCAAGGAACTCGTGCTCACGCTGCCCAGCGAAAGCTACGTGGCCGAGCAGCTCGACGAAGTCGACCCGCAACGCGTGCACGCCGTGCGCGAAGCCATGCGCGCGCAGCTGGCGCAAGCACTGCAAGCCGACTGGGCCTGGGCATTTGATGCGAACAAGGACAACGGGGCCTACCGCCCCGATCCGGTGAGCACCGGCCGCCGCGCGCTGGCGGGCATGGCGCTCACCATGCTGTGCCTGGACGCCCGCACCAGCGGCGATGCGGTGTGGCCCGGCCGCGCCTGGCAGCGTTTCAAGGACGCCGGCAACATGACCGATCGGTTCAACGCCCTGTCGGCCCTGGTGGTGAGCGGTCACGCTCTGGCACGCGACGCGCTGGCCCGTTTCCACCAGATGTTCCAGCACGAAGACCTGGTGCTCGACAAGTGGTTCGCCCTGCAAGCCGGTGCACCCGACCGGGGTGGCAACGTGTTGCCCGCCGTGCGCCAGCTCATGAAGCACCCCGACTTCCATTTGAAGAACCCCAACCGCGCGCGCAGCGTGATCTTCAGTTACTGCAGCGCCAACCCCGGCGCCTTTCACCGCACGGACGCGGCGGGGTACCTGTACTGGAGCGAGCGCGTCATCGAACTCGACGCGTTCAACCCGCAAGTGGCCGCCCGCCTTGCCCGCGCGCTCGACCGCTGGAAGAAGCTCGCCGAGCCCTACCGCAGTGCCGCGCGCGAAGCCATCGCCCGCGTGGCCGCCAAGACCGACCTGAGCAACGACGTGCGCGAAGTGGTGACGCGAGCTCTGGCCGACTGAAACAAAGACCCACCATGACCAAACGCATTTCCCTCACCCGCTACCTCGTCGAACAACAACGCGTCGACGGCCACATCCCGTCCCAGCTGCGCCTGCTGCTAGAAGTGGTGGCCCGCGCCTGCAAGGGCATCAGCCAGGCCGTCAACAAAGGCGACCTCGGCGGTGTGCTCGGCGCCGCCACCACCGAAAACGTGCAGGGCGAGATGCAGAAGCAGCTCGACATCATTGCCAATGAGGTGCTGATCGAAGCCAACGAGTGGGGCGGTCACCTCGCCGCCATGGCCAGCGAAGAGATGGACAGCATCTACGTGGTGCCCAACCGCTACCCGCAGGGCGAATACCTGCTGCTGTTCGATCCGCTCGACGGCTCCAGCAACATCGACGTGAACGTCAGCATCGGCACCATCTTCAGCGTGCTCAAAAAGCCCGAAGGCAGCGCCGGCGTGAGCGAGCAGGACTTCCTGCAACCCGGCGCACAGCAAGTGGCCGCCGGCTATTGCGTCTACGGCCCGCAGACCACGTTGGTGCTCACCGTGGGTGACGGCGTGGCCATGTTCACGCTGGACCGCGAGCAGGGCTCATTCGTGCTCACCAAAGAGAATGTGCAGATCCCGCCCGACACCAAGGAATTCGCGATCAACATGAGCAACATGCGCCACTGGGACGAACCCGTGAAGCGCTATGTGGACGAGTGCCTGGCCGGCAAGGAAGGACCGCGCGGCAAGGACTTCAACATGCGCTGGGTCGCCAGCATGGTGGCCGACGTGCACCGCATCCTCACGCGCGGCGGCGTCTTCATGTACCCCTGGGACAAGCGCGAACCCGACAAGCCCGGCAAGCTGCGCCTGATGTACGAAGCCAACCCCATGGGCTGGCTGGTCGAACAAGCCGGCGGCGCCGCCACCAACGGCAAGCAGCGCATCCTGGACATCCAGCCCGGCAAGCTGCACGAGCGGGTGAGCGTGGTGCTGGGTTCGAAGAACGAGGTCGACCGCGTGACCGGGTACCACACCGGGCTATAATCTCGGGCGTTGCCGGTGTAGCTCAGTCGGTAGAGCAGCTCATTCGTAATGAGAAGGTCGGGTGTTCGATTCATCTCTCCGGCACCACGTAGATACAAGAAAGCCCGCTATGAAGTTCATAGCGGGCTTTTTCGTTGCTGAGTCCTTACAGACTATTTACAGACTGCAGGACGGCGGTGCACACGTTAACTGCAAGAGTTGAGCACGCGGCTGCTTCACCCCTGTAGAAGTACTTCGGCTAAGTGCGGGGCCCCGGCATCATAAGAAACCACGTCTAGCCGGCACCTCTCCTACACCGCGTACGTTCACCTGAATATCAACATCAGTGGAGTTGGCTTCGCGCCTGAACTCGCTCTATGTACGCTGGGTGAAGCTCTCCATGCTCCTTAACCACGGCCTCGATGACTCGTAATTGCTGCTGAAACTCAGTCGATGGAACTTTAGTGTATGTCCAGCAAGAAAACTCCTGTTTCGGGCGAACTAACATTAGCTCTCGAGCATTCGACAAGTACTCAACAGACTCCGGCACCTGACCTAGAGCTCCATAGGCAACACCCAAACACATCGAGTAGTTTGGCGAGGTATTGCGGCGGCTTTGGGATTCATGAATTTGAACTACAGAACCAAAAAGATCTCTCGAAGGACTACCTTCGATTCCCCATGTAGCCATGGCCAAATTAAAATATGCTGTTATGTCAGGAGAGTCTGGATAAATGTACTTTCTCAGGATGTTTTTCGCCTCCTGGAACTTACCAAGACCGATCTTCGTAATCGCTAGTTGATTTTCGATTACTGCCTTTTCTTCATTTTCTCCGTCAAGATCACTTAGGATGCGCTCCTGTATGTTTAGTTTTTCTGTATTTTGATCGAGTCTTTGAGCTACCAGTAGACGTTCACTCGTATTCAGTGAATGGAATGCGGGAGACTCTGGTAGTGAATTCAACAGCGTCGAATCTAGAATGTCGATATAGCTCATTGCCTCTAACAGTGCTGGAAGCTCGGCACCTTCTGACGCCAGCAGGGAGTGCAAATTATCTATGGCACTGTCCTTATTGCCGAGCTTGTGATTCAACCGAGCCATTAAACTGAAAACCGCAGATTTATTCTCCCCATGGCTGTTAGTCAGAAGACTCAGCGCATCTGAATTTCGCCCGATCGCCTCAAAAATCAGCGCAACACGATATCCAACCTCATCGTCTTTAGAATGAATCTGAAGTATTTCTTCGGCAGTTGGGAGGGCTTCTGACAACGCCTCACCAGCGTTAGCGCCCCTTATCTTTCGTAGCGTCTTTTTCAGAAAGCCAATTGCAGCGGTGCGCTCTGCAATGTTCTCTTCAACAATCGTATCGGCAAGGCGCTTGTATTCTTTCGCCAATCGGCTCTTGGGCCTTGCGATTGAGAAGATCGTTTGATTAAGAAAAAGAAGACTACTGTAATGCTGCAACTTCGCAGCTAAAGACTTGTAATGAAGTTCACTCTGGAAACGCTGCAGCATGCTCCCTACGATCTCATCTTCGTCATCGAGGTCGGGTACATTCGATGCTACATAGTGAAGGGCAATCGGTTTTTTGATGTTTTTTCGTGCGCTATTCTGCGTTTCAATTGCACGTGAAACCTTTTTCATTCCTAGAAGATTCTGCTCATTCGGGAAGAACAACAAGCATACGGCTTCAGGCAGCTGGCGCGTGCAAATACCCTCCACATCGCTATGTCCAGTTCTTGAGTCGATTAGTACATAGTCGGGAGCAATAGTGTTTTGCCACTGCTGCTTGAGGTCCTCGAAGAACAAATAGCCATCCTCCACCTCATACAGCGAACGCCAGTCAATACTATTTAGCCTTGTCGAATACTCAGCGTCATGACGTCCCGCGGGCATTGTCCAAAGTTCACCGCCACCGTCCAACTTCTCAGTTAGGCAAATATAGTTGGAAACGTCAGGCGCTTGCTTCGTAGCACGGTAATCGGTCACATATTCAACGACTCCTTTGGAATCGCTACATGAACGTGTCCAGTTATAGGAAGTCAGCCCAGGAGCCTCAAGGTCGAAATCAACGATAAGAACTTTCTTGCCTTCGCCGATCAGTTGTGTCGCAACATTGACTAGTGCCATAGTCCGTCCGACACCACCTTTGAATGAGTAAAAGGTTACGGTGTACATACTAATGTGTTGCAAATAGAACAAAGGACTCCGCCTCTCGCGAGGCAGTCTGCTGTTTAAATGGTGTCAGTGCTCGAAATTTTGAGAATCTATCTTCGTTTTGTACGGCAGATTTTGGCATCCGTCGCTGCTGAAGCCTCGTTAGATTATCTGGAAAACACGTTAGAAAGAGCAAGGAATCATTAGCCGGATTTTGATAGAGCGCCCCCGTCTCCCATCGTGTTAACGATGCACGGCCTATTCTTGTGAGATCAGCAAACTGCTGCTGGGACATCCCATATCTCTCCCGATTCGCGACAATCTGCGCTGGACTCATAATTTGCAGATGAATGCATACCTGTTCATGCCGAATTCTTTCTGCCTCTTTATCAAGATATTCAAGACCGCACGTTGCGCAATTTCGCACCGGAATTCTGACAGTTAGCTCAACGGCCTCGGGACCGACTCCATACGTGAAATGATCATCTTCCCAGCGAGTCGCAACGTCAGAGCCGGCGCAGGCTGGGCATGTGTGGAGTGAAGTGGTTTGTAAAGTGGTGGGGTTCATACCGAGTCCTACTGGTAATGGCTGTAGTGGAAGCTTCGGCCAATGGCGCAGCTTCCATTGCCAACCTGTACTTTCATGTAGACAGGCGGCCTCTTTGGGTCAATCCCTACGCAAAGCACTATGGCCGTGCTCCCATATGGGGTGTCGAGGCTGATCTCTTGGTATTCAATACCCTCATCGAGCTTGTCAGCGATCAGGTCCCAAGCGCCAGCATCAGAAAAAAAGAAACCTGGCAGCCCAGGAATTTCAACGCGATGCGGGGTCCATTCATGCGGCCGGCCAATACTTCGACCAGATGACTTTCTGCAATTGGCAACTAGCTGCCGAAGTGTCTCGGGATTCATTTTTTAAACAGGCCAGTGGTCACATGCCTCATATGATGCCTAGATCGTTCGAAAAAGTCAAGCGTGCCTCATATGAGGCATATAGGCCCCTTCACTCGGCATGGACATAGGACCGTGCTCTAGTGGAGCGAGGCGCTCGCTGTAGCGGATGCTGAAGTACTGCGACCCCCTATCGGAGTGACCAACCAGGCTGCCATCGCGCTCGGGCTGCCAGGCATACAAAGCCTGCTCCAGCGCATCGAACACGAAGTCCATTCGAACTGCTCACGCGCAAACCCACGATGCGACGTGCGTACACGTCGATAACGAACGCCACGTACAGCCACCCCTGCCAGGTCGAGACTTAGGTGAAATCAGAGACCCAAAGCTGGTGGGGTCGATCGGCCTTGAAGATCCGGTTGACCCGGTAGCGGGCACAGCGCCTTACTATCACTGTTGGTGGTGTGCACCGCCTTGCCGCGGCGCACTGCCAACTAGCCAATGCGTCTCAGCAAGCGTTCGACCGTGCAGCAGGCAATGGAGATGTCCTCGCGGTTGATCTGCTTCCAGACCTTGTCGGCACCGTAGACCTGCATGTTGGCTCGCCACACGCGTTCGATGTGAGGAGCCAATGCACCGTCACGCTGTGCGCGCTGACATCGCAGGGCCGGGTTGCGTTGCTGGACGGCGTGGCGCCAGTAGCCAGACGGGGCGATCTGCAGCACCTTGCAGATCGACTCGACCCCGAAAGCCTGTCGATGCTGATCAACGAAGTTGTTCAGGTCTTCAGACGGCGGTCGAGTTCCGCCTGGGCGAAAAACGCGCTAGCCAGCTTCAGGATCTCGTTGGCCTTGCGCAGCTCATTGCTCTCGCGTTCGAACTCCTTCAGGCACTGCAGGTCGGTCGTCGTGACGCCAGCCCTGGCACCGGTATCGATCTCATCGCGCTTGAACCACTCATTGAGGGTCTGCGGCACGCAGACAATCTCGGGGGCGATGGATTCGATGGCGGCCCACAGCGAGGGTTACTTGCCTCGGTGCTCCTGCACCCTGCGAACGGCGAGTTCGCGAACCTCGGGAGAAAAGTGATTCGACTTCTTCATGGCTCAATCCTCTCAGAGAGTTGAGCCTCCTTAAAACCCGAGGCGGTTCATCCTGCTGCACCGCGTCCTCTTGTAGTATCGACCATAAAAAGGAGGCCAAAATGGCAACAACGATACAACAGTACGCTTTGGAACGGGGTATCAAGAACCTCTTGCACTTCACTCGCGAAAGCAACCTAAATTCGATCCTCCAAAGGGGTCTAGTAACACGCGACGTACTGGCAAAAGAGGGCTATTCGAGTTTCAATGACAACGTGCGGGCAGACTACACAAATGCGGTCTGCCTATCTATTGGATTCCCCAACTACAAAATGTGGCACGGAATCAAACAAGATAATGTGGGCGTGGATTGGGTAATTGTTGCGGTCTCACCATCTGCATTATGGACGCTCAACTGCGCGTATTGCACTGCCAACGCCGCGTTAAGTTCGGTGGCTTCAATTCCTCTTATGCAAAGGCAGAGTCTGAGCGCGTTCCAAGAAATGTATGCCGACATCCCAGGCAAAGAACGTGTAAAACTAGGCATCGCTGATAGCTTTCCAACAAATCCCCAAGCCGAAGTTTTGATGCTTCAAGGTGTTCCAAAAAACTATATTTTTGGTGTAATTGCCTCAACTGCGGCGCAAGAGGATCGACTTAGAGGTCAATACCCTAATCTTAAAATTTTTATGAAGCCTGGCTACTTTAGCTATAGAAGCGACTGGTCTTATTGGAAAAAGGGAGTGTAACGTGGCCACACGGCCCATTTTCTCTCCATCAATGAGCGGGAAACTGCTTGTCTGGACGCATCACGTCAATTTCGAATGGTTCCCCGGAATGGCCAAAGTCCAGGCCCAGCGATCTATTGCCTCTTTGCATGACCATGCAAAAAGTCAGATCGGCGTAGAGAAGGTCCTTGAAATTTCCAGCAAATCTCCAGATGCACTAGGGGTAGCACTTAGTGCATTTAATCTTATGATCCGAACGCCAAAAGGGCGCGAATACAGCCTTGAGTGCGCGTATCAGTCTGCCAAGGTATTTGAAGGTGGCGGGCCCTTTCTTGACCTACGCGAAATGCGTTCAATCGATGCGAAGCGTGATCCGCGGTTGCTCCAGCATGGACGGCTTACTAAATTCACGATCTATGGGTGCGATTGGGATCTTCAGCCACGCACTGCATTCTATGACTGGCTCTACATCAATGCACTTCATAGGCATCCGGCGTTGGCAGAGCAGGTGTTAGAGTACCGGGCTTTTTCAGACATTGCATTCAATCCCGAGCGGTCGATTAACTGTCAAGCCTACGCCGCAGCTCTCTACGTGGCACTACATGAGCGAAATTTGGTGACCCCAGATGTCTTGGGTAACAAAGAAGTATACCTGTCGGTAATTTCTACGGGTGCTGTAAGCAATGCGCACGAGAACAGCGAGCAACAGGTTCGCCTAGATGGGTTCAGTTGATCAATGCGATAACTCTCGTAAAGTAACCTGCCCCACACATGCCACAAGAATCTAAAGTGGAAGTCCAGGCCTGGCGCCCTGCTGCTCGAATCCGCTCAACTTGAACGTTTGACACGACAAACTTTATGCTCATCGAGCCTGACTGCAATACGATGGGGCCTGTATCACCAAAATTGCTGCAGCGAAAGATTCCATTGCAAATGCTATGACTGCCATCCAATACCTTGACCTGAAATCAAAGCTACCACCAACTCATCTAGAGGCACTACGGTGGTTCGAGGAGCATGCTGGACAAGATGTGCGTTGGCCTCAACCACTGAGTAGTGGCACTTACTTGGTCAATAAAGCAAAGGGAATCCACAAGCCTGCTGGATGGCAGCACGCTCTCAGCATTCGGCAGTCTCTTGGAGGACCTTACCCGGACAAAGATCCTGAAGTTCGGGGAGATGGCTCATGGGTCTACCACTATTTCCAGGAAGCCCCAGACGTCGCGAACCGCGACTTACATTTCACCAACAAAGCCCTGTTAGCCTGTATGAGGGACAGGGTTCCAGTTGGCGTGATGCGGCAGATTAAGGCTAAACCGGATTCCCTTTATCACGTTCTTGGCGTGGCCCTAATATCTGAGTGGAAGGACGGGTACTTTATCCTCGAAGGAGATGCAACGCAGGAGGATTTCGGAACTAGGCAAGCAGATGAATTACCTGAGCAGGTCGAGTTCATCCCAAGCAGCATAGAGGATGCACGACAGTGGATTACTAGATCAATCGTTCGGAGGCAAGGTCAAGGCGAATTTAGGGCAAAAGTTCTCTCGGCTTATGGGAACAAATGTGCAATTACTGGATTCAACGCGATGGAAGCTATCGAGGCTGCCCATATCTTCCCTTACATGGGTCAAAAGACAAATGCTGTGCCCAACGGACTTGCACTGCGAGGGGACATTCACACGTTATTTGATCTTGGAATGCTGGTGATTCATCCTGTCTCGCTACATGTAGAGCTTTCGCCCTCGCTCACAAACACTACATACGCCAAGTACCAGGGCATCCGAATTCACGTCCCAAACTCGCAGCGGGATAGACCCTCCCAGGCAGCACTTGAAGCGCACTATGCATGGGCTACTGCCGAGTGGTGACATTTTCACAATTTACCCCGTGTGCGAACTGCTATCGTTCGACCATGTCTTATACCCGAATCAGCAAGGCAGCTAAGGCGCTACTGCCCTATCAAAATAGAACACATTAATAAGACATTAGGCGACTCTTGCATCGGAATTGAACTCGAATGGAGCCTCTAGTTGCCCCAAACTCGGTAATGAAGCCTTAGGACTTGCAGCATCTAAATCACTTTCGCTAAACCCAAAGAACCAGTTCAAGGTGATATCACGTACGACTCCAACGTGGACAGCATTGCCAAAACACGTAAATGCTCTCTCCCTATTCGCAGGCAAAGTCCAGTTGGAAGGGAAGCCCTGAAGCTCAAGAGCTTCTGAAGCAACCAGGTGGCGTCCACGGGCTCCGCAGGAGGATCCCTGCATTGACTCCTCAATGTTCATTCGCGGAACAATAGGTATCTGAGTAGTGGTCATTGCTACAAGAGCGGGAACATGCGCAAGCCGTTTCACGCGTAAGCCAGAGGGACGGAACTGCAGTATGTGCGCCCAGATGTCTAGCTCCTCTCCTTTGCAGTTCCATTCCAGTTTTTGAAAAGAGGCGACGCCGATCTCATCATAGAGTTTGTCAAGCCACTCACGTAGCCACACCGGATCTAGATTGCTCCAAAGCCTAATCGCAAGATCTCGGTTTTGAACAATGAAGCGTTGCTTCCATCTTGGCCATTCCTCACGCTTACCAGCATATCCCGGCCATGTCTCAATCCAATCGTCTAATCTCGATCCCGTTAATTTCTTCGAGAGCCACCATCGCTCACCTTTGGGAGGATGACTGTTAAGGTCGACCTTCTTTCCGGAAAGGTTTAATACTTCAGCTCGGGCTCTCAGAAGCTCACTCTGTCGAAGTGTGGAAAGTGCACCCAGGTCAACTGTATGTAGGCTAGGATTTTTGTCTATTGGATACCAGTGCCAAGGATCGAGTTCATAGCCCCAAATTGGGAATGACGGCATCGAGTCCCTCCAGTAGGTAGACCTACTTTGCACGTCAAGATCATTCAGTTTGCAGAGAAGTGAGCCCCAATGGTCAATGCAACGTACGCGATCACTCGAAACTTGTGAGGCAATCACTGCAGCGGTTTCACCTGGCGTTTTTTTTCGAGAGATGATCTCAATGAGAGACCTCTTCGCTTTTTGATCGAGCAGCCTGCTTGCAGTGGAAGATAGCTTCCCATTGCTCCGTACCGACGGAAACACCCTTGAATGTTCCAACTTACGCTCGAGCAACTTCTTGACCAGTGCTGAGTCATTGGGCCTAGCGCTCTTTCGCTGCCCAACGATAAAAAATCGCTCTCGGTGATGTGGATACCCTAAATGATGCGGCGACAGGAGACCTCCAGCAGCACCCTGTGCAACGTGATTGGTAGAGATGAGCTGGTAGTCGAGTTCATCTTCTAGGATCTTCTTTACTCGCTCCCATGTATTTCCACCATCGTGTTTTGGGAAGTTCCCAACATTCTCGAGGAATATGAAAGCCGGGCGGTGCTCTCGGAGAATGGTCGCGATCACGTGAAAAACCGTGCCGCGTGTATCCTCGAATCCAAGTTGGGCGCCAGACTTAGAGAAAGGTTGGCAAGGAAAACCTGCGCAAAGTAGATCATGAGCTGGCAGAAGCGGTTTGCCACTTGAACGTATTCTTAAACCTGTCCCTGCATCATTCAGAAAGCATGTCATGTCTCCGTGTATTTGAAGCAAGGCGCCCGTTTTATCGAACTTCGGAAGCGCAGCGCGCAAGTCCTCCTGAACCAGCCCAGCTTCTGAGCCAACACTGTCTAAGTCACTGTATTGCTCACCGATCTCACGGAAATTGGACACATATGCATGTCGCAGATCACTTTCGAGTTCTGCAGCGGCTACGCACTTGAAACGCACTTCGCTTCCGAACCGCTTTGCTGCGGTCTGCGCCGCTGTACTCAGGCCCTGATGGAAGCCGCCCAGGCCAGCACACAGGTCCACAAATCGAATGTCGGCTTCGGCACCGCGCACCGCGTTCAAAGAAGCCTCCAACTTGTCCGACAACGCACGTTCATTCTTGCTTCCATTCAAAGATCGGGTCACTGATCCACTATTATCCCTGCGGACTGCGGCGCCGCCGTGGAAGGGAGAGCACAGATGAGCACCGCGGAAGAGTCTGAGGAGATCGAGTCAACGGGGGTAGCGCAGTACCTTGCAGAGTTGTCGCAAGACCGCCGCCTTCCGGAGGGCATCGAGCACCTGCAGTCCGTAGTGCCCTTTCAGCCCGATGAGGTCAAATTTGACAGCAATGACTGGCTAGTCAAGACCTTGTTAGTTCAGGCATGGCTTCGCCTAGATAGTCCCATTTCCGCGGATCTTTCCTCACTGGAAGCAGGCCATGCGCTGTTCACCGCAATCTCGCCAGATGCTCCAGAGGCCTGCCTTCGCTCCGACGGAGACTGCGTCCTGCTTACGCCGCTTGGGGCCCAACACTTGGATATTTGGCTCTCTCGAGCACTTGCCAACCGCGACGCGTTCTTGGAAGCCGTTGAAGAGGGCGTAGCTCTTTCGCTAGCGACCGAGGACTGGGACTTGTTGTGGGAGGAAGGGGGCGCCAACCGGGCCCGCCAGCCAGCGGCCATACAGGCCAGAGTTGATACAACAACGATCCGCTCGTTTGCTGACTACGCGGGAGACGGTGTTCTCGATCTCAACCCGTCGTATCAGCGCGATAGCGTATGGTCAACCAGCGATTCCCAACTCTTGATCGACTCGATCCTTCGCGGCATCCCTATTCCCTCCATCATCCTGACCGAGGTGGGCGAAGACAGCAAGCTGCAGATCGTGGACGGCAAGCAACGTTTAACTGCAATCCTGCGCTTCATAGGCAGGCATCCCGTGGCAAGGAAGTTTGCGAAGGAAAACGACGTCGAAGACCTGCTAGAGAAGGACCCCAGACGGCTAGTCCGGAAACTTCATTTGCGCGGCCGGGATATATCGGACAACTACCTACCCTTTCGTCTGTCGCTTTATCGCCAGGGGGACCCCTTATACAAGCTCTCTGGCAAATACTTAGCTGACATCAAAGACGAGGAGATAGAAGTAGGCCATGGGAAGGTAAAGGTCGGCGACATCTTTGGAAGGGCTAACTCTAAGTACAAGATCCCAACGATCATCTACGAAAAAACAAGGCTGCAAGACATTCATCATGTTTTTTCGATCTACAACAAACAAGGAAAGAAGCTAAACGCGGAGGAGCTTAGGAATGCCACCTACCACCACTTAGGCTTGACCAAATTGTTGCTGCTACTTAGCGGAGATCGCCTTGACGTAAACGAACTCGCACCTTATTTGCCCAGCGAGCTGCGGCAAGGCATCGAAGAAGTGGGTAAAAGTTTAGAGGCGTGCAACTTTGGAACCTTGAGGTTTAAGCGTACAAAGGTCTTGTCTTGGGTGAGCGCTATCTTCTTGCACGAGCCAAATATGTTGCGTGGCGCTTATGCGACGCCATCCACGGCAAGCCACATTGACGCACACCTGGAGGACATTACTAAACTCCAAGGCGCCCATCCCATGTACCAAAACGCCAATCTAGTATCCCTAGCCCGGGATATTCGTGCCGCGGTCGCGCTGCATGCCGAGTGCGTGGACGCATGGTCGCCGCGCTTTCGTAACAAGAAGGGACAAGCGTCTCGGTGGGAAGAGCTTCCGTTTGTGGCTAGTCTCCTTGCTGTGATGGTGTTGGTCGCAATTGGCAAGGAAGCGCTACTAGCTGAAGGCATCGCGGCAGTTCGCGATGTGACGGAAAAGAGTCCGGGTCCAACAAAGAGCCAGAACAAGACCCAATGGCAGTACGTTGCAAGAGTGTGCCTACGCATCCTGGACACACTTGGCGTCGATCAGTCCGCGGCAAGCACCGCACTCACAAAGCGATATGAGGTAAGTTGCTTGGAATACCTACGGCCGATCTCAGAAGCGGGAGGTTCAAGTGAATGACTGCTGATGCAGTTGGTCGAATTGAGACACTTCGCCCTGTCCCCGCGGAAAGCAATGCTAGCGAGGCGGATTCAGGCTCTGCCAACGACAACTCAAGCTGGTGGTCCCGCTACTCACATGCGGCGAGTCGTCTGCCTCCTGCAACTATGGAGATCCTTGAGACGGATGCAACCTACATTGCAGAACATGCAGTACCCCAAGTAGGAGACTTCCTAGACGAGGCTGCATTTGGCGCATCCCGTGTGCGCACGGGAATCGTCGTAGGCTCGGTACAGTCGGGAAAGACAGCCAGCATGCTTGCTGTGGCTGCACTTTTGCTCGACAAGGGCATCGACATCCTTGTCGTACTTGCTGGTACACGCGTCTCGCTTTGGCTACAGACGTATGAGCGGTTGCTCGATCAGCTTGATGGCTCCGACCTGTATTCGGCTTGGAAAAGGAGCGCGGATAGAGCATTGGTACCGCAGCCCGAGGACGTTTTGGCAAGTATCGACCGTGTCGACCCGTCTATGTACCTTCTAGGCGCAAGAAGCAAAGTTCGCATAGCGCTACGGGCAGGCAAACCAGTAATCTTTGTCGTGCCTAAGGAGGATGATCACCTTCTCGCTCTCGGGCGATTTCTCGAAGTGGAGCTACTCCAAACTTCTGGTGCAGATCGACCTAAACCCACCACGATGGTGGTGCTGGATGACGAGGCAGACGATGCAAGCGTCCTGGATTCAATCGACGGCAGGAAAATCACACCGAAATTTATTCAACGGCTCTGGTCAAGCGCCAAGAGCCTGCAGGCCACTCGGCATGAGCGGCTCTTTGCTACATACATTGCTTACACGGCCACTCCACAGGCCAACTACCTTCAAACTACTCACAATCCCCTCTCGCCACGTGACTTTCATGCCGCGCTGAGACTCCCTGGAGATCGAGGCCAAAAGTCTCCCAGAACGCTCACCTACACAGAGCCTGCAGGCCAAAAAGCGTATTACACCGGAGGAGAGTTCTACTATGAGCGTTTTATGGGCCTCGCGGCCGATCCATGTATCGCATATCCATTTCCCGAGCCGCTAGACCCTAGCGACATAGATGAAGAGCCATCTGCCGCAGCACTTGACACCGTTCGATGGCAGATGATTGGAGATGCGCTTCGCAGCTACCTCGTAGCAGGCGCAGCCCGTGTTCTATTGAGTGGCCGACGCCTGCCGAAGGGTGATGAACAGCCAATGCCAAGGGAGCAACTCGACGCATTGCTTCCCCCAACCCACAGCATGCTGTATCACCCCTCAGCACTCAAATATGATCAATTCTTAGGGGCCGCAGACATCGTGCGATGGTCGCAAGGCGCTACGCAAGTGTCGAACGATTTCATCAGCGATGAATCTGAATGGGATACTGGCCAGCAACTAGATGCCAGTGGCCTCACTAGGCGCCTTGCCGAGGAGGAGCCACTTTGGGAAAAATGGCTAGGCATCTTCAAGCGATCCGCCGCAGGGCTCAGCACCTTACCGGGCCAACCTCCAGGAGGTCTGCAGGCCGTGACTTGGGCAGAGGTCAAATACATCTTGAATTTAGAGATTTTCCCGAATGTTAAGGTGCGCGTTCTTAACAGCGACCCCCGCGCAGGCGATAGACCACAGTTCTCCCCTCAGCTCGAAGCGAACGGCTTGTTCCTGCCACCGCGGGACCTACTGACTATCTTCGTTGCCGGCAACGTGCTCTCGCGAGGCCTCACCATCGAGGGCCTGTGCACAAGCCTATTTGTTAGAAGCGCCAGGGAACCGGCAGCAGACACTCAGATGCAGATGCAGCGCTGGTTTGGCTACCGTGGGAGCTACTTCGCGTTCTGTAGAGTTTTTGCTTTCGCCGATCAACTAAAGCTTTTTCGGCAATACCACAGCAACGATCAGGCGATGAAGAGTGAGATCCTTGTGCAAATGGAGGACAAGAGTGCGCCCTCCGCACGCGGCGCATTGGTACTGCAAGGTATGGCATTCAAGGCGACCTCCAAAGTCGAGAGTAAGCGAGTCCCGCTTCATCCCGGTCCTTCGCCCTCGGTGCGCTTGCTTGAGCCCCACAACGGGGCGATGTATTCGGAGAACTTGCAACTACTTGATGAATTGCTTAAGCGAGAAGACTGGGACTACTTGGAGTATCCACAGGGGAACCAACGCGGCCTTATCGGGAGCAAGCCTATTGCAATGCTCGAGGTTGCATCCTTGCTTGAACGGTTGCGCTACTCGTCACATGACCCAGATCCGACACTTGAGCTTTCCAAGCGCTGGGGAAGCTTGCAGAGGCTGTTGAACTGGCCAGAGCCATTCTTCAGGCCCCCAGGCATTCGCCCAACGCCGATGGCCGTCGGTCCATCGGGATGCCCCTACTCAATTGCGGCTTATCTGCGTCTTTGGGCTGCAGCTCTCGAACAACCTAGTTCTCCAGGGCTGATGCCCACCGATGATCCGTCCACACCCTGGAACAGAATAAACGTCTCGGAATATCGCGCAACCGTACCCCGCTTCTACGTAGGTGTACGCTTCGGTGTCGAATCTAGCAGCAAGGTGCTCAAGTTCAGAGGCAGGTCTTTCCCAATGATGCGCAGGGGCCTTGTTGAGGGTCGAGATGATCTGCTTTCAACTCTTTGGGGATCTCGCAACCCATCTGAGAAATGGCTTGGCGACCAGCTGTTCGACTATCACCTTCACAACACCTCGGGCGCTCCAAAGCTGCTCGACGAAAGTTCTTGGCGTCCGCGTGGTCATCCTGGGCTTTTGCTCTTTCATGTGGTGGCCGACCCGGTCACTGGAAGTGAAACAGTCGCGTTAGGCCTTGCGATCCCGCACGGTGGACCAGATCACGTCGCAGCGTTGAGAGAGGAGCAAGATGGCTAGCACGCACACCGCCTATGAAAGATTACGCGAGCAACTCGAGCTATTGCCTCGCCCAGACCATCAAGAAGATAGACGCACGCTTTGGGTTGTTGATCGGCTTTTGGGTGTTGCCGTAACCGGGGCCGGTACTGTTGAAATTCTGCTTGTAGGGGATCGGCTGTACCCTGCTTCAGGAATCGTTCGTCGTCATCTCCAGCACGGTCGCTGGCGTATCGAAGAGACGAACAGCGAGGTAGAGGCAAACAGAGTTGCACTGCCTGCACAACCACATTTCCTCTCCCTTGCCGCACTGATATCGGTCGAACTTACTAGATTCGGCTTGTACAAGGCTGGTGCTCTTGTAGATGCTTTCAGGCAAGTAGAGCCGCTTATCGAACTTGCTCTTCGACGGACTGTTCTAGCTGAGGAGCACATCATTGGTCTGATAGGTGAGTTGCTGTGCCTTGAGGTCATGCTAGATGCGACTGGATCGCCTGAGCAGATGAGTTCGATCCTAGACATGTGGCGCGGCTTCACAGATGGGAGAGACTTTGTGGTGGGCGATATAGGTATCGAAGTCAAGACTACCCGCTCAATGTCGTCTACCCACAAATTTTCTGGCTTACACCAGGTAGAGCCGCCTGCAGGCGTCAACAATCAGCAAAAAGTGCTCCTATTAAGCGTTGGTCTCTCACCTAGCAGCGTTGAAGGCCAGAGCTTGTCAGAACTTGTAGATCGGATTGTGAAAAGGTTGGCAGGACAGCCCCAACCTGACCTATCTGGTTGGACTCCACTTCAACAAAGATTTCTCTTGGAAGTCGCTAGTTACGGGCAGGCAAATTCTTTGGGGTATGACCATCACTCGATGTCTAGTGAAATCGTCTATCGCGCTCTGTTCAGTTCAAATTACACGCCACGCCTTTATGACATGTCAGATCCAAACATCCGTATCCTCAAACGAGAGTACTTGGAATCGACTCATGTTAGTGCCGACGATCTTCAGTTTCGGCTCGATCTACCCGAACTAATCACCCAGTCCAATCCTGCAGCCAACTGGGCGCAGTCCATCACCCAGCTAGTTCAGTCAGCTTTGCGTCCCTAAATTCGTCTTTGGTTGCCGGCGACTTTCGGGACATCTGCTCAGTATCGAGTCGAAAACAGGCCCGAAACTATCAAAGGTATGAGTCGCAGCACACTTGACGCACGAACCACGATGCATGACCGACCGTTTATGAACAGTCCATGGCATCAGTCGATCCCCTCGGCGCGGCAGTATCGCTTTCCGATGGTCCGTCAGGTAAATCGTCACCGGGGTACACCGCAAATGTGATCAGCGGCCCAACGCGGCCACGGTCTGCCCGAACTTGCACAGCCAGGCGCGACAGGAAGTCGCTGGTGCTCTCGTCCGCATTCCTGTGCAGGTCCACGTTATCGACGGCGACGATGGTTTCCTGATCCCTGCCCGCGAGGTGGACGATGATCAACGCCGGGCTGGTGCAATCGGGCACTGCATGCTCAAGCTGGGTGATTCGTTTAGACAGCACGCTCATTTCAGGCTCTCCAGAGCGGCCACGCGGGCGGCCAGTTCGTCAATCTCCGACACACGGGCCAAAGTGCCGATAGCACCCAGCAGCGCTGCCCCAGCACCCGCTGCCAGTTCACCAGCAGCAACGGATGCGAGCACAGCGCGGCCCTGCTCTGTCAGCGTGCCACTGGGCAGGCTCAGGACCTGCGGCTGTTCTGCGGCCTTCAATGGGGCTACAGCACGCTCCAGCAGCAGGCGGGCGGCCCCCACATCGCCAGCCAATGCGCGGGCCATCAGCGCGGCCAGCAGTTCGGGCACGCGAGCAGAGATGGATGCGCGGATGCGGCCCACTTCACCGGTGCCGGGTTTCCGCCCCTTTGGGTTGCCGGACTCCCCGGGCTTCCATCGTCCAGGCTTCTTTGTCGTCACTGCAAATTCCTTGCTCAATCAGGTCAAACAGAGGCCCACAGCGCGCCTATGCGCGTGTAGCTGGCAGCAAGTGCGGACCAAGCGGATTCGCGTAGCGGCTTAATGCTGTGCTCCCGGCCCGTAGATGAAAGATGGCTATCGTTCATAAGGGCTGCGGTCTTGCTCGCAAGGTCGTTTACGACATCAAGTGCAATTTGGAACACAGCGAAGGGCACGGTGCCCTCGGCATGAGTGCGTGAGGGGTCTTCGATGCTGGACCGGTGTCCGGTGGATGCGATGGTGTGATTGATCATGGAAGGCTTCTTGGTGGTAAGGAAAGGAATGGGTGAATGTGTGGCACGCAGTGCTGGTGGTCCAGCACCCTGTCGATGACGGATATGGGTCACACTGCGAGCCGTTCCATCCCCAGCAGGCAAGTAAACAGCCCGGCGGAGCTATCTCTGATTCGCTTAGAAGTCCCACCGCCGTGGCAGGTCGTTCGGTTCCCATAGATGCCTGTTTCGCTGCTATGGATGGCAAGGTATAGAGGTGGTCTAGTAGGTGTCCTATGGGGCGCCTTTCCTGTCACCTTCAAAAAACCGGCCACAACCCGCACACTTGCTGGGTTTTTGATGGTTTCAACCATGGTCACTACGTGTCCCGATTGCTGATTCAAGATGTCACGCGGTGTCCTTATTTTTTGCTCCACCAGGACAGGGGGTGACACGGTAGCTGTCACTAGGTGTCCTGCGTTTTTCTTTTCTGCTGTGGCCTTCTTCACGCCGTCTTCGGCGGCTTGGATCAGTGCCCGGCCATGCTCTGCGCTGGTGACGCGCTTCCATTCGTTGGAAGCTTTCACAGCCTCAACGTTCTTGTTTGCATACTCGGAAGAGTCCCGATGCGTGAGCCGGTAGAGGGTAGGTTCGCGCTCGCCTCCTTTCTTGCAACCACCCTTGCGAGTGATTGCCGCGAGCCCCACCGCACACAAGGCGCGAAGCGAGCGTGCGAGGGTGACGTGATGGCTGATACCTCGCGACTTGGCGCGGGTCAGAGTCAAAGAGAGGTCTCCGTTGTTGGTTGCTCTCAGATCACGCAAAAGCGCCAGATAGGCCAGCACATCGTGAGGCGACAGTGAAGCCCAAGCTTTGCTGTCATAGATGAAGTCATACACCCGCGCACTGTGCCCCAAGGGGTCGCGTGCAGGCGGCACTTGCTTGTCACGCCCCACGGCTGTTCCCCCTGATCTTGTTCGCCAGCCAGCGATAGAGCACTCGGCGGTCATTGGCGGTCAAGCTATACAACCCTGCCTGGGCCTTACGCAAGTCACGGTCGGTGACACCGTCACCCGGTCTCATACGACTCCTAAGATTGTTTTCAGCTCTGCAACGGGCCACGCAAGGCGGCCGTTGATACGAATAGGGCGAATGGGACCAGAGCCATCCCGCATTGCCCAAGCTCTGAGCGTTTGGTTTGCACGCGAGAGATGAAACGCAGCCTCGGCGGTAGGCAGGGTGGTGCGAATTTCCTGCGCCAGTGGCATTGAGCGAAACAGTTTGGAAGCCATGCTTTGACCCTTAAAGTCGTGTTGAACATGGATAACGAGTTTGTCTTCACAGTTGAATTTTCCCGACTGTTACGGAACAGTTTTCAACATAAAACAGACCAGTTCAGACTGTTGCGTAAACAGTTCCGACTGTTGAGTGAAGAGTTCCGACTGTTCCCGCCTAGCGCAGCGGCAGTCGTCTGCGAGATTGACTAGCCCGCAACTGCTCGCAGCTTTCCGGGCTCTGCTTCGCGCTCAAACTTCACACCAGCGTGCTCCAGAATGTGTACTTCGATCAGTTCCAGATACGGACGAAGCGCGTCGGTGCTGCGCGGACGGTAGCCCTCTGCAGTCGCGCTAGGTTTGTGTCCCATAACTTGAGCGATGGCTCCAGCAGGCGCACCGGCAGACTCACCCAACAAAGAGAAGGACCGGCGAAGACCGTGGATGGTCAATACCTCTACTCCCGCACTCTTCAGCACCTTCTGATGGCTGCCACGAGCGTCCGCAATACGGCCAGCTTTGCTGCTTGAGCTAGCAAATACATGCTCATTGATCCGTGGCAGGCTCGCCAGCATCCAAGCCATGTATGGCGTCAGTGGAATGGTGCGAGTGGCGTCTACTTTGTCGGCAAGGGTCAACTTGCGCCACTGGAAGTCCACGTCCGTCCATTTCAGAGCGGCCAGTTCCTCGCGGCGGGCACCCGTCAGCAGTAGGGCGCGAAGATAGGCGCTCGCCGTCAAGTTTTGCAGCTCGACAACTCCCGCCCACCAGCCCGGCACCTGGGCTGCTTCTAGCGCATCCGTGCGGCGCGTATTCGTCGGCAAGCTTTCCACGATGGCGGCGGCTCGGCCTGCCTCCCGGTCAGTGAGTTTGCGGTACTCCGGGCGGCTACTGCACCACCGCAGGAAACCTCGAAACATCATCAAGGCTCGGGTTGCTTGGTGCTTGCCCTTCACAGCCTCAGAGTCGAACCAGCATTTCAGACTGTCTTCGTTCACACCGGCCAGAGGCAGCGCCAGCAGTGGAAACAAAGGTCCTGGTCGAGTTACGCCCTCCCCTCGTTTTTTTGGCACCCCACCGGGCGCAGCCATTGTTTCCAGGTCAGCACGATAGCGGGGCTTCCAAGCATCCCTTCGCTTGGGTTTGCCGTTCGCGAGGTACAGCGGCCAAACCTCGCCCACGGTCAGCGCCTGGGCGACAGCGGCGGCCTTGGTCGCGGCCTTGTGCTCAGCTTGTTCTCGCTCTTGAATACGAGGATCAGCACCAAGCTCTGTCTGGCCACGCAGTTGGTGCGCCGTACTCCGTGCATCTGCGATGGAAATGGTTGGCCACTCACCGAGCGCTCTGGTGAACAACTTGCCACTGCGAAGGCGAGTCTCAAACTGCCAGTGTTTACCTCCGGCCTTTGTGACCCGCAGCCGGAGCCCTTTCTTGTCCGCATCCTTCACCAGCACAAACGGACGCTCCGCCGGGCATGTGGCGCGTTCCAGCAGTCCATGTGTAAGTTGATGGACTTCGGCGAAGTCGATTGCTGCAAGCTTGCTTGGACGTGACACGGTGAGGCCCTTCGGACTTACAGACTTTTTACAGACTGAATCGCTCAATATTGATGCATTTCAATCAACAGTCTATACTGTCTTTTTGACCAGCATTATCGACATAAGCTGTTGATTTTCAATGATTATATCAGTGAAGATCAACAAGGGTGAATGATGCCGTTTGGTCATTCGTAATGAGAAGGTCGGGTGTTCGATTCATCTCTCCGGCACCAACATTCAAAAGCCCTGATTCGAAAGAATCGGGGCTTTTTTCATGGGTGGCCGGGAACAACCTCGGCGCTCACCGAAACCGCCCCGGCGAAAACGGCCGCACATCCACCCTCGGTGTTGCCCCGGTCATCATCGCCGCCAGCAACTCCCCCGTCACCGGCCCCAGCGTGAAGCCCTGGTGGCCATGTCCGAAGGCGCACCACATGCCCGGCACACCGGGCACGGCGCCGAAGACGGGCTTCATGTCGGGCATGCAGGGGCGGGTGCCCATCCAGGGTTCGGGGTCCACACGGTCGCCGAGTGGGAAACTTTGGCGTGCGATCTTTTCGGCCGCGTCGATCTGGATGGGCGTGCGCGGTGAATCGACGTTGGCGAGCTCGGCGCCGGTGGTGAGGCGCAGGCCGTCTTTCATGGGGGCGATCACGTAGCCGTTTTCGGCGTCGATGATGGTTCTGTGCAGCGGCCGCTGGGGCAGGCGTGCGTAGTGCATGTGGTAGCCGCGCTTGGGGATCACGGGCGCGGTGTAGCCGAAGCGCGCTGTGAGTTGTGTGGTCCAGGGGCCGAGGGCCACCACCACCTCGCTGGCTTCGAGCGTGGGCCCATCCGCCGTGTCCACCTGCCAGCCACCCGCGTGGGTTCTGCGCAGCGTGCCGGCGTCGCCCAGGTGCACCGCCCCGCCCCGCTGTTCAAAGAGGCGCGCGTAGGCCTGCACGAGGTCGCCGGGGCTGCTGATGGCCAGGGGGTCGGTCCAGCGCACGGCGCCTGCAAACGATCCCGCCAGCGACGGCTCTTCGCGGGCCACGTCGGCGCCGCTCATCTTGATGTGGTTCACACCGTCCAGCGCGCGCTCGTCGGCCACCTCAAAGAAGCTGTGCAGTTCGCGCTCGGTGCGGTAGAGCATGAGGTAGCCCTGCCCCGCCACGAGGTGGTTGGCGTCGGCGGCGTCCATCAGCTGGGCGTGCGTTTCGAGCGAAAGCGCAATGAGGGTTTCGTATTCCTGGGCGATCTGACGGTACGCGGCGGGCGCTGAGTTGCGGTGGTAGGCGCGCAGCGGGCCCAGCATGCGCGCGGCGTCGCGCGCGTGGTAACGCACGTCCACGCGCCGGTTGGCGGCGCCCGACAGCAGAAAGCGCAGGTCGCGCGGCAAGGCGTAGGGCGCAATCGCTTCGCGCTGGATGATGCCGGCGTTGCCGTAGGACGTTTCCAGCCCCGGCGCGCGCCGATCGACCATCGCCACGTTTTTTCCCAAGGCCTGCAGGTGCAACGCGCACCCCACGCCCACCATGCCCGCACCGAGAACGATGACCTCGTGTTTCATGCCGAATTGCCTTCCGGTTGCTATGCTTTCTGTTGCACGTTGATGACAGGCCCACGGGTCCGCAGGGTCTTCTGTTGTATCTCGTGGCAAACCCGCTTGTGACAGCCAAGTGTCACAGAGTTTTCTCGGCGCTTCGCTGAAATACACAGGACTTCCTGCATGGTGCAGGAGGCAAGGGGACCTCAGGTCCCATGCAACTCATCGGAGCAACCACATGAAAAAGAGCCTGATCGCTCTGGCCGTTCTGGCCACCACCGGCGCCGCCATGGCCCAGTCTTCCGTCACCCTGTATGGCCGCCTCGACGCTTCGGTCGGCAGCCTTGACACTGGCGCCTCCAGCGACACGCGCATGTTCTCCAGCAACCTCACCACCAGCCGCTGGGGTGTAATGGGCACCGAAGACCTGGGCGGTGGCCTCAAGGCCAACTTCCGTCTGGAGACCGCCATCGACGTGACCGACGGCACCAGCACCGGCTTTGGCCGCGCCAGCTGGGTGGGCCTGAGCGGTGGTTTTGGTGGTTTGACGCTGGGCAAGCGTGACAGCGCCTTCAAGGACGCTTTTGACCTGGGCAACACCTACAACGTGTTCGACTCCGAGTTCACCGCCGGCAAGGCATCGACCGAAGGCGCCGCTGCCGTCAACGTGGGCAACTTCACCAGCCGCCCGAACAACCAGATCCGCTACGACTCGCCGAAGTTCGGTGGCTTCTCAGGCTCGTATTCCTACGCCTTTGACCAGACCGCTGGCACCGAAAGCGACGTTCAGGCATTCCACCTGCGCTACGCAGGCGGCCCTCTGGACGTGGCCCTGGGCTTCCAGCAGCAGAACTCGGCCGCCGCGGCCAACGACCGCGACTACACCGTGCTGTCGGGTCTGTACAACTTCGGCGCTTTCCGCATCTCGGCCCAGTACCAGAACGCCAAGACCGCTTCCAACCTGAAGGACAACGACTTCGCCATCGGCGTGTCGGTGCCGTTCGGCGCGTTTGACCTGTCGGCCGGTCTCGCCACCAGCGAAACCAAGTCCAACGGCACCAAGGTTCGTGAAGGTTCGGGCTTCTCGCTGGGCGGCACCTATGCCCTGTCCAAGCGCACGCGCGTGTACGCCGCCTACCTCGATGGCGACACCGAGAACGCCGCCGGCACCACGGTCACCGAGCGCAAGCTGTATTCCGTGGGCGTGGCTCACACCTTCTGATTTCCAAGCCAACTCCTCTCCAAGGGTTGTTTACGCCCACCGCTCGCAAGGGCGGTGGGTTTTTTCATTAGCGCGATACGGCTCAGGCCACCAGACCCGGGTTGCCGTCCATGCCGATGATGCGGGGCGTGTTGATCTGCACGCCCTTGATGACTTTCTTCTCGCGCAGGTAGCCCGAGACCACGTCCCAGATCGGCTCACCTTGAGCGCCTTCTTGCACCGAGGCCCAGCCGGCCACCTTGTAGGTCTTGCCGGCCTCGATCGGTTTGCCCTTGAGCGTCATGTTGTTGATGCGCTGGCCCATGGGTGCATTGGGTGTCATGGAGTACTGCATGCCGCCCACGCGCACCATGTCGCCGCCCTGCTGGTAGTAGGGATCGGGGTTGAAGATGTTGTCGGCGACGTCTTCCAGGATGGTCTTGATCTGCTCGCCGGTGAAGGTGTTGAGCGTGGTGGCCGGGTAGGTCAGCGCCATCTGGTCCATCATGCGCTCAAAGGTGATGGTGTCGCCCGGCAGCAGCGAGGTGCCCCAGCGCACGCCGGGCGAAAACGCCATGTCGGCGCCCTTGTTCTGCATCAGCGCGTCGCAGATCACCTGGTCCCAGGAGCCGTTGAAGTTGCCGCGGCGGTACAGCAGGTCTTCGGTCACGGCCAGTTTTTCTTCGAGCTTGTCCTTATAGGGCGCACGCACCTTGTCGATGTGCGCCTGCATGGCGGCGTCGGCCGGCAGCAGGTTGGAGAAGATGGGCAGCAGCTTGTATTGAAAGCCTTGCACCCGGCCAGCCCGCACGTCGAAGTCGAGCACGCCGAGGAACTTGCTGTTGGAGCCGGCGTTGGTCACCAGCGTCTGGCCGCCGGCGTTTTTCACCACGAAGGGCGCGGGCATGCCGTCGTGCGTGTGGCCACCCAGAATCGCGTCGATGCCGCGCACGCGCGAGGCCATCTTGATGTCCACGTCCATGCCGTTGTGCGAGAGCACCACCACCACCTGCGCGCCCTTGCCGCGCGCTTCATCCACCATCTTCTGCATGTGCTCGTCCTGGATGCCGAAGGTCCAGTCGGGCACCATGTAACGGGGGTTGGCAATGGGGGTGTAGGGGAAAGCCTGGCCGATCACGGCGACCTGCACGCCGTTCATCTCGCGCATCGCATAGGGCTTGAAGACCATGTCTTCGAAGTCGGTGGTCTTGATGTTCTGCGCGAGGAATTCCATGTTCCCCTTCAAATCCTTCTCGACGATCTCCTGCACGCGTTTGGCACCGAAGGTGTGCTCCCAGTGCGAGGTCATCATGTTCACGCCGAGCAGCTTGCAGGCGTCCACCATGTCCTGGCCATTGGTCCACAGCGAGGTGGCCGAGCCTTGCCAGGTGTCACCACCGTCGAGCAGCAACGCGTTGGGCCGGGTGGCCTTGAGCTGTTTGACCAGCGTGGCCATGTGCGCGAAGCCGCCCACCTTGCCATAGGTCTTGGCGGCCTGGCTGAAGTCGAGGTACGAAAACGCGTGGGCTTGTGCGCTGCCGGGCTTGAGGCCGAATTGTTTGAGCAGCTTCTCGCCCACGATGTGCGGCGGGCGGCCCACCGCCTCGGCCACGCCCAGGTTCACATTGGGTTCGCGAAAGTAAATGGGCGTGAGCTGCGCATGGCAATCGGTGAAGTGCAGAAAGCTCACGTTGCCGAACTTGGGCACGTCGTACAGACGCTCCCCGGCACCCGGTGCGGCGGCGAGCACGTCGCGGTGGTTGAGGGCCATGCCGGTGGCGCTCGCCACGGCCAGCACCTGCATGAATTCACGACGACTGAAGCTCATTGCTGCACCTGTCAATAATTGATCGCTGATATTTGAGCGAAATTTTTTAGCAAGAAACCCCGGTCACCTGAAGCAACCGGGGTGCGGTGATCATTTGTTGACCGGTGAAGCCGGATCCAGCAGCAGCGCCATCACATCCTGGATCTGCTTCTGGTTCAGGATGGCCATGTGGCCGACGCGCGGCATTTGCGAACACGCGTTGTAAGCGCGCGCGTTCCACAGCTTGCCCCAGGTGTATTCGACGATGGCTTTGCCACCGGCGCTGTTGGGGTCGGTCACGCCACGCAACTTGCCGTAGTTGTAGAGGCTCGGGCCCAGCGTGCCAAAGGAGATTTCTTCCTTGCTGATCTGGTGGCAGTTGTAGCAATTGCCGCCGTTTTCGGTGGTGGCGGTGTCGGTCCAGGTCAGGCCGCGCCCGCTCTGGGCGATCTTCTCGCCCTCTTTCCAATCGCCGAGAAACTTGCCGTCGGTGGGCCACTTGACGGTTTTCATGTTGGCCTCTTCGATGGCCTTGCTCATCTTCTCGTCCAGCGGTTTGCCAGTGGCATCGGCCACAGCGCACTCGGCATTGGCCTGGTCCTGGTTCAGACGATTCAGGCCGGCGATGCCACGCGCCTGGAATGAGCTCTTGAGCATGTCGGCCGTGGCCTTGTTCACGTCGGCCGGTGACGGTGCCGACGAGCACGCCGACAACACGATGGCGACCACGGGGAGCAACACAAGGGAATGGATTTTTTTCATGGGGTGTGTCTCCTGATCAGCGCTTGATGGCCGGCACGATGGACTCAGCCGACTTGGCGTTCACGCCCATGTACACCGACAAGGCGATGGTGGCGTCGCTGCCGAACTTGGGCTCGGGCCAGCGCATCTGGCGGAAACAGTCGTTCAACCGCAGCTGCATGCCCCACATCTGCGCGTTGGACACGCGGTATGCCGGCCAGGCGGCAAAGCCGATGCCGTCGCCGGGGTTCTTGGTGAGGTTGGGCAGGTCTTGCAGGCGGATGCGTTTGTCGTCACTGCCATGGCAGGACGCGCACGAGAAGTCGTGGGTGCCGCCGCGCGTGAAGAACAGCTGCTTGCCGGCCTCGTACATCAGCTTTTCCTGCGCGTGCGACTGCGACAGGTTGAACCTCATGCCCTTGGATGCCGTGGCCACATAAGTGGTCAGCGCCGTCACATTGGCCATCTCGCCACGGCCAAACGGTGTCTTGGCGATGTCTTCGCCCTTGAAACCCTGCAGCGTTTCCATGCAGGTGATCAGCCGCGTCTCGAGGTCCTGCACCCGGCCGGTGTCGGCAAAGTACTTGGGCAGTTCAACGAACGCCCCCTTGATCACCCCGGGACCCTTGCCCAGATCGCACTGTTCCATCGATGCCATCTTGGGGCCGCGCTTCTGTTTCCAGAGTTCTTCGCCCTTCATCTCGAACAGCTCGGCGGGGTTGCCGTCCTGCAGCATCTCGCGGTACTTGGCAATGCCTTCGGCGGCCGTGCCCTGCGCGTGGGCGGTCCCCACTGCAGCGGACAAGGCCACCACGGCCAAGGCGACGCGGCTAGCAACGAATTTCATGGGTGTCTCCTCTTGTTATCGGGGCGCGGAAATCGGGGCTCAGCTCAAGCGATCACAGCTTCATCGGTGCGGGTGTCGCCCTTGTTGTCGACCCATTTCACGACGACCTTGTCGCCTTTGGCACCGCCCTTGAACTTGAAGGACAGGAACGGGTTTTGCGCCACGGCGCCGCTGAAGGCGGCTTCGAGCACGACCTTGCCGTTGTGGGTGGCTTCCACGTCGCGGATGAAGTGGCCGGGAATGAGGGCGCCAGCGGCGTCTCGGCGGGTGCCGGGTTCCATGATGTGGGACATGAGAACGCGGACGGTGGTTTCGTCGCCAGCGACGGCGGCGCGGATGCGCATCGGATCAGCCATGGTGGACTCCTGAAAATCTGTGAAGGGGTTGGTGGGGGCGGTCGGGGGCGATCAGCCGCCGCAGCCGCCGAGCGTGACCTTGGTTTCCTTGAAGGCCGAGAACAGCTTGCCGTCGGCCTTGACCACGGCGAACACGTTGGAGCTCTGGCCCATCTTCAGGCGGGTCTGCACGTCGGCGGCGGTGCCGGCCGGGATCTTGAAACCGGCGGCCATGGGCGTGGGGTTCTTCTCGACGATCAGGTAGATCTCGGTGGTGTTGGGGATCTTGCTGGTGGCGCCCACGGGCACCACGGCGCCGTTCTCGGCGATGTCGGGGGCGACCACGGTGACCTGGTCGCTGTTGGCGGCGGTGCCACCCAGCGCCTTGACCGCATCGGCCATGGTCTTGATGTCAAAACCGGCGCGGTCCATGGCGGCGTGGGCCTGGCTTTGCGTGATGAGCCCCAAGGACACCAGCGTGGCAAAAGCCCCGGTGGTCTTGAGGGCGACTCGACGTGCGTTGTTCATGGGGGGCTCCTGTGAAATGAGGAAAGGGCGAGAGTGTACGGGCGGGGGTTACTGATCGGGGGCGCCGGCCAGGATCCACCCTGCCAGCAACTTGAGTTCGTCGTCTTTGAGCTGGGCCTGCGCCGGCATGGGCACCGGACCATACAGGCCGGCACCGCCGGACTTGATGCGCGCCGACACTTTTTCAAGGGCGTCGGCCTGGCCGGCGTGTTTGGCCGCCACGTCCTTGAAGGCCGGGCCCACCAGCTTCTTGTCCACCGCGTGGCAGGCCAGGCAGGCGTTCTTGGAAGCCAGGGTCTTGGCCGCTGCGGCGCTCTGGGCCAGTGCTGTGCCACTGAACAAGGTGAGCAAAGCGGCGCTCAGCAACTGGGAGGAATTCATGGTCATAGGTTAGGCGCTCCTGGACAACGGTGAAATGGGGAATACGAGTACATGCAAATATTTAAGTAGGGACCCATTGGGTTCACTTGGCGCCCGCCGCGATCCACCGTGCGATGGCCGCGGCCTCGGTGCCGCTGAGCTGCGGCTGGGGCGGCATGGGCACGGTGCCGAACACCCCCACGCCGCCTTCGCGGATCTTCACCGCGAGGTAAGCCTCCAGGCGTTCCTGGCCTTTGTGTTTGGTCGCAATCTCCGAAAAGCCTGGGCCCACGATCTTCTGTTTCATGCCGTGACAGGCGGTGCAGCTGTTGGCCGCCAGCAGGGCCTTCACATCGGCCGCGCCGGGCTTGGCCACGGCCACCACCACCGGCGCAGCCTTGGGACCGCTGCCCAGCGGCGCGGTGGGCGCGGGCTTGGTGGTGTCGGCACCGCGCACCGGGCCCACCACGCGGTTCTGCTCCTGGATGTTGCCGTGCGCGTCGCGCGCAAAGTCCGGCAAGGAGGATCGGATGGTGCTCTCCACCGGGCAGTCCTTCATGCAGGCCACGTTCTTCACGTCGCCCTTGCCCTCGGCCTTCCACAGCGGTTCATGGAACACCATGCCGTTGCGGTTGGGCATGCGTTTTTGCACATCGGCGATGTTCTGGTCGCTCAGCGTGAAGTCTTCCGGCACCACATGGGCCAGGCTCAGGATGTAGGCCAGCACGCCGTACACCTCGTCGGGCTTGAGCGACTTGGGCGCGTTCCAGGGCATGGCGCGGTTGATGTAGTCCCACAGCGTTGAAACCGTGGCCACCTTCATCATCGTGGTCTTCTGCGGGAAGGTGCTGCCCGGCTCAAGGTTCTTCACCCGGCCGCGCTCGATGTCGGCCTGGGTGGTGCCCCCCACGATGGGCGTGAACACCTCGTTGCTTTCACCAAAGCTGCCGTGGCACGAGGCGCACTGGGCTTCCCACACACGCTCGCCCAGGGCCACGCTGCCCGCTCCCTTGGGCAAGCCCTTGAAGTCGGGGCGCACATCGATGTCCCAGGCCTGCACCTCGGCCTTGGTGGCGTCGCGGCCGAGGTCGTGCCAGGGTGGGGTTTGTGCAAACGCAGCGGTGCCGATGAGCGCGGCGGCGAAAAGAGTCAGGGTTCGCATGGCGGGCCTCATCAATAGACTTGCACGTTCGAGACTTCGCCGTTCTCGGCGACGCGCCACGACTGGATGGCGTTCTGGTGGTACACCGAGCGCGTGCCGCGCACGGCACGCAGCTGGTTGATCTTGGGCTGCACATAACCCGTGCTGTCGATCGCGCGGCTCTGCAACACAGCGGGTTTGCCGTCCCACACCCAGTCGATGTTGAAGCGCGTGAGCGCCTTGGGCAGCACCGGGCCTTCGATGCGCGCGGTGCGCCAGTTGCGCCCACCGTCCACGCTCACGTCCACCCGCTTGACCGTGCCGCGGCCCGACCAGGCCAGACCGGTCACGTTGTAGTAACCCTTGTCGAGCAGCGTCTGGCTGCCCGAGGGCGTGGTGATCACGCTCTTGCATTCCTGAATGCCGGTGTACTGGCGGTGCGTGCCGTCGGGCATGTGGTCGATGTAGTGGATCGCCTCGTCTTTCGCGGCCCACTTCTGGTCGCCCACTTCCAGACGGCGCAGGTACTTGACCCAGCTCACGCCCTGCACACCCGGCACCACCAGGCGCAACGGGTAGCCGTTTTCCGGGCGCAGCATCTCGCCATTCATGGCCCAGGCCACGATGCAATCGTCCATGGCGCGGTCGATGTCGATCGTGCGCGTCATCGAAGACCCGTCTGCGCCTTCGGCCAGCACGTACTTGCCGTTCTTCTTGTCGTAGCCGCACATCTCCAGCAGCGTGGAGAGCAGCACACCGGTGAATTCGCAGCAGCTCACCATGCCGTGCGTGTACTGCACCGCGGGCAAGGCCACGTTGCCCCACTCGGGCGCGGAGTTGGCGCCGCATTCGATGAAGTGGATGCGCGACACGCTGGGCAGGCGCATCAGGTCGTCCATGGTGAACACGCGTTCGCGCTTGACCAGACCGTTGACCATGAGTCGGTGTTTGGAGGGGTCGATGTCCCACCAGCCCTGGTGGTGGCGCTCGAAGTGCAAGCCACTGGGCGTGATGATGCCGAACAGGCCCTGCAGCGGCGTGAAGCTCACCGAGGCATGCGGCACGCGCGTGAGGCCCGGGCTCTGCCGGCGCTGCAGGTTGGCCTCCCACTGACTGGGTTTGCCATAGCCTTCGGTGGCCACGCCCTGCCCCAGACCGGTGGTGTGGGTGGGCAGTTTCAGAATGGCCTCGTCGCCCTCGGCCGCCACCGCGCGCGTGGCGGCGGTGGCACTGGCCGCCACGCCCGCACCCATGGCCAGCGCCTTGCCCATGAAGCTGCGGCGCGCCTTGCGGGCGAGCTCCAGCTTCTCGGCGCTCAGGTGGTTTTCGGGGGCAGGGAGCACACGTCCGATGACATCGTTCAGGTGGGGCGGCATGGCAATCTTCCTTCTTGAGCGGTCTCGCCGTCTGGGAATGCAACTATATGCGTGTTTGCTGATATTTGGATAGGTAAAAACCCCAGCAGGGTTTCCATGGCTTGGCGCTGCAAAACACAGGCCGTTACGATGCGCCACACCCACAAGCGATCACACCCCACACCTGTTGTGTTTCCTTGTGTTTCAAGTGGCTGCTACAGTTTTGGATGCAATCCTTCAACCACCCTTTGGGAGACGACGATGGGGAATTCGATGAAATGGCTGGCAGCCGCTGCGCTGTGCGCCTCCGCGATCGGGGCGCACGCCCAGGTCAACCAGACCCGCGTGTGGGCCGCGGCCTGCGCCAGCTGCCACGGCACCGACGGGCGCGCCCAGCCCGGCATGGCCGCCTTGGCCGGCCGCAACCAGGCCGAGCTGCAGAAGATCCTGCTCGAATACAAGGCCGGCACCCGCCCCGCCACACTGATGCACCAGATCTCCAAGGGTTACACCGACGAGCAGCTGGGCCAGATCGCTGGTTATTTCGCCGCACAGAAACCCTGAGGAGCCCGCCATGAAACGTCGTCAATTCGTACAAAGCATCGGCGCGGGCTCCGCACTGGCCGGCCTGGGTCTCATGAGCGGTTGCGCCACCACCGGTGGCAGCAGCGCCAAGGTGGTGGTGGTCGGGGGCGGCTTCGGCGGTGCCACCGCCGCCAAATACGTGCGCCTGTTCTCCAACAACAGCATCGACGTGACGCTGATCGAGCCCAACGCGGCTTTTGTCTCGTGCCCCATGTCCAACCTGGTGGTGGGTGGCCACTCCACCATGGCCGAGATCACCACGCCCTACAGCAACCTGAGCCAGCGCCACGGCGTGAAGGTGGTGCGCGACATGGTCGACAGCATCGACCCGGTCAAGCGCACGGTGAAGCTGGCCAGCGGCGGTGAACTGCCCTACGACCGCCTCATCCTCTCGCCCGGCATCGACTTCATGCCCACCCTGCCCGGCATGGCCAAGGCCGGCGCGGCCGACAAGGTGCTGCACGCCTGGAAAGCCGGCCCCCAGACCGTGGCCCTGCGCCAGCAGCTCGAAGCCCTGCCCGACGGCGGCACTTACGCCATCAGCATTCCGCTGGCGCCCTACCGCTGCCCGCCCGGCCCCTACGAGCGCGCCTGCATGGTCGCCAGCTACTTCAAGGTGGCCAAGCCCAAGAGCAAGGTCGTCATCTTCGACGCCAACGACGACATCACCTCCAAGAAGGGCCTGTTCACCAAGGCGTGGAACGACCACTACGCCGGCATGATCGAGTACCGGCCCAAACACAAGCTGGTCGATGTGGACGCCGCCACCAACACCTTGAAGTTCGAGTTCAACGACGACTTCAAGGCCGGCGTGGCCAACGTGTTGCCCGACATGCGCGCCGGCAACATCGCGGTGAAGACCGGCTTGGCCACGGCCAACGCACGCTGGTGCGAGGTGGACTTTTTGACCTTCGAATCGAAGGCGCAGAAAAACATACACGTGCTCGGTGACTCCATCCAGATCGCACCGGCCATGCCCAAGTCGGGCCACATGGCCAACCAGCACGGCAAGACCTGTGCGGCCGCCGTGGTGTCGCTGCTGCAAGGCAAGGAGGCCCCGGCCAACCCGCTCTACGCCAACACCTGCTACAGCTTCGTGACCGCGAAGGACGTGGTGCACGTGGCCAGCGTGCACAAGTACGACACCGAGAAGAAAACCATGGTTGCGGTGCCGGGTGCGGGTGGTTTGTCGAGCGCGGCGAGTGAAATCGAGGGCGCTTACGCCAAGGCCTGGGCGCGCAACATCTGGGCCGATTCGCTGGCTTGATGTTTTGAGTTCGCCATAAAAAACGCCCCGGACAGCCGGGGCGTTTTTTTTGCTCATCGAGCGTCTCATGTGGGCCCGTTGCAGTCTTTTGGCTCCATCCGTAAAGCGGCCCTGAAAAGGAGCAAGGGTAGTAGCAAGCATCTCGGACTCCTTTCGTTTGTTGAAGACCTGATCCCCACGCCAATGAAGACCAGAGCGCGAACTTCGCGCAGACAAACGGGGGAGTCCATCCCATCATTCAAGCGGGACGCGCTAAAGCGCGCCCCTTAATTCAAACGTTAGGCAGCCGACCGCAGCACAGTACCAACGAAGGGGTGAGGCGAAAATGTCACCAGAAAATCAGCCCATCGACACGACGACTGCAGAGGCATATGAGAGGCACATGGTTCCGGGCATGTTTGCTCACTGGACGGAGCTTGTGATTGGCGTTGTGGCGCCGCAACCGGGAGATCAAGTGCTGGACATGGCCTGTGGCACCGGTATCGGGGCGAGGATGGCCGCACGCTTCGCTGGCCCGACCGGAAACGTTATTGGCGTCGATATCGATCCAAGCGTCATCGAGGTTGCCCGGAGGTTGACGCAGGGCACAAGAACTCCAATGGAGTGGCACTGCGCAGACGCGCTCCAGGTGCCATTTAAAGACGCTACGTTTGATCTCTGCCTTTGCCTTCAGGGACTTCAGTTCTTCAAAGATCGTCATGCCGGTTTCGCCGAGATTCGCCGGATGCTCAAACCATCGGGTCAACTAGCGGCGAGCATCTGGGGACCACTTGAGTACAACATAGGGCACTACGCCGTGGTTCAAGCACTGGAGAGTCAAGGGGTTGACGCCTCAGCGGCAAAGCGAGCGTGCTCCTTCTCCAATCCTGATGACATTCGCGACGCCGCTACTCGTGCAGGGTTCTCCCGGATACAACTTCGCACCGAGGATGGGGTGTCTCATTTCACGTCCATCCAATCATTCATCGACGGAATGACCCAGGGGTCTCCTTCTACTCGCTATGCCGTGGCACTTCTCCCAGAAAGTGGTCGCGATGAGTTTCTCAAACAAGTGCGCATGATGTTAGAGCCTCACGTAGCAAGTGGTGAACTTAGATACCCAATGCGCACCCATGTGTTGGTTGCCCAGCCATAGCGCATGAGAGACAAACTGGCTGCCTAACCAGCGCATGAACACGGACGCTCAACAGCGGCGCTGCGCACCGATGTTCGCGCCGGTTATGCGCACCGTTGAGCGACTGCATTTCCGTTTAACCGAAGGCCGCTCATGGCCGAATGCTGAACCTTAGCCTCAAAGTCATCGCGCAGCCAACCATCGAAGTGGGCTCACCGGCCGCTCGCAGTGCAACGACCGGAATCAGTCGCCGTCTTCGTTCTCCTGCGCAAGCTGCAGCTTGAGAAGGTAGGCATCGATGTCGAAGTCGGTGCCGTCCGAGACCGCGGACAGGACATGGGGCGCCACGCGCTGGCGCTCTTCTTCGGTTTCGACGTGGGTGAAGCCGGCCGTGGCTGCTTCGGCGAACAGTGCCTCTGAAAGCCGCTTCGCCCTGGCCTCAAAGCTTTCGATGTCGGGGTTCGCGCCGGGCGGGATGTGTTCCTCGATCCATGCCTCGGCCCACCTCAGAAAACGTTTGCTCATGACCGACCTCCCATGTCCTGTGTGGAGTCCTCAGGCGTAGCGCGCGATCATCTTTTCCAAAGGCAGCGGCACGATCTTGCCCGCCATGCCGGCGCAGCCGAAGGCCTGAAAACGCGCCTGGCAGATCTCTTTCGCGGCCACGGTCGCGTCCTTGAAGAACTTGCGCGGGTCGAACTCGCCCGGGTTCTTCGCCATGGTGCGGCGCATGGCGCCGGTCATGGCCAGCCGGATGTCGGTGTCGATGTTGACCTTGCGCACGCCGCTTCGGATTCCACGCACGATCTCTTCCACCGGCACGCCGTAGGTTTCCTTGATGTCGCCGCCGTGTTCACGAATGATGGCCAGCCACTCCTGCGGCACGCTGCTCGATCCGTGCATCACCAGGTGGGTGTTGGGGATCGCCCGGTGGATGGCGGTGATGCGGTCCATGGCCAGGATGTCGCCGGTGGGTGGGCGGGTGAACTTGTAGGCGCCATGGCTGGTGCCGATGGCAATGGCGAGCGCGTCCACGCCGGTCTGCGCCACGAAGTCTTTGGCCTGCTGCGGGTCGGTCAGCATCTGCTCGTGCGTGAGCTGGCCTTCGGCACCCACACCGTCTTCTTCGCCGGCCTCGCCGGTTTCCAGCGAACCCAGGCAACCGAGCTCGCCTTCCACCGACACACCCACCGCGTGCGAGAACTTCACCACCTCGCGCGTCACGGCCACGTTGTAGTCGTAGCTCGCGGGGGTCTTGGCGTCTTCCATCAGCGAGCCGTCCATCATCACGCTGCTGAAGCCGCTGCGGATGGACTGCTGGCACACGGCCGGCGTGGCGCCGTGGTCCTGGTGCATGACGATGGGGATGTGCGGGTACATCTCGATCGCGGCCTCGACCATCTTGCGCAAAAACGGCTCGCCCGCGTATTTGCGCGCGCCGGCGCTGGCCTGCAGGATCACCGGCGCGTTGCTCGCGTCCGCCGCCTGCATGATGGCCTGGATCTGCTCGAGGTTGTTCACGTTGAACGCGGGCACGCCGTAGTGGTGTTCGGCGGCGTGGTCGAGCAGTTGGCGCAAGGCGATGAGGGCCATGGGAGTTCCTTGAGAGTTCGGGTCGATCAGTTCAGAAGCGCAGAGAAATCGGCGATCACGCGGTCCGGCTTGCAGGCCTCGATGGGCTCGCCCATGTTGTAGCCATAGGGCAGCACCCACACGCTCACACCGGCGTTGCGCGCAGTGGCCACATCGATGGACGAATCACCCACGAAAAGCGCACGCTCGGCCTTCACGCCGAAGCGTTGCAGGCAGTCGTGCACGGCGGCCGGGTTGGGCTTTTTCACCAGCAGCGTGTCGCCGCTGATCACGCGGTGAAACATGGGCGCGAGCTGGTGCGCGTCCAGCACGGTCTGGGTGTAGCGGCCTTCCTTGTTGGTCACCACGGCGAGTTTCACGCCCGCGTCCTTCAACACCTGCAAGGTCTCGCGCACGTGCGGGTAGAGATGGCTGCGCGTGCCGCAGCGCTGCTGGTAGTGCACACCAAACGCGGCCTCGATGGTGGGGAAATCGGCGCTGTGGCGCACCGCGTCGGTGGTGGTCTGGCGACAGTCGGCCAGGGCCGAGATCAACAGCTCGCGCGTGCCGTGGCCGATCCAGTCGTTCACCTGCGTTTGCGTCACCGCGCGCAGTCCGAATTGCGCCAGCGTGTCGTTGACCGCGTCGGCGATCTCGGGTGCGGTTTCGATCAGCGTGCCGTCGAGGTCGAAGAGGACGAGATCGAAGGCGCGTGTCATGCGAGCAGGCCCTTCACCTCTTGGCACACCCGCCCGGTGGTGATGCCGAAGTGCTCGTACAAGGCTTTGGCCGGTGCCGACTCGCCGAAGCTCGCGATGCCCACCACCGCACCGGTGCGGCCCACGTACTTGCGCCAGAAATCGGGGTGCGCGGCTTCCACCGCCACCGCCGGCAGGTCCAGGGGCAACACGCTGTCCTGGTAGCTGCGCGGTTGCCGGTCGAACACGTTGGTGCAGGGCATGGAGACCACGCGGGTGCTGATGCCCTCGGCGGCCAGCGCGTGGTGCGCTTCCATGGCGAGCGAGGTCTCGGAACCGGTGGCGACGATGATGGCTTTGGGGCTCGTGCCTTCGGCCAGAACATAGCCGCCACGGCGAATGCCCTCCACCATCGACACGTCGGTGAGGCGCGGCAGGTTCTGGCGCGAGAGACACAGCGCCGTGGGGCCGTCCTTGCGCTCGATCGCGCTGGCCCAGGCCACGGCGGTCTCCAACCCATCGGCCGGGCGCCACACATCGAGCTGCGGAATGATGCGCAGACTGGGCACGTGCTCCACCGACTGGTGCGTGGGCCCGTCTTCGCCCAGGCCGATGCTGTCGTGCGTGAACACGTGGATCACGCGCAGCTTCATGAGCGCGGCCATGCGGATGGCGTTGCGGCTGTAGTCGCTGAAGGTGAGGAAAGTGCCGCCGTACGGGATGTGGCCGCCGTGCAGCGCCATGCCGTTCATGATGGCCGCCATGCCGAACTCGCGCACGCCATAGCTCAGGTGGTTGCCCCGGCGGTCACGCCCGGCTTTCACGCAGCCCTTGAAGTTGGTGAGGTTGGAGCCGGTGAGGTCGGCGCTGCCGCCGAAAAATTCGGGCACCAGCGTGTTGAGCGCATCCAGCGCGTTCTGGCTGGCCTTGCGCGTGGCCACCGCATCCAGCTTGGAGGCCACGCCTTCAAACACACCAGGCAACGCGGGCGCAAAACTCGCGTGCAGCGGCCCGGCCATGCGGCGCTCGAACTCGGCCGCCTCGTTCGGGTACTCGGCGCGGTAGGCTTCAAAACGGCGTTGCCACTCGGCCTCCAGCGCCTGCCCCCGGTCCACCGCGTGCCAGGCCAGCGCCACGTCGGTCGGCACCTCGAACGGTGGCGCGGTCCAGCCCAAGGCGTCGCGCGTGGCCTGCACCTCGGCCGCACCCAGCGCAGCACCGTGCACGTCGTGCGTGCCGGCCTTGTTGGGCGAACCCTGGCCGATCACGGTCTGGCAGCAGATGAGCGTGGGCTTGCCATCAGGACGGCGGGCCTGCTCTTTCGCGGCGATGAGCGCCAGCTCCACCGCCTGGGGGTCATGTCCATCCACCTTGGGGATCACGTACCAGCCATAGGCCGCAAAACGCTGCGGCGTGTCGTCGGTGAACCAGCCGTCCACATGGCCGTCGATGGAGATGCCGTTGTCGTCGTAGAAGGCGATCAGCCTGGACAGGCGCAAGGTGCCCGCCAGCGAACACACCTCGTGGCTGATGCCCTCCATCAGACAACCGTCGCCGAGAAACGCGTAGGTGAAGTGGTCGACCACCGTGTGGCCGGGGCGGTTGAATTCGCTGGCAAGCTGTTTCTCGGCCAGCGCCATGCCCACGGCGTTGCCGATGCCCTGGCCCAGCGGGCCGGTGGTGGTTTCCACGCCGGGAGTCACGCCCACCTCGGGGTGGCCGGCGGTCTTGCTGTGCAGCTGCCGGAAGCTCTTCAACTCGCCCATCGGCAGGTCGTAGCCGGTGAGGTGCAGCAGCGCGTAGATCAGCATGGAGCCGTGGCCGTTGGAGAGCACAAAACGGTCGCGGTCGGGCCAGTGCGGGTTGGCCGGGTTGTGGCGCAGGTGGCGGTTCCACAGCACCTCGGCAATGTCGGCCATGCCCATGGGCGCACCCGGGTGGCCGCTCCTGGCCTGCTCCACCGCGTCCACCGCGAGCATGCGGATCGCGTTGGCCATCTGGCGGGCGAGTTCGGGCGACGGGTTCTTCATGTTCGTGTTCCCTTCGCTTTCAGACAAGCCCGATGGCCCGCTTTTTCCGCTCCACCATGCGCCAGATGAAGGGCGTGAAGATCAGCTGCATCGCCAACTCCATCTTGCCGCCGGGCACCACGATGGTGTTGGCGCGGCTCATCCACGAGCCGTGCACCATGTTCATCAGGTACTGAAAGTCGATGCCCTTGGGCTTGGCGAATCGGATCACCACCATGCTCTCGTCGGCGGTGGGCACGTCGCGCGCAATGAAGGGGTTGCTGGTGTCCACGATGGGCACGCGCTGGAAATTCACGTGCGTGTGCTGGAATTGCGGGCAGATGTAGTTCACGTAGTCGGGCATGCGGCGCAGGATGGTGTCGGTCACCGCGTCGGCGCTGTAGCCGCGCATGTTCTTGTCGCGCCAGAGTTTCTGGATCCATTCAAGGTTGATGACCGGCACCACGCCCACCAGCAGGTCGGGGTATTTCGCCACGTCCACCTCGGGCGTGACCACCGCGCCGTGCAGCCCCTCGTAGAACAGCATGTCGGTGTTCTCGGGCAGTGGCTCCCAGGCGGTGAAGGTGCCTGGCGCCTGCTGGTAAGGCGCCGCTTCCTCGGCGTTGTGCAGGTACTTGCGGCTCTTGCCCTGGCCGGTGCCGCTGTAGGTCTTGAACAGACTTTCGATCTCGTCGAACAGGTTGGCCTCGGCGCCGAAGTGGCTGAAGTTCAGGTTGCCCGCCGCTTCGGCCTCGGCCATCTTCAACTTCATCTCCTGGCGGTCAAAGCGGTGGTAACTGTCGCCCTCGACGATGGCCGCGCTCACACCTTCGCGGCGAAAGATGTTCTGGAACGTGCGCGTGACGGTCGAGGTTCCGGCTCCAGATGATCCCGTGATCGCGATGATGGGATGTCGTTCCGACATGAAATCTCCTCGGTGGTGGTGGTGGTCCCGGTCAATCGCGGAACAGGCTGCGCTCTGCAAACAGCGGGTTGCTGTTGTCCTTGAAGGCCTGCGGCTCGGCGTGGTAACGCTCGATGCGTTCCACCTCGTTTTTCGAGCCGAACACCAGACCGATGCGCTGGTGCAGCTCGGTGGGCTGCACGCACAGCATGGGCTCGCGGCCGGTGCTGGCGCGGCCACCGGCCTGCTCCATCAACATGCCGACCGGGTTGGCTTCGTAGAGCAGGCGCAGGCGACCGGGTTTGCTGGTGTCCTTGGTGTCGCGCGGATACATGAAGACACCACCGCGCATGAGAATGCGGTGCGCCTCGGCCACCATGCTGGCGATCCAGCGCATGTTGAAGTCCTTGCCGCGCGGCCCTGTCTTGCCGGCCAGGCATTCGTCCACATAGCGTTTGACCGGCGCTTCCCAGAAGCGGCTGTTCGACGCGTTGATGGCGAACTCGTGCGTGTCCTCCGGAATGCGGATGTGCGGGTGCGTGAGCTTGAATTCACCGAGGTTGGGGTCGAGCGTGAAACCGTACACCCCGCTGCCCACCGTGAGCACGAACATGGTGGTGGGGCCGTAGAGCGCGTAGCCCGCGGCCACCTGCTGCGCGCCGGGCTGCAGGAAGTCGTCCACCACCACCTCGCGGCCCGAGTCGATCACGTCCTTGGGCGCGCGCAACACGCTGAAGATGCTGCCCACCGACACGTTCACGTCGATGTTGCTCGACCCATCCAGCGGGTCGAACACCAGCAGGTACTTGCCGCGCGGGTACTCGGTGGGAATCGGATACGGCTGCTCCATTTCTTCCGACGCCATGCCCGCCAGATGCCCGCCCCACTCGTTGGCCTTGATGAACATGTCGTTGCTGATCACGTCGAGCTTCTTCTGCGTCTCACCCTGCACGTTGACGCTGTCGCCACCCCCGTGGTTGCCCAGCATGTCGCCCAGCGCGCCAAAGGCCACGCTGCGCGCAATCGCCTTGCAGGCCAGCGCCACATCGAGGATCAGCGCGTTGAAGTCGCCACTCGCGTGCGGGTAACGCCGCCGCTCCTCGATCAGGAACTGGGTCAGGGTGGAGCGTTTGGACAAGGGCATCGGTCGTTTCTCGTTGTTGTCGTGCAGGCAAGCTCAGCCCCGGGTGTGCCATTCGCGCAGCTGCGCGAGTCCGATCGAGCCGAGGTCGGGCACCACGCGCAGGGCGCCCGTGAAATCGTGGTGCGCGGTGAAGCTGTTGGGTGTGATGACGGTGCGCAGCCCGGCGGCGGTGGCCGCGCGCAGGCCGTTGGCGGAGTCTTCAAATGCCAGGCACTGCGAAGCCGGCAAACCCATGTCGCCCAACACCTGCAGGTAGACCTGCGGATTCGGCTTCTTGATGGGCGAGGAAGACGCATCACCCACGGCCAGGAACTCACTGCGCCAGTCCGGTCCGATGGCACCCCGGAGCAACGCAGCAATGTTGACCGGTGAGGTGGTGGTGGCAATGGCCAGGTGCAGGCCCTGCGCGCGGGCTTCGTTCATCAGCGCGAGCACGCCGGGGCGAAGCTCCACCGCGCCGGCGCGCACCGCGTGCTCGTAGTGCGCAGTCTTGAGCTCATGCAGGCGGTCGATGGTGGCTTGCACCGCGCCGGCGCCGAGCTCGGTCAGGTCGGGCTGCACGCTGCGCCAGTGGTGCAGCATGCGCTCCTTGCCGCCGCTGATCTCCAGCAGCCGGGTGTACAGCGCGGTGTCCCAGTGCCAGCCCACACGCTCCATGTCGAACGCGTGATTGAACGCGGCCAGATGCACGCTTTCCGTGTCAGCCAGCGTTCCGTCAACATCGAAGATCAGGGCTTTGAGCATGCGATCCACTGTAGGGACGGCTTGAACTAAGGTAAATTCAAGTTTCGTTGAATTTCGATTAAGTTAAACCTGAATGAAGAACGCGACCTTCCGCCAGCTGCGCGTGTTCAACGAGGTGGCGCGCCACCTCAGCTTTGCCCGCGCGGCCGAGGTGTTGCACCTCACACCGCCGGCCGTGACCATGCAGATCAAGGAGCTCGAAGGCCATGTGGGCCTGCCTTTGTTCGACCGTCGGGGCCGCCAGGTCTCGCTGACCACAGCGGGCGAATACATGCTCGTCTACGCGCGCAAGGTGCTGGCCACGCTGAAAGACGCGGAAGACGCCGCTGCGCGGCTGCAGCGGCTGGAGGTGGGCACGCTGACCATCGGCATGGTGAGCACGGCCAAGTATTTCCTGCCCCGCTTGCTGGCGGAGTTCCAGCGCGACCACGAGGGCATCGAGATCAAGCTGGCGGTGGGCAACCGCGAGCAGCTGGTGAAGATGCTGCACGGCAACGAGGTGGACATCGCCATCATGGGCCGCCCGCCCACCGAGCTGGCCACACGCGCCGAGCCGTTTGCCGCCCACCCCCACGTGTTCGTGGCCCCCGTCGACCACCCCCTGCTGAAGGTGGGCCACCCCACGGTCGATTCGCTCAAGCCTTACGGGTTCATCCTGCGCGAGCGGGGTTCGGGCACGCGCGCCGCGCTGGAGCAGTTTCTGGAGCGCACCCACATGGAACCGCGCGTGGTCATGGAAATGTCGAGCAACGAAACCATCAAGCAGGCGGTGATGGCCGGCATGGGCATCAGCTTTTTGTCGCTGCACACCATCGGCCTGGAGCTGGAGCACAAGCTGATCGCCATCCTCGACGTGGAAGGCAGCCCGGTGCTGCGCGGCTGGAACGTGGTGCACACACTGTCCAAGCTGCTGTCGCCGGCGGCGGAGTCGTTTCGTTATTTCATGCTGGAGCGCGCGGAGAGTTTTCTGGCCGACGAGTACGGCCGCTTCATGCGACTCGTTCCGGCAGGGTAAAAAAAAGCCCCCACGCTCCCCCGCTGCGCGTGGTCCGCTGCCCCCCGAGGGGGCTGATCCGGCTTGGGGCGGCCCGGCGCCGGATCGGTGCCCCCACGCTCCCCCGCTGCGCGTGGTCCGCGCTCGTATACTCCACCCCGTGCCGCAAGGCACATCCGCTAGGGGTGTTGTCCCGGGGTTTTTCACCCCGGGTGCGACTGAGAAAGTCCCTTTGAACCTGATTGAGGTAATCCTCGCGCAGGGAAGCAGGCCGATACCGTCCACCACCGCCATCAGGCGCTCCCGGTGGCGTCTGCCCAGCCCACCTGCCTCAACTTGCATGGAGCAATTGATGGCATCCGACCATTCGCATTCGTCACCGGCCAACCTGGCCCTCACCCCCGTGCCGCAGGGCGACCGGGTCTTCCACTTCCACGAACACGCCGCACTCTGGTTCAGCCTGGGCACGGGCCTGCTGGTCATGCAGATCGGCGCTTACCTGGTGCCGGCCGTGGGCACGCAAGACGCGCTCATTGCCATCGTGCTGGGCTCGCTCATCGGCGCCGGCCTGCTGGCCTGGACCGCGCGGCTGGGTTGCCAGACCGGGCTGGCCAGCGCCGGCCTGATGCACGCCACCTACGGCAGCGCGTTTGCGCGCCTGCCGGTGCTGCTCAACATCGCCCAGCTGGTCGGCTGGACCACCTTCGAGCTGGTCATCATGCAGGAGGGCACGGTGGCCATCCTGAAGCAGGCGCTGGGCAGCGAGCCCGGTGGCCTGCTCGACGGCACCGGCGGCAAGCTGCTGGCCACGCTGCTCTGGGGTGGTGTGCTGATCGCGCTCATGGCCGGCTCCATGCTCAAGCTGGTGCGCAAGTTCGTCAGCCGCTTCGGCCTGCCGCTGGTGATCGCCTCGCTGGCCTGGCTCACCTGGCAGTTCGGCACGCGCCTGCAGGCGCAAGGATTTGACGCTTTCTGGAACCGCCCGGGTGCCGGTGGCATGGGCCTGTTCTCGGCCATGGACCTGGTGATGGCGATGCCGGTGTCGTGGCTGCCGCTGGTGGCCGACTACGCGCGCCACGGCAAACGGGCCGCCACCACGCTGGGCGGCACCTGGCTGGGCTATGCGCTGGCCAACATCTGGTGCTACGCGCTGGGCGTGCTGGTGGTCAGCACGGTGGAGCCGGGCACCAACCTCGTGGGCGCGCTGCTGCTGGCCCAGGGCGGCCTGATCGCGCTCGGCCTGATCCTGCTGGACGAAATGGACAACGCCTATGGCGACGCGCACTCGGGCGCGGTCTCGGTGCACAGCCTGCAGCCGCGCTGGAGCATCAAGCGCGCCGGCCTGGCGTTTGCCGCCGTGTGCACGGTGCTCGCGCTGTTCCTGCCGATCCACGCGATCGAGCCCTTCCTGCTGCTGCTCAGTTCGGTGTTCGTGCCGCTCTACGGCGTGATCCTGGGGCGCCTGGGCAGTGGCGCGGTGGTGCCGAGCGTGACCGCGCGCACGGTGGACTGGAGTGCGGCGGCGGTGTGGGTGGCCGGCATCGCCTGTTACCACCTGCTCAAGCAGTACGCACCCGACCTCGGCTCTGCCCTGCCCACCCTGGCCTTCACGTTTGCGCTGGCCGCGCTTTCAAGGCCGCGCAACGCGGGTGGCCTCACCCCCGCCCGGGCCTGATGGACCAGCCGCGCAGCGCTTCAGCCCCGTGCCCGCTTGTGTTGCGGGACCGGCGCGAAGCCGTGGTTCAGCGGACCATGGCCGGCGCCGGTGTACACGTCGGCGCCCTGCGCGATGGCTTGCAGGATGTAGCGGCGCGCCAGCGCCACGGCCTGGTCCAGCGGCTCACCCAGCGCCAGATGGGCTGCGATGGCGGACGACAGCGTGCAGCCGGTGCCGTGGGTGTTGCGGCTGTCGATGCGCGGCGAAGCGAGTCGCTGCACCGGGCCGACGCCGGTGACCAGCAGATCGGCCACTTCAATGCCCGGCAGATGCCCGCCCTTGAGCAACACCGCCGGCGCGCCCATGGCGAACAGATCGCGCGCGGCGGCTTCGAGCTCGTCCGCCGAATCGATGGTGCGGCTGAGCAGCAGCGCGGCTTCGTCGAGGTTGGGTGTGATCACCGTGGCCAGCGGGAACAGCTCGTGCACCAGCACCTGCACGGTCGTGGGCGTGATGAGCGTGTCGCCCGACGTGGCCACCATCACCGGGTCGAGCACGACCTGTTTCACGCCGTAGTGCTTCAGTGCCCAGGCCACTGTGCGCACGATGTCGGGCGCGTGCAGCATGCCGATCTTCACCGCGTCCACGCCGATGTCGTCGAACACCGCGCACAGCTGCGCCTTGAGCATCTCGGGCGGCACACCGTGGATGGCGCTCACGCCCAGCGTGTTCTGCGCCGTCAGCGCGGTGATGGCCGTCATGCCGTAACAGCCCAGCGCCGCGAAGGTCTTCAGATCGGCCTGGATGCCGGCGCCACCGCCGCTGTCGGAGCCGGCGATGGACAGGACGCGTGTGTAGCGTTGGGGTTCAGTGGTCATGGCGCGCATTCTCGCAGTGCCCAAGGACATTCATGACGATCGACAGAAATTCCACCGCTGTGGTGCTCGGTGCCGGCCTCATGGGCCGGCTGCTGGCCTGCGCGCTGGCGCAGCGCGGCCACCGGGTCGAGGTGTTCGACGCCGGCGGCCCCCTGGCCGAAAACGCCGCTGCGCGCGTGGCTGCCGCCATGCTCGCGCCGCTGGCCGAGTCGGCGGTGACCGAACTGCCGGTGGTGCGCATGGGGCAACACGCGCTGGCCCGCTGGCCAGAGCTGCTGGCCACGCTGGCGCAGCCGGTGTTCTTTCAACAAAGCGGCACCGTGGTGCTGTGGCACCGGCAGGACGCGGCCGAGGCCGAACGTTTCTCGGGCCAGCTCGCGCGCACCACCACCGCCCTGCCCTCGTTGCCGCACGCGCAGCGTTTGAATGCCGCCGAGCTCACTGCGCTGGAGCCCGCGCTCGACCACCGCTTCGCCCAGGGCCTGTACCTGCCACAGGAAGGCCAGCTCGACAACCGCGAACTGCTGGCCGCACTCGCGCACCAGATGCTGTTGCTCGGGGTGACCGTGCACTGGAACAGTCCACGCAGCCCGGCCGAGGTGGACCCGGGCCCCGACACCTGGCTGTTCGACTGCCGCGGCCTGGGTGCCCAGCCGCAGTGGGGCGCGCTGCGTGGTGTGCGCGGCGAGGTCGCGCGGGTGCATGCGCCGGGCGTGAGCCTGTCTCGCCCCACGCGCCTGCTGCACCCGCGTTACCCGCTCTACATCGCGCCCAAGCCGGGTGGCATGTTCGTCATCGGCGCCACCGAGATCGAGTCCGACGACCTGTCGCCCGCGAGCGTGCGTTCCACGCTGGAGCTGCTGAGCGCGGCCTACACGGTGCACCCCGGATTTGGCGAAGCACGCATCATCGAGATGGGCGTGCAGCTGCGCCCCACCCTGCCCGACAACCTGCCCGGGATCCGGCTGAGCGCACCGCGCCGCATGCAGATCAATGGCCTGTACCGCCACGGTTTCCTGATCGCCCCGGCCATGCTCGATGCCGCCCTGCAGGCCATGGACAATGGACGGTCTGCGCTGGCCGAACAATGGGGCCTGTCGCTCCAGCACACCGCCCACTGAACCCCCCATGAACGTCCTGATCAACCACGAACCCCGCGAGCTGCCCGAGGGCGCCACGCTGGCCGACGCGCTGCGCGTGTGCGATCCGCCGGCCGTGTTCGCCGCGGCGGTCAACCTGCAGTTCGTGCCGCGCACCGCCTACGCACAGCAGGTGCTGTCTGAAGGGGACCGCATCGAAATCATCGCGCCCATCACCGGAGGCTGAACATGGACATGACCAATCCGATCACCCACGACGACCCGCTGATCCTGTACGGCGAGGTGTTCCAGAGCCGCCTGATGCTCGGCACCTCGCGCTACCCCTCGCCCGCCACGCTGGAAGCGGCCGTGCGCCGCGCGCAGCCCGCCATGCTCACCGCCTCGCTGCGCCGCCAGGGCGCGGTGCAGCCCGAGGCGGGTGCGGCGTTCTGGAAACTGCTGCAGGAGCTGGCCGTGCCGGTGCTGCCCAACACCGCCGGCTGTCACAGCGCGCAAGAGGTGATCACCACCGCGCAGATGGCGCGCGAGGTGTTCAACACGCCGTGGATCAAGCTCGAACTCATCGGCGACGACTACAGCCTGCAGCCGGACACGCTCAACCTCGTGGACTGCGCGCGACAGCTCATCAACGAGGGCTTCAAGGTGCTGCCCTACTGCACCGAAGACCTGGTGCTGTGCCAGCGCCTGGTCGACGTGGGCTGCCAGGCCGTGATGCCCTGGGCCGCGCCCATCGGCACCGGCCGCGGTCCGGTCAACCCCTACGCCATGCGCCTGCTGCGCGAGCGCCTCAAGGTGCCGCTGATCGTGGACGCCGGCCTGGGCCTGCCGTCGCACGCCTGCACCGTGATGGAGTGGGGCTATGACGCCGTGCTGCTCAACACCGCCGTGGCACTCGCCCAGTCCCCCGTGGACATGGCCGGTGCGTTTGCCGACGCTGTGCGCGCAGGCCGCGCGGCGTACCGGTCGGGCGCCATGCAAGCGCAGGACAGCGCCCAACCCAGCACCCCCGTGCTCGGCACCCCGTTCTGGCACCACCCATGAACGCCGGCATGAACGTGATGGTGATGGCGCAGTCCATTGCGCGGGCCCACGAGGCCACACTGGCCCTGCCGCTGGTGCCCGGCGCGGAAGCGCTCAAGGGCGACGTGGACGACCTGGTGTTTGCCTCCGCCCTGCAAGCCGCGCACCAGCTGGGCTTTGTGCCGGCCGATGCGATGTGCATCGCGCAAGCCTGGTCCCGCCAGGCGCTGCGCACGGGCGAATTCCACCCCGAACAGTGGCCCACGGAAGCGGTCGATTTCGGCATGGCCCCCATGCCCCGCAGCGATGCGTTTGCGTCCTGCCCCCAGACACTCGGCCTGTACGCCGTGATGCCCGACGCCGCGTGGACCATCCGCATGGCGCGCGCCGGTGTGCCCACGGTGCAGCTGCGCTTCAAGTCGGGCGATGCCTCGGCTGTGCGCGCCGAGGTCATGGCCACGGTGGCGGGCGTCAAGGGCACCGGTGCACGCCTCTTCATCAACGACCACTGGGAGCTCGCCATCGAAGCCGGCGCCTACGGCGTGCACCTCGGCCAGGAAGACCTGCAGGCCATGACACCGGCCGGATTGAAGGCCATCAAGGACGCCGGCCTGCGCCTGGGCCTGAGCACGCACGGCTACGCCGAGATGCTGATCGCCGACCAGCACAGCCCGAGCTACATCGCCATGGGCGCGGTGTTTCCCACCACCCTCAAGCAGATGGCCACCGCACCGCAAGGCACGGGCCGGCTCGCCATGTACTCGAAGCTGCTGCGTGACACCCCGCGCGTGGCCATCGGCGGCATCGACCTGGCTTCACTGCCCGAGGTGATGAAGGCCGACGTGGGCTCGGTGGGCGTGGTGCGCGCGCTGATGTCGGCACCCGATCTGGACGCGGCGGTGGCGACCTGGAAGGCCGCGCTCAAACCGGCCTGAAGGCCGCAAGCGGCGTTCAATCCGCGCCGCGCCGCCACACCAGGTTCATCAGCGGTTTCACGCTGAAGCCGTGCATCAGGATGGACATGGCCACCACGATCAGCGTGAGCTGCATCAACTGCAGTGCCAGGGGTTCGGGCAGGCCGTGCTGGATGGCGTACATCAGGTAGTACAGCGAGCCGATGCCGCGCACGCCGAACCACGCGGTCATGCCGCGCACCGGGGAGATGGCGCGGGTGCCGAGCAGGCCGATGAACACGCTCAACGGGCGTGCCACGAAAAACAGGAACAGCGCCAGACCCACCGCCGCCCAGCTCCACGAGTCGCGGTAAAGCGCGCCGCCGAGCAGCAGCACCAGCATGAGTTCGGACAGGCGCTCCAGGTGTTCCTTGAACACCAATGCGCCCTGGCTCACGGTGGACGCCGGCCCGCCGTCGGGTGCGCAGGCTGGCAGGTGCGCCGCCGCCTCGGCTTCGGCCACTTCATGTGCCCGTCGCGACAGCCGCATCTCGGTCTGGCGCAGCGCCACGGCCGCGAAAAACACCGCCAGAAAACCCCAGGCGTTCAGCCACTCGCTCAGGCCGTACACCACGCCGATGAGGCCCAGGCCGAGAAAGTCGTCCAGCAGCTCGTGACGCCGCGGCGCGCCGCGCAGCCACCAGCCCACACGCGCCAGCGCCACGCCACACAGCACGCCGATGGTGATGCCACCGACCGTGGCCCACACCACGTCCAGCACCAGCCACTGCGTGCCGTTCTCACCCAGGTTGTGCAGACCCAGCAAACCCAGGCCGAGCATCACGAACGGAAAGGCCGAGCCGTCGTTGAGTCCGGCCTCGCAGGTCAGCGTGAAGCGCAACTGGTCGCGGTCGCCCGGGTGGCGGCTTTGCACGTCGGTGGCGAGCACCGGATCGGTGGGCGCCACGATGGCGCCGAGCAAAATCGCGGCGCCCAGCGGCAGGCCCAGTGCCCACACGCCGAACGCCGACACCAGGCCCACGGTGAGCGTCATCGACAGGGTGGCCAGCAGCAGCGGCGCGCGCCACTGCCGAAGATTGAACGGCACCGGCATCTTCACACCGGCCGAAAACAGCGAGATCAGGACCGCCCCCTCGGTCAGCACCTCGAGCAGGGCCGACTCCTTCAACGGGTTGAAGCTGAAAGCACCGAGCACGGTGGGCCCCATGAGCAGGCCCACCGCGAGGTAGAGCATGGCGGGCGTGATGGGCAGACGCTTGAGCAAGGTGGGCGTCACGCCCATCACGAGCAGCAGCGCGCCGACAAAGAGGAACCAGTGCGCGGTGGTCATGCCAAGCAGCAAGGCCGCTGCATCCCGGGCGGGACACAGCGGCCTCGATCACAAAGCCACGGGCTGGCGAAGGACCCGTGCATGGTGGATCAGCGCGCCTTGATCTGGCCGCTCTCGTCCGACAGCACGATCTCGACGCGCCGGTTCATCTGACGGCCGGCGGCGGTGTCGTTGCTGCCCACCGGATTGGCCTTGCCGTAGCCGCGCGAGACCACGCGGTTGGAGGCAATGCCCTGCGCCAGCAAGGCCACGCGCACGGCATCGGCTCGCTCGGTGGACAAGGTCTGGTTGTAGGCGTCGGCGCCGGTGCTGTCGGTGAATCCTTCCACCAGCACGGTGCGCTGCGGGTCGGCCTTGAGCACCTCGGCGAGCTGGTTGACCATGCGCATGCCGTTGGGGCGCAGCGCGGAGCGGTCCACGTCGAACAGCACATCGCCCAGCGTGATCACGAGGCCACGCGGTGTCTGCTTGGCGTTGAGCTCGGCCATGCGCGCTTCGAGCATGCGGTTGCGCTCCATCGCCAGGGCGGCCTGGCGCTGCGCCTCCACCGTGTCGGTGCGGGCCAGGCTGGCACTGCGTTGTGCTTCCGCTGCGGCGCGCTGTGCTTCGGCAGCGGCGCGCTGGGCGGCGTCGGCTTCTTGCGTGCGGGCCTGCAGCTGGGCGCTGGTGCGCGCGGCACCGGCATTGGCCACGCTCAACTCGGCGGTCTTGTAGTTCACTGTTTCACGCACGATGGCTGCGCGCTGCGAAGCCACGTAAGCCAGGTGGTTCACCTGGGCCACGTCTTCGCGGTTGCTCGCGGCCGTGTTGGCCGCGGTCAGTGCGTCGGCGGCCTGGCGCAGTTCGGCCGGGGCCTGGTTCTGCGAACGCGGATCGGCTTGCACGGTGCGGAAATCTTCCCGCGCCTGGTCGAGCCGCACGTTGGTGGGTGGTGTGGTGCTGCAGCCAGCCACCACGGCCAGGGCGGTGAGCGAGAGTGCAAAGCGGTGCATGGTTTTCATGGGGAGTCCTGTTGTTGTTGTCATTGGGCGCGGTTGATTTCCTGGCGCAACGCGCGGCCGTCTTCACGAATCTCGCCGGCGGCCCGGTTGGCCCGGGTGCTGCGGGCCTTGGCCTCGGCCAGCCGTGCGTCCACCTGCACCTCGTTCGACAGCAGCAAGGCGCGATCGAACTGTTCCTGTGTCATGGCGGTGTCGGCCATCACCTGCTTCTGGCGCGCGATGTTGAGTTCGGTCGGCGCCAGTTCGGCGGCACCGGCGCGCGCAGCGGCGTCGATCGCGGCGCGTGAAAGCGCGAGCTCCTGGGTGGGCGCGGGGATGCGGGTGGCGCAAGCCATCAGCGACAACGTGAGCGCGGTGAGTGCGGTGAGGCCAAACAGGCGCACGACCTGGTGGCGTGCGGGTGTGACCAGGGCCTGAACGCGGGGTGTGAACGGGGTGTGCATCGAAATGTCTTTCTGTCATCAAGGCCGAGCTGGCCGACAGACCAAGCATGGGCGGGCCGACTGCGTGCGTCGGTGCTGTGCCGCACAGACCCGCCAGCTCGCATCCTCATAAAACAGACGCAGCGGTTCGCACATCCGTGCTTGTTGAAATCGCCCCCAACCAAAGGACATCGCATGAACTGGGACACCATTGAAGGCAACTGGAAACAACTCACCGGCCGCGCCAAGCAGCAGTGGGGCAAGCTCACCGACGATGACCTGACCACGGTGGCCGGCCACCGCGACCAGCTCGCCGGCAAGATCCAGGAGCGCTACGGCATTGCCAAGGACGAAGCCGAAGAGCAGGTGAAGGCCTGGGAGAGCAGCGCCGACGACTCGTGGTTGAACATCTCGACCGACGCCGAGCACGCGCAGAACCGCAAGCTCTGATGCCTTGGAGCTCCCCTCGCGGGGAGCTTCAAACCGCTTCGAGGTCCGGCAGCAGCCGGTCGTATTCCAGTTTCACCACCTGGTAACACTCGCAGGTGCGCTTCTCCAGCTTGGGACGGTCCAGCACCGTGATGCGGCCTCGCACATAGCGGATGATGCCGGCGGTTTGCAGCTTGAGAGCGGCTTCGGTCACGCCCTCGCGGCGCACACCGAGCATGTTGGAGATCAGTTCCTGGGTCATCACGAGTTCGTTGCCGGGCAGCCGGTCAAGGCTCAGCAGCAGCCAGCGGCACAGCTGCTGGTCCAGCGTGTGGTGGCGGTTGCACACCGCCGTCTGGCTCATCTGCGTGATCAGGGCTTGCGTGTAGCGCAACATCAAACGCATCACCGCGCTGGAACGTTCGAACGCTTCCCTGATGGCATCGGCGGGTAGCTGGTAGCCTTCGCCCGCGCTCTGCACCACGGCGCGGCTCGGTGTGGAACCACCGCCCATGAAGACGGAGATGCCCACCACACCTTCGGGGCCGACCACCGCAATTTCCGCAGAGGCTCCGCTGTCCAGCACGTAGAGAAGCGACACGATTCCACGGGTGGGGAAATGCACATGTTCGATGCGTTCGCCCGATTCGTACAGCACCTTGCCCAGCGGCAGGTCGACAAGCTCCAGCATCGGCTTCAGGCGCTGCCATTCGGCGTCGGGCAGGCAGGCCAGCAACTGGTTGTGACGGGGGTTGACTGCGGCTTTCATTTGGAATTGCTCCGTGACGGCTCATGTCGCGGAACGCGGCCAAACCCATGTGTACAAGACATCAATGATGGTCGAAAGATCGGTCCCTGTCTGTTCGGAACCGTACTGATAAATTCTTTTCCCTTGCACCGTGCAAACGGTTGGACAGCGAACAGGCAGGACACCCGCAGGCCGAATGAATGCGGGGCGTGCTGCCGTGACCGGCACCTGGAGTGCTCCATGCTGGCCGTCATCGTCTCCGCCAACAACGAAGAGGCCGTCATCGGCATGTGTCTTCGCCCGGTGGAGTCCGCTGCGTGCTGGCCGGTGGCGCAGCGCGAAGGTTTTGAATGATGACGAGGTAAGGAAACGCAAGCTCCAAACCGCCCGTCGAACAACGTTGGTGAGCGCACAGACCCACCACGCCACAGCCTTTACGGTAGCCCATCTTCGAACGACACCCGGCACTGAATCGTCCCGCGCCGGGTTGGTCTTTCGACACAGGAGAGAACATGGCATTTCCCACCACCTTGAGCGCGGAATCGACGCACACCGGACGCGTCCTTGACGACGCGTACGACGTTCGTCCGCCACGCTCCACCAGCGCGGTGTCATGGGGTGCCATCGCAGCCGGTGCCGCCGCAGCCGCCGCGCTCTCGCTGATCCTGCTGATCCTGGGCGTGGGTCTGGGCTTGTCGTCGGTCTCGCCGTGGACAGGTGCCGGCGTGACCGCCACCACGCTGGGTGTGACCACCATCGTGTGGTTGACCGTGACCCAGTTGCTGGCCTCCGGCATGGGCGGCTACCTCGCCGGTCGCTTGCGCACGAAGTGGGCCGACGCGCAGGCCGACGAGGTGTATTTCCGCGACACCGCGCACGGCTTCCTGGCCTGGGCCGTGTCCTCGCTGGCCACCGCCGCCCTGCTCACCTCGGTGATCGGCTCCATCGTGGGTGGCGGCGTGCAGGCCGGCGCCACGGTGGCCGGTGGTGCGGCCGTTGCCGCCACCGGCATGGTGCAAAGCGAAGAAGGTGGCTCCATGGCCTACTTCGTGGACACGCTGTTTCGCCGCGATGCCGGCGTGGTGTCTGCGCCCGCCACCACAGCGCCCGGCACCGAGCCCACAACAAGCACGGCAGCCCCTGGCCCATCGGCCGACCCCGCCGGGAGCTACCTGGACAACGAGCGCGAGCTCGCCGAAATCGGTCGCATCCTGGCGTTCCACAACCTGTCGGAGCCGCTGCCGGAAGACGACGTGCGCCACGTGGGTCAACTGGTGGCGCAACGCACCGGCTTGTCACAGGCCGACGCAGAAAAGCGAGTGACCGACACCTACGCCCGCGCGCAATCGCAGGTGCGTGAAGCCGAAACCGACGCACGCGCTGCCGCGGACGCAGCGCGCAAGGCCTCCGCCACCGCCGCGCTCTGGCTGTTCGTGTCGCTGTTGATCGGCGCCTTCTGTGCCAGCCTCGCGGCCACCTTCGGCGGCCGTCAGCGCGACGCCTGAACCGCACCCCACACACCACCACAGAAAGCCCGCCATGCGCTCACTTCTTCTGCTCTTTCTGGGCATCCCGATCCCGATCATCATCCTGATCGCCCTGTTCACCTGACCTCTTTCAACCCCACCCACCCCGCACTTCCAGGAGAAACCATGAACCAGTTCAACAACCCCCAGGTACCCGACACTTCCTTGCTGCCGGACAGCGAAAGAATCGCGCCGGTTGCCGCCGACACGATCGACAGAGCGGTCCAGGGCGCGCACAAGGCGGTGGACCGCCTTGCCGACACCGCAGCGCCCACCGTGCGCCATCTGGCCCAGACCGGCGATGCATGGACTGCCAGCTGCCGCGCCACTGTCCGTGAGCAGCCGCTGATGGCCCTGCTGGCGGCGTTTGCCGTCGGCGCGTTGGTGGGCCGCATCACGCGCTGACCCGACCCACAATCCCGAAAAAAGGCCGGGGGTGCAGCGATGCACCCCCGGCCTTCTTGTTGTGGCACCCGGCACCCCGTGCCGGATGTTCCTGCGTGGCTTCAGGCCAGCGTTCGCACCGAGGGCTCGCGCGCCCATTGGCGCGTGCACGCCGCCGCCACAAAGGCGTCGGCGTCGTCAGCGCCCAGCACACCCGCGTCGGCCTGGATGCCGGCGGCTTTCAGCACCGCCTGTGCCCCCGCATCGGCCGCCACCGCCTTGAGGTGGCCGAAGGCGTCGCGCACAAAGTCCACCGCCGCCGCTTCACGGCTCAGGGCCTTGCCGGCAGCGTCGGACAGCACCAGCGCCACCGCGTCGAACAACACCGAGGGCGTGCCGGCCAGCTGGCCATCGGCCGCCAGCTTCTTGCCGTTGGCCAGCGTGACACCACCGACCTTGGGCGCCACGATCTTCACGCGCGCACCGGCCGCCTCCACCGCCTTCTTCAGCGCGGCGACGGCCGCGCCGTCCGAGCCGTCGTCCACCAGAATGGCCACACAGCGGCCTTCCAGCGTGTCCTTGGCGTTGTCGATGATGCTCAGCGCGGCCGAGGGTGGCAGGTCCATCACCGGCTGGGCCGGCGTGGCGGGCGCGGGCAGCTTGTCCATGCCCAGACCGTCGGCCACGCGCTGACCCAGCGCTTCGTCGATCACCAGCAGGTGGGCCACCATGGCTTCACGCACATGGGGGTGTTCCACCTTGGAGAGCTCGAACACCAGCGCCGACGCCAGGTGGGCCTGCTCGGGCTCGCTCTGGCTGATCCAGAACTGGCGCGCCTGGCTGTAGTGGTCGGCGAAGCTGGCCGCGCGCACGCGGCCGCGTTCACCACCTTCGTCCAGCGCCACGCTGGCAAAACCCTTGGCGCGGTCGGCGCGCGGCGCGTCGGCTGACAGCGTGTTGGGCTCGTAAGCCACGCGCCCGGCCGGCTGCGTCATCTGCATGTGACCATCGCGCTGCTGGTGGGCAAACGGGCACTTGGGCGCGTTGATCGGGAGCTGCGTAAAGTTCGCCGAGCCCAGGCGCGAGAGCTGCGTGTCCAGGTATGAGAACAGGCGGCCCTGCAGCAGCGGATCGTTCGAGAAGTCGATGCCCGGCACCAGGTGCGAGGGGCAAAACGCCACCTGCTCGGTCTCGGCAAAAAAGTTGTCCGGCCAGCGGTCGAGCACGAGGCGCCCGATCACCTGCAACGGCACCAGCTCTTCGGGAATCAGCTTGGTGGCATCCAGGTGGTTGAACGGAAACTTGTCGGCCTCGGCTTGTGTGAACAGCTGCACCGCAAATTCCCACTCGGCCACTTCGCCTGCGCCCAGCACCTCGAACAGCTCACGGCGGTGGAAGTCCGGGTCGGCGCCGGCGATCTTCACCGTCTCGTCCCACACGGTGGACTGCATGCCCAGCTTGGGGCGCCAGTGGAACTTCACAAACGTCGGGTGACCGTCTGCGTTGATCAGGCGGAAGCTGTGCACGCCGAAGCCCTCGATCATGCGCAGCGAACGCGCGAGCGTGCGGTCCGACATGATCCACATCACCATGTGCATGGCTTCGGGCGTGAGCGAGATGAAATCCCAGAAGGTGTCGTGCGCCGAAGCGGCTTGCGGGAAACCCCGGTCGGGCTCCATCTTCACCGCGTGCACGAGGTCGGGGAACTTGATCGCGTCCTGGATGAAAAACACCGGGATGTTGTTGCCCACGATGTCCCAGTTGCCCTGGGCCGTGTAGAGCTTGATCGCAAAGCCGCGCACATCGCGCGGCGTGTCGGACGAGCCCGAGCCGCCGGCCACGGTGGAGATGCGCGAGAACACCGGCGTCTTCACGCCGACCTCGGTCAACACCTGGGCGGTGGTGTAGGCCTCCAGCGAATGCGTGAGCTCGAAGAAGCCGTGGGCACCGGTGCCGCGCGCGTGCACCACGCGCTCGGGAATGCGCTCGTGGTCGAAGTGCGTGATCTTCTCGCGCAGGATGAAATCTTCCAGCAACGTGGGGCCTTGCGGATGCGAGCGCAGCGAGTTCTGGTTGTCCGAGATCACCAGGCCTTGCTGAGTGGTCAGCGGCGGGTGCTCGGCATTGGCCTGCTGGTGCAGTTCGCCACCGTTGCCCAGGTGAGCGTCTCGCGTGGGTTTCTTCGCCATGGGTGCTCCTTCAATCAATTGGATGGGGCGGGCACTTGCGTGAGCAGGTCCGCGAGTTCGTCGGCGTGCTCTTCTTCCACCGCGAGGATGGACTCGAGCAGGCGGCGCGTGGTCGGGTCGTCGGAACCGACCGACTCGATCGCATGGCGGTAGCTGTCGATGGCGATGCGTTCGGCCACCAGGTTTTCGCGAATCATCTGGGTCAGCGTGGCGCCTTCCACGTATTCCGCGTGGCTGCGCTTCGTGAGCGAATCGGGCGAAAAGTCGGGCTCACCACCGAGCTGCACGATGCGCTCGGCCAACTGGTCGGCGTGGCCCTGCTCTTCGTTCGAATGCACCAGAAATTCGGCCGCGGTGGCGTGCGAGTGGATGCCGCTGGCCATGAAGTGGTGGCGGCGGTAACGCAGCACACACACGAGTTCGGTGGCCAGTGCGTCGTTGAGCATGGCGATGACTTGCGTGCGGTCGGCGCTGTAGCCGGCGGTCACGGCACCTTCTTCCATGTGCTGGCGGGCGCTCTTGCGCAGCTCGGGGATGTCCAGTGGCTTGAGGGGTTCGTTCATGGGTTTCTCCAATGGGGTGGTTTTGACGCGGGGCGCGAAGGTGCTTTTCATCCAGGTGTCCCTCGGGTCGGCGGCGAGAGCGGTCGACCCACCCAGCATGGGTGATCGACCCGGTCACGTCGGTGCTTTGGCGTACAGAAACCGGACACTCCGTCACGCAGCACCGACCTGGCGCCTGTGCCCGCCCGCGGCCTGTCAGGCCGAAGTCTTCGCGGCCATCAGCGATCTGTGCAGCAGCTTGTCGGCCTCGTAACAGGTGCACGCTTTGCGCTCCAGCCCTGCCCGGTCGAGCACCGCAAGTTCGCCGCGGGTGTACCGGATCAACCCGTCCTTCTGCAACTCGCTGGCAGCCTGCGTCACGCCCACGCGCCGCACACCCAGCATCAGCGAGATGAACTCCTGCGTGACATGGAAGTGGTCGGCCTCGGCGCGGTCATGGCTCATGAGCAGCCATCGCGCCAGCCGCTGACCGATCGGATGGAAACGTTCACACGCCGAGGCCAGTGCCTGCTGGTGCAGCCGCACCAGCAAGGCGCGTTGCAACAGGCTTTGCAGGCTCGGCATGTCCTCCATGGCCTGGCGCAACGCCTGCGCTTCGATGCGCCAGCAGGTTCCGGCCCCCTGCACCAATGCCCGCCAGGGCGTCTTGGCCACACCCAGCACCAGCTCGGAGCCCAGCATGGACTCGCGCCCGACCATGCCCACCTCCAGCGCCGGATGGCTGTCGATGTCGATCACCAGCGAGATGAAACCGGTGACCGGAAAGTAAGCGTGAGACAGCAAGGCACTGCGTGTGCTCAGCTCGTGCGAGAGCACGAGCTCAAAGGGCGAACAGCGCGCAAGGAAACGCTTTTGAACGGCCTTGGGCAGGCGTTCGATCAGGTGGTTCTGGATGTTGGGCATGTGGATTCCGCCTGTGTCACAAGCGAAGCCCCTCCCAGGGTGAACTCATGCGGGTTGCACAGGCACGGTACCCGCCAATCCCGAAAACATGATGACGCTTTCGGGGTCCCCTGTCTGTCTGCCAGCAGACACATGGCGGTGTTTGAGCCCCACGGGCCCATTCGCCGGCCTCAAAGCTGGGTGTCGATGAGCGACGCCAGCCACTCGGTGAACTTCTCGCGCACGGGCCTGGCCTGCCACTGCGCATGGGTCATCGGTCTGGCCAAGGCCAGGTCGGCTTCAAATGCGGCGGTCTGGGCACTCGCGAAGTCCTGGTCCACGATGTTCAGCGTGGCTTCGTCGTTGAGGCGGAACGAGCGGTTGTCGAAATTGGTCGAGCCCACCGAGGTGAGCAGGCCATCGACGATCAGCAGCTTGCAGTGGTACATGGTGGGCGCGTACTCGGCGATGGTGGCGCCTGCCTGCAGCAGTGGCCCCCAGGTGGCGCGCGACGCGCTGCGCACGGCGTCGCTGTCGATGTGTTCACCGGGCACCACGATGCGCAGCTTGACGCCGCGCTTCAAGGCCTCGGTCAGGGCCTGCAGCGTGAGCTCGTCGGGCACAAAATACGCGGCCGACAGATCGATGGTGCGTGAGGCCGCGGTGATGGCCAGCAGGTACATCAGCTGCATGCTCTCGCTGCCACCGCTGGGTGAGCTGCTGAACATCTGCGCCAGCGACTGCCCCACCGGTGAAAGCGCGGGAAAGTAGGCCGGACCGTGCAACACCTCGCCCGTGACCTTCATCCAGTTGTCGATGAAGACCGACTGCATCTGCGCCACCACCGGGCCTTCCACCTGGAAGTGGGTGTCGCGCCAATGTTCCGGGTCTTGCGCACGGCCGGTCCACTGCGGGGCCACGCCCACGCCACCGGTGAAGCCGATGTGGCCATCGACGATCAGCAGCTTGCGGTGGGTGCGGTTGTTCAGCCGCCCCAGGTTCGACCAGTGGGGCGGGTGAAAGCGCTGCACCTGGACGCCCGCCTCCTTCATCGTGGCCGTGAGGCTCTCGTCCATCTTCGCGCTGCCCACCCAGTCGAGCAGCACATGCACCTTCACACCCGCACGGGCGCGCTCGGCCAGCGCGTCTGCAAACCGGCGCCCGATGTCACCCGACCAGTAGATGTAGGTCTCGAAGGTGATCGACACCTGCGCACCGCGAATGGCCGCGAGCATGGGCGGAAAGATCTCGTCGCCATTGAGCAGCGCTTGTGCGCGGTTGCCGGGCAGGAAAGGCGGCCCGAGCAGCACGCCCAGCTCTTGCACAAAGCGGGGGTCGTCCAGCGGGTACAGGCGTTCGATGCGTCGTTCGATCCTGGTTTCACCCCCCACGAAGTTGGCGATCAACACCCCGCCCACCGCACAAACGGAGACCACAACTCCTGCGAAGAGGACACGGCGGGAGAGGCGACGCATGGAGAACCTGCTGGACCGGTTGGGCGATTTGACGACCGCGGGCAGGCGGCCGAGAAAAACTCAGCTCGCCTCGTTCGCCGGCAGCAGCCGGTCGTATTCCTTCTTCACCACGCGGTAACACTCGCAGGCGCGGTGCTCCAGACCCTCGCGGTCCAGCACCGAAATGTGGCCTCGCGCGTAGCGGATGAGGCCGGCGGTCTGCAGCTTGAGCGCGGCTTCGGTGACGCCCTCGCGGCGCACGCCCAACATGTTGGCGATCAGCTCCTGCGTCATCACCAGGTCGTTGCCTTGCAGACGATCGAGGCTGCGCAGCAGAGAGCGGGAGAGCTGCTGGTCCAGCGAGTGGTGGCGGTTGCACACCGCCGTCTGGCACATCTGCGCCATCAGCGCCTGCGTGTAACGCATCATCAGGCGGAGCACCGAGCCCGAGCGTTCGCATTCAGTGCGAAGGGCATCGGCGCGCAGGCGGTAACCCTGGCCTGCGCTCTGCACCACGGCGCGGCTGGGCATGGAGCCACTGGTCATGAAGGTGGAGACCCCCACGACCCCTTCAAAACCGACCACCGCAGTCTCGGCCGAGGAGCCGTTCTCCAGCACATGGAGCAGCGAGACGATGGCACTCGTGGGGAAATGCACATGCGAAATGGCCGCGCCGGACTCGTACAACACCTTGCCCAGGGGCAAATCCACCAACTCGAGCTGGGGCTTCCAACGTTCCCACTCTGCATCGGGCAAAGCCGCCAACAACTGGTTCTGACGTGGCGTGTCGAGTGGGGTCAAGTGGCTTTCCTCCGGGATGGCTGCGGTCGCGGAACGCGAACCGACTCCTGGCCTGATTATTTTTCGGTTATGGGCCGAGCATGACAGGTATGTGCGCTCCCGTCCGTGCGCAACCGAACATATAAACCCTCACCCCACCGGGGTCGTCTCCAGCGACACCACAAACACGCTGTGCGGCGGCAGCGTGGTCCAGGCGAGCGACTCCCCGACCGCCAGAAATCCCACGCCCTGGCTGCCCCAGCTGGCGCGAACCGAGTCTGCACGCTGGCGCACCAGCACAAAACGCATGGTGCGCCCGTCGCGCACCAGCGTGATCTCCGCGCGCGGCCAGTGCGCCGGCAGGCAGGGCGTGAAACTGAGCGCGTGCGCCGTCATCTTCAGGCCCAGGATCGACTCGATCGCCGCGCGGTGCAGCCAGCCCGCCGCGCCGGTGTACCAGCTCCAGCCGCCACGGCCCACCCACGGCGGCTGGCTGTACACGTCGGCCGCCATGGCGTAGGGCTCCAGGCCATAGGCAGCGCCCCAGGCCGGGCTCGTGGCGCGGTGCGCCGGGCTCAGCCAGGTGAAGTGGCGGTAGGGCTCGTCGCGCGTGGCCGAGTCGGCCGGCTCCTGCACCGCCAGCGCCGCCACCGCCATGAGGCCCCACACGCCGGCGTGGCTGTACTGGCCGCCGTTCTCGCGCACACCCGGCGGATAGGCCTGGATGTAGCCCGCGCTCGGTTGCGCGTGCGCCAGCGGAGGCGTGAGCAGCTGGAGCAGGCCGGCCTCGGGATTGAACAGCTGCGACGCCGCGGCCTCCATGGCCTGGCGCTGGCGCTCCAGCGGGGCTTGCCCGCTGAGCACCGACCAGGCCTGCGCGATCAGGTCGATGCGGGCCTCGGGGTTAGCGTGCGAGCCGAGCGGGCTGCCGTCGTCAAAGAAGGCGCGGCGGTACCAGTCACCATCCCAGGCTTCGGTCTCCAGGGCCTGGCTCCAGCCCGCCAGCGCAGCTTCCCAGCGCTCGGCGCGTTGCACGTCGCCGCGTTCGCGCGCGAGCGGAATCCAGTCGCGCACCACGGCGCACAGAAACCAGGCCACCCACACCGACTCGCCCCGGCCTTCGTGGCCCACGCGGTTCATGCCGTCGTTCCAGTCGCCCGTGCCCATGAGGGGCAGGCCGTGCACGCCCACCGGGAGGCTGCGGTCGATGGTGCGTGCGGCGTGTTCGAACACACTGGCCGTCACGTGGCTGATGCGCGGTGTGTCGTAGGCGTCTTCGGCGCCGGGCGCGATCGTCATGTCTTCGAGGAAAGGCACGGACTCGTCGAGCACCGCAGCATCGCCCGTGGTGCGCAGGTAGTGCGCGCAGGCAAACGGCAGCCACAACAGGTCGTCGGAGAAATGCGTGCGCACACCCGCACCGCCCGGCGAATGCCACCAGTGCTGCACATCGCCCGCTTCAAACTGGCGCGAGGCGCACAACACGATCTGGTCGCGCAGCAGGCGCGGCGCGGCCCAGGCGAGCGCCATGGTGTCCTGCAGCTGGTCGCGGTAGCCGGTGGCGCCACCGGCCTGGTAGAAGCCGGCCTTGGCCCACAGGCGCGAGGACACGGTCTGGTACAGCAGCCAGCGGTTGGTCATGGCGTCGAACAGCGGGTCAGGGGTCACCACGGTGGTCGCGCCCAACAGCGTGTCCCAACGCAGCTTGGTGGCCTCTTCGCGTTCGCGCGGGACGCGCTTCATGGCGCGCACGGCAAGTTCGTGCGCGGCGGCGGGTGACGCAGCGAATCCCAGCAGGTAGACCTGTTCCAGCGTGGCGCCGGGGCGCACCGTCACCGGGCGCGACAGCGCGGCACACGGGTCGAGGCCGCTGCCACGGCGCTGGCCCAGCTTCAGCGGCAGCCGCAGCTGGCCCTGCGTGTCAAAGAACGCCGCGCGGTCGCAGGTCCAGTCCAGGCCCTCGCTGCCGCCCGGGGTGGCCAGGGCCTCCACCAGAAACGCGGTGCCCCCGCCCCAGCCGGCGCCCGCCTCGGTCTGCGTGGCCATCAGTCCCACCAGTCCGGCGGGCGCGTCCACCATGCAGCGGCGCGTGTGCAGCGTGGCGCGGTCGCTGCGCTTCTCGCCCATGAGCCACTCCACCATGGCCACGGTGCGCAGGTGCGCTATCTGGTGGCCGCGGTTGACGATCTCGACGCGCACCTGCTTCACCGCGGTCTCGGCGTCCACGCTCCAGTGCACCGCGATGTCGAGATCGCCGCGCCGGTGGCTGATGGTGGTGCGGCCCTGCGCGTGCACCACGCTGTGCGTCGCCCCGGCGTCGCCCCAGGCCGAGGGCGTGAGACTCCACACGTCGTGTGTGCGGCGGTCCTGCAGCAGGAACCACTCGGCCGGCGTGTCGGCCACCGGATCGTTGCCCCAGGTGGTGAGCTGGTTCAGGCGGCTGTTGCCGGCCCAGGTGTTGCCACCCCCGGTCTCCGACACGATGGCACCGAACGCCGGGTTGGCCAGCACGTTGACCCACGGCCTGGGCGGCCGCTGGGCGGGCGACACCTCGAACTCAAACCGCCGGCCGCCGGCCTCGAGCGCACCGGTTGACGGCGTGGGCTCGGCGAGCGGTGCGTGGGTGGGAACACGCTCGTGGGGCGTGCTGCGCAGGGGCGCCTGCGCAGCATCGAAGCGCGCGCTCCAGGCCTGGATCTGCTGGGTCCAGCTCACGCCGTTGGCCCGCAGGTGGATGCGCGCCAGCGCGTCCAGCGTGGCCAGCTGCTCGGGGGTCAAGGCGTCGGGGCGCAGCAGGTGCAAGGCGCCGATCGCCACGCCTGAGTGCGGCGCATGCAGCTGTTCGCGCAGCAGTGCCAGCTCCCGCTGCAAGGGCATCTGGTACGAATGCGCCTCGCTGCTGAGCACCACCACATCGCACGCCACGCCGGTGCGCGACCACTCGTTGAGCGCCTGCACCACGCTGCGCAGCAGGCCCAGGCCCTGGGGCGAGCCCGCGCTCACCAGCACCAGCGGCCGGTCGCCCGAGATGGCCAGCGGCCACAGGGTGCGTCGGTCGCAGGCGCGCTGGGCCTTGCTGTCCGGGACCGGCAGGTCCACCTTGGGCAGCGTCATCAGAAGCGCGGTGGTGAGGGCCTGGAACGCGGGCAGGTGTTCCATGCGCGGCTGCCCGGGCGCGAGCTGGATGCTCGCCAGCGTGGCCGACATCACCGAGGCGCGTTCCACCGAGCTGGGCTGGCGGTACTTGTCGACGATGGCCATCAGCTGCGCGGGATGGTCGCTGGCGGCGGTGGCAAAGGTCACGCAGGCCTGTGCGCCGGGCGCCAGGCGCAACTTCACGCCCAGGGCCGCCACCGGGTCCAGCCCGGTTTCCAGCGCGGTCGATGTTGTGGGCACCGCGTTCATGCGCGCCAGCGGCTGGTCGGCGCTGTGGTTGCGGCCCAGCCAGTGCGCGCGGTCGGTCTGGCAGAGCAGGCCCAGGACCTCGCCACGCACGTCGGCCACAAAATGCGCGGCCTGCACGGTGGTCTCGGTCTGCAGGCGCGGCGTGCGCACAAAGCGCAGGGCCTGCTGGTCGGCCAGCCAGTCGGCCTGCACGAAAAAGTTGGAGAACGCGGGGTGGGCCTCGTCGGCCGCGGCACGGGCCAGCGTCACCTCCATCGCCGAGATCAGCTCCAGCTCGATCACCTCGGTGCTGCGGTTGGTCAGCACCACGCGCTTGAGTTCGATGTCGTCTTCCGGGCTCACCCACACCGTGGTCTGCACGCCCAGTTCGGGCCAGTGTGCTTCGAGCACCACCCGGTCGGTGTGGAAGGTGCTCAGGTACTGCGCCGCCGGGTCGGGCGCGGGGTGGCTGCTCACCGACACCGGTGCGGAGCGCGGGTCCAGCCGCAGGTAAACGAAGCTGCCACAGGCATCGCGCAGCGCGTCGTCGCGCCAGCGCGTGATGGTGGTCGCGCCCCATCGGCTCCAGCCCGCGCCGTTGGCACGCAGGCTCACGCTGTAGTGGCCGTTGGACAGCAGGTGGGTGGGCTCCAGCGCCTGTTGGCCAGGCACGACCGTGCGCACGTGGTCCTGCGAGCGGCGGTGCAGCGCCTGCAGCGGCAGATTGGGCAGGGGCTGGTGCACCAGCGCCGACAAGGCGCGCGGCGTGCGCTCGTGCAGCAGCGACGACACGGCCTCCAGGCTGGGGTGGGCCATTCCCCAGCGCTGCGCCACGTTGTCGCGCAGCACATTGGCCAGCGCCACGATGGTCATGCCCTGGTGGTGAGCCATGTAGGTGCCCACCGGCGTGCAGTGGCCGCCCTGGGTCTGGCGCGCCGCGGTGAAGTCGAGGGCCTCGATGAAGCCGTAGCGACCGCGCACCGACAGGCGGGTGAGCTCGTCCAGGTTCTGGCAGGCCAGGCGCGGGTTCACCTGGGTGGCCAGCGCGGTGGCGTAGGGTGCGATCACCTGCTCGGCCAGCGGGGTTCGCCGCAGGGCGAGGCGGGGCACGCCCTGCGGCGCGTACTGGTAGGCCAGCGTGTGGTCGCGCCCGGCATAGGCGCTCTCCGAGACGCCCCACGGCATGGCCTTGCCCTGCGCGTGAGCGATCTGCTCCATGAGCGCCGAACACCCGGCTTCACGCAGCACGCTGCCGTGGGGTTCGGCCATCACCAGCGTGGGCATGAGGTACTCGAACATCGAGCCGGACCAGGATCGCAGCACCGCGTGCCGCCCGTTGGCAAAGAGCGGGCGGCCCAGGGCGGCCCAGTGCTTCATCGGCACGTCGCCCTTGGCGATGGCCAGCAAGCTGGTGCTGCGCGACTCGGACGCCAGCAGGTCGTAGAACGACGCGTCGAGTGCCTGGTCGTCGAGCCGCAGGCCGATGTGCAACAGGTGGCGCTTGGGGTGGTACAGAAACCCGAACTCGGGCGCCCAGGCCAGTTGCTCCAACGACACCGCCAACTCGATCAGGCGGCGCGTGGCCCGCGGCCCGCCGCCTTCGGCAGCGGCGCTGCGGTCCAGGCCAACCGAACGCAGTGCGTTGAGGTGGTCGCCGAGCAGCGCGTGCAGACTGTCGTGGTCTCGCGCGATGGCGTCTTTCACGCCCGAGCGGGCGGGATCGGGCGCGGGCCGTGGGTGGGGGATGGCGGCGAGCTCGGTTGTCGCGGCTTCCAGCAGCGCAGCAAAGGATGCGCTGGCCACCGCATCGAGCGGGTCGGGCAGCGGTGACCGAAGCACCTGACCGAGCGCGCTGTACGACAGCGGTTGTGTCAGCGCGGCTTCCAGCCAGGGCAGCTGGTGCTGCATGACCGACGCCATCCGCGTCTGGCTGCGTTGCAACGCCTGCGCCGTGGCCTGGGTGGCGTGGGGGTCGCGCGCCAGCAGGCGGCACGCCTGGGCCACCGCCAGCAGGTGCACGCTGAGGTTGCCGCTGTCCACGGTGGACACGTAGCGCGGCAACAGCGGCTGCAGGGTCTGGGTGTCGTACCAGTTCAGAAAGTGGCCGCGGTGCCGCTCCATCCGCTGCAGGCTGGCCAGCGTGGCCTCCATGCGCTGCAGCAGGTCCTGGGTGCCGATCCAGCCGAACTCGCGCGCACACGCCGTGCTCAGCAGGTACAGGCCGATGTTGGTCGGCGAGGTGCGGTGCGCCACCATGTCGTACGGCAGGATCTGCAGGTTGTCGGGCGGCAAGTGGTGGTTTTGCTGGTCGACACAGCGTTCGAACAAACGCCAGGTGTCGCGTGCCAGATCGTCGAGCAGCACGCGGTCGGCGGTGGCGAGCGGGCGCGCCGCTGTGCCGGGCCAGGGTTGGTGGGCCAGCCACGAGATCAGGGGGGCCAGTGCCCACAGCACCAGCAATGCCACGCCCCACAGCGGTGGCTGCGGCGTGGTGAGGAACAAGAGCGCGAGCAGCGGCAAGGCCACCACCGGCTCCAGCACGTGGCGTTTGAGCGAAGGCCACAGCCCCGGGCGCAGGGCCGCGCTGGCCGCGTCGGCCGTGGTCCAGGCCAGCAGCTGGCGTTGGGACACCGCCATGCGCCAGCCGGTGCGCGCAGCAGCGTCGGTCGCGCGCAGGGCCTGCTGCAGCAGCTGCACCATGTGCCACACGCCGCCGAGCAGCGCACGCAGTGTGTCGGCAGCGGCGGCGCGCGCAAAACGTTCGCCCAGCAGGCTGGCGCGGTGCGGCACCCAGCCGGCCAGCGCGCCCAGCACCGGGGCTGCAGCCTGCGCGGCCAGCGCCAGCCACAGGGCCGCATTCAGGCTCAGCCCCACACCCCACATGGCCAGCAAGAGCAGCAGCACGGACGCCGGCGTGACCAGCGAACGGCGCAGGTTGTCCAGCAGCTTCAGGCGGTTGATGGGCGAGAGTTGCCAGCGGTGCGGCCGCAGCAGAAACGGCAGCAGCTGCCAGTCGCCCCGCGTCCAGCGGTGCAGGCGCGAGGCGGCCACGTCGGCGTGTTCCGGGTCGGCTTCGATCAGGGTGATGTCGGTCACCACCGCGCAACGCGCGATGGCGCCTTCGAGCAGGTCGTGGCTGAGCACGCGGTCGTGGGGCAGGCGATCGCCCAGCACCGCGTGCATGGTGGCCACGTGCAGCAGGCCCTTGCCGGTGAAGCTGCCTTCGCCGAACACGTCCTGGTAGACGTCGGAGCTCATCGCGCTGTAGGGGTCCAGACCGCGCTGGCCGGTGGTGATCCACTGCCACAGCGAGGTGGTTGAGGTCTCGGGCAGCGGCGGCACCACACGCGGCTGCAGGATGCCGTAGCCCTGCACCACATGGCGCCCGGTGGCGTCCAGCACGGGCCAGTTGTCGGGGTGCTCGGCCACGCCCACCAGCGCGCGCAGGCGGCCCGGCGGCAGCTGCGTGTCGCTGTCGAGCGTGAGCACATAACGCGTGCCGCTGGCCATGCGCGAGAGTTCGCCCAGCAGCAGAAACGGGCCGGGCACTTCGTGCACCAGCGCCGCCATCAGCTGTTCGATCTTGCCGCGTTTGCGCTCCCAGCCGATCCAGCGGCCCTGGGTGGTGCTCAGCGTGCGGGCGCGGTGCAGCAGCAGGAAACGCGGCGGCGCGCCGGCGGCCACCGGGTGGTTGTGGTTGAGCGCGGCGATCTGCGCCTGGGCTTCGGCCAGCACCGCGTCGTCGCCCGGCATCACGGGGCTGTCGGCGTCGGCAAAGTCGCTCAGCAGCGCGAATTGCGCGTGGCTTTCAGGGTTGGCCAGAAAGTGCAGGTGCAGGCGGTGCACCAGCGGCTCCACGGCCCGCAGACTGCCCAGCAGCGCCGGCATGACCACCATCACACGCGCCTCGGGCGGTATGCCCTCGGCCAGCAGATAGCGCGGCAGGTGCGCGGGCCGCGCCGATTCGCTGATGAGCCGGTTGACCACCGCCACCACCGTCTCGGACGCGGGGAACACCATGAGCAACAACACCAGCGCCGCGACCGCATGGCCCGGCCAGCCATCCACCGGCAGCGCGGCAGCGGCGTACACCGCCGCGACCAGCCCCAGCGAGCCGGCCAGCATGACGGTGAGGTAGGTGGGCACACGCGCCATGCGCAATGCCAGCCGACGCCAGACCCGGCCTCGGTGCCGCAGGCCCAGACGCTGCTCCAGCGCACCCCGGCCGCCACCCGCCAGCCAGTGGCCTGCGTGCGCGCCGTCCTGCATCAGCGCGAGCAGCGTGCGGGCCACCTCGGTTTCGCGGCGCTGGCTCTGCACGGCCAGGCGCTCGATGCGGTGCAGTGTGGTGCTGCGCGTGGCGTCGTCCTCGGCCGCGAACACGCCGGAGGTCAGCATGAGCTGCATCACGCGGCTGGTGCGCTCGACCACGCCCGACCAGTCGGCCGCGCCGATGAGCCGCAGCGAGGTGATGGCATTGCCCACGCTCAGGTGGTCGGCCGCCTGATCGGCGTGGTGCTGGGCCTGCAGTGCCGCGAGGTCGGGCACGGCGTCCTTCAACCACGGAAGCACCTGGTGCAGGAACACATCGCCCGTGGGCGGACGGTGGCCGTCGAGGTTTTGCGCCAGGTGGTAGAGGAACACACGGCCCACGCCGCGACGCTCGGCCACTGCGTGCAGCGCCTGCACGGTGGCCAGGTCCAGTTCTTCAATGCGGTGCGCGATCAGGCTGGCGAGTTCGCGCGCGGCCTTGTGGCTGGCGATGCGGTCGGCCAGGCGCCGCAGGTTTTCCACCTGCACCACCCGCAGCGTGGTGGGCAGCGCCCACAGCTCGCCATGGCTGAGCTCGTGCACCTCCTGGTAGGCGTTGAGAAAGTGCGTGAGCACGGTTTCATCAAACGCGCCATCGGTGTGAGCCACAAACGCCCAGGCGATGCTGTAGATCCGCGGCAGACCCTGCAGCGGCGCGTCCTGCAACACCGGCAGCGTGCGGTAGTAGCGCGCGGGCAGACCATCGTGGATCTCGCGCAGCTGGTCTTCGATCAGGTGGAAATTGTCGAACAGCCATTCAGCGCCGGGGCTGATGTCCTGGCCGCTCAGCGCGTGGCTGGCAATGTGTTCGTGCGAGGCGCGCAGGCTCTGGATGTTGCTCTGCAGGCGGGGATAGAACGAGGTGCTTCCAAAGATCGCGCGCGCAGCGTGGTGCGACTCGGCCAGGCTGCGGCCGTGTTGTTCAAAACGGGCGAGGCCGAAGATTTCAGACCGGATGGGCTCCAGCGCCGGACCCAGCGCAGGGTCCAGCATGCGCCGCACAGGCTGCGGTACCCAGTCGGGCTGACTGGTGGTGTCGCGCTCCGTCACCTACGAAACAAGCCACGTGGTGCCGGCCAGCAGGGTGACGATGAACACGGTGGTGACCAGCCTGGGCATGACGAAACCGCGAACCACGGCCGCGCCGTTGTGCAAGGCGGGCCAGGGGCCGCGCGAGCGGCTGCACACCGAGAGGTGATCGGCCAGGGCCGAACATTCCATGGGCGAGGTGTCGGCCGGGTGCCCAAACGACGAAGTGTCCCAACTGGGGGCAAAGGCGGTGGACTTCGGCATGGGCTTCTCCTGATTGACACGCCAGCGGAAAGAGTCCGAGGAGGTGAACTCCTTTGTAAAGCTCTGGTGAACCGAGGTCTGTTCGGTGACACACCCACGGACCATCGAGCTTGCAAGCAATGGTGACTTTCTTTACCGCGCAGACACCGTTCGTGCGCGCTACCGAACAGACCAGGAGCGCAGGATCCAACATCCTTCAACCCATCGGCCGGCGCCATGCACCGGTCTTCGCCATCCGGCTGTCACACCAGGAAATCACCATGAACACCACCGCCAAACGCTCTTCACCGATGCTGCGCCTCACTGCCCTGGCCACCCTGGCCGTGGCGGGCCTGGCCGGCTGTGCCGCGCCCTACCCGGTGTACGAACAACCGGTGGCGCAGCCCGCACCGGTCTACCAGTACCCCAGCCAATACCCACAAGCCCAGCAGCAGCAGGAACGCCGCGACTACCGCCGCCGCAACCAGGAAACCCTGTACGAAGCGCCGGTGACCTCGGTGCGCGCGGTGGTGGGCCCCAGCACCGCCCAGCGCTGCTGGATCGAGCGCGAAGAAGTCGTGCAGCAACCCCAGCGCAACATCCCCGGCGCCATCGCCGGTGCGGTGATCGGCGGCATCCTGGGCCACCAGATCGGCAACGGCAGCGGTCGCGACATCGCCACCGTGGGCGGCGCGGTGGCGGGGGCGGCCGTGGGTTCCAACGTGGGCCGCAACGGCTACGGCAACCAGCCCCAGACGCAGGAAGTCCAGCGCTGCACACCGACAGCGAACCGCAATGGGCAGCCCGACTATTGGGACGTGACCTACACCTTCCGCGGTGTTGGCCACCGCGTGCAGATGACTTCGCAACCCGGCCGGACCATTCTGGTCAACGGCAATGGCGAACCCCGCGTCTGACCACCAGACATTCCTGAAGATCCCCCCCTTCCCCGCGCTGCATGCAGGACCACGTCCTGCCAGCGCGGGTTTTTTTGTGCGCGGCAAATGCGGTCCAATGGCGGCATGACCGAATCCCTGCACCCCGCTTCCGACACCGACCAGCGCCTCACCAATCTGGAGATCAAGGCCAGCTACGCCGACGACCTGCTCGACACCTTGAACGCCCTGGTGGCGAAACAGCAGGAGCAGATCGACCTGTTGCTGCGCGAGGTGAGCCGGCTGCGCCAGCGCGGTGGCGACGACGGCCTCTCAGCCGGGCCGCGCGACCCGCGCGACGAACTGCCGCCGCACTACTGATGCATTGCTGAGACGCTAAGGACGCTGCGGCGCAATGGGTGTGCTGGCGACGCGCTCGAAGGCCGAGGTGGCCGCTGAAAAGTCCCACTGTTCCGCCACACAGCCCGCCGTTGGCGACCAGCGAACCACGTTCACCGAATTGGGCACGCCGCTGCGCACGCGGCTGGACACCGACGTGCCGGCCTGCACCGCCCACGCGGGACGCGCGAGACCCGGCAGCGGCATCACATACGGCAGGTGGATGTGGCCCCCCATGACGATGTCCGCGCCCGCCGCGGCCCAGGCGTGTTGCGCAGCCGCGTGGTTGTGCAGGCGGTTGGGCAGGTCTTCGGCCCGCATCACGTCGATGGGCTGGTGCACCACGACCACGCGCAGTTGTTCGGGTGTGGCCTGGCGCAACTGCTGCGCCACCGCGTCGATCTGTTCGCTGGAGACTTCGCCGTCCTTGTGGCGCCGGGCGCGCGTGGTGTTCACACCGATCACCAGCAGATCGTTTGAAGCGAACACGGGGGCCAGGTCGGCCCCGAAGGCCGCGCTGTAGCGCGCGTAGGTGCGCACGAAGCGGCCCCAGGGATTGAACAGCGCAATGTCGTGGTTGCCGGGCAGCGCAAGCAGCGGAGCGCCCAGCCGGTCCATGGCCTTGCGCGCGGCGCTGAACTGCTCAGTGCGCGCCCGTTGGGTGATGTCGCCCGAGAGCACCACCAGGTCCGGCCGCAGCTGCGCGGCGAGCGCGACCAGCGCTTCGACCACGGGGGCCCGTTCGGTGCCGAAGTGAGGGTCGGAGACCTGCAGCAGAACGCTCATGGCGCCACCACCGAAGGCGCTGCCTTGAGCAGCCACAAGGGCTGTGGCAACACGCGGATGGTCAGCGGCGCGCGCATCCAGTCCACCTCGCCGTCGAACGCCACCTTCACCCTGGGCCGCTTCATCAAACGCGAGGGCTTGATCACCAGGCTCTGGCACACGAAGCGTTCGATGCCGCTGGCTTCACCGAGCTGCCCGAGCGCACCGCGCAGCATCAGCGCCACCATGGCCAGCATGCCGATGGGCTTGAGGATCACGGCGGTCACATGGCCGTCGGCCGCGGCCCCCTCGGACTGCTCGCCGCTGCTGCCCAGGCCGAGCTGTTCCAGCTGCAGGCGGTTGTTGCCCACGAACAGAGTGAGCGTGCGCACTTCATGCTGCTGCCCCTCCCATTCGATCAGGAGCTTGAGGCGGCGCTGCGCGCGCAGCAGGGTGGCCATGCCCGCACCAAACGCCACCAGGCGGCTGCGGCCGAAGCGCGCCTTCCAGGTTTCGCGGTCCTGCAGCAGGTCGGGGTAGAGGCCCAGGCTGGCGTTGACGAGAAACACCTGCTCATTGATGGCCGATATCTGCACCGGCTCGGGTCGCGCATCGAGCAACCAGCGCAGCGCCTCCAGGGTCTCCGTGGGTGCGCCGTGCTCGCGCGCAAAGTAGTTGAAGGTGCCGCGGGGAATCACGCCCATGGTGCACCCCACTGCGTGCGCCGCCTGTGCCACCGTGTTGATGGTGCCGTCGCCGCCCACCGCCACCACGGCCGAACCATCGGCACAGGCGCGGGCAGCGGCTTCGCGCGCAACGTGCGCGAGTTCGCCGGGCGCGGCAAACAACACCGTGCCGGTGCGACCGGCTTCGCGCAAGCCCGCCTCGATCGCCTCGCGCGTGGCCTCAGCGTCGCCGTGGCCCGACTGGCCATTCACCACGAACTGCAGCGCTGCCGCCGGCTTGAACAGCGGACGCTGCATCAAAAGCCCACGGCCTGGCCGTCGCGGCGCGAATCGCTCGCGGCCACATAACCGTCGTCCATGTCCTCGGACAGGCGCCAGATGAACTGGCCGCTGCCGAAGTCCATGTAGGCGTCCGCGGCGGGCTCGAAACGGTGACCGAGATCCTTCAGGCCCTGCAACAGCGCGGGCGCCATGGTGGGCTCGAAGTCCACGTTCATGCCGCTGCCCACCTTCCAGCGCGGTGCGTCACACGCAGCCTGCGGCTGCTGGCCGTGCACAAGCATGCGCACCAGCGTCTGCACATGGCCTTGCGGCTGCATGTTGCCGCCCATCACACCAAAGCTCATCTGCGGGCGACCGTCTTTCATGACGAAGCCCGGGATGATGGTGTGGAAGGGCCGCTTGCCGCCGGCCACCTGGTTGGGGTGGCCCTCGGCCAGGGTGAAACCAAAGCCGCGGTTCTGCAGGCTCACGCCCACCGACGGCACCACCACACCGCTGCCGAAGCCCATGTAGTTGGACTGGATCAGGCTGATCATCTGGCCGCTCTCGTCGGCGGCGGTGAGGTACACCGTGCCACCGCGCGGCGGTGTGCCGTGCGCAAAGTCGCCGGCCCGTCCGGGCTGGATGAGCCTGGCGCGCTCCGCGAGGTACGCGTCGCTCAGCAGGTCGGCGGCGCTCACCTCGTTCATGTGGCGCGCGTCGGCCACCCAGCGGTAGGTGTCGGCAAAGGCCAGCTTGATGGCTTCGATCTGCAGGTGTTGCGATTCGATGCTGTCCACCGGCAGGCGGCCGATGTCGAGGTGCTCGAGCATGCCCAGCGCCATGAGCGCCGCGATCCCCTGCCCGTTGGGCGGAATTTCATGCACGGTGTGACCGGCAAAGTTCTTCTGGATCGGCGTCACCCACTCGGGGCGGTAGCCATCGAGGTCGGCCATGGTCATGGTGCCGCCGTTGGCCGCCGCGTGGGCCACCAGCGCTTCAGCGATCTCGCCGCGGTAATAGGCCTCGCCGCGGGTCTCGGCGATCTTGCGCAGCGTGGCACCCGCCGCCTTGAAGGTGAAATGCTCGCCCGGTGTGGGCGCACGGCCGTGTGGCATGAAGGCCTCGGCAAAGCCCGGCTGGCTTTTCAGCAGGGGCAACTGGCGGGCCCACTTGTCGGCGGTGATGCAGCCCACGCCGTGGCCGCGTTCGGCCAGCTCGATGGCGGGCTCCAGCAGGTCGGCAAACGGCAGCTTGCCGAAGCGCGCCGACAAGGCCACCCAGCCCGCCACCGCGCCGGGTGTGGTGACCGAATCCCAGCCGCGCTGGGGCATGGCGCCGCCGTGTCGGCGCGCGAAGTAGTCGGTGTTCCAGGTGGCCGGCGCCACGCCCGAGGAGTTCAGGCCGTGCAGCGTCTCGCCGTCCCAGAGGATGGCGAAGTTGTCGCTGCCCAGGCCGTTGGAGATGGGCTCCACGATGGTGAGTGCAGCGGCGGCGGCGATCACCGCGTCCACCGCGTTGCCGCCCTTGTGCAGCATGCGCAGGCCCGCCGATGAGGCCAGGGGGTGCGAGGTTGAGACCACATTGCGCGCCATCACGGGGCTGCGCACGGTCGGGTAGGGGTTGGTCCAGTGGAATGTCATGCGGTGTCCAGGTTGCCTGAAAAGCGGGCTCGGTCGGGGCAGTTTGCCGGATATGCAAAGGCCTCGCCTGTCATGAGAACGACACCGGCGCCGAGAACAATGGCTTCATGAAAAACGCGACCTTCGATCACGCACAGGGCGCGTGGGGATACCGGCGATTCGACGTTCGGCTGTTTCGCTGGATGCGGGCCGGCCATGGCGCTCGTCCCGGCCTGCTGCCGGCGGCCTGCGCCATCTCGCACCGCAGCTGGGCGCCGATGTTGATCACGCTCATGGCCATGGCCGGGGCCACGCCCTCGGGCGGGTGGATGTTGCTGCAGGTGCTGCTCATGGCCACGCTCGCCCAGGTCCTGAGCAAACAATGCGCGGTGCTGTGGGCCGCGCCACGCCCCTTCGCGCTCGGTCTCAGCCACAACCACCTCCAGCACGGCCCCCGTGCCGGGCTGCCGAGCACGCATGCGGCGGTGATGGGCTCGGTGGTCGGGTACATGGCCGTGGCGGCTCCCGGTCACCCCCTGCTCGCTGTGCTGGGCGGCATTGCGCTGGCCACGGCCTGGGCGCGTGTTTACGCGGGTGCCCACTTTCCCAGCGACGTGCTGCTCGGCCTGGGCCTGGGTGGCGCGCTGGGGTGGACGGGTGCGCGGCTGCTGGGTCCGGGCTGAATGCACCCGAACCCGTCACTTGAGGATCTCGACCCCGAAGCCGCGGTAACCGATGAAGGTGCAGGAGCCGTCGAACATGGGCGTGCCGCTGACGCGGTAGCTGCGCTCCACACCCTTGGCGGATACGTGGTCCAGCTGCACGTCCAGGAACGGCGTGCGGGCTGCAATGCGGGCCTGCAGGTCGGCGCGCTGCACCATGTTCCAGCCGTCGTCGGCCGGGGGGGCTTCGGGCCCGTCCACCAACGGGTCGACGCGCATGCCCAGCATTTCCAGCACCGGGCCTGATACGCGGGTGAAGCGCCCCTCCTTGTCCTGCTCCCAGTACCAGTCGGTGGCCAGCTCGGTGAGGGCGCGGTAACGTGCTTCGCTCTCGCGCAACTCGGCCGTGCGTTCCTGCACTTCCAGCTCCAGCGCGTGGTTCATGTTGGCCAGGCGCTGGTGCAGCAGGCGCACTTCGAGCAGGTTGTGGATGCGCGTGCGCACTTCGAGCATGTCGAAGGGTTTGCTCACGAAGTCCTTGGCGCCCGACTGCAGCGCCCGCAGCTTGTGGCCCGGTTGCGCCGTGATCACGAGCACCGGTATGTAGTCGTCGATCGCATTGGCCTTGAGACCTTCCATCACCTGGAAGCCGTCCATCACGGGCATTTGCAAATCGAGCAGGATGAGGTCGAACGGCGTGCGCCGGTGCATGCCGGTGACCGCGGCCGGGTCCATGGTGGAGTGCACGTTGGTGTACCCCGCGTTCTCCAGCATCTGCTCCAGCAGCAGGACGTTGGATTGCTGGTCGTCCACGATCAGGACGCGGGCCTGCAGGATGTCTTGGGCGGTGATGGTCATGTGATGTCTGCCGGGCTGTTGCCCAGCTGCCGTTGCCTGGAAATCGCCAGGGCCGCGTCGATCGCATCCATGAGCTGGCCGACCTTGATGGGTTTGGTGATGTAGTTGAAAAAGCCCGCCTCCAATCCGCGCTCGATGTCGCGCGGGACGGCGTTGGCGCTGAGCGCGATGATGGGGATGTGGGCGGTGGAGGGGTCGCTGCGCAGCACCTTCATGGCCTCCGTGCCGCTCATGCCGGGCAGGTTGATGTCCATGAGGATGACCTCGGGCCGGTAGACCCGCGCAAACTCGATGCCCAGGCTGGCGTCGGCCGCGCCGAGCAGGCGCAGGTTGCTGCGCCGCGCAATGATCTGCTCGACCAGCTCCAGGTTGGCCGGGTTGTCTTCCACATACAGCACGGTGTGCATGTCTGCACCGTCCACCGCCTGGGCGGGTGGCGGCTCGTTGCTGATCTCCAGCGACAGACCGGGTGCGGTGGCCAGTGCCATCTCGACCCAGAACACACTCCCCACACCCTGGGTGCTGTCGGCACCGATCTCGCCTCCCATGAGCGCCACGAGCCGCTGTGTGACCACCAAGCCGATGCCCGTGCCCTCTTCCTTGCCGCCCTCCTGACCCAGCCGGTTGAAGGGTTGGAACAACTGGCTCACCTGCTCGGGGCTGAGGCCGGCGCCGGTGTCCCGCACGCTGATGCGCAAGGTGCCGGGGGTGGGCTCTGCGCACTCCACCGCCACATGGCCGGACGGCTGGTTGTACTTGATGGCGTTGAACAACAGGTTGATCAGCACCTGTTTGAGGCGTGTGCGGTCGGCCTTCACATAACTCTGCGCCGGCAGGCGCGGGAAGGCCATGCCGATGCTGCGCTGGCGCGCCTGCGACTCCACCATGGATCGGCATTCCATCAGCACCTCCTGCAGCGACACCGGCTCCACCGACAGCGACAGCTTGCCCGACTCGATGAGCGCCAGGTCCAGGATTTCGTTGATCAGGTCCAGCAGGTACCAGCCGGCCTTGAGGATCTGGTCGATGCTGCGTTTCTGCGCGGGCGTGAGCGCGGGCGTGCCCGACTCCACCAGCTGCGCAAAACCCAGGATGGCGTTGAGCGGCGTGCGCAGCTCGTGGCTCATGCTGGAGAGGAAATCGGACTTGGCCAGGTTGGCCTTCTCGGCCGCGGCCACCGCTTCATTGAGCTGCTGCTCCACCAGCTTGCGTGCGGAGTTGTCGGTGCCGATCAGCAAATAGCCGATGAGGCCGGCCGCGTCATCGCGCAGCGCGGTGATCGACACGATGGCCGGAAAACGGCTGCCGTCCTTGCGGATGTAGGTCAGTTCGTAAATGTCTTCGATGCCGCGCGAGGCCTTGAAGGCCAGCGCCTCGAAGCCGGGGGCAATCTGCGTGCCCTGCTCGGTGCTCAGCACCACGGCACGCGCGGTCACTTCCATCGGGTCGTGCAGGTCGCTCGGGCTCACCTGGTCGATCACCTCGTCGGCGCGGTAGCCCAGCATGTGCTCGGCGCCCACGTTGAAAATCTGGATCACGCCCTTTTCGTCGGTGGCGATGATCGAGAAGTTCGCGCTGTTGAGGATGGCGTTCTGCAAGGCCCCGGCCTTGAGCAGGGCACTGCGTCGACCGGCTTCGGAGAGCTCACGTGTCCCGGCAGAGGGGGGGTGATCGGGGGTACGTTGCGCTGGCATCGGTTTTCTTCTGGTACGGCGCGGCCCGAAGCGGGCGGCCACCTTCGAAGCTACGCAAGGCGACGGGCCACGTCCGTTCGGTAGCCCACACAAGGATGTGAGGCTACCACTTCGAAGGGCCATGCATGGACATACCCCGCCAGCGCGCTTAGGCTGCACCGATGACCCAGGCCACCCCAACGCGTTCACCACGCCCCCATCTGTTGCTTCCCACCGTGCTGGCCAGCGTGTTGCTGCTGAGCGCCTGCGCCGAGTCGGCCAGGCTCACGGTGGCGCAAGGCACCGGCCCCAACCCCAGCCTGCCCGAGCCCGCCAGCACGCTGATTCCCACCGTGAACATCGCGCCCGCCAAGGGCTGGCCGGCGGGCGCCACGCCCGTGCCTGCGGCGGGTTTGCGCGTGGCGGCGTTCGCCAGTGGCCTGGACCACCCGCGCTGGCTGCTGGTGCTGCCCAATGGCGACGTGCTGGTGGCCGAGAGCAACGCGCCGCCCAAGCCCGCCGGCAGCACCGGTGTGATGGACTGGATCGCCGGCCAGGTGATGAAACGCGCCGGCGCCGGCGTGCCCAGCGCCAACCGCATCACCTTGCTGCGCGATGCCGACGGCGACGGCGTGGCCGAGACGCGCTCGGTGCTGCTGCGCGACCTGCGCTCGCCCTTCGGCATGGCGCTGATCGGCGACCGGCTGTACGTGGCCAACGCAGACGCCGTGGTGACCTACCCCTACCGGAGTGGCGACACCACCATCACCGCGCCCGCCACCGATCTCGTGAAGCTGCCCGCCGGCGTGAACCACCACTGGACCAAGAACCTGCTGGCCAGCCCCGACGGCAACACGCTCTTTGTCGCCGTCGGCTCCAACAGCAATGTGGGCGAGCGCGGCATGGAGGCCGAGGTGGGCCGGGCGGCCATCTGGGCGGTGGACGTGAAGACCGGCGCGAACCGCGTGTACGGCTCTGGTCTGCGCAATCCGGTGGGCATGGCCTGGGACGCCGAGGGCCAGGCGTTGTGGACGGTGGTGAACGAGCGCGACGAACTCGGCAGCGACCTCGTGCCCGACTACCTCACCTCGGTGAAGGACGGCGGCTTCTACGGCTGGCCCTGGAGCTACTACGGCCAGACGGTGGACGTGCGCGTGAAGCCACCACGCCCCGACCGGGTGGCCACGGCGATCAAACCCGACTACGCGCTGGGCCCGCACACCGCCTCGCTCGGCCTGGCCTCGTCCGCCGGCAATGCGCTGGGCGCACCCTTTGCCAGCGGCATGTTCATCGGCCAGCACGGCTCGTGGAACCGCCGTCCGCACAGCGGCTACAAGGTGATCTTCGTGCCCTTCCAGGGCAACCAGCCCGCGGGCCAGCCGGTCGACGTGCTCACGGGCTTCCTGAGTGAACAAGGCGAGGCGCTGGGCCGGCCGGTGGGTGTGGCGGTGGACACGCGCGGCGCGCTGCTGGTGGCCGATGACGTGGGCAATGTGATCTGGCGCGTGAGCCTGAAACCCTGAACGACCCTGAACCACCCCGAATTTCCCGAAGGACACCATGAACAAGTACCTCGCCGCTTACGGCGGCACCGCCCTGGTGATGATCGTGCTCGACCTGATCTGGCTCGGCGTGATCGCCAAACCGATGTACCAGCAAGGCCTGGGGCACCTCATGGCCGCATCGCCCAACGTACCGGTGGCCGTGGTGTTCTACCTGCTGTTCGCGGCGGGTCTGGTGATTTTTGCCGTGGCGCCGCACACCGCGCCCCACAGCTGGGCCACCACCCTCACCATGGCCGCGCTGTTCGGCTTCTTCACCTACGCCACCTACGACCTGACCAACTGGGCCACGCTCAAGGACTGGCCATGGAAGCTCTCGCTGGTCGACATGGCCTGGGGAACGCTGGTGAGCACCGCCTCGGCCGCGGGCGGCAAGGCGGCGCTGGACTGGGCCACACGCCCCTGAGTTCCACGCGGGGGAGGCATTTTTCCCTGGCTGCGGTTACGATCGGGCATCGGGAACACAGCCTCCCGATTCTTGACGAACAGATGGTGTCCCATCCAAGTGCTGGCAACGCATTGGAGCTTTCCATGGACACCGCCATCCCCACCCACATCCCCCTTGGCATCTCTCCGCGCGAGCTCGCCTCGCGCATCGGTGCGCCCGGCGCGCCCCTGCTGCTCGACGTGAGGCGCTCGGCGCGTTTTGCCGAGAGCTCCCACCTGCTCGCCACCGCGCAGTGGTGCGCGCCCGACGCGGTCTCGGCCTGGGCCCGCAGCCACCCACCCGGTGAGGTGGTCGTGTACTGCGTGCACGGTCACGACGTGAGCCAGCAGGCGGCCGCCTCGTTGCGGCAGGCCGGCTGGAGCGCGCGTTTTCTCGCGGGCGGATTTGAAGGCGGCGAGCCCGGTGTGGACACACCGCAAGACATGGCCGAGTGGCGAGCGCTGCGACCGCTGGCGATCCGGAAGCGCCCCGATCTCGGTGTGGATGGCGTGCAAGCTTCCACCTGGATCACGCGCGAACGGCCCAAGATCGACCGCATCGCCTGCCCGTGGCTGGTGCGCCGGTTCATCGACCCCCGGGCCACCTTCCTCTATGTGCCGACCCCGTCGGTGCTCACACAAGCGGCGCAGCTCGGCGCGGTGGCGTTCGACATTCCCGGCGCCCCCATCAGCCACGACGGCGAGCTCTGCAGCTTCGACACGCTGTTGCGCGCCTTCGACCTGCAGCACGACCCGGCGCTGGCGGCGTTGGCGCGCACTGTGCGAGCGGCCGATACCGACCATCTGGAACTCGCCCCACCCGCTGCGGGCCTGCTGGCTGTGTCGCTCGGTCTCTCGGCCCTGCACGCCACCGACGACCTGGCGATGCTGGAAGCGGCCATGCCGGTCTACGACGCGCTGCACGCCTGGTGCCGGCTCGAAGCCCAGGGCATCAGCGAGCGCCACAACTGGACACCCGACACCCTGAAAGCCCCCATGGCATGAACGAACGCCCCGCCCCCGTGCCCTTCGCCGAGGCCTTCCGGTTCTGGCTCAAGCTGGGCTGCATCAGCTTTGGTGGGCCGGCCGGCCAGATGGCGATCATGCACACCGAGCTGGTGGAGCGCCGCCGCTGGATCAGCGAGAAACGGTTTCTGCACGCGCTGAACTACTGCATGGTGCTGCCCGGCCCCGAAGCGCAACAACTTGCCACCTACATCGGCTGGCTCATGCACGGCACGCGCGGCGGACTCGCGGCGGGCATGCTGTTTGTGCTGCCATCCCTGCTCTTGCTGGTGTTGCTGTCGTGGATCTACCTGGCATTCGGCAGCCTGCCGGTGGTGGCGGCGGTGTTCTACGGCATCAAGCCGGCGGTGACGGCGCTGGTGTTGCACGCGGCGCACCGCATCGGCAGCCGCGCGCTGAAAAACCGCTGGCTCTGGGGCATTGCGGCGGCGGCCTTTGTGGCGATCTTTGCGCTGGACGCGCCCTTTCCCGCCATCGTGCTGGTGGCCGCGCTGGTCGGCCATTGGGGCGGACGGCGCTGGCCCCAGGTCTTCGTGACGGGCGCGGGCCATGCCGCCGGAACGCAGGCCCACGCAAGCGCCCTGATCGACGACGACACGCCCGCACCCGACCACGCCCTGTTCACGCGCCGCCGGCTCGTGCAGGTGCTCGCCATCGGCAGCGGGTTGTGGCTGCTGGCCATGGCGGTGCTGCTGGCGCTCTACGGCGTGCAGGGCACGCTCACGCAGATGGGCTGGTTCTTCACCAAGGCCGCGCTCATGACCTTTGGCGGCGCCTACGCAGTGCTGCCCTATGTGTTCCAGGGTGCCGTCGAAGACTTCGGCTGGCTCAACGCGCAGCAGATGATCGACGGCCTGGCGCTCGGAGAAACCACGCCCGGCCCGCTGATCATGGTGGTGGCTTTCGTGGGTTTTCTGGGCGGCTGGCTGCAACCCATGCTCGGCGCCGACACGTTGTTCTGGTCGGGCGCGCTGGCGGCCTCGGTGGTGACCTTCTTCACCTTCCTGCCGTCCTTCGTGTTCATCCTGGTGGGCGGGCCGTTCATTGAAACCACGCACGGCCAGTTGAAGTTCACCGCGCCGCTGACCGCCATCACGGCGGCGGTGGTGGGCGTGATCCTGAACCTGGCGCTGTTCTTCGCGTACCACGTGTGGTGGCCGCAGGGATTTTCCGGCCCGTTTGATGCACCGTCGGCCGTGCTCACCGTGCTGGCGGCCGTGGCCCTGTTCCGCTTCAAGGTGGGCGTGGTGCCCTTGATCGTGGTGTGCGCCTTGCTCGGCGTGGCCTGGCGGATGCTCGGCGGCTGACGCTACTGACCGCCGGCCACAAACCGGTCGGCGCGAGCCGCCTGCAACACCGCGGGCAGGCTGTGGTGCATGGCCGAGACCGGGCGCGCACCGCCCAGCCAGTCGTTGGGCGTGACGAACCAGAGCGCGAGTTCAACATCGTCGAACACCGGGCGCAGTTCGTTCAGCAAGGGCGTCATGGCGTCGATAACCGAGGCGGTGGGCAGATCGAACTGGAACAGCGGGAACATCGGTCCCCAGGGGCTGTCGAGCGACACCACGGCCCGGGTCACGATCCAGCGCGCCACCAGCGACACCGGCTCCGAGTCGGGCAACCAGCCCGCCACCTCGCAGCGGTGGCGGATCAGGTCGGCCAGGTCGTCTCCACTCACCAGGCCGCCCGTGCCCGAGAACGCCGCGGCGGTGGACAGCCAGTGCAGAGGCACCACCGCGTTGGCACGGCGGGTGAAGACCGTGCGCGCCTTGGCCGATGGGCTGTGCGGGGCGGATGGATCGGTCAGTTGGGACAGGTGTCGTTCGGGAAGCATGGCGGCGTCTCCGGGATGGGCCGCAGGCGTGCGGACATCGGGCAAAGAGGAGAGCCTCGGGCTTTTGACCGAGCAAGTCTGTACGGTGCCCAACGGACCCCGTGCGGCAACACAACAGGGCCGCCCACGCGGCCAGGTCAGGCCTCGGCCAACCACCGATCCAGCGTGGTCTGGCCGATGCGGGCGCCCGGGCCAGGCACCAGCGAGCGCTCGTCGATGCGGGTGCCGAAATAGAGCGCGTTTTCATCGAGCACCACCTCGCGCGGGTCCTGGCGGGCCTGCAACACGCGGCGCACCAGCGCGTCCAGCGGCACGGCCTCGGGTCCGGCAACCTCGCAGGTGCCGTTGAGCGGCGCTTGCAGCGCCGCATCGGCCAGTGCCGCCGCCACGTCCGCCGCCGCGATGGGCTGCAGCGGCGCCGACGGCAGCGGCACCGTGTTGCCCACCGTGCCCACGTGGGCCACCGACATCAGGAACTCGAAGAATTGCGTGGCGCGCACCAGGGTGAAGGGCACGGGGCCCGCCTTGATCAAGGCCTCCTGTGCGATCTTGGCGCGGAAGTAACCACTGTCCGGAACCCGCTCGGAGCCCACCACCGACAGCGCCACCACATGGCCCACGCCGGCACGCGCACAAGCCGCCAGCAGGTTCTGCGTCGAAGCGCGGAAGAAGTGCATCACCGCCGTGTCTTCGAACGAGGGCGAGTTGGTCACGTCGACCACCACCTGGGCGCCCGCGAGCGCCTCGCTCAGGCCTTCGCCGGTGACGGTGTTGACCCCCGTGGAGGGCGAGGCCGCCGTGACGGCGTGGCCACGCTCGCGCAGCAAGGTGCTGAGTTGTTTGCCGATGAGGCCGCTGCCTCCGATGATCACGATGTTCATGTCGAGTCCTGTGGTTCGTTGGGTGGGAACGTGTGGGGCGGCGACCTGATGTCGCCACCCACAGGACACAAGACGCGCCGTCGCCTCAGTTTGTGACAGACCTGCCCGCACCCAGCGCGGCGACGATGCGCGCGAGCTTGTCGGGGTTGCGCTGCGCGTGCACGCGCAGGATGCGCTGGCCATCGGTTTCGAACGACTGCGCCGATTCCAGCGCGCCGTGGATGAAACGCAGCAGGCCCCACTGTCCGTTGAGCAGCACCAACTCGAAGCGCACGGCATCGCCGAACTTCAGGTGGGTGGCCAGGTAAAGCTGCGCAATGCGCTGGGCACCCACCAAGGGCACGCCGAAGCTCGGCACCTGGCCACCGCCGTCGCCGATGAGCCGGGCGTCTTCAGCCAACAGGTCCTTGATCGCCCCGAACTGCCCGGTGGCCGCGGCGTCGGCAAAGCCGCGCAACAAGCGCCACTGGTCTTCGCGCGAGACCACATGACGCGCTCGTTCGTCCTTCAGCTGTGCCTTGGCGCGGTGCACGATCTGGCGGCACGCGCTCTCGCTCTTGCCCAACGCCTCGGCCACCTCGCCATAGTCGGCATCGAACACCTCGCGCAGCAGGAAGGCCGCGCGGGCCTCGGGAGCCAGGCGTTCGAGCAGGGTCAGGAACGCCACCGACACGTTGTCGGCGCGTTCCAGCATCTGCTCCGGCGACAGCGGGGTATCGGACATCAGCGGCTCGGGCAGCCAGGTGCCGATGTAGTGCTCGCGCTGCACCTTGGCGCTGCGCAGACGGTCGATCGCCAGGCGGGTGGTGACGGTGACCAGCCAGGCTTCGGTGCTGTCAAGTTCGCTGTGGGTGGCTTCGTGCCAGCGCAACCACGCGTCCTGCACCACCTCCTCGGCCTCGGCCCAGGAGCCCAGCATGCGGTAGGCGATGCCCTGAAGGCGGGGCCGCAGGCGGTTGAAGGTGGCGGTGGGATCGTTCATGACCGGTCAGACGTGCCAGGCCAGGTGTTTGTGACAACGGCCTGCCCCGGACGGGCCACGTCATCCTTCAGTGGCCCGTCAGGCGTCCGGATCGTCCGGTTCGGTGGGCGGCTCGGGCGCTGCGCCCGGCGGTGGAGCGAAGCACATGCGCTCACCATCCCAGGTCTGGCCGCACCAGCACTGGCCATCCTCGTTGATGATGCAGGTGCCGGTGCCGCAGCAGCGTGGGTCTTCCATGGGGCCTCGACGGGTCGAAATTGAACAGGAGCCGAGGTTAGCGCGCCTGCGCAGGACCTGCCGGGCCCGAACGGGTTGGCCCCGCGCGCTGCTCGATCTGCGCTTCCAGCTCAGGGCGCAGGCCCAGCAGAAAACCGGCCTCGGTCACCACGAACAGCGGCCCGATGATGAGGCCGCTGATGTCGTCCACAAACGCCGGCTTGCGGCCTTCGAAGATGTGGCCGACGAACTGGATGATCCAGCCCACCACAAACAGACCCAGGCCCACCGCGGCCCACGCACCGGTTGACAGCGCCGCCGTGGCCTGGGCCAGCCACAGGCAGGCCAGCAGCAGTGCACCCATCACGGCGCCGAGACGCAGGTCCAGCCGAAGGTAGTACAGGGTGGCCACAATCGCGGCCACGGTGGCGGCCGAGACCGGCCAGCCGGCGAGATCGAAACTCGGGCGCGCGAGCAGCACCACCACCGCCAGCACGATCATGGGAATGCCCACGAAATGCGTGGCGATGTTGCGTCGGTCGCGGTGGTAGGCGGCGTACTGGCCGAGGTGGTCGGTGAGGGTTTTCATGGCGGTTCTCCTCGGGCATGAAGCCCGTGTGACATTGTGGCCAGCGCCGGCCCGGCTGACCATGGGGAATGCGCTGAGGCGCGACCGGTCGGGGACACCGCGCGTGCCATCATGGCGGCCCGTGCTGCCCATCCTGTACTCCTTTCGCCGCTGCCCCTACGCCATCCGCGCGCGCCTGGCGCTGTGCCAGGCCGACGTGGCGGTGGCGCTGCGCGAGGTGGTGCTGTCGAACAAGCCGGCGGCCATGCTCGCGGCCTCGGCGGCGGGCACGGTGCCGGTGCTGCAGTTGCCGTCGGGCGAGGTGATCGCGCAGAGCCTGGACATCATGCGTTGGGCGCTCGGGCAGCAGGATGCCGACGGCTGGCTGGCGCGCGGCGATACGGCTGGGCAGCGCGCGCTCATCGACACCTGCGACGGCGCCTTCAAACACGCGCTCGACCGCTACAAGTACGCCGAACGCCACCCCGAGCGCAGCGCACACGCGTGGCGAGACGACGCGGTGGCCTGCCTGATCGCCCCGCTGGAGGCGCAGCTCTCCGCCACGGCACATCTCGGCGGCGAACAGCCGGGCCTGGCGGACGCGGCCATCTTCCCGTTCGTGCGCCAGTTCGCCGCGGTGGACGCCGCGTGGTGGGTGGCATCGCCCTGGGTGGCCACACGGCGCTGGCACGACCGCTGGGTGGCCAGTGCGTTGATGGCGGCCTGCATGCACAAGCACGCACCGTGGCGGCCCGGCGCAGCCGTGACCTTGTTTCCGCCCGGCGCACAGGCCACCCCTTGAACGCGCAGGCACCCACACCGCCCGAGGGCTTGCAGGTCGCGGTGCGCGTGCTGTGCGCCTTCACCGCCCAGGCCGGCGACCTGGACCTGCGTTTCACACCCTCGCCCACCGCGCAGGACGGCGTGGCCGGCCACGAGGCGGTGACCGCGCGGCGGGCCGCGCCCTACCAGCGCGAAGTGCCGCTGCGCGCGCGGTTCGGCGACCTGCTGGTGCAGGGCCGCGCCGATGGCTTCGACCCCGGCGCTCCGCGTCTGGAAGAAATCAAGACGCACCGCGGAGATGTGGCGCTGGTGCGCGAGAACCACCGCGCGCTGCACTGGGCGCAGGCGCGTGTTTACGCGTGGATGCTGTGCGAGCAGCTGGGGCTGGAGCGCATCGAAGTCGCGCTGGTGTACTTCAACATCGACACCCGGCTGGAGACCGTTCTGAACAGCTGGCACACCGCCGACGAACTGCGCCAGCACTTCAACGACCTGTGCGCGCGCTACATCCACTGGGCGCGCGGCGAGCAGGTCCACCGCCTGGCGCGCGACGCACAGCTGCAGACGCTGGCCTTTCCGTTCGACGGTTTCCGCACGGGCCAGCGCGAGCTGGCCGGCGCCACCTGGCGAACGCACCGCCACGGCAGGCACCTGCTGGTGCAGGCACCCACCGGCATCGGCAAGACCATGGCCACGCTGTTCGGTGCGCTCAGGGCCATGCCCGCGCAAGGCACCGACAAACTGCTCTACCTCACCGCCAAGACGCCGGGCCGCCGGCTCGCGCTCGATGCACTGGCCCGGCTGCAACCCGCCGCATCCGCCGGCCGGCTGCGGGTGCTGGAGCGCGTGGCGCGCGAGAAGGCCTGCGAGCACCCCGACAAGGCTTGCCACGGCGACGCGTGCCCGCTGGCCAGCGGCTTCTACGACCGGCTGCCGCGGGCGCGCGACGAAGCCGCGCAGACCGCCTGGCTGGACCAGGCGGGCCTGCGCACCGTCGCGCTGAAACACGACGTGTGCCCCTACTACCTCGGCCAGGACATGCTGCGCTGGAGCGATGTGGTCGTGGGCGACTTCAACCACTTCTTCGACCTCAGTGCACACACCTGGGCGCTCACCGTGGGCGAGCCCTGGCGCGTGGGCCTGCTCATCGACGAGGCGCACAACCTGATCGAGCGCGCGCGGCTGATGTACAGCGCCGAACTCGGCCCGGCGACCCTGGCGGCGCTGCGCCAGGCGCCGCCCAAGGGGCTCAAGGCCTCGCTCGATCGGCTGCACCGCTTCTGGGGCACGCTGGGCCGTGGGCTGGCGGCCGGGCAGGTGCTGCTCAACGATCTGCCCGAGGGCCTGGTGGGCGCGCTGCAGCAGCACGCCGCCGACCTCTCGGAACACCTGGCGCTGGACGCAACCGCGCCCGATGTGCGGGTGCAGGCCTGGCTGTTCGAGGTGCTGCACTTCGTGCGCGTGGCCGAGGTGTTCGGCGACCACTCGCTGGTGGAGATCAACCGCCCCGAGGCCGCCGCGCGAACCCGCGCACCGCGTCCCCGGCTGGCGATCCGCAACCTCGTGCCCGCGCCGCACCTGCAGCCGCGCTGGCAGGCAGCGCACAGCGCCACCTTGTTCTCGGCCACGCTCAGCCCCATGGAGCACGCCATCCAGCTGCTCGGTCTGCCCGCCGACATGGCGCGGCTGGAGGTGCCCTCACCGTTCGACCCGGCGCAGCTGCGGGTGCGCATCACGCCGCACATCTCCACCCGCTACCAGGACCGCGCCACATCGCTCGACGCGTTGGTGGCGGTGATGGCCGAACAGTTCCACGCCCAGCCGGGCAACTACCTCGCGTTTTTCAGCAGCTTCGACTACCTGCAACAGGTGCTGGCGCGTTTTGCCGCAGCACACCCGGACATCCCCGCTTGGTCACAGTCACGTGGCATGGCGGAGCTGGAGCGCAGTGCGTTCGTGGCGCGCTTCACCGAAGCCAGCCAGGGCATCGGTTTTGCGGTGCTCGGGGGTGCGTTTGGTGAGGGCATCGACCTGCCCGGCCAGCGCCTGATCGGCGCCTTCATCGCCACGCTGGGCCTGCCCCAGGTGAACCCGCTCAACGAGCAACTGCGCGCACGCCTGCAGTTGAAACACGGCCGGGGCTACGACCATGCCTATCTGTTTCCCGGTTTGCAGAAGGTGGTGCAGGCCGCCGGGCGCGTCATCCGCGGGCCCGACGACCGCGGTGTGGTTGTCTTGATGGACGACCGCTTCGGCCACCCCGAGGTACGTGGCCTGCTCCCGCCGTGGTGGCGCATCGAACGCAGCTGAAGGGGCTTCAGCCGCGCGAGTACAGGTGCACGCCGCCGCTGTTCTGGGGGCGCTCGCCCAGCAGCCAGCCGCGCAGGCTCCGGGCGCCGTCTTCCAGGCGCGCGCCCACCGCCAGCTGGCGGCCGTCGCCCGAGAGCGCCAGCGCTGAGCCGAACTGGTCGCCCGTGCGGGTGCGGCTGGATTTCACATAGTCGGTCTGGTCCCAGCGCTGGCCCTGGCGGCTGTACACGTACACGGCGCCAGCGGCCTGCGCAGTGGCGTCGGCCTGTTCACCACCCAGGCCCCTCGCAGCGCTGGATTCGTTCACCGCCGACACGGCCAGCACACGGCCATCGGCCGAGAGGCTGAGGCGCTCACCGAAGGCGTCGCCGGTGCGGCTGTTGGACGCACGCAGACGCGCGGTTTGCCGCCACTGCCCGGCCTGGTTCACGAACACATAGGCGCTGCCGGCCGAACGCTGGCGCGCTTCGGTGCCCTCGGGCGCACTCGCGCCCACCGCCAGGGTGGTGCCGTCGGCCGACAAGGCGATCTGCGAGCCCAGCGGGTTCTGCGGCGTGGCGTTGGCCGCCGCCACCACCGCCTGCTCGCGCCAGAGCGCGCCGTCGCGGCGAAACATGTGCACCGCGCCCAGACCCGAGGCGTGGGCCGCGGCAGCCAGCGTCTGCCCATCCTGCGAGAGCGCCACGCTCTTGCCCAGCTGCGCACCTTCCAGGGTTTCCGAAGCCGTCAACACCGCCTGTTCGGTCCAGCCTGCGGCCGTGCGTGCAAACACATACACCGCGCCGCTGTCGGTGTGCGCGCCCTGCCCGTCGCGCACGTCGTGCCGGTGAGCGCCCACAGCCAGCGTGTCGCCTGCACCGGCGAACGACAGGCTCATGCCGAACCAGTCGAAGCTGGCCGCGTTGGAAGCCAACAGACGCGCGGGCTGGCTCCAGGCACTGTCGATGCGCTCGAACACATACACCACCCCCTGGTCACCCGCCAGCGATTCGCCGGCGCGGGCGGCAGCGTGCGATTCAAACGGTGCGCCCACCGCGAGGCGGCTGCCGTCGTCGGACAGCGTGAGGCTGTGGCCGAAGCCGCTGCCGCTGGTGGGCAGCGGTGCCAGCAGACGCGCCTGTTCGCGCCAGCCCCGGGGCGTGCGGGTGTACACATACACCGAACCCGCAGCGGGCACGGCCTCCGTTGCACCGGTGATGGTCTTCAGATCGGCGCCCACGGCCAGGGTGTTGCCGTCGCGGGAGAGGGCCACGGCGGCGCCGAACACATCGCCCGCGGCGGCGTCCGACGCCTGCAGGTGCGTGGACGTGTCCTGGGAACGCACGGCGGCCAGCGCGGTGGGCAGGCCCAGGCCTTCGAGGGACACCTGGGAAAACAGTTCGCTGCTCAGGGGCGTGGCCTTGTCGCCCGCGCAGGCGGACAGCCAGGCGGCGGTGGCCAACAGCGGCACGGCGAGGGCCAGGCGAAAGGTGGAGTTCATGGTGGAGGTCCTGTGAATTCGTTGATCTGCAACGACCTGGCAGGACACTGGGCTGCTGGCCCGCACTGCCGATCGTTCGGTGGGGCAGATGGTCTTCATTTCGGACCGGCAGCAACATACTTCAAAGGCGCTACACGAACGCCTTTTCCTGGACCTTCATGAACTAGTTCGCACGCAGGGGAATGCCTGGGCGTGACAAATGTCCACCCGCGTCGCCGGTGGCCTGGCTTCAGCCCGGCGAATCGCTTTTGAACAAGCGGCTGGCCAGGATGTCGGCCGGCATGAGCGTGGTGAGGTCGTCGCGGGTGAGTTCGCGGTCGCGGTCGACAAACAGGCGGCTGGCCTGGCGCAGGCGCGCACGGTCCAGCGCATTGCGCACGCTGCGCGCGTTCGCGAAGTGGGGCAAGGGAATGCGGCGCTGCAAATAGCTCTCGAACGCTTCGCGTGCACCTTCGCCGAAGCGGTAGTTCATGGTGCCGAGCATGCGGTCCGCAATGTCGAGCAGCTCACCCTGACCGTAGTCGGGAAAGTCCAGGTGGTGTGCCACGCGCGAGGACAGACCGGGGTTGGACTTGAAGAAGGTGTCCATGCGGTCCTTGTAGCCCGCGAGGATCACCACCAGATCGTCGCGCTGGTTCTCCATCACCTGCAGCAGGATCTCGATCGCTTCCTGTCCGTAATCGCGCTCGTTCTCGGGGCGGTACAGGTAGTAGGCCTCGTCGATGAACAGCACGCCGCCCATGGCTTTCTTGAGCACCTCCTTGGTCTTGGGCGCCGTGTGGCCGATGTACTGGCCCACCAGGTCGTCGCGCGTGACGCTGACCACATGGCCTTTGCGCACATAGCCCAGGCGGTGCAGGATTTCCGCCATGCGCAGGGCCACCGTGGTCTTGCCGGTGCCGGGGTTGCCGGTGAAGCTCATGTGCAGCGACGGCGTCTGCGCCTGCAGCCCGAGGGTCAGGCGCAGCTTGTCGACCACCAGCAGGGCCGCAATGTCGCGGATGCGGGTCTTCACCGGCACCAGACCGATGAGGTCGCGGTCCAGCTCGTCCATGACCGACTCGACCTGGCTTTGCGCCAGGACATCGGCCACGGTGCGGGGGCTGCTGGGGGTCTCTGAGTTCATGGAACGTCTCCGGAACGACGTGTCTCCCCCCGGAGATACCGCGGAACCGGCTTTGCCGGGCCGCAGGTATCGCCCCCTGCAGGGGGTGACGCGCTGAAAGCGCGGCGCGGGGGGGAGCCCTTGTCTAATAACGCTCGCCTTCGGGCTTGTCGGTCGCGTACGAGCTGATGCGATAGCGCACCTGCCGACCTTCCACCTCGGTGCGTGCGAGTCCGAAGCCTGGCTCCCTGGCGGGCCGGTTGACGATGAACGACATGCGCGGCGACTCCACGCCCTGCGTCGAATCGAACGCCGTGACGCGGATGTAGTGCTGCGGAAAGGTTCTGCGGCAGTTGTTGATCTCCATCAGGATACCGGCCGGGTCCTTCAGGTCGAACATCGGGTTGCCGAACATCTCCCAGTAGGTGTTGCGCGGGTGCGGGTCGTCGGTGTACTCGACGCCCACCGCGTAGTTGTTTTTCAGCGCGTACTCGATCTGACTGCCGATCTGTGCGTCGGTGAGGGGGGGCAGGAAGGAAAACTGGCCCTGCGTCAGGCGGTTGCCGTGGTTGGTCATCATGGTGTGTGTCTCCTTCAAGCAGATGCGGTGGCCGTGGGCACGAAGTCCGCGGTGTCGGTCGATTCGTAGTTGAAGCTGATCTCACCCCAGGTGTCGAGTGCCGCCTTCAACGGTGAACACCACTTCGCGGCGTCCTGCAGGATTTGCGGGCCTTCGTTCCAGATGTCGCGGCCTTCGTTGCGCGCCAGCACCATGGCTTCGAGCGCCACGCGGTTGGCCGTGGCACCGGCCTGGATGCCCATCGGGTGCCCGATGGTGCCGCCACCGAACTGCAGCACCACGTCGTCGCCCAGGTAGGTCAGCAACTGGTGCATCTGGCCGGCGTGGATGCCGCCCGAAGCCACCGGCATCACCTTGTTGAGCGAGGCCCAGTCCTGCTCGAAGAACAGGCCCTTCTCCAGCTGCATCGGCGTGTGTGTGTCGAGCAGCGTGTCGTAGAAGCCGCGGATCATCATCGGGTCGCCTTCGAGCTTGCCGACCACGGTGCCGGCGTGGATGTGGTCCACCCCCGCCATGCGCATCCATTTGCAGATCACGCGGAAGTTCATGCCGTGGTTCTTCTGGCGCGAGTAGGTCGAATTGCCCGCACGGTGCAGGTGCAGGATCATGTCGTTCTTGCGCGCCCACAGCGCCATGCTCTGGATGGCGGTATAGCCGATCACCAGGTCGATCATGATGATCACGCTGCCCAGGCTCTTGGCGAACTCGGCGCGCGCGTACATCTCTTCCATCGTGCCGGCGGTCACGTTCAGGTAGTGGCCCTTGACCTCGCCACTCGCAGCGCTCGCCTTGTTGACGGCTTCCATGCAATACAGGAAACGGTCGCGCCAGTGCATGAAGGGTTGCGAGTTGATGTTCTCGTCGTCCTTCATGAAGTCCAGCCCGCCCTTGAGGCCTTCGTAGACCACACGCCCATAGTTGCGACCCGAGAGTCCCAGCTTGGGCTTGGTGGTGGCGCCCAGCAGCGGCCGGCCGAACTTGTCCAGGCGCTCGCGTTCGACGACCACGCCGGTGGCCGGACCCTGGAAGGTCTTGAGGTAGGCCACCGGAATGCGCATGTCCTCCAGTCGCAAGGCCTTGACCGCCTTGAAGCCGAAGACATTGCCGATGATGGACGCGGTGAGGTTGGCGATGGAGCCGCCTTCGAACAGGTCGAGGTCGTAGCCGATGTAGACGAAGTACTGTTGTTCGGTCTTGGTGCCGGGGCCGGTGTTGGGCACCTTGTCGACGCGGTAGGCCTTGGCGCGGTAGAGCTCGCAGGCCGTCAGCCGGTCGGTCCAGACCACGGTCCAGGTGGCGGTGGACGATTCGCCGGCCACCGCTGCGGCGCATTCTTCGGCATCCACCCCGTCTTGCGGCGTCATGCGGAACATGGCAATGACGTCGGTGTCCTTGGGCACGTAGTCCGGCTGCCAGTAGCCCATCTGCTTGTACTTCAGCACGCCCGCGCTGTAGCGCTTTTTGGCGTCGGTGATGATGCTGTCGTCGTTGGTGTCGGTCACGTTGTCTCCTCGGGTCGGGGTTGCGAAAAGCTGGGCATGACCGGACTGTAGAAACGATGTCACATAAGGTAAATTCAAACTTGCTGGCTCTTCGATTAAAAAAACCTGAACCTAGCCGGTGCATGTGTCCCGGCCCCAGCCGTGGGAGCTGTCGGAAATCGGGAGGGGATGTGGGGTCGGGCAGCGGCCCGGCCATGGCGCGAGGTCGGGCGTCAGCCGTCGGTGTCGGGTACGGTCTCGGCCTCGGGCAGGCGCGAGATCAGCACCTGGTCGATGCGCCGGCCATCGAGCACCAGCACCTCGAAGCGCCAGCCCGCGCACTCCACGCTGTCGGCCTGGGCGAGCAGGTCGCCCGCCACCGTCTGCATGAGGCCGGCCACGGTGTTGTAGCGGCCCTTGTCCTCGTCGGGCAGCTCGTCGATGTCCAGGCGCGACTTGAGTTCGGTCACCGGCATGGCGCCGTCGATCAACCACGCGCCGTCTTCGCGCTGTGTGGCCCAGGCGTCCAGGGCCGTGTGGGGCGAGAGTTCGCCCGTGATCGCCTCCAACATGTCCAGCGGCGTGAGCAGGCCCTGCACCACGCCGTATTCGTCCACCACGAACACCATGCGGGTGGCGCGTTCGCGGAACTGTTCGAGCAGCTCCATGCCGGTGAGTGTTTCGGGCACGAACACGGCTGGCTGCACGTGGCGCATCAGGGTTTCGTTGTTGCCTTCGGATTGCAGCGCCAGCATGCTTGGCAGGTGGATCACACCCACCACGTCGTCCAGCCCGCCACGACACACCGGGTACCACGAGTGGCCGGTGGTCCAGGCGCGCTGCACCGCCACGTCGATGCTGTCCTGCGCGTCCAGCCATTCGATCTCGGAGCGCGGCACCATGATGGAGGTGAGCTGGCGATCGTCGAGCAGGAACACGTTGCGCACCATCTGGTGCTCGTGCTCTTCGATGATGCCGGCGTCCACCCCTTCTTCAAGGCTGGCGTTGATCTCTTCTTCGGTCACGTGCTGCACCGCGTTGGTGTCGATGCGCAGCAGCTTGAGCATCCACTGCGTGGTGTGCGTGAGCAGCCACACGAATGGCTTGGCCGCCGTGGCCACAAAGGTCATGGGCCGCGACACCCAGCGCGCCACGGCTTCCGGATACAGCTGGCCGATGCGCTTGGGCACCAGTTCGCCGAACACGATGGTGATGAAGGTGATGGTCACCACCACCACGGCGGTGGACAGGATGTTGGCCGTGGCTTCAGTCAGGCCCCTGGATTCCATCCACAAGCCCAGGTCGCCACTGAACGCGGCCTCGCCCACGATGCCGTTGAGCATGCCGATGGAGGTGATGCCGACCTGCACCGACGAGAGGAACTGCGTGGGGTTCTCGAGCAGCTTCAGCGCGGTGATCGAGCCCTTGTCACCGGCCTCGGCCATGGCGGCCAGGCGGGCCTTGCGGCTGGAGGCCAGTGCCAGCTCGGACATGGCGAATGCGCCGTTGAGCAGCGTGAGAAAAACAATGAGGAGGGTGTCCATAATCGGCCGATGGCACTTTACATGATTGGGGATGTGCAGGGGTGCGACGAGCCTTTGGGCCGCCTGCTCGACGAGCTGGACTTTTCACCGAGCCGCGACACGCTGTACCTGCTGGGCGACCTGGTGAACCGGGGTCCCGCCTCGTTGCAAGTTCTGCGCCGACTCATGGCACTCGAAGGCGCTGCGCACAGCCTGCTCGGCAACCACGACCTGCACCTGCTCGCCGCCGCACACGGCGTGCGCAAGCTGCACCGCAGCGACACGGTGAGCGACATCCTCGATGCACCCGACCGGGTCGCACTGCTCGACTGGTTGCGCCGTCGCCCGATGGCTTTGTTTGAGCACGGCTGGCTCATGGTGCACGCCGGTGTGTTGCCGCAGTGGGACGTGGCCGACACCCTGGCGCGCGCGCAAGAACTGCAGGGCGCGCTGCGCAGCCCCGACTGGCCTGGTTTTCTGCAACACATGTACGGCAACGAGCCGGCCTTCTGGAGCGATGCGCTGCAGGGAGCCGACCGCCTGCGCGTCGTGGTGAATGCCTTCACGCGGTTGCGCTTCTGCTCGGCACAAGGTGTGATGGAGTTCGAGACCAAGGAAGGCGCCGATGGCGCGCCGCCGGGCTTCATGCCCTGGTTCGATGTGCCGGGCCGGCGCACCACCGGCGTCCCGGTGGCGTTTGGCCACTGGTCGACGCTGGGGCATGTGCAACGCGAAGATGTGTTGCCGCTGGACACGGGCTGTGTGTGGGGAGGTTGCCTGACGGCGGCGCGCATCCTGAGCACGCCCGGGCAGGTGGAGCGCATCGACGTGCGCTGCCCGCAAACCCAAAAGCCCGAGAACAAGAAGCCTCGCAAGGACCTCTGAGCGCAAGGCCGAGGGCGACAATCAGTCCTGCTGCACCGGCGCTGGAACAGGCTCTGCGACCACAGGTGCGGGCGCGCTCTTGAACAGCGCGGGCACCTTTTTGCGCGACTTGATGTTGGGCGACACGGTGCGCGCGGTGGCACGGGACGACGCTTCCCACGAGGGCGGCGTGTCACCCGTGGCGCTGGGCTCGTAGGGTTTGTCGAACAACGGATCTGCCGGCGCGCGCGGGGCACGCGCAGGCGGACGGCCCGCTGAAGCCGTGCGTGGCTCCTCGCGACCTTCGCCGCGCACTTCGCGGTCGCGCGGTGGGCGGCCCTCGCGGGGTTCGCGGCGCACGTCGCCCTCGGGCGCCTGCCAGGCGCGCTGGCCATCGTTGAAGCGGCCGGCCGGGCGCTTGTCCGCTTCGAGTTCGAGCGCTTCGAGTTCGAGCTTCTTGCCCAGCAGTTTTTCCAGGTCACCCATGAGGCGCGCATCACGCGGGCTCACGAAGGACACGGCCAGACCGGAGGCGCCGGCACGGCCGGTACGGCCGATGCGGTGCACATAGTCTTCGGCGTTGAACGGGATGTCGAAGTTGAACACCGCCGGCACGTCCTTGATGTCCAGGCCGCGGGCGGCCACGTCGGTGCAGACCAGCAGGTCGACCGCGCCGCTCTTGAAGGCTTCCAGCGCCTTCAGGCGCTCATCCTGACTCTTGTCGCCGTGCAGGGCGGTGGTGTTGAGGCCCTCGCGCTCCAGCGAACGCGCCAGACGGGCACAACCCAGCTTGCTGTTGACGAACACAAACGCCTGCTTGAGGCCGCGCTCGGCAAGGATCTTCTTCAGGACGATGCGCTTGTCATCGTCGCCGACGCTGTAGAAATGCTGCTCCACCGTGGACGCCGTGGCGTTGGAACGCGCCACTTCGATCGTCACCGGGTCCTGCAGGTAGCTGCCGGCCAGGCGCTTGATTTCGCTGGAGAAGGTGGCCGAGAACAACAGCGTGGTGCGCTGTTTGGGCAGGTAGGACAGGATGCGCTGCAGGTCGGGCAGGAAACCGATGTCGAGCATGCGGTCGGCTTCGTCGAGCACCACGTACTCGACCTGGTTGAGCACGCAGTTCTTGGCTTCGATGTGATCGAGCAAGCGGCCCGGCGTGGCCACCAGCACTTCGACGCCCTTTTTCAGCTCGGCCGTCTGCGGCTTCATGTCCATGCCGCCGAACACCACCGTGCTGCGCAGGTTGGTGTACTTGGCGTAGAGCTTGACCTGCTCGGCCACCTGGTCGGCGAGTTCGCGCGTGGGCAGCAGCACCAGGGCGCGCACCGGGTGGCGCGCGGGCGAGGTGGATGCGTTTTCGTGCTTCATCATGCGCTGCAGCAGGGGCAGCGTGAAAGCGGCGGTTTTGCCGGTGCCGGTCTGGGCGGCGCCCATCACGTCACGGCCTTGCAGCACCACGGGAATCGCCTGCGCCTGGATCGGCGTCATGGTCTCGTAGCCCATTTCGGCCACGGCACGCTCGATGGCGGGAGAGAGGGACAGTTCGGAAAAGGATTGGGTCATGGGCATCAAAGTTAGCCCGTTATTGTCGCACTTTGACCGTTTTTCGCCGAACTCCGCCCGCGCACCATTCAAAGACTGGCCGACTTGAAGGTGTCACAAGCCTGGACATTGCCGGTCTTCAGGCCGCTGTTGAACCAGCGCTGGCGCTGCTCGCTGGTGCCGTGGGTGAAGCTGTCGGGCACCACGTGACCCTGGCTCTTGCGCTGCAGGGCGTCGTCGCCGATGGCCGCGGCCGCGTTCATGGCCTCTTCCACGTCGCCCGGCTCCAGAATCGCACCGGTTTTCTGGTTGTGGTGGGCCCAGATGCCGGCAAAACAGTCGGCCTGCAGTTCGACCCGCACCGACATGGCGTTGAACTCGCGCTGGCTGACCTTGCCGCGCATCTCGTCCATCTTGCCGGTGATGCCCAGCAGGTTCTGCACGTGGTGGCCCACCTCGTGCGCGATCACATAGGCCTGCGCGAAGTCGCCCGGCGCACCGAGCTGGGTGCGCAACGTGTCGTAAAAGCTGAGGTCGATGTAGACCTTCTGGTCGCCCGGGCAATAAAACGGGCCCATGGCCGACTGGCCGGTGCCACAGGCCGTGGGCGTGGCGCCGCGAAACAGCACCAGGCGGGGTTTCTGGTAGGTCGATCCGGCCTGCTGGAACATGGGGCCCCAGACGTCTTCGGTGCCGCCCAGCACCGAGGCCACGAAGCGGCCCATGTCGTCGGTGGGCGCCTGCGCCGGGCCCTGGCTGGTTTCCACCTGGGCAGCGGGCGAAAGATCGCCGCCGCTCAGCGCGCCCAGAATGGTCATGGGGTTGATGCCGAAGATCCAGCCGGCGACCAGCGCCACGGCGATGGTGCCCAGACCGATGTTGCGCCCGCCGCCGCCCCGGCCGCCCCCGAATCCGCCGCCCGGCTGCGAACGCCGGTCTTCGACCTGGTCGGACTCGCGGTTGTTTTCCCATTTCATGCTGCGTCTCCTGCGCAGCGGGAGTCGCTGCGCGGCCCATTATCCGGGCCGCTGCCACTCAGGCGGGGGCCGTCTGGCAGGGACTGGTCTGCCGGCCTTCAAAGTCGGTCCAGCAACGGCGATCAAAGTCGTACAGCTTGCAGCGGCGCGCGGTGTCGAAGTACCAGCGCCACGAGAAGCGCTGCACCGTGATGCGGCCGGGCAAGGTGGTCTCCAGCAACTGCTGTGCGCCTTCGAGCCTGTAGAGCGGGATGCTCATGTCCACGTGGTGCGCGGTGTGCTCCATGATGTGGTGCAGCAGCGCGCCGATGCGCAGGGGAAAGGTGAGGTGCACGGTGGTGGACACAAAAGGCGCGGCGCGCGCCCAGGCCGCCTTGTCGTCGTGCCACTGCACGGCGGTGTGGGTGTGGTGCACGTAAACCACGAAGCCGATCATCGCGTTCCAGAACAGGAAGGGCACGGCAAAGCCCAGACCAACCAGCCAGGCGACGGACTGCTCCGTGGCCAAGGCCGATGCCACGAGCGCACCGATCCACACGGCGGCGGTGGCCACCACGATCACGCCGTCCCACACGAATTCGGCGCGCCGCGTGCCCAGGTAGGTTTTGCGCGGAAAGAACATGCGCTTCCACCACATCTCCACCAGGTAGTAGGCCGCCGGGCCCCAGCCGCTGCGGTAGAGCCGCTCCAGCCTGCGCCGGCCGGGGCTCAGCGCGTCGAATTCGGCGCGGGTCAGCGGCGCCCACACAAAGTCGACGCCCTTGAGGTTGGTGTAGCCGTGGTGCACCACGTTGTGCCCCACTTCCCACAGGCTGTAGGGCGTGAGCGAGGGCAGCATGGCGATGCGGCCCAGCACGCGGTTGAGCCCGCGGCGCGGTGTGTAGCTCTGGTGGCAGGCGTCGTGGCCGATGATGAAGAGCCGCCCGATCATGAAGCCCGCCGCCAGGCCGCACAGCAGCTTGGCCCACCAGGCCGACAGCAGCACGGTGCCGACCATGAGCGAGGCGAAGATCGACCAGTCGAGCGCCAGCAAGGCAATGGCGCGCGCGGTGCGGCGTTCAACGATGGGGGCGAGCCAGCTGCGGATCACCTTGCGGTGCGGCAGGGGCTGACTGGCGGGGATGGGGTCGGGGGAAGCGAGGAAGACGGGATTGCTGGACATGGCGACCGATGCTATCGGCCAAAGCCCCACAAGGCCTTGATACAAGTCAAGCTACCGGCGGTGGAACGACAGTCCAGAACACCGCGGAACCGGCTCTGCCGGGCCGCTGGTGTTGCCCCCTGAGGGGGTCGCGCGAAGCGCGGCGGGGGGAGCTCTTGCCTAAGCCTTGGGCAACGTCACCCCGGTCTGCCCTTGGTACTTGCCGCCGCGGTCCTTGTAGCTGACCTCGCAGACATCGTCCTTGTCGCTCTCGAAGAACAGCACCTGCGCGCAACCCTCACCCGCGTAGATCTTGGCGGGTAGCGGCGTGGTGTTGCTGAACTCCAGCGTCACGTAGCCTTCCCATTCGGGTTCGAACGGCGTGACGTTGACGATGATGCCGCAGCGCGCGTAGGTGCTCTTGCCCAGGCAAATGGTGAGCACGTTGCGCGGGATGCGGAAATATTCCATGGTGCGCGCGAGCGCGAAGCTGTTGGGTGGGATCACGCAGACATCCTTGTTGATGTCCACGAAGCTGTTCTCGTCGAAGTTCTTCGGGTCCACCACGGTGCTGTGGATGTTGGTGAACACCTTGAATTCGGGCGCGCACCGGATGTCGTACCCGTAGCTGCTGGTGCCGTAGCTGATCACCTTCTTGCCGTCCACGGCTCTCACCTGGCCGGGCTCGAACGGTGAAATCAGGCCGTGTTCTTCGGCCATGCGGCGGATCCATTTGTCGCTTTTGATGCTCATGGAGCGCGATTGTAGGGATTCGGGCGCCAGCGACCCCCGACCCCATCCCTGCGATAACCCCTCGCAACTTCCCGGAATTTCAGTAATTACTGAAAACTCAAGCCGAAGCCGATACATTCCCTCACATGCCTCTGCAAGACCACCTCCCGCCCCTCAACCGCGAGTTCGTTGCCCACTTCGGGGAAATGGGCAGCAAATGGGGCATCAACCGCACCGTGGGGCAGATTTACGCGCTGCTCTACATCTCGCCCCAGGCGCTCAACGCCGACGAGATCGCCGAGACGCTGGAGTTCTCGCGCTCCAACGTGAGCATGGGCTTGAAGGAACTGCAGGCCTGGCGCCTGGTGCGCCTGCGCCACCAGCCCGGCGACCGGCGCGAGTACTTTGAAGCACCGGCCGACGTGTGGGAGATCTTCCGCGTGCTGGCCGAAGAGCGCCGCCGCCGAGAGGTGGAGCCCACCCTCTCGATGCTGCGCACCGCCCTGCTCGACACACCCACGACCGACGCAGAACGCCATGCGCAGAACCGCATGCGCGAGATGCACGACCTGATCGACCGCCTCATGACCTGGTTCGACGACGTGCAGAAGCTCGCGCCAGAGACCGCCATGCAGCTCATGGGCATGGGCACGACCGTGACCAAGGTGCTCGAGCTCAAAGACCGCCTCACCGGCAAATCGCCCGCCCGCAAGGCGCCACCCAAAGATCCGCAGGATCGCGCCGCTTGATTCGGCCGGCGGTTCGCCGATATCCCGATTACCCACCGACCCACCCGCTCCAAAGATCCCCATGGACGCCTTGATCCTGTCGCGAATCCAGTTCGCCGCCAACATCAGCTTTCACATCCTGTTCCCCACCATCACGATCGCGATGTGCTGGTTCCTGCTGTTCTTCCGGTTGCGCTTCATCAAGACGCGCGACCCGGCGTGGGAAGAGGCCTACTACTTCTGGACCAAGGTGTTCGCACTGACGTTTGCGCTCGGTGTGGTCTCGGGCATCGTCATGAGCTTCCAGTTCGGCACCAACTGGCCCGGCTTCATGGAGAAGACCGGCAACATCTCGGGTCCGCTGCTGGGCTACGAAGTGCTCACCGCTTTTTTCCTGGAAGCGAGCTTCCTCGGCATCATGCTGTTCGGCCGCGGGCGCGTGTCGGAGCGCGTGCACCTGGCCGCCACCTTCCTGGTGGCCTTCGGCACCACCATGTCGGCGTTCTGGATCCTGAGCCTCAACTCGTGGCTGCAGACACCTGCCGGCTACGAGATCGTCAACGGCCAGTTCTACGCCACCGACTGGTGGGCCGTGGTGTTCAACCCCTCCTTCCCCTACCGCTTCGCACACAAGCTGCTGGCCTCGGCCCTCACGGCCTCGTTCCTGATCGCCGGCCTGTGCGCCTGGCAGCTCATCAAGGGCAGCGCCACGGCCGGCACGCACAAGGCCATGCGCACCGCGCTGGTGGCCGCAGCCATTGTCATTCCGATCCAGTTCGTGGCCGGTGACATGCATGGCCTGAACACGCTGGAACACCAACCCGCCAAGATCGCCGCCATGGAAGGCATCTGGGAAACCGAAAAAGGCGCGCCGCTCACGCTGTTCGGCATTCCCGACGAGAAGGCCGGCGAAACGCACTTCGCGATCCAGATCCCCAAGCTGGCCAGCCTGATCCTGGCGCACGACCTGGACGCCGAAATCAAGGGCATCAACGAATTTCCGGGCGCACACCCGCCGGTGGCACCCGTCTTCTGGGCCTTCCGCGTGATGGTGGGTGTGGGCTCGCTGATGCTGGCGGTGGCGTGGTTCGCCGCGTGGCAGCTGTGGCGCAAGCGCCGCCAGATGGCCGACGGCAAGATCCACCTGCCCAAGCCGCTGCTGTGGGTGCTGGCGGGCATGACCTTCTCCGGCTGGGTGGCGACACTCTCGGGCTGGTACGTCACCGAAATCGGCCGCCAGCCCTTCATGGTCTACGGCCTGCTGCGCACCAGCGAGATCGCCACCGACATCGCACCACCCATGATCGCGCTCACGCTCACCGCCTACCTCATCGTCTACGGCCTGCTGCTGGTGACCTACATCGGCGTGCTCAAGTACATGGCGGAGAACCCGTTCAAGCACGCACCCGTTCCCGGCGGCAATGCGGCCCTGGGCAAGGCGGGAGTCTGAACATGACCTGGGCCGAATTCCTTCCCCTGATCTTCCTCGCCGTGATGGGCCTGTCCTTGCTGGCCTACGTGGTGCTCGACGGCTACGACCTCGGCGTCGGCCTGCTGCTGCCGCTGGCCGACGAGAGGCAGAAGGACACGATGATCGCGAGCATCGGCCCGTTCTGGGACGCCAACGAAACCTGGCTGGTGCTGGGCGTGGGCGTGCTGCTGGTGGCGTTTCCGTTTGCGCACGGTCTGGTGCTGCAGGCGCTGTATCTGCCGGTGGCCGTGATGCTGATCGGCCTGATCCTGCGCGGCGTGGCGTTCGACTTCCGCGTCAAGGCACCGCTGCAATACAAGGACTTCTGGAACAAGGCTTTCTTTGCCGGCTCGCTGCTCGCCAGCAGCGCGCAGGGCTGGATGCTGGGCAGCTACATCACCGGCTTCCAGCCGGGCCCGCTGGGCCTGGCCTTCAGCCTGGGCATCGCCATCACGCTGCCCGCCGCCTACATCCTGCTGGGCGCGGGCTGGCTGATCATGAAGACCGAGGGCGAACTGCAGTTGCGCGCGGTGTTCTGGGCACGGCGTGTGCTCTGGCCCATGGGTGTGGCGCTGGTGGCGATTTCGGCCGCCACGCCGCTGGTGAACCCGGCGGTGGTGGACAAATGGTTCGGCGTGCCCGAGGTGTTTGCCCTGCTGCCGGTGCCGTTGAGCTGCGCCATCGCTTTCTTCGCCGTGCGCTGGGTGGTCACCCACCCCGAGGTGGTGAAAGCCGGCTACGGCTGGGTGGTGTTCGTGTCCACCGTGCTGATCTTCGTGCTGGCCTTCTTCGGCCTGTCGTACAGCATCTACCCCGACATCGTGATCGGCCGCATGACGGTGTGGGAGGCGGCCATCGGCACCGAGGCACTCACGGTGATCTTCATCGGTGTGGCGATCACGCTGCCGGTGATCATCGTCTACACGGTCTTCATGTACCGCGTCTTCTGGGGCAAAGCCCGCGACCTCACCTACAACTAGGAGCTCCCCCCTGCGCCGCTGACGCGGCTTCCCCCCTCTCTGGCGCGCCTTCGGCGCTGGGAGGAGGGACGGCATCTTGGGCCGGCGGAGCCGAAACAGCGAGGAGCTCCCCCCTGCGCCGCTGACGCGGCTTCCCCCCTCTCTGGCGCGCCTTCG
>ENA-UOXP01000035-UOXP01000035.1-mixed-culture-metagenome-genome-assembly--contig:-NODE-35-length-105053-cov-5.835016_pt1 | contig 105053 bp, 95 predicted proteins | sample MGYA00238161_ERZ761639 | MGnify/ENA primary metagenome ERZ761639 (study PRJEB28913, sample SAMN08776760) | mixed culture metagenome | isolation source: Freshwater growth medium | place: USA...
CCAAGCTATTTATACCAAAAACCCTCAGAGGATATCTGAGGGTTTTTTATTGTTGTAAATAAATACATAACCCTTATTTCAATTCATTGAATATATTGGTATAATTCATATAGTTAGATGGGCTTTAGGCCCATTTTTTGTTTCTGCTAGTTACGTAGAGAAGCGAGCTAAACAGGGGTGAGATGAAATGCAGGATTTGCATGCTTTGATTGAGAGAACGGTGAGTCAACTAGGGTTTGAATTGGTTGATTTGGAAATGTCAAACAGAGGCAAGTTGTTGCGCGTGTTTATTGATAAGTTAGAACCTAAAGACATAAAGGATAGCGTCAATATTGATGATTGCGTACTAGTAAGTAACCAACTGGGTAATGTGTTAACAGTTGAGCATGATATTGATTATGACCGCTTGGAAGTGTCTTCTGCCGGTTTGGACCGTGTATTAAAGAAAGCAAAAGATTTTGAACGGTTTGTAGGCGAAAGAGCCCAGTTAAAGTTACGCGTTGGAGTAAAAGATTTAGGGGCACAAGCAACGGAAACAACTTTGCCGCGAAAAACTTTTTTAGGCATGTTGCGTGGTGTAGAAGACGCATCAGTCTTATTGGAGTTTGAAGGTCATGTTTATAAATTGGCCCTAAGTAATATTGATAAAGCAAGATTAAGCCCAGTGTTTGATTAGTCAAACATTAGTTGAATGGCAGTTAAGTATAATTTGAGTTGGAGATAGCAATGAGTCGTGAAATTTTATTATTAGTAGACGCCTTAGCTCATGAAAAAAATGTGAGTAAAGAGGTGATTTTTACTGCGTTAGAACTCGCTTTGGCCTCTGCGACTAAGAAAAATCACGAAGAGAATGCGGATATTCGAGTAGCAATTAACCGTGAAACCGGCGACTACGAAACCTTTAGACGCTGGCAATATGTTGAATATGATTTGTTGGAAAATTCAGCCTATCAATTTGATGAAGAGGATGAACGTGCTAAAGGCCGAGAAATTGGCGATTACGTTGAAGTGCCGCTGGAGTCTATCTCTTTTGGACGTATTGGCGCGCAAGCTGCTAAGCAAGTGATTTTGCAAAAAGTACGTGAAGCAGAGCGTGAGCAAATCTTACAAGACTTTTTAGCACGAGACGAAAGTTTGGTCACGGGTGTGATTAAACGTATGGAAAAAGGTAATGCGATCATTGAAGTAGGTCGTATCGAATGTTTGTTACCCCGCGAGTCGATGATTCCTAAAGAAAATTTACGTGTGGGTGATCGCGTACGTGCCTATTTGTCACGTGTAGATAGAGGCGGTCGCGGCCCGCAGTTGATTTTGTCACGCATAGCGCCTGAATTCTTAAAGCGTTTATTCGAGTTGGAAGTGCCTGAAATAGAAGAAGGTCTGCTCGAAATCCGTTCTGCGGCACGCGATCCTGGCTTACGTTCAAAAATTGCGGTTAAAACCAACGATCAACGTTTAGATCCTGTAGGTACTTGCGTAGGTATGCGAGGCTCACGTGTGCAAGCAGTCACCTCTGAATTGGCCGGTGAGCGTGTAGATATTGTACTTTGGAGCATGGACCCTGCACAGTTTGTTATTAATTCGCTGGCGCCTGCCGAAGTGTCGTCTATCGTGGTGGATGAAGATGCGCATAGCATGGATGTGGTCGTCGACGAAGAGCAATTAGCAATGGCCATTGGGCGTAATGGACAGAATGTCCGTTTAGCATCGGAGTTGACCGGTTGGACATTGAATATTTTGACTGAAGAAGCAGCAGCCAAGAAAAATCAAGATGAATACGCTAGTGTAAGCACGCTATTTATAGAAAAATTAGATGTAGATGAAGAAGTCGCAGATATTTTAGTGCAAGAGGGCTTTAGTACCTTGGAAGAAATTGCATACGTGCCGCTGTCAGAAATGGCGGAAATTGATGCGTTTGATGAAGATACTATCAATGAATTACGTGCACGTGCGCGTGCAGCATTGTTGACAGAAGCCATTGCCAAAGAAGAAAAAGTGGAAGAAGCTGCTGAAGACTTGTTGGCAATGGAAGGCATGGACGACAAGACTGCACATTTGCTGGCATCTAAAGGGGTAGCTACTATGGATGATTTGGCTGAGCTGGCAGTAGATGAATTGGTCGAGCTGACAGGCATGGAAGAGGCGCGTGCAAAAGAGTTAATCATGACAGCACGTGCGCCATGGTTTAAATAATCAATCTTAATTTGAGATAGAAATCAATCAAGATTGAATCGGTATAGAAAAGTATAGTTAAGAGACTGGAGCAGTAAATGGCACAATCAACCGTTGCACAATTCGCCGCAGAGTTAGGCCTGCCAACTACTCTGCTGTTAGAGCAACTAAAAAGTGCGGGCGTCAATAAATCTACCGTAGAAGATCGCTTAGATGAGGCGGATAAGACTGCTTTGCTTGAATATCTACGCAAAGAACACGGTGCGGCACAAGCGCCTAAGAATAAAATTACGCTGACACGGAAACAAAACACTGAAATTAAGAAAATGGACAGCACTGGCCGTGCGCGTACTATTCAGGTGGAAGTTCGGAAAAAACGTGTACTAGAGCGCCGAACAGATGAAGATGAGATGCCTGTGCATGAGCCAGAGGCAGTTGAGTTGCCTGAAGTGCAAGAGTCTTTACCTCCTGTTGTTGAAGCCGTTGTAGAGCCGGAAGTGATCGCACCTGTTGTTGAAGAGGTGGCGCCTGTTATAGAGCCAGTAGCGCCAGTGGTAGAGCAAGTGAAAGTTGAGCCTGTATCGACCACCATTAAAAAACAAGTGTTATCCCCAGAACAAATTGCAATACGTGAGCAGGAAGCAAAGCGACATGCCACATTGCTGGCCTTGCAAGCTGAAGATACGCGTAAAAAACAAGAGTTAATACAGCGTCGTGCCGATGAAGAAGCGAAACGACTTGCTGAAGCCGAAGCTGCGAAAGTGAAAGCGGCTAAATTATCAGAAGGCACGCTACACAAGCCTGTAGCAAAAGAAGGTGTTAAACCAGAAGCCAAAGAAGCCAAAAAAGGTAAAGGTAACAACAATAAAGACTGGAATGACGCAGAAAGCAAAAAACGTGGTCTAAAAACCCGTGGTGATGTGAGCGTCAATCAAGGCTGGCGTACACCAAAAAGTAAGCACAAATCACACAAAGAAGATGAACAGCACGCATTCAACGCACCGACTGAGCCTATCGTTCATGAGGTGTTAGTGCCCGAAACCATTTCTGTCGCAGATTTAGCACACAAAATGGCGGTGAAAGCGGCAGAAGTGATTAAAGCCTTAATGAAAATGGGCATGATGGTGACGATTAACCAAGTGTTGGATCAGGAGACTGCCATCATTGTGGTTGAAGAAATGGGTCATAAAGCACAAGCGGCTGCAGCTAACGATCCTGAGACTTTTTTAGAAGAAACAGAATCATCTGAGGCGGTTTTGGAAGCACGCCCACCCGTTGTGACAGTGATGGGTCACGTCGACCACGGTAAAACCTCCTTGCTCGATTATATTCGTCGTAGCCGTGTGGCTTCGGGCGAGGCGGGCGGCATTACACAACATATTGGCGCTTACCATGTAGAAACACCACGTGGCATGGTGACATTCTTGGATACCCCAGGCCATGAGGCCTTTACGGCAATGCGTGCACGTGGTGCTAAGGCAACGGATATTGTGATTTTGGTCGTTTCTGCAGACGATGGCGTGATGCCGCAAACGATAGAAGCGATTCATCATGCCAAAGCCGGTAATGTGCCGATTGTGGTTGCAATCAATAAAGTAGATAAACCAGAAGCACAGCCAGAGCGCGTAAAAATGGAACTGGTGAATCACGAAGTGGTGCCAGAAGAGTTTGGCGGTGATGTCATGTTCCGTGAAGTGTCTGCTAAAACAGGTAAGGGTATTGATGAATTGTTAGAGGCCGTTTTATTGCAGGCCGAAGTGTTAGAGTTGCAAGCATCCAAAAATACGCCAGCCAAAGGTCTGGTCATTGAAGGACGTTTGGACAAAGGACGTGGTTCAGTTACCACAGTATTGGTACAGTCCGGCACACTGCGTCGCGGTGATATGTTGTTGGCTGGCAGTTCTTATGGCCGTGTGCGTGCAATGCTAGATGAGACAGGCAACGAGATTAAAGAAGCAGGCCCATCGATTCCAGTAGAAATACTAGGTTTATCGGATGTACCGAGTGCTGGCGAAGAAGTCATTGTATTGAACGATGAGCGTAAAGCGCGTGAGATTGCGCTGTTCCGTCAAGGTAAATTCCGCGACGTGAAATTGGCGAAACAACAAGCGGCCAAGCTTGAAAATATGTTTGAGCAAATGGCTGAAGGCGAAGTGCAAACGCTCAATATTATTATTAAATCTGACGTGCAAGGTTCATTCGAAGCGTTATCTACTAGCTTGCAAAAACTTTCAACTAACGAAGTGCGCGTGAATATTATTCACTCAGGCGTAGGTGCGATTAGTGAGTCTGATGTGAACTTATCTGCTGCGTCCAGTGCAGTACTGATTGGCTTTAACGTGCGTGCAGATGCAGGTGCGCGTAAGTTGATCGAAAACCTTGGCGTAGATGTACGTTATTACAACATTATTTATGAAGCAGTGGATGAAGTAAAAGCTGCATTAGGTGGCATGTTGGCACCAGAGCAAAAAGAAAGCATGATTGGTACGGTAGAAATTCGAGAAGTGTTCCGTATTTCTAAAGTAGGCTCTATCGCAGGTTGTTACGTGCAAGATGGTATTGTAAAACGTAACTCTAAAGTACGTGTGTTACGTAATAATGTGATTATTCACACGGGTGAATTAGACTCGCTCAAACGCTTTAAAGATGACGTAAAAGAAGTGAAAAACAACTTTGAATGCGGTTTGTCACTTAAAAACTTCAATGACATTGAAGTGGGCGATATCTTGGAAATCTATGAAGTGGTCGAAGTGGCCAGAACATTGTAATGGCAAAAGAGTTTTCAAGAAGTCATCGTGTAGCTGAGCAAATGCGTCGAGAGTTGGCGGATTTGCTTCAGTTTGAAGTGAAAGACCCACGTATTGGCATGGTGACTATCACCGAGGTGGAAGTCACAGGCGATATGGCCCATGCCAAAATATTCTACAGCGCCGCCAAAGCCAGTGATGCAGTGCAACAAGGCCTAGAGAAGTCCTCAGGCTTTCTGCGCACCCAGTTGGCTAAGCGTATGCTGTTGCGTACTGTGCCACAGCTACACTTTGTCTACGATGCCTCGATTGATAATGGCATGAAAATGGCGCAACTCATTAATGAAGCTATTGCTTCGGACCATAAATCCAACTCTTAGCGCGTGCAAGCATCGCCACCCACCACTAAAAAAACGCAGGTTAAACGCGTTAAGCGTTCCATAGATGGCGTGTTGTTGCTGGATAAGCCACTCGGATTCTCTTCCAATCAAGCCTTACAAAAAGTCAAATGGCTATTCCAAGCCGCCAAAGCCGGTCACACAGGCACGCTCGATCCGTTGGCGACAGGCGTGCTACCCATTTGTTTGGGAGAGGCAACAAAGTTTGCACAATACCTCACAGATGCAGATAAAACATATGTTGCGCAAGTGAAATTTGGGGTAACCACCACAACTGCAGATGCCGAAGGTGAGGTGCTTGCAACAAAACCCATTACCTTTAATGAAGCACAGTTAGTCTCGGTATTGGCCCAATTTGAGGGGGAGATTAGTCAAGTCCCGCCGATGTATTCAGCTTTAAAGCATGAAGGAAAAGCGCTTTATACATATGCCCGTGAAGGCGTTGAAATTGAGCGGCAAGCAAGAATCGTAAACATCAAAAAAATCACATTAATCAGCTATGCTGAAGGCTTGGCAGAAATAAGTGTTACCTGCAGCAAAGGCACGTATATTCGCACTTTGGCAGAAGATGTTGGTAATGAGTTAGGCTGCGGGGCGCATTTGATTGCATTGCGTCGCACGGCAACAGCTAATTACGATATCATTCAAACGGTCAGCATAGATGCACTAGAACATTTGACACCATCCCAACGCGATCAACTGCTGTTACCTGTGGATTCTGCGATTGAAAGCTTACCAAAACTGGTGTTGAGCGAAGATGCCGCTTATTACTTATTGCAAGGTCAGCCAGTGTGGCAGTCTGGCAAAATTCCAGACAGCGAATTACGCTTGTACAATGAACAACAGCAGTTTTTGGGCTTAGGCTATCTGCAAAGCGACGGCAAGATTGCACCTAAACGATTATTACAATTAAAGTCGGTGATAAATAATCAATAAGCCCAATAAAAACAGATATTTAATCTAATATATGCTTGTGAATCTGTACAAATGCATATAGAATGCGCGGTTCATCGTAAAAGAATGCTTTCGCGGGGCGATGATTCAAACACCTGCTTCTGCATTGACGCTAACTAAAAGGATATTAAAGATGGCAATTACAGCGCAAGATACAGCAAAAATCGTTAAAGATTTTCAACGTGCACCAAACGATACAGCAAGCCCAGAAGTGCAAGTGGCATTGTTAACTAGCCGTATCACTTATTTAACAGAACATTTTAAATCTAACAAAAAAGACAACCACTCACGTCGTGGTTTGTTGGCATTGGTAAGTCAACGTCGTCGCTTGTTAGATTATTTAAAAAGCAGAGATGTAAGCCGCTATCAAACATTGATTGAGCGCTTAAGCCTCCGTAAGTAATTGTTATAGAAGTGCCTATTATTTTAAATTTTGGTTCACTTTTATAATTGATAAAAGCCGATTGCATTGTGATATGCGTCGGCTTTTTTTATGGCAATCGCCATCGGTAAGTATTATCACAAATGGTTGTAAAAGTAGTGCTTGCTATTGGGTAGTGAATAGCAAGTTATTGAGATGAAAAGGAAAATAAATGTTTAATATTGTGAAAAAAAGTATTCAATACGGTGCGCATACGCTCACCCTTGAAACAGGTGAAATCTCACGTCAAGCCGATGCGGCTGTGATGGTGAGCTATGGTGATACCGTAGTATTAGTGGCAGTGACCAGCAAACGTGAAGTAAAAGAAGGCCAAGACTTTTTCCCGCTGACTGTAGATTACATGGAAAAGACATATGCCGCAGGTAAAATTCCAGGCGGTTTCTTCAAACGTGAAGGCCGTCCTTCAGAAAAAGAAACACTGACTAGCCGTTTAATTGATCGTCCGTTACGTCCGTTATTCCCAGAAGCGTTTTATAACGAAGTGCAAGTGGTGGCAACTGTCATGTCATCTGACCCTGAAATTGATGCAGATATTCCTGCCATCATCGGTGCATCTGCAGCGATGGCAATTTCTGGCATTCCATTCTTTGGCCCACTAGGCGCTGCACGTGTCGGGTATATCAATGATGCTTATGTGCTTAATCCAACAGCCACACAACTCACAGAAACTAAATTAGATTTAGTGGTTGCTGCAACTGAAACAGCCGTGATGATGGTGGAATCAGAAGCGCAAGAATTGTCCGAAGAAGTCATGCTTGGCGCGGTGGTATATGGTCATGAGCAAATGCAAGCAGTGATCAAAATGATCAACGAATTATCAGCAGAAGCAGGTAAAGATGCTTGGGATTGGGTTGCACCAGAGCCAGATACAGCGTTGATTGAAAAAGTGGCGCAATTAGCAGCTGCTGATGTGAATGCAGCGTTTCAAATCAAAGCAAAAGGTGAGCGCTCAGCCAAGTTAGACGAAATTAAAAACCGTGTGATGGCTGAGTTAATCACTGAGAATACCTCCACTGCAGAAGCCAATAAAATTAAAGGTGAATTCTTTAATTTAGAAGCGAAAACAGTGCGCAGTCAAATTTTAAATGGTGAGCCACGTATCGATGGCCGCGACACACGCACTGTGCGTCCGATTAGTATTCGTACAGGCGTGTTGCCCCGTACACATGGTTCTGCACTATTTACTCGCGGTGAAACGCAAGCTTTAGTAGTTGCAACATTAGGCACAGGCCGTGACGAGCAAACGATTGACGCGCTGCAAGGCGAGTACAACGATCGCTTTATGTTGCATTACAACATGCCTCCTTACGCAACGGGTGAAACCGGCCGTGTTGGTACACCAAAACGCCGTGAAATTGGCCATGGCCGTTTAGCTAAACGTGCGCTAATTGCTGCCTTGCCAGCAAAAGAAGACTTTGATTACACCATGCGTGTTGTATCTGAGATTACCGAATCCAACGGTTCTAGCTCTATGGCCTCTGTTTGTGGTGGCTGCCTAGCATTGATGGACGCTGGTGTACCGATGAAAGCGCACGTAGCCGGTATTGCCATGGGTTTGATTAAAGAAGGTAACCGTGTAGCGGTATTGACTGACATTTTGGGCGATGAAGATCACCTAGGTGATATGGACTTTAAAGTCGCGGGTACAGAAAACGGTGTGACTGCATTGCAGATGGACATCAAAATCACAGGGATCACTGCACAAATTATGCAAGTAGCGTTGGCACAAGCCAAAGAAGGCCGTGCACACATTCTAGGTTTAATGAAACAAGCTGTGTCAGGTGCTAATACAGAGATGTCAGCATTCGCACCTCGTATTATTACCATGAAGATTAACCCAGACAAGATCCGTGATGTGATTGGTAAAGGTGGCTCTGTTATTCAAGCGTTGACTAAAGAGACTGGTACCAGTATTGATATTGAAGAAGATGGCACTATCAAGATTGCTTGTACCAGTGCTGAGCAAGGTGAAGAAGCGCAACGCCGTATTGCACAAATTACAGCCTCGGTTGAAGTGGGTCAAATCTACGAAGGCCCTGTGGTCAAAATCTTAGACTTCGGTGCTGTAGTTTCATTATTGCCGGGCAAAGATGGTTTGGTACATATCTCGCAAATTGCACACGAGCGCGTAAAAGCGGTAGGTGATTTTGTGAAAGAAGGCGATGTAGTGAAAGTGAAAGTGGTGGAAATTGATGACAAAGGTAAAGTGCGTTTAAGCATGAAAGCTTTGATAGATGCACCAGCAAAAGAAGAAGCACCAACGCAAGAGTAATTTTGAATGTAAAAAAGCCCGCGCATGCGGGCTTTTTTATTGTAATGTCAGGCTAGCTAACTTTTTTGCTTATGGTTTTGACATAACCTGAAGGTTATGTCTTCACTGAAAACAAGGAGTAGAGCTGGTTTTGATTAATACTTGCTTTTGGCTTCGGCCGCTACACTTATCATCGCTGCGCGAGTTAGCCTTCGCCGAAAACATTCCTGAGAGGTGCTTTTAGTTTCGGCATAACCTAAAGGTTAGCCTTCACTGAAAGCAGGTAGCAAAAATTACTTTGCTACCTGCTTTTCACGCATTTCGTCCAAGGTTTTGCAGTCGATACAGAGCGTTGCGGTAGGACGTGCTTCTAAACGTTTCAAACCAATTTCTACACCACAACCTTCGCAGTAACCATATTCATCTGCATCGATATTACGCAAGGTTTCATCAATTTTTTTAATCAACTTGCGCTCACGATCGCGGTTACGTAACTCCAAAGCCATGTCAGATTCTTGGCTTGCGCGATCATTCGGGTCTGCGAACATGGTCACTTCATCTTGCATGGTATGCACGGTTTTGTCGATGTCATGACTCAGCTCTGATTTCCAGTCATTCAATATTTTCCGGAAATGATCTTGCTGTTTTTTGTTCATGTATTCCTCATCAGGCTTAGCTTGATAAGGGGTGAATGTTTTGTTGAGAGTTTCTGCCATGTTGTTTCCAGCGACTATTTTGTCGTTAAATCACAGTTAATAAGAATAAGGGAATTGCCAACCAAAAATCGTACAAAAACAAAAAATTTAATCGCGCGAGTGTACACCTAATAACATAGATATGCAAAGTGCATTTATTAGTAAGTTTTGTGAGTTGCCTATAGGTGTTTCAGCTCTTGTTGCTCGCGCAATTCCAAGCCAAGCAATGTGTTCTCCATGAGCGTAGCTACAGTCATTGGGCCAACACCGCCTGGGACTGGTGTGATGTAGCTAGCGCGCGCTTTTGCGGCATGGAAATCTACATCGCCGCAAATAGAGCCATCTGCTAACCGATTAATGCCTATATCAATCACAATCGCACCCGGCTTAATCCAGTCGCCCTGAATCAGCCCTGGTTTTCCTGCAGCAGCGACGACAATATCTGCGTTTCTCACATGCGCAGCGAGGTCTTTAGTATGTCGGTGACAGCTGGTAATTGTGCATCCAGCCAGTAAAAGCTCAAGTGCCATAGGTCGCCCCACATGGTTCGATACACCAACAATCACTGCATCCAACCCCATCAGCTCGATATTGCTTGCTTGTAGCATCTTGATTACACCAAAGGGAGTGCAAGAGCGTAGCGTTGGCTGACGCACAGCCAGACGGCCTATATTGTAGGGATGAAAGCCATCCACATCCTTAAAAGTGCTGATACGCTCAATCAGCAAGTCTTCTTCTATGTGCGCCGGTAATGGCGATTGCACCAAAATACCATCAATATTGGCGTCAGTGTTAAGTTGGTCTATTAAGGCAAACAGTTCGGATTGTGTAGTGCTGGTAGGTAAGTTATGCACGATAGACTGAATGCCTACTTTTTCACAAGCTAGCCGCTTGTTGCGCACATAGATAGTAGAGGCTGGATCAGCGCCAACTAGAATCACCACTAAGCATGGTGCACGTTTTCCTGATTGGATGCGTAGCTGTATTTTTGATTGAATATGGTTGAGTAGGTTTTCGGCAATCGCTTTGCCGTTGATAATTTGTGCTGTCATGTTTGGTTTTCAAACAATTATTAAAATAAAACCGTAATTTTAACATATTGGAATTGACCGAAAGTCAGTAATGCGCTATATTTCTGCCTCTTCGGCGTGTAGCGTAGCCTGGTAGCGCGCCTGCTTTGGGAGCAGGATGTCGGGAGTTCGAATCTCTCCACGCCGACCAATTATCTTTGGTTTACCCGTTAATGTCACGTAGCATGGTGACATGACTTGACAGTGTCAACATGTAACTAAATCTGCCCGTAGCTCAACCGGATAGAGCACCAGCCTTCTAAGCTGGGGGTTACAGGTTCGATTCCTGTCGGGCAGGCCATATGTATTAAAGTCTCTATGGTGGCTGTAGCTCAGTTGGTAGAGTCCAGGATTGTGATTCCTGTTGTCGTGGGTTCGAGCCCCATCAGCCACCCCATTAATTTCAACGCTTTATGCGTTTCTTCTGCAATTCAAAAACAGTGAATATTAGACAATTGTCTAATAAACTTAAAAATTACAGATTCTTATCTCCATCAAACAAACTTTGCGGCATAATTATTGAACCTAATAACTTTAATAATTGAGATAAAAATGATAATAATAAGAGTTTTGTTTGCTGCAATATTAATTCAATTTCTATCTGGCTGTGCAACCCTGTTAGCTCCAAACTATAGCCCAGACTATGAAGCCATCGATAAATTAAAAAAACTTAATCTTCAAAAAATTTCTGTAGGTGAGTTTCAGCCTCGAGATCCTAACGCTCCAGTAAATAAGATTGGTTTGAGGGGCGCTTCATTAAAAGCTTCAGAAGGTGCTTTCTCTATCTATTTAGAAAATGCAGTTCGATCAGATTTAAAAGAAATTGGCATTCTCGATACAGCATCAAATACCAAGCTAGACGCAAAAGTTATCAAGAATGATATTGATATTTCTGGAATTAGTAAGGGTGCAGGCGTTATGGAAGTTAAACTTACAATTTCAAAAAATGGAATTCAAACATTTGATAAAGTTTATAGCTCCACCACTAGGTTTGAATCATCATTTGCTGGTGCTGTTGCAGTCGGAATTGGACAAAAGGAATATCCAAATCTAGTTAGAGCATTTCTTAAGGATGTTTATAACGATCCTGAATTTATTCGTGCGGTGCAAAAATGAGATTAAATTTGAATAGCGTAAAACTTAATCCGAAATCAATTTCTATTACAGTTTTGTTTTTTCTGATTTCAGCATGTGCACATCCGATTACTATCAATCCCGTGAAAACTCCCGAACGAGTCGAAACTAAGCTAAGTCCACAACGAGCAGCATATGTTATGACTGAAGATGATAGAAACAAACAAGTGACAACTTCAGGCGGCGGTGGAGATAAGATTACTTACTACCCTTATCGCGATTCAGAAAAAGCAATTAGAGATGCTTTAAGATCTGTGTATACAGATGTTGTTGCCATTAAATCTACTTCTGATATTGAATCAATCAAAGAGAATAATATTTCGGTTGTCTATACTCCCACTATTTTAACTGTTTCAAGTTCAGACTCAGCTTTTACATGGCCACCGACTTATTTTAGGATTGAGTTAACTTGCAAAGTAAATGATGCAAATGGTAAAGATTTAACTGTTTTGAAAGTTAGTGGTATCGGTAATGCTGAGTTTTCTGAGTTTAAAATTAATACTGGGCTTGCTGGTAGTCGTGCAACAAGTGACTTGTCAGACAAACTCAGTCAAGAAATTTTAAAAAATCCCGCGTTATATTAGTTATCATAATTAGCTAAGTGGTTTTACTCGTTTAAAATCTCTTTGCTTTATATAATGCTCAGTCATTGCTGATGTTGCATGTCCTCCTAATGATTGAGCATCCATCCCCATTCTTTTTGCATCAGTTAGAGCTTTAGCTTTGATGTCATGAAAAGTAAAGCGATAGCCTCCAGACTATGCCCACTTGATTTGTAAACGATTCCAAATTGCTTTAAATCCTGAATCTGAATATGGCTTTCCTTGACGTGTGCAAAATAGATATATTCCTCCTATTGGCCGCTTCAAAGCTTTTGCAAGAGGACATTAAAGAGGGTGAGATTGAGTTGTTTTAATCCCCAAAATCAAACTTCCAAGTAAGGTTATTCAACCCCGCTCACCCCTCATTTTGGGTAGGTGCTTCCTAAGTAATTTTCGCTTAAACGTTGATGGTTAAGCCATCTCAAGCTATAGTAGCTTTAATCAATTAACATTAAGAATAAAATAGATTAAGGATGCATGCATGGCTGAAATACGTCCTATATTGATGATCATCGATGATGACCCACTGATTACAGATACATTACATTTTGTGTTGAGTAAGCACTTTGAGGTCTGTGTGGCAGACTCGCGCGCGCAAGCCAAAAGTCTGTTACGTCAGCTCGATGAACCTCCTGCGCTTGCGCTAGTGGATTTAGGATTGCCACCTTCCCAACATAAACCGGACGAAGGCTTTAAGATGATAGGGGAGCTGCTGGCGCATTCTCCCACCATGAAGATTCATGTCCTGTCTGGACAAAGTGATGATGTCAACGTCAAACACGCGCTGGCACTTGGCGCGCTTGATTTTATTCCCAAGCCTTGCGATGTTGAGCGCTTAAAAGACCTGCTGGTTAACTCGCTAAAAGTACAAAGCGTAGAGCTCACAGAGCAACCAGAAGACAAGAACGGCGGCATGTTGGGTCAAAGTTTGCCGATGCAAACGCTCATCACCCAAATCCGACAGTTTGCTGACTCGCCATTCCCTGTATTGATTGAGGGGGAATCGGGCGCAGGTAAGGAGCGCGTGGCCAGCAACTTTCACCGCTTTAGCAAACGTAGCAAGCAAGCCTATTTGTCTGTAAATTGCGCGGCAATTTCACCTCAATTGGCCGAGTCGATTCTGTTTGGCCATGCCAAGGGCGCCTTTACGGGGGCGGCTGGCGCACACTCTGGTTATTTTGAAGAGGTGGGCGAAGGCACATTGTTTCTAGATGAAATTGGTGAGTTGCCCTTGGAAATGCAGGCCAAGTTGTTGCGTGTATTAGAGAACGGTGAGTTTGCACGCGTTGGCGAGACACAAATCCGTAAAAGTAAAGCCAGAATTGTGGCTGCGACCAATCGTGATTTACGTGCCGAAGCCAAAGCGGGCAAATTCAGAACAGACTTGTATCATCGCTTAAGTGTATTTGCCGTTAAAGTGCCGCCATTGCGTGAGTTGGGCGAGGACAGTGTGATATTGCTGGATCACTTTAATCAGTTTTATGCGCGCGAGACTGAGCAGCAGCCGTTTAAGTTGGACGAGCGGGCGAAATCGCGTTGGTTAAGTTATCACTTCCCTGGCAATGTACGTGAACTGCGTAATATCATCATTCGGTTAATTGCCAAATATGCTGGTCAAACCGTCACAGAACAACAGCTCTCCGCTGAGCTGGATTTATCTCGTCAAAGTGAAGTGGGCGAGGGGCCGGTGATTTCTAATAATGGAGATTTATCGGGATATGCCATGCAACACCTGCAAACTGAGGCAAACGTGAGCTTGGATCAAGTGCTGAAATCATGGGAAAAAGCCTATATTGATGCTGCCATGAAAATCACACATGGTAATTTAAGCCAGGCCGCCAAACTGCTGGGAGTGAACCGTACTACGTTGTACAGCCGCATTCAATTGCAAGAGCAGGGCAATGCATGATGATTTGGGCTGGATGATATGTATTATGCGCACTTTGGTTTAAAAGAACCGCCTTTCAAAATCACCCCAAATACAGAGTATTTTTACAACGGCAGTAACCGTGGTGCCGTGTTGGATGCGCTCATGTATGCCATCACTAGCGGTGAAGGTATTGTGAAAGTGGTGGGCGAGGTGGGCAGTGGCAAAACCATGCTATGCAGAATGTTGCAAAGCATGTTGCCAGAGCATGTGGAATGCGTGTATTTGGCGAATCCTAGCGTAGCGCCAGAAGATATCTTGCATGCAATTGCGTTTGAACTTAACGTAAAACTAGCTAAAAATGCAGACAAGTTAAAAGTCATGCAAGTGTTGCAATCGTATTTGCTGTCGCGCCATGAGGCGGGAAAGCAAGTGGTGATTTTTGTAGAAGAAGCACAAGGCATGCCGTTGGCCACCTTAGAGGAAATTCGCCTGCTCTCGAACCTAGAGACTAAACATCACAAGTTGCTACAAATGGTGTTATTCGGCCAGCCAGAATTAGATGTCAACCTCAATCAAACGCAAATTCGTCAGCTAAGAGAGCGTATTACGCATAGCTTTAATTTGACGCCTTTACGTCCAAAGGAAGTAGGGGAATACCTGATTTTTCGCTTAAGAGCTGCGGGTTATTTTGGCCCGCACCTATTTAACGATAAAGCGATAGTCCGTATCGCCAATGCGGCTGAAGGCTTAATTCGCCGCGTGAATATTTTGGCTGATAAGGCTTTATTGGCGGCATTTGCGGATAATGTGTATCTAGTGACCCCAAAGCATGTAAAAGCCGCAATTGCCGACAGTGAATTTGGTGCTGAAAAGGCAAAAAAAGCAGGGCGCAGATTGTGGGTACTTGGTTTTGCTGGCGTATTGCTACTCGGTTTAGCGTTGGGGTACTTAGGGCAATGGTTATATCTCAAGCAAACCACACCAACAACATCAGCACAGATGGCTGAACAGGGGCAGCCTGAGCATGGCGTTGCTAAAGCCAAGATGAGCGATGGTTTAGCAAAGGCGCAGCCTGCTGTCGTTTCCGATTCGTCGGTATTATCACCTAATGCAGCTGAGACCTTGCCCGATGCCCAACCGGCGGGTACGCAAGACGCTGCCAGCAGTGCTAACCAAACTGCTGGCATTAGCCAAGACATTCTGCTATCACGCCTGAGTGCAACTCAGCAATGGATGCGTGCGTTGCCCAAAGATACGGTGACTATTCAAGTGTTAGGCGCGTCCGATGAACAGCAGCTCAGACTGCAATTGGCAACGCTCGCACAAACCATCGAGTTGGACAAAATCTTTGTGTACCAAACCAAAGCCAATCAACAAACCATTTATACAGTGTTATATGGCACGTTTGCAGACCGCTTTGCAGCGAATGAAGCACTCAAACAATTGCCTGATAGTTTGCAAAAAAATCGCCCACAATTGAGGACAATTGGTGGGATATTAGAAGAAACCAATAAAAGCGCTTAGAGCGGCTGAAAATAATAAGACTTTCAATAAGTTAGTATTGCAATTCAACCCTCTTTATGCGATAAACTTCTTGATAAATTAAGTGATGGGGTTAGTCAAACGTGTTTAATAATAATCGCCCGTTTAAATATGCTATTTGTTTGCTGGTGACCATGCTGACGGCTTGTACACACCAGACCAAAATCACACCTTCTACTGGGCATATAGAATCTAAGCCATCAACTGCGGCACCAGAAACCAACGTTGTGCAAGCGCCCATCCCTAAGCCAGTAAAAAGCCAAACACAATTACCCCCACCAAAAGCCGTTTCAAAATCACAAACCTATAGCGTGGTAGTGAACGAAGTGCCCGTCAAAGAAATTTTGTTTGCGCTGGCGCGTGAGAGCAAATTGAACATCGATATCCACCCAGCGATACAGGGACGTGCGACGCTGAATGCAGTGGACCAAACATTACCTTCAATTTTAGAGCGCCTTGCGAGGCAAGTAGATTTGACTTATCGCATGGAGGGCAACGTACTTTACATTACGCCAGACCAGCCAATTTTGCGCACCTATAAAGTCGATTATGTGAATATGAACCGTGATACCAAAGGGTTTATTGGTGCAGCGGCAGAAATTGCCAGTACAGGACAAAGCGCGAGTACCAATGGTAGTGGCGGTACAACGACTACGAGTACTTCAGGCAATGGTGCTAGAAACAGCTCAAGTACCTCTGTAGAGAGTCAGTCAAAAAACCATTTGTGGGAATCTTTGATTCAAAATATCAAAGAGTTGTTGGCTGAGACAGACAAAGAAGTCATCGTGACCCGCTTTGGAACAGTGGGTGACAAAAGCACAGAGGCAAATCTAACCGCAGATGATGCAAAAGCGCTGGCAGACAGCAACAAGGCAGAGTTGGATCAGCGCAAAGAGCAGCGCTCCGAATATAAAACTTTGTTCGCAGCCAATGTGATTGCTAACCCTGAAACAGGGGTGATTAGCGTGAGAGCAACCAATAAACAACACGAAAAAGTGCAGGAATTCATTGATCGTGTGATGGGGAGTGCTAGACGACAAGTGCTGATAGAAGCAACGATTGTGGAAGTGCGTTTAAGCGATAGCTTTCAGGCTGGCATTGATTGGAGCCGTTTGAATAATACACCTACAAACAGTGGCTTTCAATTTCAGCAAACGTTAGGGCCTGATGCTACTTTTGGCACGGCGGGTAATTTAACAGGATCTGGCACCAACGCGTTTGGTGATGCCACAACGGCTGGCTTAGTCGCTGGTTATTTAAACCCAGTCAGCAGAATTGGTAATATCTCCGCCTCAATTGCACTCCTCAAACAATTTGGCGATACCAAAGTATTGTCCAGTCCAAAACTCATGGTGCTCAATAACCAAACAGCGGTGCTGAAAGTGGTAGATAACTTGGTGTATTTCACTGTGCAAGCGCAACAGTCGACCGTAGGTGGCACCGTGGGCGGGACTTTGGCCACTTTTACCACTACGCCAAACACCGTACCTGTAGGGGTGGTCATGAGTGTGACCCCGCAAATTAATGACACGGGTGATATTAATGTGAATGTGCGCCCAACCATTTCTAGACAGGTAGGCACTGTAGAAGACCCTAATCCAGCATTTAGAAATGCTACGACGGGTGTGAGTTTGGTCAGAAGTTTAGTGCCAGTGATTCAGGTGCGTGAGATGGAGTCATTGCTACAGTTGAGAAGTGGAAATACTGGTGTGTTGGGCGGACTTATGCAGGACGAAATCTACAGAAACACCGATAAAGTTCCAGGTCTAGCAGAGGTGCCAGGCGTGGGTAATGTATTTAGAGGTAAAAATGATGCCACGCGTAAAACAGAGCTAGTGATATTTTTACGTCCAACGGTGATACCAAATGCAAGTTTGGAAAGTGATGAGTTGCAAAGCTTTAAACAGTACCTACCTGCGCAACAATTAGAAAAAGTGCTGGAAGAGGCGAACGAGTAATCGCTACTAATATTGGTATGAGTTTATTAATCAAAGCCTTAGACAAAGCTGAAAAAGCACAAGTCGAGCAGCAAAAGCTTGATCAGGATAAGCTTGATATTGAACAGGCCAGTAGAAGACGCGCTAAAAATATTGCGAACGACCAAACCGAACTGCTGGAGGACACTGAATTAACATTGGCGGAGGTGGAGCCAGACCTTACGCAAGCAGCTCCCAGTTTTGTAGGTACACAATACTCAGGGGAGCATACTTCCGAACGTGCAAACAATATGTTTGCATCCAAAGTAGAAAAAAGCGGAGAAATTAAGCCGATAGTATGGATAGTGTTAATCGGCGTGTTGAGTTTTTTGGGCATGGTTGGCTATTTTTATTATCAATTGAATGTAGTGCAAGCCCCGGCAATGCCTATTGCTAATCCCGTAGCGGTTCAAACGAATAATCTGCAACAACCAAATAATAGCCTGGCCAGTAGTCAATCGCTGCCGCAGTTGGATATTGCAGAGGGTGCTAATACCAATATCGCATTGTCAGATAATCAGAACATTGACCGCCCGTCTGCTGTTGTGGATACGAGTTTGGCTGCGCGGGATAGCAAATCTGAAACGCAACTTAATCCAACGATGACCAAGCGCAATGTGCCAGCACAATCTCAAACTACAACCAGCATGGCGCAAGCGGCAGGTAACATTGCACCCATCGAAGTGCGCAGAACATCCCAAGCGTATGTGGTGCCAACGATTGCTTCAGACAGCGCATCTATTCAGATTTCAAGAAACCAACCAGCACCTGCCGTAAACCCAATATTAATGAGCGCCTATCAAGCGTACTCGGCAGGCAACTACAATGAAGCACAAGGCTTGTATAAACGGGTGTTACAGCGTGATACACGCAATGTGGATGCGATGCTAGGTTTGGGTGCAATTGCAGAACGCCAAGGCCGCATGAATGACGCGTTTGGCTGGTATCAAAAAGTGTTGGAGGTCGATCCCAAAAACGCAGTTGCGCTGTCTGCTTATGCCAATTATGCACAGGACGACCAAAGCAAAGCGCTGAAACTTAAAAGCATGCTTGCAGATAATCCGAATGATGCTAATGCACACGCAAGCCTAGGAGCGCATTTTGCAGAACAAACACGCTGGGCAGAAGCACAACAAGCTTATTTTGATGCGTTTCGATTAAACCCTTCTGCCGAAAATGCCTTTAATTTGGCGATAAGTTTGGATCAAATGGGTAAGCCCGCGCTTGCCCTGCCCTATTATAAGCAGTCACTCGATCTGGTGACATCTACACCTTCAACCACCATTGATATCAATGCACTGCAAGCACGTATCACTGCAATTCAATCACAATAATTATTATGGCAGAACAAAGACGTAAACTAAGACTAGGCGATTTGATGGTGCAGCAAGGGCTGATCACTCAGGATCAGCTGCGCATTGCATTAATTGAACAAGATCAAAACAATCTGCCTTTGGGTAAGCAGCTGGTGCGTTTGGGTTTTGTGTCTGAATCCATGGTGCGCGATTTGGTCGCCCACACCATTGGCCAAGAGAGTGTCGATTTAAGTGCGGTTGTGGCCGATATTGATGCCTTGAGCATGGTGCCAGAGGATTTCTCAAGGCGTTATCATGTGTTGCCAGTGTCGTATGATGATGCCAGCAAAATCATGATTGTTGCCATGGCGGACATGTTTAACGTAGTGGCTTTAGACCAACTTCGCGCCATGTTGGGTGGGCAAATTCAACTCAAGCCTGTGCTAGCGGCAGAAGCACAACTCGAAGAGTTTATCGACCAATTTTACGGCTATGAGCTATCGGTTGATGGTATTTTGCGCGAGATTGAAACGGGCGAAATTGATTACCAAAGCTTGGCTGAAAACGGCAACGAATATACACAGCCTGTTGTGCGTTTGGTCGGTGCGTTGTTGATGGATGCGGTGAAACGTGGAGCATCGGATATTCACTTTGAGCCAGAGTATGCGTTCTTGCGTATTCGTTATCGCGTAGATGGAGTGTTACAGCAAGTGAGGAGCTTGCATAAGACCTATTGGCCTGGCGTGGCGGTGCGACTAAAAGTGGTGTCTGGGATGGACATTGCAGAAACGCGCTCACCGCAAGATGGACGCTTGAATATGAATTTATGCGGTAGGCCGATTGATTTTCGGGTGTCTACACACCCAACTATCAATGGTGAAAATATTGTATTGCGTGTATTGGATCGTGAAAAATCGATTATTCCACTGGAGCGCATGGGTTTGAGAACCAGCACCCTGGATGAGTTGAAGTTTATGATGACACGCCCTGAAGGCATTGTGATTGTAACGGGGCCGACTGGTAGCGGTAAAACCACCACGCTGTATTCATTGCTCTCACATTTAAATACAGAGGCTGTGAACATTATGACGCTGGAAGACACAGTGGAATATCCGGTGACCATGATGCGCCAGACTTCGGTGGCAGAAGTGAATAAAGTGGACTTTGCCAATGGCATACGCTCCATTATGCGCCAAGACCCAGACATTATTTTGGTGGGTGAGATTCGCGATGAAGATACCGCCACCATGGCGTTTCGTGCTGCCATGACAGGCCATCAAGTATTCAGCACCTTGCATACCAACTCTGCACTTGGCACGTTTCCGCGCTTGCTCGATATCGGTATTTCACCAGAAATCATGGCGGGCAATATTATTGGCGTGGTCGCACAGCGCTTGGTGCGCGTGCTTTGCCCGCATTGTAAAGAAGCCGTAAAGCCGACAGACGATGAGCGCAAAATTCTAGGCGTGAGTCAATCAGAAGCGGTACAAATCTTTAGACACAAAGGCTGTAAACGCTGTGCCTTTACAGGGTTTAGAGGGCGCATGGCGATTATCGAATTGTTGCGCGTAGACAGTGAGATGGATGCACTGATTGCGCGTCGGGCACACTTAGACGAACTACGAAAACTAGCTTTGCAAAAAGGCTTTGTGACGCTGGCTGATGACGGTGTACGCCGCATTTTAGAAGGCTATACCAGCATTGACGAAGTGATGCGCGTGATTGATTTAACATCCAGAATTAAACACTAGTAGCTGAGCTAACGTGGCGACCTACAACTACAAAGCGATTGATAAGTATGGCCGCTATGCACGTGGTCAGATGGATGCGCTGAACGAAGTGGATTTGGAGATTCGATTAGAGCGGATGGGCTTAGACCTCATCACGTTTAAATCTTCTGGAAAAACCAATCAAGCGCTTTCGGGTAACCGTGTCAGCAATCGAGATTTGGTCATGTTTTGCTTTCAGCTTGAACAATTGGCGAGCGCTGGTGTACCACTGCTGGAAGGCTTGAATGATTTGCGTGAGAGTACCAATAACCCGTATTTTCAAAAAGTCATAGGCGGGTTGGTGGCTGACGTAGAAGGCGGAAAGATGTTGTCTCAAGCCATGGCGGATTACCCCAATGTGTTTAGCGAAGTATTTGTAAACCTAGTGGCGGCAGGGGAACAAACAGGGCAATTACCACTGGTGTTTAACAACTTGAGTGACACCTTAAAATGGCAAGACGAATTGTTTGCGCAGACCAAGCGCTTGTTGATGTATCCACTGATTTTATTAGTCGTGGTCACTGCGGCAGTGGTCATATTGATGGTGTATCTAGTACCAGAGATGGTGAAGTTTTTAAATAGTTTAGGCCAAGAATTGCCATGGAACACCAAGTTGCTGATTGCGATATCGGATGCGTTCGTTAATTATTGGTGGCTAATATTGTTGGTGATAGCCGGTGTGGTCATGGGCGTATTCTCGTTACTAAAATCTAGCGAAAGTGCGCGCTATCAGTTCGACTATTTAAAACTCAGGTTGCCTATTACTGGCGATATTTTGCATAAAATAGTGATGGCACGTTTTTCAAGATATTTTGCTTTGATGTACCAAACAGGCATTCCAGTATTGGATGCGATTAAGACCTGTGAAAAAATTGTAGGAAATCGCGTGATTGCAGATTCGCTGAATCGCGTGCATGGGCAAATTAATGCGGGCGATAGTATGAGTGAGAGTTTTCAAAACGCGGGTTTATTCTCGCCTTTGGTAGTCCGCATGATTAAAATTGGTGAAAATACAGGCGCTTTGGATAAGTCGCTGATGAACGTGAGTTATTTTTATGACCGCGATGTGAACGACATGATGCAAAAAATGCTTAAATTACTGGAGCCCGCGCTGACGATTATTTTGGGCTTAGTGCTATTGTTCATCATGGCATCAGTGCTCCTGCCTGTGTACGACTCATTTAGTGCAATGAAAATTTAAATGGCGATCTCAAAACTGATTCTCTGTGCATCTAATCATCACCTCACAGCTGGTGTGTGGTTTGGCACGCGCTTGCAACATTATGAGACGTTTGCCAATTCAGAGGCAGGCTATCAAGCGTTTGATGCCTTCATCAAACAAAATCCCAATATGAATGCTTACCTGATTGCCGATGCAGTTGAGGAAGAGTATCGCCTAGAAAGTTTGCCACATACCACAGGCAAAGCGCGCGCCGAGTTGTTAGAGCGTAAGCTCAATCAATTTAACCGCAATAATTTATTCAGAACCGCGCATTTCATTCACCAAGATAAAGACAAGCGGCGAGATGATCATTTTCTGTTTGTCGCGCTGACTAATGCTGACTTTTTACAAGGTTGGATGAGCGTGATTCAGGTGAATCAAGTGCCATTGGTTGGGCTGTATCTATTGCCTATGATTAGCCAATACACTGTGCAGCAGATGAAGCTGATGGCGCCCAATATTTTGCTGTGCGAGCGACTTTCTTCTGGCTTACGACAAACCTATTTGAGCAATGGCCGTTTACGCATGAGTCGTTTGGCGCCTATTGTGGATGTGAAACCTAACCAAATGGCGTATTTCTATTTGGTCGAGATTGAAAAAACACGCTTATATCTGCTCAGTCAGCGCTTTATTAATGACCACACCGAGCTACAGCTGGTCATGCCGTCTCTTGATAACCAAAGTGAAGTCATAGGTAAAAGTATCAGCCAAGAGCAAGGTATGGAATGCCGAATAGTGGACTCGCTGGCATATGCTAAGCACATTAATATTGCGCCCAATTTAGTGCTCAAGCATCCAGAGTTGCTACATATGCAACTGCTGGCAAATGGCAATATTCCAGCTAATCTAGCGCCTGATCAACTCACCAAGGCATATCAAGTCACTAAATTGCGTCAAGGCATTTATGCTGCAGCCGCAGCCATCACGCTGCTAGGGTTGGGTGTAGCTGGGTATAGTTTTTTACAAGCCAATTGGGAAGTGCAAGAAACAGCAAAATTAGCGCAAGAAACACAAATGCAACTCAAGCGCTATGATGAAGTAGCCAGTAATTTTCCTACTACGCCTATTCCGAGTGCAGATTTAAAAACAGCAGTAGATGCCGCAGAGCGTGTGAAGCAATACAACATTACGCCAGTAGCAATCATGGGTGTGCTTAGCAATGCGTTAGAGCAATCTCCAGAAATCGCCATTCAACGTTTGCGTTGGGTGCAAACCAATCAGATTGACGCACAAGATTCCGAAAGAACGCAAGATGTTGCCATGCTAGGCGGTACAGCAGCCAATGCAACATCAGGCCAATCGGCAGACCTCAGGCAGGTGGCATTTGTGAATGCAGAACTGGTGAATTTCGCTGGGGATTATCGTGGTGCCCTCAATAGTGTGAATCGTTTTGTCGCACAAATTAGCCGCAACCCATCAGTAGAACAGGTCGTGATATTGCAAGAGCCCGTGAACGTGAGCTCTTTTGCCAGTTTGAAAGGTAGCACGCTCGATGAGAACACCTCAGAGCGTACGCCCGCAGCGTTTAAGCTCAAAATCGTCATGAAGCAAACAGTGGCGCAAGGGGCTTGATATGGTGTTGAATCAACAAGATTGGAAGCGTTTACAAGGCCCAATGCTGGTGCTAGGCATCGCGTTGGTGCTGGTCGGTTTGTTGGCGTTCTATGCTAAACAATACCATGATGAACAAGAGCAAGCCTTGCAGGCGCAACGCAGTCAGCTCAACCAAGCACGCCAGAAATTCCTATCGTCTGGTCAAGAGCGCGAAATGATCGTGCAATACCTGCCCAAATATCAATACTTATTAGCGTCTGGCTTTGTGGGGGAGGAGCGCCGTATCGAGTGGATAGAAGCACTACGCCAAATTCATTTGCAACATAAGCTTTTTAGCATTGATTACAACATTAGCCAGCAAGTGGTCGCACAACCCAGTTATCTGCCTAATTTGGGTGGTTTTGTTTTGCATGCTTCTACCATGCACTTAGACTTTGGTATGTTGCATGAAGGGGATTTGCTTACGTTGCTTGACAATTTGCGGGCGCAATTCAACACATTTGTTGTGCGTGAGTGCACCATCACCAAGCCTAGCGGTTTGAAAATTAATACATCGCAGCTTACCGATTATTTAAAAGCCAGTTGCGAGATTGATTGGATCACCTTGCGTGATCCACAATTGAGGTTGCCCACATGAAATTATTAATTACCTTGTTGCTGGTGGTGTTCAGTGGTCAATTGCTTGCGGATGACTCTATAGGTCGCCTGTTTAGCACACCGAACGATCGTGCAAATTTAGATTTTTTGCGCCACAGCAAAAAAGTGATAGTGCCGCAAAAAGTCGAGTCTACTGCTCCCCAGCCACAAGCTGCGCTGCCAAATTCGGTTGAATTACAAGGTTACGTAAAGCGCACCGACGGCAAAAAAGGCACGGTGTGGGTGAATGATCAAGCAGTACAAGAAGGCACCAGCAACCATGAAGTTGCAGTGGGTCAAATACCCTCACAACAAAACCGCGTACCTATTCAAATCAATGCCTCAGGCAAAGTGCTCTCATTAAAAGCGGGCCAAACTTACGACCCAGAGACCAACCGTGTGCGAGAAATGCGGCCTTCGGTGCAGGGTGAGCAAGGAAGAATCGGTGATGAAGGGCAGCCTTAATCAACAAGGCATCGCCATGTTGATTTTAGTGTTTATGATTGCGCTGGCGCTCACGGGTTACTTGGTTTCTGGACTAAATAGCGACTCGTATAAACGCAATCGAGAACGGCAAACTGCACGTGTGCTTGAGCAAGCTAAAGAGGCGCTTATCGGTTGGTCTGTGGCTCATCCACAATTTCCTGGAACCATGCCGTTTCCAGATCGAAGCGGTGATGACTTCAATTATGATGGGAATAGTGATTGTATTAACATCACTGCCACTCCCCTAAATTACTCGCATTTAATTGGTCGATTGCCTTTTGCCACGCAAACTGTCCCATGTGTTGGTACAGGCGCTACGCAATACGGGCTATCTGATAACTTTATAGATGGTGAAGGTGAAGCCCTTTGGTATGCAGTTTCAAGGAATCTTATCAGACCTGCTGGCCTACCTGCTTTGGTGATCAATCCTGCAAGCATGAATAACCCAACCTTCCCATGGTTAATCGTCCGAGATAAAAATGGTCAAATCGTTTCCAACCGTGTGGCTGCTGTGATTATTTCGCCTGGGAGAGTGGTAGGAGCGCAAAACCGAGCAGGCGGAATTGCCGGCCCAGCAGCTTATTTAGATACAGCAGTGGTGAGTGGAGTAGCCTACTCCAATGCCAACTATGCTATGCCAAATGAAGACTTTATCATTGCCGAAGACATGCAGTTGGTATCCAATCCACATCCCGTATATGGCCAGCCCTATCAATTTAATGACAAGCTGATTTTTATTACGATAGATGAGCTCATGCTGGCATTGGAAAGGCGAGCGATACGGGAAGCTAGGAATGCACTACAAAATTACTACTTAGCCAGCGCTCCAGCGGCTACCGACCGTTTTTATCCCTATGCCGCGTTACTGGGTGATGTGGATCATGCATGCGTAGAGACAACCTTGGCTGGTGGCCTGCCTATTGATAGTCCTTTTGCTGCATGTTCACATCCCAATGTAGGTTTGAATGCATTTTTGCCTGCTTGGTTTATTGAAAGTAGGTGGCAAGATTTTATGTATTACGTGATTTCGCCTGATTGTAGTTTTGCCACACCAGGTTGTTTAGCGGGAGGTAGCATTACGGTGGGCGCACAAGCCAATTTAAATGCCTTGCTTATTTCCACAGGTGCGGCGTTAGTGGGGCAAAATAGGCCAAGCAACAACTTAGTCGACTATGTTGATAGTGTTGAAAATAGTGATGGCGATACTGTGTTTGATGCGGTAGGCACGGCGTTAAGTAATATTTACAATGACCAAATGTTAGTAGTTGCGCCATGATAATTAGTCTGAAAACAAAACAAAGCGGATTTAGCTTGATCGAGATGGCCGTTGTGCTTGTCATTGTCGGTCTGTTGGTAACAGGTCTGCTGTTGCCGCTGTCTGCGCAAATTGATCAACGTAATTACAACGAAACGCAGCGCGAGCTTTCAGAAATGAGAGACGCACTGATTGGGTTTGCTTTAAGTAGTGCAGCGCTAGATGGTAATCCACACTTACCGTGTCCCGATACCAATGGCGATGGATTTGAAGATAGGGCGGCTGGCCTTTGTGTAAATATCGTTGGTGTTTATCCTTGGGCAACGCTGGGATTGGGAAGACAGGATCGTTGGGGAAATCCCTACATTTACCGTGTAACGCAAGGGTTCGCAAATAGTACGGTAGGCTTTATTTTGGGTACCCCACGCGATATTGAAGTGCGAGGTGCAGCGGCAGGTCCAATTGTCGCTGCCAATGTTCCTGCAATCATTGTATCAAAAGGTAAATTGGGGGCAGGTGCAGGCGTGGATGAGCTAGAAAATTCCGATGGTGATGTTGTGTTTGTGGACCGTACACAAACCAATGCAGTAGGCAACGCTTATGATGATGCAGTGGTTTGGCTCCCATCCGCCATATTATTGAATCGCATGGTAACAGCTGGAAGATTGCCGTAACATGAATGACCACCAATTACTCCGTTATAGCCGACATATTCTGTTGCCTCAGATTGAATACGAAGGACAAGAAAAACTCACGCAAAGTCATGTGCTGGTGGTGGGGGCGGGTGGTTTAGGTTCGCCTGTCGCCATGTATTTGGCAGCGAGCGGTGTGGGTACGCTCACTATCTGTGATTTTGATGAGGTCGATCTGACCAATTTGCAACGTCAGATTATTCATACCACGCAATCGGTTGGTATTAACAAAGCCTTATCTGCGCAACAAGCGCTGTATGAGCTTAATCCCGAAGTGACGGTCAACACGGTACAGCAAAAATCCACTGAATCTGAAATGGCGACATTGGTCGCGCAAGCTGATGTGGTGGTGGATTGTAGTGATAACTTTGCGACACGTTACGCATTGAATCGTTTATGTTTTCAACATAAAACGCCACTGGTGTCTGGTGCGGCGATTCGTTTCGAAGGACAAATTAGCGTGTTTGATTTCCGCAACGCCAACAGCCCTTGCTACCATTGTTTGTACCCAGATGTAGGCAGCGATCAAGAAATGCGTTGTGCAGATAATGGTGTTTTTGCGCCATTGGTTGGCATGATTGGTACAGCGCAAGCAGCTGAGGTGTTGAAATTACTGATGAATATCGGTGAAAGTTTGCAAGGACGGTTGTTGTTACTAGATGCGCTGACCGCAGAGTGGCGTGCCATTAAACTGGCACGCGATTCTAATTGCGCAGTCTGCAGTGATGCGCAAAGATAAGATGACTATTTGCCACCGCCGACTAGGTTTCGTACTGCACTGATGATATCCCCAGGCACCAACACCAGTTTGCTGTTGTTAGATTCAGCCATTTTCTGCATGGTTTGAATATAGCGGTCACCCAATAAAAACGTGGCCGATGCGTTGTTTTCTTTTACGGCTTCCGTAATCATTTTAATGGCTTCTGATGAGGCTTTGGCGGCTACCAGTTGCGCTTCAGCATCTTTGCGTGCGGCCTCTAAACGCGCTTCAGCATTTAAAATGAGAGATTGCTTGGCGCCTTCTGCTTCAGTCACTACGGCCACGCGCTCACGCTCTGCCGCCGCTTGTCGCTCCATGGCTTCTTGCATATTGGGTGAAGGCTTAATGTCTTGAATTTCTACCGATTTCACAGTTAAACCCCAATCTAACGCCTCATCTGCAATCGCTGTTTTAAGTTCGGCTTTAATGCGGTCACGTGATGTCAGTGCTTGGTTGAGATCCATCCCACCAATAATTGAACGCAACGACGTTTGCACCATATTACGCATGGCTTCACGGAAATTTTCAATACCATACACAGCACGTTCAATGCTGCTCACTTTAATAAACGCCACGGCATTGGCCAAAATGACAGCATTGTCACGTGTGATCACCTCTTGCTCTGGTACATCTAAAATAATGTCTTTGGTGGTGACTTTGTAGCTTACTTTACTAAATACTGGGTTAATCACATGTAAGCCAGGGCTAAGTACGCCAGCAAATTTACCAAGACGTTCTACCACCCACTCTTCACCCTGCGGCACAATACGCACGCCTTTAAAAATGGCAATGATGACTAATACTATGAGGACGATACTAAATTCTGGCATGGTGATTTCCTTTGTGATTGATGTGATTCTATGTTGATACGTGAGCGCTTACTCTCAGTGTGTTGCCTTCAACCGCTATTACTTGCGCTTGTTGGCCTACTTCCAATACTTCGTTGCTCACTGCAGTCCATTCACGGCTACCCATCAAGCCTTGGGTAAATTGTATCAATCCGTTTTGTGTGGGTCCGCAAGCTTGCACAATCAAACCAACGCGACCAATTTCTTCACCTTGTGCTTGGCCGACACGCGAATGGGTCTCGTTTTTCTTGTAATTGAATTTCCAAATGGCAAGGGCGGTGACAGACAAGATGGCAAATAATGCTAATTGAATACCATAGTGAATATCTGGCTTAATCCACACCAATATGGCCATGCATAAGGCAGACATGCCAAACCACAATATATAGATAGTCCCCGTGGCCATTTCAGCCGCTAACAATGCCAGCCCAAGCGCCCCCCACAACCACATTGCATCCATTATTGTGTCCTTTTTTTGTATGAAAAAGCGCATTTATCTTAGCATTTTTTTGTATGCGTTAGACAGGCGCAAACTTTATTTCAGGAATAAAATTGAAACTGTTGCAAATTACGTGCGATATGTGGACAATTGGTAAGGTATATGTTTTAACTCACTCATTTATAACGAATAAAAACATTCATGGCCACTTCATTCAAACTCATCTTACCAGAAGATAAGCAGGAGCGTCTTCAGTACATTCGACGGATGTTTCCGCAGGCCAAAGGCCGTAATTTGATTGATGGATGGCAGGGCGGCAGAAAACAAGCACTAGCAAGATTACAGGAAGCAGATGCTACTGCTTATGGCCGAAATCGCAATTTTATTAATGGTGCGGTCACACGCTTATCCCCTTATTTGCGGCATGGTTGTATCACACTTAAAGAAGCATCCGATTTCATCCAGCAGAAATTTGGCAAACAAGGCGCCAAGCTGGTAGAAGAGTTGGCCTATCGCGATTTTTGGCGTCAAAATTGGTATCGCCACGGTAACGCGATCATGAGCGATATGGAAGAGCCCAAAGTAGCACTCGGCAGTAATGTGTTGCCTAGCTTTATTCCACAGGGTATTACTGGCTTGCCTTGTATGGACGAAGTGGTGCGGGAACTAGTGAATGAAGGGTACGTGCATAACCACGCCCGTATGTGGTTTGCTGCGTATGTTGTACATTGGCTTAAGGTAGATTGGCGCAGAGCTGCCGATTGGTTTGAGGCGCAATTGCTGGATGGCGATAAAGCCTCAAATCATCTTTCATGGCAATGGGTGGCAAGTACATTTAGTTCCAAACCTTATTATTTCAACAAAGAAAATTTAGCGCGCTTTACAGGCGAAAAATACTGCGCAAGCTGCCAAATTGATTGTCCGTTTGATGATACTTATGAAAATATCCATCAAACATTGTTTGGTGATAGTGGCCCAGTATTAACCAAAGTGTATCCAGTGAGCATGCCAGAAAAAGCGCCGATTTCTCAACATTCATCGGTTTGCGTCTATGTGCATGACGAGATGCTCTCACCTAGCAACCCGCTCACAAAATTAGCCATGCCAAAAGTATTTGTATTTGATGAGTTGCTATACGACCATTGGCCTTTAAAGCGGATTCAATTTTTGGCCGATTGCCTAAGCGAGATGGCCAACGTAGAGGTGTGGCTTGGTGATACGCGCACTGTGCTGAATGAGTTGGGTGTTGGCCAAGTATTTTCACAAAATACACCCAATTTGCAATTAAAGGCGCTGTTGGCGCCGTTTAATCCAATTTGGCAAGAGGAAGAAAAGCTCACCCAAGTGGATTTGAGTTTGAAACGCTTGGCAAGGTTTACAAGATATTGGGAAAAAGTGCAGCCAGATGTCATTGGCGCTACTGCAGGCCAAACAAAATAATAGACAAGAAAGAGAGTAGGCGATGGGGGTTCTCGTATGGGTTGTGCTTGGGATAGTGCTGCTGTATTTGGTGATGACTTATAACAGTCTAATCGCCATTAAACATAATGTAGAAAAGGCTTGGGCTAATATTGACGTGTTGCTTAAGCAACGTAATGAAGAGCTACCGAAATTAATTGATACCTGCAAAGCATACATGACGCATGAATCACAAACCTTAGAAAAAGTGATGCAAGCGCGCATGGGAGTAGACAAAGCGCTCAATGCACATGAGGTCGCTGGTTTGGGCAGAGCAGAATCTGCACTGGCCGCCAGTTTAGGCGGGCTGTATGCGGTTGCAGAGAATTATCCAGATTTAAAAGCCAATCAAACGTTTTTAAACTTGCAACAACGCATCACAGGTCTAGAAAACCAAATAGCAGATAGACGTGAGTTTTATAACGACTCAGTCAATGTCAACAACGTACGTATTGCGCAATTTCCAGACTTAATCGTGGCGAGACTGTTCAATTTTGCATCTCAACCGTTACTACGGTTTGTGCCAGAAGAATTAAAAGATGTGGATGTAAGCGCACGCTTTAACGCTTAACTTTTATAGTTAGGCTAATATCGTGTCGTTAGTTCACAATCGTTAATTGTAAAGTGGCGTTTCGCTTTTTCAAAAGTCAAACCATCAATGTGGCGGCTTTAGGGCTGGTGGTTGCAGTACCATTCGTTGCATATGCGATGCGTGTGCATTCGCAATATTGGCCTTCAATATGGTGGTCTGTCATCGCCATCAGTGGATTTGCCGCCACCTTTCATTTCTGGCGTTTACTCAAAATGCACGAGGCGCCGATTTCTACAATCGCCGCGGCTGCCCAAGGCTACGTTGAGTTATATGGTGATGCGCGTACTGAGCAACCCTTGCGTACTCCGTATCACAGCATTCCTTGTGTGTGGTACCGTGCTTGGGTGTTTGCAAACGTGCAAAACCCAAGTGGCACCGATCATTTTTCGCATAACCGATTATTGGAGTATGTAGAAAGCCAATCTACATTTATCTTAAAAGATGAATCGGGACAATGCGTGGTTGACCCAAAAGGTGCCGAAGTGATTTACTTTCAAGCGCGCACTTGGCGAAAAAATAACCACCGTTACGTAGAAGAGTACTTACCAGCCAATCAACCCATTTATGTCATTGGGCAGCTTGATACGCGCAAAGAAACATTGAGTCCATCTGCGCTAAATAGCGCTGTGCGTGCGCGACTCAAAGACCTGAAAAGCAAGCCAGAGCAATTACTCAATCAATATGATCACAACTTGAATCGGCAAATTGATATGGATGAATGGGAGCTTGCGAGACAAGACGTGATTCATCAAGTGAAATCTGAGCATGCCATGCACGCACATACTGGCAATTTTTTGTTATCCAAACCTGGTGATGGGCATATGTTTTTAATCTCTGCAAAGTCGCCAATCCAACTACGCGCACAGCATAAACAATGGTTGCTGGTGTTTCTGCTTATCGCTGTTACATTACTCGTGTTTTCGTTGTTGCGAGTGTAAAAGACTTGCGCGCGCCTATGTTAAAATGGCGCTTATGAATACAACCACCCCTACCCCCGAGCTAGCCAAATCTTTTGACCCCAAAACCATTGAAAACAAATGGTATGCATTTTGGGAGGGCAAGGGCTATTACGCAGCTGGTCTAAACCCAGAAGTTAAAGATAACTTTTGCATTTTATTACCCCCACCTAACGTCACAGGCACGCTCCATATGGGGCATGGGTTTAACCAAACACTGATGGACGCACTCACACGCTACCATCGTATGCGTGGAGATAACACTCTGTGGCAACCGGGAACTGACCATGCAGGCATAGCCACACAAATTGTGGTGGAGCGCCAGTTAGATGCGCAGGGTGTGTCTCGCCATGATTTAGGCCGTGAGCAGTTTTTGGAAAAAGTGTGGGAGTGGAAAGAATATTCTGGTGGCACCATTACCAAACAAATGCGCCGTTTAGGTACCTCGCCTGATTGGTCGCGTGAGCGCTTCACCATGGACGCTGGCTTGAACAAAGTGGTGACTGAAACCTTTGTGCGTTTGTACAACGAAGGTTTAATTTACCGCGGAAAACGTCTAGTGAATTGGGACGTGAAATTAGGTACGGCAGTTTCTGACCTTGAAGTGGTGCAGGAAGAAGAAGACGGCTTTATGTGGCACATCAACTATCCACTTGCAGATGGTTCAAGTAGTTTAACCGTAGCGACGACGCGCCCGGAAACAATGCTGGGTGACGTGGCAGTAATGGTGCATCCAGAAGATGAGCGCTACGCGCACCTGATTGGTAAACGTGTAAAGCTACCGTTATGTAATCGCGAAATTCCGATTATTGCCGATGACTATGTGGATAAAGAGTTCGGCACAGGCGTGGTGAAGGTCACACCAGCGCATGACTTTAATGACTATGCGGTTGGCCAACGTCATGGCCTCCCTATGATTAATGTCCTTACGCTTGACGGTAAAATAATTGGCTCTCCTACCGACCCGATAACACAGTTAGTGCGAACTCCAGATGATAATCTTGGCACCGGTGCGCGTTGGGTTGAGTCTATTCCTGTAGCCTACCGTGGAGTAGACCGCTTTGCTGCCCGCAAGCTAATTGTTGCAGACCTAGAAGCCCAAGGCTATTTAGTCAAAGCCGAAAAACATAAACTCAAAGTGCCACGCGGCGACCGTACCAATGTGGTAATTGAGCCTATGCTGACAGACCAATGGTTTGTGGCCATGAGCAAACCTGCTGCGGATGGTCAATCCATCACGCAAAAAGCACTCGATGTAGTCGCGAGCGGGGAAATCAAATTCTATCCAGATAACTGGGTGAACACTTACAACCAATGGCTGAACAATATTCAAGATTGGTGTATTTCACGTCAGTTATGGTGGGGGCATCAAATTCCAGCTTGGTATTCGGACGCTGGGAAAGTGTATGTGGCACATGATGAGGCTGAGGCTAAAGCCCTTGCAGCCAAAGATGGTTACACAGGCAATTTAGTCCGTGATAACGATGTATTAGATACTTGGTACTCCTCTGCATTATGGCCGTTTTCTACACTCGATTGGACTGGCGATGAGGCGATTGATGCACAAAATCAAGCGCTAAAGCAATTTTTACCATCTTCGGTGCTGGTGACAGGCTTTGATATCATCTTCTTCTGGGTGGCGCGTATGGTGATGATGACCAAACACATCACTGGTCAAATCCCATTTAAGCATGTGTATGTACATGGGCTGATTCGTGATGCCGAAGGCCAAAAAATGTCTAAATCCAAGGGCAACGTGCTCGACCCGATTGATTTGATTGATGGCATTGGTTTGGATGAGCTCATCCAAAAACGTACGACTGGGTTGATGAACCCGAAAGACGCAGAAAAGATTGAAAAGCGGACCCGTAAAGAATTTCCAGAAGGGATTTCTGCTTATGGCACGGATGCATTGCGCTTTACCTTTGCCGCCTTAGCTAGCCCTGGTCGTGACATTAAGTTTGATCTGCAGCGTTGCGATGGGTATCGTAATTTCTGCAATAAATTGTGGAATGCCACGCGTTTTGTATTGATGAACACGGAAGGCCAAGATAACGGGTTTGGCGCAGAAAGTTGCGAGGCGGGTGGCCGTAAGTTTAGCCAAGCAGATCGCTGGATAGTGAGCGCATTGCAACGCACAGAAGCAGAAGTGGAGCGTGCTTTTACAGACTATCGTTTTGATTTGGCTGCGAAAGCTATATATGAGTTTGTGTGGGATCAATATTGCGATTGGTATTTGGAAATCGCCAAAGTGCAAATTCAAACGGGCGATGAAGCGGAGCAACGTGCCACACGCCGCACTTTATTGCGCGTGTTAGAAACCATACTCCGTTTAGCACATCCGATTATTCCGTTTATTACTGAAGAAATCTGGCAAACCATTGCGCCGATGACTGAGCTCAAAGACAAATCACGCGGTACGGAAAGCATTATGTTGCAGGCTTATCCTAAAGCTGACTTGGAAAAAATAGATGAAGAGGCCGAAGTGTGGGTGTCTATGCTCAAAACGGCGGTCGAGGCTTGTCGCAGCTTGCGTGGTGAAATGGGTATTTCACCAGCATCTAAAGTGCCGTTGATTGCTGCAGGTGATGCTGGTCTATTAGCAGCTTATGCGCCTTATCTCAAATCACTCGCCAAGTTAGAGAGTGTAGAGATTGTGGCTGAACTGCCAGAGGCGGATGCACCGATGATGTTATCAGGTGATTTTAGATTGATGCTGAAAGTGGAAATTGACGTTGCAGCAGAAAAAGAGCGCCTAGGCAAAGAGATCGCGCGTTTACAGGGTGAAATGACCAAAGCCTATAGCAAGCTCAATAACGAAAGTTTTGTCTCAAGAGCCCCGGCCGCTGTGGTAGAACAAGAAAAAGCGCGTGTGGCTGAATTTAGTGCCAGTTTAGAAAAGCTTGAGGCACAACTGACTAAACTTAAGTAATCCCTGATAGGTCACATGCGTATTCATTTTGGAGTCTTGCATGAGTGCTAAAGAAATCGATGTGGTAGACGAAGTCATGTGCACTTGTAGTGGGACTACGCGTGGCCAGATTTATGACTTAGTCATGCAGGGTAAAGATGTCGACGCCATTTCACGCTGGACAGGCGCCAAAACTGGCTGTGGTGGATGCGAGTGGGACATTGACGTATTCGTGCGCGCACTCACAGAACCATCCAAAAATTAAGTATTCACCCAGCCTAAGCTTTATCAGGCGCGCGCACTAGCCCCGCAGCCTTGGCAAAATTTACTGAATGCACTTTTACGCGCGCCACAAGCACTGCATTTGTTGAACAAGCCTATCCCGCAATGATGGCAGAAGTCGTTGCGAGTGTCTTTCAAGTCAATGCCACGCTCACACCCTGGGCAAACGCCTTTGTTCAATAGCGTAAGCGCAGTATCGTAATTAAGCTCTTCCCGCCGCAATAGCTGCGGTTGCGATTCGGCCAGTTTCTGTTTTTCTAAGTATGTCTGTAATGCAGCAATTGCATATTTCCCGCCGAGCACTGTCATGATAATGCCGACTAAATAGCGTACGTAGCCACCATAATCTGGTAGATAAGGTACCAGTTCGAAGAAGAAGGTAAACATTGCAAAGATGATAAAGCCCCACACAAAAGGCCAATAAGGGGTTTTACGTTTTTTAGCAAATAACCAGCCTGCCAACGCAACTAGCGGTAATGCGAGCAATAGACGATAGAGAAATACACGTGTGGATTGCTTTTGGTTAGCATCGTAAAGTGCTTGTGAAGCATCTTGTTCTAGCTTGTTCACCTGTGTTCTGATTTTATTTTCAGCTTGATTTTGATCTAGTTGTTGTTTTGAGAGTGTTTCAACTGCCTTTTCAGCCTCGCGCTCTAACGCCTTTAATTGATCTAGTGTTGCAGTGCGGGTCACCAATTCATCATCTTGTTGATTTTGCTGGGTGACATCCCGTGTCGCTAACCAGTTTTCAAAAGTGCGGCGCATGGCTTGATAATCATTGCGACGCGTATTCAGCGTGAGCTGTGCTTGGTCTAACTTATCTCTGGTTTCAGTATGCTGTTGTTGCAGGGTTTCTAGTTCTGTACGCAGGGGGTCTATCTTTGCGTGATCGACGAAGTCTTCTATCGAGTAGGATTGTTCCACATGCGGTAAGTCGCGAATAATTGCAGTGCCCAAGCCCAGTAAAAACCACGCAAATATAAATGCTACTAACCACAATGCACGGTTAAACCACTTTTCAGACAGTCTTGCTGCTTTGCTCATAGCACACTCCTAAATAAACAAACTGACATCCGAATTACCTGCAAACTCAAAGAAAGTCGCAGCGCCGCCAAACTCAATGCCCTCAATAAAATCGTCTTGCTTAAAATCAAATAAGTCTACGGTCATTTGGCAGGCAATCAGCTTAACGCCGCTCTCTAAGCACGCGCTGCGCAACTCTTCTATCGAGGCAACACCTTTGTCTGCAATTTTTTGTTTCATCATCATGGTAGCCATGCTCTCCATGCCAGGTAACATTTGTACAAGGTTAGGCATGGGCACTGGCATCGGCATGGCTGGGTTGCCAAGGGGAGACACTTTTAAATCTGAAACATCTTTTTTGAGTAAAGTCAGGCCGTAAAACGTAAAGAAAATACAGACTTCATAATCAAGGGCAGCTGCGGTGGAGGCTAAAATAAAAGGCGGGTACGCCCAGTCTAGCGTGCCTTTAGAAGCGATAAGGGCAAGTTTCTTTGCCATGGATTAAAGCGTGTCGTTACGCTTTTTAATATAAAAGGTAAACACTTTATCGGTTTGATCGAGCTGTAAAAGCGTATGCCCTGTTTGCTTGCAAAATGCTTCAAAGTCTTTGACCGAGCCTGGGTCAGTTGCCATGATTTTGAGTACCTGATTGCCAAGTAGCTCGTTGAGCCCTTTTTTGCAGCGCAAAATCGGTAAAGGACAATTTAAATTTTTTGCGTCTACTTCTTTATCAAAGTCCATGATATCCGCCAATTATTCTATTTATTTACGAAATCGTAGCCGGCTTTTGCCCATGCAATCACCCCACCTGTGAGGTTGTGTACATGATCAATCCCTTTACTCACTGCAAAATCCGCCGCCAAGGCTGAGCGCACACCGCTGTGACAGTAAAACACGACTTGGTCAGCACCTTCTAATTTTTGATATTCCACAGGCAACATGGAGAGGGGGATATGGATGGCATTGGGGATTCTCCCACGCATCACTTCGTCATCATTGCGCACATCCACCACGAGTACTTTAGGTTGCGTCATTAGGTTAAATAACGCTGGTGCTTCAATATTTTGAAAATTACTCATGAGGTATCCCTATATATGACCATGATTGTACACAGGATTTTCAATTGATGCGATGGGTGGAACGGTGTAGTGTAAGTATTCAGAAGGGTTATATTCACATATAAATACGCTTGTTCTAGAATGATTTAGAACAGCGGGCTAAACATAGTTTGATAATGAATATAAAGTTGCATATTGCCTATGGGTACTATGCCAACAATGCGTGTTTTATATGGATGGGTTATTTGCCAAATGAAGCTCACTAGTTTAGAAGAATGGTTTAATCAACGCTTGAATGAGGCTGGGATTGCGTTGAACGGCAGCAATCCTTGGGATATTCAATTGCATAATTCTGACGCGATCCAGCGCATCCTCTCGCAAGGTAGTCTTGGTTTGGGTGAATCCTACATGCAAGGGGATTGGGATGTGCCGCAACTGGATGCATTTTTCTACCGTTTGTTGCGTGCGCAATTACATGAAAAAGTAAAGCCATCCAGCTTATGGCTGCCATATATTCAGCATAAACTCATCAACAAACAAAACAGTAAGCGGGCTTGGCAGGTAGGTGAATACCACTACAACCTTGGAAATACGTTTTATCAGGCCATGCTTGATAAGCGCATGACCTATACCTGTGCCTATTGGCAACAAGCGAGCAATCTTGATCAGGCACAAGAGAACAAATTAGAGATGATTTGCCAAAAGTTAAAACTGCAGCCGGGCATGCGTTTGCTGGATATTGGTTGTGGTTGGGGTAGTCTAATGGGATACGCTGCGGAAAAATATGGCGTGGAATGTGTAGGCATTACCGTTTCTTCAGAGCAGATAAAGTTTGGCCAAGCGCGCTATGCGCATTTGCCCGTAGAGTTTAGATTGCAAGACTATCGAGCGGTGAATGAGCAATTTGATGCGATTGCCAGTGTGGGAATGTTTGAACACGTGGGCAGAAAAAACCACCGAAAATTTATGCAAGTAGCTCATCGGTGCCTGAACGACGAGGGCTTATTTTTATTGCATACCATTGGTAAAAATATGAGCAGTGGCATCACAGACCCGTGGTTGGAACGATACATATTTCCGAATGGCGATCTGCCTTCTATTCAACAAATCGCCAATGCGGTGGAAGGCCAATTAGTGGTGGAAGACCTCCATAATTTTGGCGCGGATTATGATAAAACCTTAATGGCATGGTTTCATAATTTTAACCAACATTGGCCTGAGTTTAGCGCAGAATATGGCAACGTGTTTTACAGAAAGTGGCGCTATTATTTACTGTCGTGCGCTGGAGCATTTCGTGCCCGCGATATTCAGTTATGGCAGTGGGTGTTGTCTAAGCAAGGAGTCGTAGGTGGCTATCAGCGTCCACAAATGTCACTGCATTAAAGCGTGATTACTTTAACTGCTCAATTGAATGGCAGCTAACGAGAGTATAAGGTGTGGTTTAGCCAGTTTGAAATTTAAACACTATTAAAAGCACACAATCCGACCAGCTTTAGAATGCCTAACTTAATTAACAGTTGCCTTTTTTAGCTTGACCAGGCGGGCAGTGATGCCCAAAGTGATGGCAGCCAGTAAGTGCGATAACACTAAGGAATAAAAGGGTAATTGATAGTTTTTTCATGAGTTCAATTTATCACACTATTTGTATAGTGCATATGTCATTCATGAGTATTGTAGTTAAGGGAATGAATTGAATTGGTGATACGTGCAATTTAAACTGAAAATGAGTGCTTTTAACTTTCATCGTCCAAACACATTACTCCCTCAGTGCGCTTAGCCTTCACTGACATAAACATGTAGAGTCGTTACTTAATTCACACAGATACTATAATGTTGACTTGCGCATTTATTAATTGGATTCAGTTAACGCTGCGCTAAAAAATAATGTGTAGGTATTTTATGGCAAGGGTTAATAAAACCACAAAATTGCACGTAATATAATTCAAGAGATTAACAGTAAGGAACAGAATGAATCTAGATGTCCGCACGATTATGGTGTTGTTTGCCATGCTGTCCTTACTATTTTCTGGCTTAATTTTATCTGCAGGCTTGCATACACGCAGCATCAATAGCGTAAAACAGTGGTCAATCGCCAGTCTGTGCATTGCCGTTGGCCTAGGTTCTGCCTATTTCTTTCAAACACCTACTGCAAATGCAAAGTATGCGGTTTTGCTGGGCACGGTACTTATCACCACAAGCATTGCATTGCAATTCACGGGCATTCAATCATTTAAATCTGGCCAAGTTTATGTGTGGCCGGCAATGGTTTTTGTGAGTGTGGCCACATTTCAAACCTATTGGTTTGAGTTTATTCATCCAGACATTATCTCTCGTACCGTCGCAAACTCGCTTATATTTTCTATCGGTTATGCCGCGTGCGCCAGCGAAACAATTGTCCGCAGCAAACCTAAGTTTAAATCTATCTCATGGCTGACAAGTTTGTCGTTTGCGTTACTCTCACTTGCAATGCTCATCAGGGCCATTGTCTTGTCCCAATCCTCGCCAGAAACATATAGCTTATATGCCAATATTCCCATTAACCCAGCCACATTCTTAATTACCTGTGCGTTGCAGCTGTGTGTCACATTCGGCTTTTTAGTCATGCTTAATCGTCAAGTTATGACTGAGATTGAGCAATTTGCAACGCGTGACCCATTAACAGGTGCATTCAACCGCCGGCTGTTGGAAGAAGAAATTGCAAAGCTGCAATCGCGTAGCAAGCGCATCGGGGATAAGTTTTCTTTAATGCTCATTGATATAGACAATTTCAAATCCATTAACGACAACTATGGGCATCTTAATGGTGACGAAATATTGCGTGGACTAGCCAACATTGTGGCTACAAAAATTAGGACAAATGATTATTTTGCGCGTTATGGTGGTGATGAATTTTGTGTGTTACTGCCCTCAACCGATATAGCCGAAGCATTAATCATCGCAAATCGTGTGCGTGAAGCGTATGCATCAACCTCATTTTTAGTGGGTGGCAAAGTCATCAAAGCTTCGATAAGCATTGGCATTGTCGACTCTTCGCAGGTGGGAGTGGAATTCAAAACCATGTTATCAGCCGCAGATCAAGCGCTTTACAAAGCCAAGCAAAGCGGCAGAAACAAAGTGGTTTTGCATACAACTGCTTGTATTACAGGATGATGTCATTGAACACGTAGGCATAAGATTTGGTTACGTAGCGATTAAATGAAAAAAGCCCACATTGCTGTGAGTTTTCTACTAGCTGGTGGCCATGAGCCAGAATCGAACTGCAAAGAATCTGAATTTCAAATGTAATATAGCTATATGATCAAACCCACCTGTTAAAAAACACCCGAATCAAAAGAGCTAAACGCGTTACAGATAATTTGTATCTATCAAGTCTTTATAAACATGCCAGCTAGCGTGCCCGACGATTGGCATGAACAGAAACAAACCTAGAAAACTTGTAGCAAGACCAACACCCACAAGTACGACAATACAAAAAGCCCAAAGTAACATTACAACTGGGTTACGGGCGCATGCTCGCAGGCTAACTAAAGCCGCAGTTGCAGCATTTACCTTGCAATCAAGCATTAGCGGTATAGCAACCACGCTGATGGCATACACAAAAATAGCAAATAACCCACCTATAGAAAAATATATCAGTGTAAATAGAGGTTGTTTAAACTTAATCACACTAATCACAATATCGGTAAATGTTGGTAATGCACCATTAAAAAAGTGTGAAAAAATGCTGAGCGATGCCAATGTCCAGATTAAAAAGATAGCAAGCAATAGCAATGTAAACAAAAAGATATTAGCAAGGTTTGTGCGCCAGGCTGTAAGGGTTGGTATCAGTGAAGGAGATTCGCCATTTTCCATCCGACGACTCAAATCATATAACCCAGTCGCGAGAAAAGGGCCGAGCAAGAAAAAACCTGTGGTTAGCCCAGCTAAAAGCCAATAATGCTCGGCGTACATGATATGGATAAACAACCCAACAAATGTAAACACAAAACCATAGAACAAACTTGCCCAACCACCACGATGCGCATCTTCCACGCCAGAATGTAGCCAGTCGATAATGATTCCAGCATGAACATGACGAATGACAGTATTACTTTCTTTAGCGCCGATAGAAGAAGACATCACGTTTTTGTTCATAGGCTTACCCTTTATTAAGTAATACTCGTACTTAGTAACACACTATTTGGATGTTGAAGACCATTCGATCACGCAAGGTAGAGCATTCATGTAATCTAGTGAATGAAAATGTATCACATTTTTCAAATCTCGCTAGCGTCACCAACGGATAAAGTTAAATTATTCAGCCCTGTGTTCAAAGGTGATTCACTACTTTGCAATCTTTTTTTCGGCAATGTAAGTAGAGGATAAAAATATGGAGTGATGGGCATGTCAGAAATAAAAAAGCCCACATTTCTGTGAGCTTTTTAAATACTGGTGGCCGTTGGGAAAATCACCCAACTCAAATTTTGTAAATTTGCTTACGCATCTTTACGAAATTTGGTGGCCGGGGGCAGAATCGAACTGCCGACACGCGGATTTTCAACTTTTAAAAATACGCTTATTAATAAATAAATTGGCTCGCCTTCAATCGCCAAAACTCGTCGTGATGTTATGGAATTGTCACGAGATAAAAGATCATTCGAAGTGTATTTTTAAAATATGCTGAGATTACTTCTTGCGTCAAAGTCGTTAAAAATCATTCAAAAATTTTATTTTTAAACTAAACAACTGTATATTTAATATTGCAACTTTTAAGCTACTAGTGTGAAGGATTTTCGTTCTGAAAAAGTTAAATTTAATATCTAGCTTGCTTAAGATTTTTTGATTAAGTTTTTTGTTCAAAAATTACAGGCTTATGATAATAAACCTACGGGAGTGGTTTTATGAGCGAGGAAATACGCCAAATTGATTCAACCATTGCAGGAAGTCTCGCTATATATGCAATGTTATCTGCAAACGCTTATGAGAAGAAATCAGGGAGACTTAGATTTGACGTAACTCAACTTGGGTGGTTTCGTCTAGATATTGATGGCGAAATTACTGATGAACCAACAAAAGTACATAAGCTATCTGGACTAGCATACGATATTTATGAAAGGGTTGGAACTAATAATGTTGTTTTCGCATTCCGTGGGACAGACAGCAAAAAAGATTATTTAACAGCAAACCTAACAGTCCCTCCATTTAACTTTCAATATCGACAGGCCCGCAAAGCGGTGGGTAAATATCTAAATGAAAATAGTCATAAAAATGTAGTTGTTACAGGGCATTCACTGGGTGGAGGTTTGGCACTAAGTGTATCGGTACATCATGGCATTAAGGCGTTTACCTTTGATCCATCACCGCGTGTTTTTGATGGCATCGGAGATTTTCATGAGCCTGCAGAAAGAGTAATCGTTTATCAAGAAGGTGAGATACTTCAGAAGTTTCGTAAACACTGGAAGAAAGTTAATGATGTTGTTGAAGAGAATAATGTTTATAAGTGTGATTATCCTGAGATTTTTGGAGATAAAAGTAGGCATAGAGGCGATTTGTTGGCTAAAGGTCTACTCATTCATGGAACAAAAAGCAATCCAGAATTAAAAAATGTTGTTGTAGTTGAGTAGTCAATTTTTCCAACTAAGACTTCTTCATTTTATATAAGAAGTTTTTTTATTAACTAAATAATTATTCAGTTTTCATCCACGTTTTGGGAGGTGCTTGTGAGTAATAGAGAATTTGATACAGTCATTCTGCTTCACGGTATAAGAACACAAGCATGTTGGGCAGAAATGGTTGCGTCAACTCTCAAATCTGACGTAAATGTTGAAGTGATTCCGATTCGATATGGTTATTTTGATTTAATTAGGTTCCTACTACCAGGTATTACGAGAACTTCTCCAATTATTAAAGTTACAAGAGAACTAAGGTCATTACTTCAAAAGCGTGACTCAAGAAGGATTCTCGTTATAGCTCATAGTTTCGGGACCTATATCATTACTAGGATTCTAAGTGAAAATCCAGATATCCAACTTGGGGGCTTGGTTTTATGTGGAGGAATAGTTGATGAAGAATTCCGTTGGGATATTTTTAGTAAATCTATAGTTGATAGCCGTATTATTAATGAATGCGCTGATAAAGATATATGGCCTATTTTTGCCAAACAATTCAGCTGGGGTTATGGTGTCAGTGGAGTGAATGGATTTGGTTCGACCAATGTTCATGATAGATTTCATGATTTTGGACATTCTGATTTTTTCTCGAAGAGCTTTGTCCAGAAGTATTGGGTACCTCTAATCCAAAATTGGTCAATGGTTGAGCCTGACTATATCCATCAAAGGGTCGCAGGATCATGGATAAAAAGTTTATTTCTATCCTTACCATTTAAAACTTTATTATTATTAGGATCTGTTTATGTTTTTGCTTCTCCTTTATTAAACGGGTTCAGTTCAGATACTCTAAAAATCCCCAATTTAAACCTGTCACAAAAAGAAGTTTTCTTCAAAAAAGAGCAATTCGAATACGATAAAAATTTAATCAATCTCTCTCAAGAAGATGTGCCTTACGAAACTAATGGTTATTTTAATATGAAGGTCATAGCAAATAACCCAAGTACAAATGTGGATTCGATAAATGCTAAAAAAGGGATCTTTAAATATAAATACGCAGAATTGTTAACAGTTAAAAGTGGATACGGAAGAGATTTATATGTGTATGCGCAAATAAAGCCTCTCAGTAACATTAAATCAATAGAGTTAATTGGATGTGATGTATGGTTTATTCTTAAAACTAAAGGATCAGCATTTTTCTACTCAAGTGAACAGAATGCATCTCCTAACGATATCCCTATAGAGTTCGATGTAAATATTTCAAATGAAATAGGTTTAAGGCAAGTGGATAATAAAGTTACTGGCTACATTAACGGAAAGCCAGTAGGAAACTTCACGTTGCTATCTTCCAAGCCATCATGCAAGCCAGGTTTAGCTGTAAAGATAAACAATCCTGATATAGATGCTGAGTTATATTTTCAAGGTTATTCAATTTATCAATTTTAGTTTTTTGCTTTTATATGTGATGTCTGAATTCAATTCTTCTTCAATGCAGAAATTGTCACGTTAATAGTGTAACTAATTGATTTATATTTACTAATATAGGATTTCCAGCTGTAAAAATATGCTTATTAATCAATGAATTGGCTCGCCATCACTCGCCAAAACTCGCTGAAACGTGACAAATTTGTCACGTTATATGTAATTTAATTTATTAGCGCACTTATTGATTTGCATATGTACTTGCTATTAATTATTATAAGCACGCAGTAATGCCTAAATTATAAATATTAATAAGAAGAACAATATGTATAAATTCCTCAGCTTGCTTGTATTGGCAGGAAGTTTGACTTTTGGTTGGTACTCAGACTTTCATCTATCTGTCCCAGATAAAGTCAATAAAGCATTTCCTCCAAGTGCGGAAGTGCGAATCTCCTTAGAAAATCTCGAATCACTGCTTTCTAGCGACAAGGTGGCTGCAAAATCATTTCACGATAATTATGAGTCTAGGCTTATTTTGCGAGCGCTGACCTGTTCACAACAAGTCTCTATAAGCAGATTTGTATCTGTTGAGAAGATAAAGTCTTTTGAAATAGATCGTGATTGTTTAAAACAACAAGACACTGAATTGCTCAATTTAATAGGGACTAAATTTGTAGGACTTCGCATTTTGCAATCACCGCTGCGACCTCTGGTTAAACTAGGGCCACCATCAGTGATTCACGGTATTGAGGGGGTCGAGATTAACACCGGCAGTGTGGCTTCCAATGCGGGTGTTGCTGTACTTAAAGGTGGGCGAAATGAGTTTGTAGCAGTTGAAGTTCCTGGCGGTAAAAAAATTGCAAAATTGCCTTCAGTTCCTGAAGCATATCAAAATGAAACTTTGTCACCAAATGGACGAGTAACAGCAATCCCAATCGGTAATAGAGAGATATTGTTTGTTGATAATGAGACGGGACAAGAACTTTGGAGAACAACAGAGTTTACTGAGGTGTTGGTTTGGTTGCCTGAACTCTCCGCTGCGTTAGTAAAGAGAAGTAAAACGAGCACATTAGCTATAGTCGATTTTTCAACGGGTAAAATCCAACCATATTCAATAGCCTTAAATAACCCGACATGGGGATTGCGAGTAAGAGATACTCCATCTCAAGTGCTTATTGGCTCTGGCAGAGAGTTCACGCTTATTGAGAATAGCCGTTCATCAGGTAATGTAGAAGGGACGGTTGTTAAAGACTTTCGAATTAAAACACCAAGAGGGGGTGTGACTTCTTTAAAGCCTACACTTATGCTTGATGGCGAGGCAATAGTTTTTATTTCAGGCAGAGATATCATGATGTTTAATCTCAATACTTATGAAGAAAAGTTATGGGAAATCAATGGAATTATTGCTAATAGATATGGAAAACTTAGTGAGGAAACACTCTTAGTAGAATCATATGGTCAGGCCAGTGGTACTGTAAAAACCCTATCATTCAATATCAAAAACTCTACAGTATCGCCTGTCGAAAACGAAGAAGCACGATCAGGAATAATATTAGTACTTGATGGGCGTAACGGCTTTATGCGCAGAGAATATAACAAGATGTGGATTGGTGACGAATTAAAAATTGGCGGTCCCCCAGTCTCTTTAACGGAACTCATTACACAACGTAATCTAGAAAAGCAGCTTGCTGTATTAGAGGCTGAATCAAGGATGATCCAATCAAGACTGGATGCCGATAAAATAAATACTTATCTAAGTCGCATGCAAAAATCAGGTGCTTATCCATATGATCCAAGACGACGCAGTTATCCAACACATGGTAATCCAGTGGCCATGCCAGCGCCTGAACCTGAACCAATTGCTCCTGCTGTAGGTGCTCCTGAGTACGAGGCTATTCTTGCTGCTAAAAGACAAGAGTTTGCGGCTTTGGCAGTTCAGCAAGTTGGTAATATCCCAAGCAATGCTAAAGTGGAGGCCATTGGCGTATATGAAACGAAAGATAGATCACCATCGGGTGTAAATGTACTCATAAAAAAGTCAGATAAGCCGATAGTGCTAATGTTAAGCTCGTATGAACCTGTAAGATGGAATTTAATTAAAGAATCTGGTGCGAATTTAGCAGCTGTAATAGCAACAGGATACAATTTATCAACCATTACAGGGGCTGGAACAACTAAAACTCTAATCAAAAAAGGAAATTACGCTTACAGACAAGATAGCCCTGAGTATCAGTTGGTAAATCGTGATGCTCTCTTGTGGACTGGAAAAACTATAAGTAAATTTCAGGGTGCTTATGGAGGTACTTACTTTGTAGTTGGTAACAAATAGCACACCCTGACATATGCTGGGTAGTTTAAGACCAGTAAATTATTGCTACTTAGCTTTCTTTGCACTTAAGTATGAAAAAAGCCCATATTAAATGGACTTTTAATGCATCAGATAGCTATCAATCAAGTTAGATCACTTGTTTCAGTGGTCGGTGCATTTGCTTTAACTGACTAAATAACGTTATCTCTAGCAGATGCCGATTCATCTGATTCGTTAGTACCAATAACTTGTTATCTCCAATAGACTACGAAAATCAATTCAAGAAAACGGCTGAAGAGTGTCTATAAAATGGGTGGCGATTCATACATCATTCCGTAGCACCACTTTCCTTCTCTAAACCTATTTAACACATAAAGTTTGTAAGATAGCGGATCTTTTGGCGACTTGCATTTATGACGCCTCTGATTACAGTAATGGCATGCAGCTACGATATTGCTTTCGGAATCTTTTCCACCATCTTGCTTAGCTTTTAGATGTTCTGCTGTACACTGAAAAAGCTTTGCTTGTTTGATAGTAATTTTGTATTTCTTTGCAAATGCTTCAGGATGGTCTAACCACATAGGTAATTCACAATAGATACAACTACCTTGTTGAAGGTTGAAGGCTTTAAGACGAGATTTAATTAATGTTTTTGGCATAGAGAGCTCCAATAAATTTAAGGGAACCCCACTTGCCTAACAACGAGGACAGTCTGGGAACCAGTCGACAAAATCGTATCTGGCCAAAACAGTGCGCAAACAATGAGACACACTGAGTTAAAGATTAAATGAATTGCTATTGCCTGGCAACCAATTCATTTGAAAAAAATACAAAAAAGCCCGACTGTTTAAAGTCAGGCTAAATTTTGGACTTACTTGAAGATGGTGGCCGGGGGCAGAATCGAACTGCCGACACGCGGATTTTCAAAATAGACTAAGAAGTAAATTATTCAATATAAACAATGCTTTGCAATACCCGCCAACTGTATTAAGTCAATACTAAGAAGTCTAAATTAGTCTCAATTTATTAGATGTAGCTACACTTTGGCTACATGCTATATCATTTGGCCAAAAGCAGTAAATGTGATTAAAAGCTCATAAAAAAAAGATTGCTTATGTGAAATTAGCAATCAAATTGACTAACTTATAAGCTAGGGTCAGGCTACTCCTAAACTGGGGATATAGCTAATTTACAAATAACAATAATATAGCTTCACGAACAAAATACTAGCTAACAAGCTTTAAGATTGATACGGACTGAATGCTTAATTAAAAAGACATAAAAATTAACGAGGTGGGTCATGAAATACTGCTCCTTACAAAATTCTATATTACTCTTTTTATGTCTGATGATACCTTTTCTTCAGTCGTGCACTCCTAAAAATGTAGCTCCCAAAGAACGTACAGCTGAATATATTGATGATATTGGCGATGTATACCTAACACCTGGCCAGCCAATATTGCTGGATGATGAGTTGAAAAAGAAGCTTAGCCCAAATTTCACACTGACAGGTGATCAAGCAATATTAAAATCTCTACCACAAACTGCTATTGCACAAAAATACTTGCTAGATAGGTTTTTATTGAGTTTAGGCATAGCAGGTCCAGTAGTAACGAATACAACAAGTCGGCAGTCAAATAGTGCCGATACCTCTACTATATTAAGCGAAGTTAAAAAGACTTTAAATTCGGATGGTGCTAATCAATCAACGAGCAGCGACACTCAAAATACAAGTAGCAGTAACACAGGTAGTGAGAGTGCAACTAAAGGTAAATCAATTGGCGATGCTTCGACCTTAAAAATACCAAGCGCTGATGATTTAGGCAAAATAGGCCAAGATGTAAACTTGCCAGAATTATTAGGTGGTGCATTAGGAGTGGATTACTCATTAGCATTAAGTAATGCCCAACACCTTTTTACATCAGCGCAGATTATTAACGAAACACTAAACCAGCTTAAAGCACCTAATGATAACTGGGCGGTTTATATCTTGCCGTTGAAGGTAACTTTAATTCCAAATGGTGCAAACCTTCCTTATAACTTAAGAAGTACGATTACGTTTTCAGGGGTGAGGCATGATAAAAGCAAAACTGGACCAGTACTGGCAACTGAAGAAATTGATGATACAAACGTAAAAGTTTTAACATTAGGAACTGATAATCATGAGTTAATGCTCTCATCGGCGGCGCAAGATTATGCAAGAGCTCTTGGCTTAGGAGCAAAATTTACAGCTGGAGTAACAAATCTTAATGCCGGAATTGGAGCAGAAAGTAACTCAGGTAATAATTTTAAGTTAAATGAGATTAACTCCATTTTGACCGCTGGCCAAAATGGCCAAACGATTATAAATGTACATTTTGGTGCTGTTAAAACTAGTGATACAACATATCAAGCTGTGCCCAGAACGTACTTGATGGTTTTAATTGTGATGTTGCCCAAAACCGCAGAAGAGCTATTCATTACAAGCAGTAATAAATTCGTGCACGCGATGAATGGTGGCGAAATTACTAGAACTAAAGGCGGTGAGTCTGATGATGCAATGGAAAATATCTTAAGTCGTTACATTAATGACAAAAAAAAGCTAAGAGATTATTTGTGTGAGTGTCCACATATTTCAAATAAATCTGATATGAGAAGTTGTACGGATGCATTCAATAAAAAGTTTAATATTAATGAAGAGGTCGAGGATGGCGTGCTGCCTAAAGCTGATAAAGTAAATCAGAAGCTAAAGGCGGAGTTAACTGGTTACCAAAAAGGAATCATTAAAAACCGGTATTTGAGAGTAAGGCAACTTGCGCATTATGGTAGACAAGCGGCTCTGGCTCAATGTTTGGGTTATTCAGAAGAGCCACTCCCAAAAGACTCCTGTGAGATGGAGCCGAAACTGTCAAACTCAGGCTTTACAATCCAAAGCCTAACAGCATCAATTAACTCACTGGATGATGGTAAGTATAGTAAGGCTCTAGTGACTCTGCCTTTAGGATACAAAAATAACATAGTGCCTAAAAAGCTAGTTTTAAAACTACCCACAGATCAGACAGCAATATTATTAGATGATACTAAGCAATTAACCACATATTTACTTGGAGGCGAGAATCTAAAGGCCGAAAAAAAATTAAGTGCATTTATTGAAATTGGGGATATTAAAATTGGAGCTAGCTCAATTAAATCCAATGAAAATAGTATTGAGCTTACTTTTCCATCAATTAGCGATTTTGCTAAAAAGCTTGCGGCTAAGCCTATAGCTTTAGAGTTGCTTTCTCCTGAGTCAGAGGAAAAAAAGCGGCAATATAGAACTTATCATAGAGTATTGCCCCCAGAGAAAAAGACCGAGCCGCAACAGGCTAAAAAAGCCGATCTAAAGAATTGTGTATTGATTAATGATTGTAAGCAGTCTGCGTGTAATTTGAAGTGTACAGCCGATTAAATCAGTTGATACCTAATTTAATAAATCTCAGCCAATTGATAATAAGCAGCTTTTGAGGGTAGTGAAATGTCACAAATTCAAATTGATATGTTTGAGGTTCAATTAGGTGCGGCACTCTTGTTGCAGTTTAAACTTATGGATGGGAGTATAGTAAGGGTCCTAGCTGATGCTGGGGTTGATAAAGGCTCAAACTACCAAATAACTCACGTTTATAACAAGTTGTTTGATGCCAGAGGTAATCCGACAGATGTGTGGCTCGAGCCAACAGATGAATTGAAGATCGACCTTATTATAGGGACGCACTATGATGCAGATCATCTTCTTGGATTAATTCCTATTATTGAAGATACTCGCTTAAATATTGATGAAATTTGGCTTCCCCCTGTTCAGGATGATGTTGGTGTACTTAGCACACAAAAAATAGCAAATGATGATTTTAGTCTTGTTAAGCGATTAATGTCTGATAGTGATGATTCGGTTCTAAAAAATTATTTATTGAGAAGACTTGAGGTTATTAATGAGATACCCAAGAACTATCCTCGTGAGTCTAAAATGTATGAAAGGGTAGTTAACCCTAGCGGCTATAATCTAGAAGGCTACAATTTTGATTTTGATTTCGCTAAAAAAAATCTAAATAACCCTGAGACGCTAAGTGATCTAATAAGGTTTTTCGAAATACATAAGAGTCAAGCTACAGTAAGCCTAGCATCAGAACATGATGGTACACATGCTTGTGATGATGATGATGAGGATGAAGCGTTCCTAAACTCAATTCAAAAAATTAAGGCTAGTGCATATAGTAGCGATGGTTTTTACAGCAATTACAGCTATCTCAAGCGTGCCTTGCTTTCATCATACAGACCAAATTTGGATCTAAACGATGAGTCCATTTTTATGGCACATCACACAGCATTACAATCAATCAGAAAATCAGCTGCAAATGAAGGAATAAATGCTGCAAATCTTGCAAAAGTAATAATGGCTATTAAAGCCAGACATGCAAAAGGTGGAAGTAAAATACGGATTGTTTCCGAGGGAATCCATCAAGGAGAGCCAAAGTATTTCAAATGGAATGGGAATCGGTTTCTGGAAGCTAATCCAAACTCGCAAACTGAGCTTGGCTTTCATTTGATGGGCCCATCTTATGAGCTTATTGCAAAATTGCACGATAAATTGCCAATAGGTACTTATTTACTTGCTTATCACTCTGACAACTTGAGGTCGGGTACAGTAACACCTAGCAACCGATTAAGCTATGTACTTCGATTTCAGTTCCTAAACCAAGCAATTCTAGTAACTGGTGATGCCGGGTTTAGTGACTTTGCACCTGATAGGACTAGCAATTTCTATCCAAAACTACTTAATTTATTGGAACGGTTGCATGTAGTACAAGTCGCTCATCATGGTGGAAATAATCATATGTTCTATCAAGCATTAGATGCTAGTAGATTAACAGAGCAAAATGAATGGGTTTTGTTGTTGTTGTCTCATGCTGTTGATGACAAAACTCGGCCAAGAAAAGAGTTTCGTAGCTTTGTTGCAAGGTTTCGCCATGACGGAGTAGATAATGTTTCTGTATTATTTACAAGTAGGCCGAGATTAGATAACGTGGACACGATTATCGATCTAATTCATCCACTAGAGCCATCATCAATCGGTGCGGCTGACAAAGGCGATGTGAGGCTCTCTTTTCCCTGTGAGGCTGGCACAGCTGAGTGGCGAGTAATAAACCACTTCATTCAAGTCTAGTGAATTCTTAGCACTTGTCATTTCGAAAGTACGTTAACCATTCGCTCTGCTAGCCGCATCATAAGCTACGCAAATAAAAGTTTAAGCTAATTCAGAGATAATTTCATGAAGCATTTCGTCTCGCATACAATTCAAAACAGCTATTAAACGTATTGAATGTTCCTCTTTACCCACATTCTTCTGTTTCCAGATAATGTCATCATCAATCAAATCCCGAATAGTCTCAGGTGTGACCGCCCATCCACGTCCCTTATCTCTTACTGTTTTTGCAACGAATGTTGAAACTTTTGGATCAAGCTTTTCATTTGTATAGTTAGTCCATCGAGCATTTAAATCTAGGGTTTCATTCAGAGTTATTGCTCTCAGAGGGACAGCAGGATCAGTTATTTCTATTTCCAACTGTCTATTACTTTTAGTAGATATTTTTGCATTCGCTTTAATTAATGATGCCCCAGGCCTAAGCATTGGATGGTATGTACCATTCAGACCATAAGCATCAGCGTCACCCATAGGAGTTTTGCCAAGTTTCCATCTTGAGTTACACCCCATACATGCCGAGAATAGGTTTGCCGGATGAATTGCAAGATGAGGCCAATTAGACTTAGTAAAGAAGTGGTCGCAGTCGTTCGCTTCAGTTTCGCTACCAACCTCACCAAGCGGACCGTCACAGTAGCCGCAAACCCCATTTGACTGTAAACGGAATGCTTTCATCACAGTTGCACGATTAATCATACCGCCTGCAAGTGCAAATGGCTCAGGTTTGAAGCCAATACTACCGAACCATCCATAGAAAGGTTCAGCAACATTTTTAATAAACGGTAACCAATCTGGGTGCAAACGTGGAAACTGAAGTTCATTTGCAGGCAAATTCCAATTAGTGTGAAATTCCGCATCGTGCGTAATTGAATCGGCCACAGCAATAGCTTGAGCAGGTAGAGAGATTGCTTGATTGGCTAACGCGATGACAGCATGCCCGAACGTCGTTCTGGTTTGTGGCTGTCTAATTCTATCCCATAGCCATTCGCCGAACGCCTGCCCGAAGTGAGCAACTAATTGAGCATTATCGTTTAGAGTATGCGGTGGCGTTCGTAATAGCCAATCCAAAAATCTCAGCTTGGCTGCGTACACACGTCCTAAGTCCTGTGCAAAACCATCAACTAAACGGCGTTCATGAAGCATGAGTATCTGCCTCCAATAGTCGGCGCCATGCACGCTTAAGCTCAACCTGAAAGTAACCAGGGCCTGTTTGACGAATGAAAACCTCAAGCAATGTCTTCATAGTCAGTGGCTCCTCTGACTCGAAATGTTCTGCAAAGCGTTTAAAACTAATAAGACTATCCTTAACATTGTTATGAGTAAGGCCGCTCTCTGTTATGGAAGCCACTTTTAATATGCGCTCAATCAAGTTTTCGCTCAGTGTTTGACCACTTCTCCAATGCTCTTCGACCTCGCTTGCAAACTGTGCTGTCGAAACTAGTACTTCTAGTAAGCGACTAGCTCGTCTACCAACCGTATCTGGCGCCCCAAAAATATCACGTAAGGGGTGATCACCTGTAGCACCGAATGTATGGGTTTGAGCGTCTAATATCCTAATCCCAGATTCACTTGGGCCAGCGTCATTCTCTTGGGATTTACGTTCAAGTACAACCAGCTCATCCTTAAGAGCATCCGTTAGCATTAAGGCTGCATGCGTAGCAATCAATACATCTGTGGATGTATTGCTTAGCGCATCATCAACGATAGAAACCACATCGCGCTTCCATATATCATTGAAATGAGTTTCTGGTTCATCTAAAAGCAATAGCGAGTCTTGACGGTCTTTTAACAAATGAAATAGTGCCATACGACCAAGAAACATTTGTTCACCATCAGACAGCTCCTCGTAACGCATGACACCAATATCTCTATTGGCTTCGTTAGAAGACTGTTCAGGTAATGTGTGTCTTCGCAACCGCAAAAGTACATCATCAAATAAGCCCTTTTTGTTTAGCTCAAGTAAGCGTGTAAACAGATCAAATGAACTTGCATTTTCTGCACCGCCCAACAAAGCCCATAAAGCCTCGCCATGCGTATTACAAGTTTTTAGTTCATCGCTGGCTGTTGATTCAAATGTTTGATCTTGCGAATCAAAAATACCTTTAATATCAAAAAATAAAGTACGTCTTGATTCACTAGGATGTGGTTCTGAAATTACCTCACTCGCCGATAACCAATAATCATGAGCAGTGGCAGCGAGTTGCAGATCCCACTGCTTAGTTTGTAACCGTGACCGAAAAGCTACTGATACTAGATGATGCCAACCACCTTTTTCTAAAAGCTCTTGGAGTGAGCTTTTATTATCTTCACGCCGACTCAATTTTGCCATCTCTGCATCAGCTTCTTTACGTAATGGATAACCCGCTGTTTCTATGAAAGTTTGGGGTAAAGCTACTGCTAACAACGCACATTTCAATAATGTGGCATCTAAAAGGATTGGTCGACGGAAAAGATCACTGTCTGATGATGAAATATCTTTTTGAGGAGGATTTAAAGCTCCATCCACTTTTTGTTCTGTTTGCAAGGCAGCTTCCTGGGCTATTGTCCAGCCTGCAGGACGTTCATCATTTTGTGATTCATCTATGTTCTCCAGCATATCATCCGCTTGCTGGTTTCGATTCCAAACAGAACGCCAAGGGCGCAAATCACCAGTTGTATAAGCTAGCACTGCCGAAGGTAAGGCAATCTGGGGAGGCGTACTATCGCGTAATGGCCAGTTTCCTGGCGCAATTAAAGGTTCGAAGGCTGGAACCATCGGGATTTTACGTTCCCTTAGACTTTCCAGATTAAGATCGAACATTTCCTGATTGGTATCATCGGGAAACGTGTACCTATGATGTATCCATAAACTAGCTTGTTGTCGATTGCCTGGGCAGTGAAGTAGAAGAGTACGATGATTAGTAGAATCACGCTCACCTAATTCATATACCAAACTCACTGGAAATTGTGGCACTCGCAAATCTGCGAGCGATAGAAAAACTTCAGCAACCGCTCGTAACAGATTGGATTTACCGCTGCCGTTTACACCCACAACAAAACGAATGGCGCATTCACGCCCCAGGGGTGAACCACTGGCAAAACAAACCTTAACATCTGAAATTGGTGGATAGTTTTGTAGATGCAGGTAACGTAAACGCATTACACCGCCTCCAAATCAACTTGATGCGTCTCTACTTTCAGAGCGCTCGCTATATCTATTTTAAGTTCTTCTAATGACCCATAATGTTTACCCTGATCAACTAGATAAGTGAAATCTTTCTCATCATCATCTTCAATTGATATTACTTGGAACATACCACCTGCACCCGCATGCTCGGAGGTCTCGTGGTCAAGCTGCGCAGTAAAGTAGTAATTTACTGGAGATAAAATGTTACGAATATTTTGTAAATCAGCAATACGACTATACTCGTCAGACCGCAAAGGTCGAAAGGCTTTAAGATAATCAAGCTCACCTGTTTCCAAGTTTCTTTTTGGCAAAGTCACTTTAGCAATCAACCCTAAGGCCGCGAGCTGGCTCAGCGTTCGGCGAATTCTATTTCCAAGAGACTCACCAAAATGCTGCAATCGCTCTACAACAGCTGAATCGTCACAAAAACTAGCAAATATCTCAGGGTCTTCAACAAGCAAAGGCTGACCGCTTTGCTTACTGTATTCAGTGAAAGCTTCTAATACATGACGCTGAATCTCACCAAGTTCGTCAAAAAGCCATTGTCGTGCTGGTTGAAGTGGTTGTTCGATTTTTGTAATTGCCGGGATCACGGGATCGGTGTGAAGATTAACTCTTGTGCCACGTTCACTCAGTGTAGTCTCTCGTTCAACGGCGGCTTTTCTAACTAGCTCGTGGTTGCTCTCGCGCCAATTCGCAGTTAGCTCACCAGTGAATGCCACAACTCCTAACTCTTCAACCAAATGACTAAAACGATCAGCTTGCTCTATGTCTACCTGATTCAACTCACGCATCTCATAGACAAAGCGGGAAAATTCATCTTGTAATATCTTGGGGGGCTTAGGCATTCTCAACTTACGTAAAGTATCCAAGTTAATGTTCATCTGAGCTGACTGCGGCGCACGATGTTCAAAATACTCTTGGTAGAACCGCAAGCAATAAAGGACGTACTCGCTACATACATCATCGTGTGGGATGAAACCCACCACACTGTCTGGAAAGCAAGCATCGAACTCTAAAATTGCTGCTTTAGCAATATTCGCAGCAATTGTGATACACAGAGTACCTCTGGGCCACAGCCTGCTTTGCGCAAGCCCAGCTTCCGAATAAGTAGCCTTATAATTAGTAAGCCAATCCCCTGCATTTGATATATCACCAGTTTGAATAAAAGGATAAGGCCCGCCGAGGAGATGGCCAGCATCACGCGGTCTATGCTTGGACACACCACGGTCTAATGTACCAAACGACTGAAATGGAGCAGTCTCAAACCCTTTTGAATTTTCAGCAGGGTGCCCGAACATTTCTGCAAATCGCTGCTTCGCTAGCGAACTGAAAATTTTTCTGGCTTCAGTTTTTAAGTTTTTTAGAGCATCTGCTTGTTGCAGCACATCGACAATGCGCTTTTGTTCTGGAAGCGTGGGAAGCGCGATTTTTAATCGCGCTAAATCCTGTAATCGAATTGATGGATAGCTAGGATCTGGAATTACTCTTGCTGCATCAAATTTTGTAGACCACCAATAAAGAAAGTCAGCATCGATTAATTCCGTTGGCTTAAGAATAGCAAGGTGAGATACCACACATGCATCAACACCAAGCAGAGCGCGCTGATTTAAAAGAGCAGAAGCACCGCTCTTTGGAAATATTAAAGAGTTTTTAGGCCATTTACGTAATCTTAGCTGTTCGATTGCACTCTTCGTTACCTTATCACGGCTGCTATATATACGAGAATCTTCTCGCGCGGTTGACAGATCACTTACGCGAACAAAGGGTTCACCATTTTTTGCAAACCAATGATCTTCTTGTGGAGCCCCATCACCTGACCCAAGATCACAAATGTCACCGAGTCTTAACTCTCGCCAGCTTTCAGGCAAACTCATTCCCGTCCCTCCACCATTGCCAGCAACTTATCCAAGCCTTTGATGATGTCTTGCTCAGTAGACTTGAGTGCGACAATTAATTCCGCAGCACTCCTCTCACTCTTAAGTTGGGTAAAATCAAAAGGTTTATATTGTCCAGCAGAAAGATTCCACTCACGTGCTTCAATACAGTCTGGATCAAGTAAGTCATCTCTTAAATTACCTTTATTATCATACAAGCCCTCAGCAACCATAGCTTGCACGTAAGCGTCCCTGATTAGTCCATTTGCATCATGTGAGCCAATTAGTTTGCCATCTTTAGATTGCCATTCGTCATTACATGCCCACGCGCGTACTGGGACAACCCAATGTTTTGCAGCTTTGAGTTCTGAGGTTTGATTAATCGCCAAACTGCGAAGTGTGATATCAAAACCATCTAATTTGGCTACTTCGCGAGCAATCTCTTCTATTTTGTCGTTGATAACGTGCGTTGTCATCTCCTTGGGGGGATGATTACTCCGTAATACTCCCACTACATAACTCTCGTTTTGCACTTGTGCAAAAGCAGTTTTCAAGAGATCTTTCCAAATTGGCAATGCTGGTGAGTCTTCTTTCTCAAAGAACTGCTCTTTGCTGCGACATAACTTCTTCAATTCAACCTCAGCGGGTTTGATTGCCCTTTTCCATGCTTCAATTAATTCACTGTCTTTAGTTTTCCCAGCTATACGACTATTTAGCGTTGCCTCCCAAACTTTGTTTGAAGCAGGAACTAACGCTTGGATAACTATTTCAAGCATGAGATTGGCTGCATAGTTAAGTACTTTATCCTCTGCCTGTTTAGGGTTATCGGGTAACTCTGAAAATAGTTCATGAATTCCCCATACTTGTCCATCCCACATACTCGTATCAGATAGCGAGGCAAAAGCCTCTCCTGCAGCGGTTAGTTGATCTGCTGTATCGCGCAATAAAGCTTGTCGCCAGCGGGCTGTTCGAAAGCTTGGTTGCAACAACGTTTTTTCATTGAGTTTTGCGCCTTCTCGACCTTGATTTAGCCAGAGTTTAAACTTCTCTAATGCATCCCATAGGTCATTTTGCTGGCCTGGACGCGGGTTCCGTTTAGCATCTTTGGTGTATCCATCTTCTTCCACCTCATAAAACCAGACATATTCTGTTCTGGGTGCATTAGCCCCAGTGAATGTTTGCTTTTCATCGCGCTTGGTTTCTTTGCGGAAAATTAGAATCGATGTTTTAACCCCTGTGTAGGGTTGAAAAACCCCTCCTGGTAGTGAAATTACACCTTCTACAACGTGCTCAGTCAGCAATTCTCTGCGAAGGCGAATATGGGCTTCTGTGTTGCCGTACAACACGCCCTCAGGAATGATGACAGCACAGCGGCCACCTACACGTAATAGGTCTAGCATGAGCCAAAGAAAGAGTAATTCACTCTTGTTGGTAATCGACTCGTCTTTTTTCTTGCCGCCCCCACCAATACGAGGGAATAGCACTGAATCAGGTTCTAAATCACCACTATCGACTGTGCCAGTAAAAGGAGGATTTGCTAGCACAAAATCATAGCTTTCAGATTCAAGCAACTGTTTAATATCATCTTTTCCTTCACGCTTACTTAATGAATCTCCCTGCATTAAGTGAGGATCTGTTACATCATGCAGCACAAGGTTCATCCAGCCGATACGCGCCATGGTGCGGTCGTTATCAAGTCCAACAAAATTTGAACCTTGATGAATAGCTTTATATTGTTCAGGAGTAGCTATAACACCATTCGTGCGGTGAGGTGTGCCATCCCATTCTAAAATTAAGTTTTCTTGATTTGAGTACTTTCGCATCAAGTATTGCTGTGCGCTAAATAGAAAGCCGCCTGTACCTGCTGCTGGATCAATCACTCGTTGACCAGGCTCAGGATCGAGTAGCTCAACCATAAAACGAATTAAATGGCGTGGTGTCCTAAACTGACCATTTTTACCTGCTGTTGCCATTTCACTGAGCAAGTACTCAAAAGTATCGCCCATAATATCTTGAGCAGCTGACCCATCGCCTGCACGCGCAAAAAGCTGATCAATAGCATCAATAGAATCAGATAAAACTTTGCCTTTATTAGGGTCTAGCTGAAAATACGCATCAGCCATACGATTATTTAAACTAGCTAGTTCTGTTCCATCTGCACTATTAGATGTGAAGTGTTTATCCAGCTCTCGTAACCATGGAAAGACCACGTTGATCAAGTGGCTTGGGTTGGTTTTTTCTTGACGTATGTAACTCCATTTACATGTCTCATATCCAAAATAAATAGATGGAAATCCACGTTGTTGTCTCTTTAAGTCAATATCTTCTAAGCGTTTAAGAAAAAGCAAATATGTAATTTGTTCAACTGCAACTAATGGATTGGTCAATCCTGCAGCCCAAAAACGGTTCCACAGTTCATCAACTTTTTTCTTTATGTGAGGGGCCAGCATTTTATTATTTCCTTAATTTGGTCAAGCTGCCTCATCCAACAACTTGTTGGTAAGGTCTATTAGTTCATGAATATCTTGAGAGGGGAAAAGGGTCTCTACTTTGCCTAGTCTGGACAAAGGAGGTTCCATGAGAGCAGTACGAGAAATTCTTCCATGTCGAATTACAGCGGCTTTTACAGCTCGTAAAAAATTGAGTTGATTTGCACGTAAATATCCATGCTGTGCAATGAAAGCTTCAAATGCTTCATTAATCCGATCTTCGCGATTTGGGAGTTTTGCTCCTTCGCAAAGTATATGGCGAAGAAAATCCGCTAAAGATGCTGCTGGGGATTCAAACGCTTTTCGTAGCGTATCTTCAGTCACAAACAAATCAGCCTGATTTAATGTTTCGCTGACTCGCTCAATTTCATCGTCGCTTAAATCTTCACCTTGCTTCAGTTTTGCAAGCTCAGGAAGTTGATCAGCCAATCTACGAATTAAAACTTCCACTTGCACTCGATAGCTTTCTGCAAAAGCGCCTTCTCCTGTAGGGCCATAGATAATCCAACTACGCTGAGTAATGCTATCTGGTAAATTTATTTCCACTGTCTTTGTTGGGGCACTGGTACGGTATTTCATTAGTGGGGCAAACACCTCTTGCAATTCAGCAAGCCGAGGCATATCAAGATGTTGCCAAAAACCAGACGATTGAACCCAAGCGCGCTTTTCTTCTTGACGCTTAACTTCAGGGATATTCTCCGCTAAAGTTGCCACGGCCTCTAATACATTCTCGCGTATTTTATTTATCTCATCTCCATCACCCTTCAGCCATGCAAGTGTGAGACGTTCACACCAGATGCGAAACTGTAGCTCATCTATACCAGCTAAAGGAGTTAATCGCATTAGTGGCGCAATAGTTTGAGATAGATGTTCTAATGACTTTTGACTGGCTTCTGGCCAAAATTGATCTAACTTATTGAGCTCATCCCAATGTGGTCGAACATTAATACTATGGCGGGGCAATGCTTGGATGATTTGCCTTAGTTCGTTTATCACTCTTTCTGTATCTAATTTTTGTGCTTCTAATAGTTGCCACTTTTCTAATTTAAGACGAAATAACCTGACTGGAAGTGGCTCTGTGGCATGATCTATTTCGCCATCTGGGTTAATTTTAAAATAGGCAAAGTTCTTCCAATAATCAATTATTAGAAAATCTTTTTTGACATCGCCAGTTGCTTTGTCGGTATATAAACGAGTACCACGCCCTATCATTTGCCAAAACTTTACTTTGCTAAATATTGGCTTTGCAAACACGAGATTTTGTATTGCTGGCACATCCACACCTGTGTCCAACATGTCTACAGATATCGCTACACGAGGCATACTTCTGAACTTGAAGTCATCTAAAATGCTGTCTGCTCGTTCCATATGGCTATCAATGATTTCCGCCATACCTTGGCGTTGCAACTCTGGGTAAAGTCGATTAAAGCTCTCATATAGCCGTTTTGCATGTGCATGACTAACTGCAAAAATAATAGATTTATTGGGTAATCCACGAATATCCTTTCGGCTTTTATCCATGAACTCTCTAACCATGGCATCGTTAGTACCTTGATTAATGACTCCTTTCTCTATATCACTTCCATCAAAGTTGAGCTCATCAATATCTACACCCTGCTCCGTAGCCATTTGTTTAAGGGGCTCGGGTAGTGTTTCACCTTGAATTCCTTTAAGTTGAAAATTCGTCTGCGCATCAAGTACACGGTAATTAACTAGATTTTGATCAGCAATTGCTTGTTCATAGCTGTAATAGTAGCTTGGAGAACCTTCGCCACAATCAAAAAGCTCAAATGTGTTGTGATCGATGTAATCCGTTGGAGTGGCTGTTAAACCTAATTGAATAGCATCAAAGTGATCAAAGATGGCCTTGTATCGCTGATATATAGAGCGATGACTTTCATCAGCTACAATTAGATCATAGTAACCGACGGATAATCTGGGATATACCTGCATCATGCTAGGGTAAGTTGAGAACTGTATACGTGCCCCTGATGTTTCTCCAGATTCAATACGTGCAAGACTCTCATTAGGTAAATGCGACTTAAATTCTGACATGGCTTGTCTTACAAGCTCTCGACGATCCGCCAGGAACAAAACTCTCTGTACCCGTTTAGAACGAAGTAAGGTGTCGACGAGTGCTATCGTAGTTCTAGTCTTACCCGTACCTGTTGCCATCACCAGCAGAAATTTACGCTTGGATGCATCAACGCCCTCGGTTACTCGACGAATTGCCTCGTTCTGATAATCTCTTCCAGCTATACTGGCATTAATTGATATGTCTTTTAGTGATTGGGCATACTGACGTTGATGATTGAGTCGCTCTAAATCTTCTCGAGTATAAAAGCCAGCAATTTTTCTTGGTGCATATCGTTCGCGATCCCAAAATTGTATTTCTTTACCGTTCGTTAGAAAAATGAAGGGATCAATACCAAATTTGGATTTGATAACATCTGCATAATCAGATGCTTGCCTTTTTCCCGCAAGAACATCACGAGATGAACGTTTAGCCTCAACGACGGCTAGTGGTTTTCCATCTGACCCTAGAAGAACATAATCGGCATATTGTTCCCGACCATATTGAGTTTGATCTTGTTCGACTTTTAGCAGGTATTCTTCAATAGTAGATTTACGGTTTTTTGACCAGCCTGCCAGAGCAAGCTGAGTGTCAATTATCTCTGTTCGAGTTTCCGTTTCGTTACTATTAAAAGTCATTAGGTATGTTTTTAGATTTAGTTATAATTTAATTTCACATAGCGGGATACTACCAAATATCAGCTAGCTGTTTACAATTAAATAATATGCTACATGAGCTTTTCAAATTCGATGTTGATAATTTTTTTGACTAAAATGGAGTCTTAAACTTTCTTCAAATTTACTTGGATTAATCTTCAATACCCTTCAATTTATCTTCAGCCCATCTTCAACCTCTCTTTGAATTATCATATAAAGTTTATATTAATCAATAAGTTGAATAAAAATAATGCTTGACAATCCATTTTCATTTTCGTAATCTACACTTACAGATTCATCAACGGCGAAATAGTGAGTCTCGCATCTTGTTTTAAAAGATGCTTATCCGAACGTCCGGTTAGGATAAATGTAATAACCATAAGTCATCTGTCATTAAAGATGATTTCAAATCGGTTCGTAACGATTCATTGTAGTAATTTTTACATGGAGAGTTACGTGCCTGTCATGCATTTGTATCTCTCTCAATATTGAATGAGCCGAGGTTATAAATGCATCATACATACCAACATAGTTTTACATCAAGCACGATAGCTGACAAAGCGATACAAGCCTCCATAGCTATAACGCATTGCCTACAACTTAGCCTTTGCTTTGCCATATCTCAATCTAATGTATTAATGGGTTGCTTGCACGCAAATGAACACGCTCACCTTGCAACAAGCTGCTGAGTTATTGAAGCTGCATCCCGTCACTTTACAAGGCAAAGCCAAGGCTGGACTCATCCCATGCTGTAAAGTCGGACGGCGTTGGGTCTTTATTGAGATTGACCTGATTGAATACATGAGAGCACAATATCAGTGGCGGGCGTTGCAGGGTGATCGAAAGGAAACACTATGTCACTCTACAAACGCAAAAACTCGTCCTACTGGTGGCTCAAAATCACCATCAGTGGACGAACAATACAACGCAGTACTGGGGCTGAGGATAAAACCAAAGCTCGGGAATACCACGACACGTTAAAAGCACAGTTGTGGCAACAAGATAGGCTAGGGGTTAAACCTACCCATTCTTGGCGTGAGGCGGTTGTGCGTTGGCTGATTGAAACTTCTGACAAAGCCACGCACTTAGAAGATAAACGTAAGCTAGCTTGGATGCATGGCTATCTAGGTGAGTTAACAATCAATGACATCAATCAAGATGTCATTGATCGTATTCGAAGTGCCAAGCTAAAAGAGGCTTCAAAAGCCACGACCAACCGATATTTGGCACTTATAAGATCTATTCTGATTCGTGCAAGAGACGAATGGGAATGGATTGATAAAGCTCCAAAGATCAGGCTCTTTAAAGAATCCAATAGTCGCGAACGGTCATTGACCAGCGACCAATTCCAAGCGTTGATGCAAGAATTACCAGCGCATCAACGCGAGACTGTGATGTTTGCTTTAGCCACAGGCTTAAGACAACGTAACGTGTTAGAACTGGAATGGTCACAGGTCAATCTTGAATTACGCCATGCATGGATCCATGCTGGACAATCCAAGAATCGCAGACCGATAGCAGTTCCTTTAAATGACACTGCGATGCAAGTGTTGCAACGTCAACTGGGTAAACATGAAGCACGTGTGTTTACTTATTTAGGGAAACCGTTAAAAGCTGCGAACACCAAAGCTTGGAGCAATGCATTAAAGCGTGCTGGCATTACCGATTTCCGCTGGCATGATTTAAGACATACTTGGGCAACGTGGCAACGACAAGCTGGCACACCTACGCATGAATTACAAAGGTTAGGTGGCTGGAGAACGGGAGCAATGGTGGAGCGTTATGCGCATCTAGCACCTGATCACTTGGCAACTGCTGCGAAACGACTAGACGCGAAGTTGATGGCTACATTCTAGCTACACTGACCACCAAATGAAAAAAGCCCACATTGCTGTGAGCTTTTTAAATACTGGTGGCCGGGGGCAGAATCGAACTGCCGACACGCGGATTTTCAATCCGCTGCTCTACCGACTGAGCTACCCGGCCAGCGTTACAAATGCACTGTATGTGAATTGCAAGCCGCGCATTATAGCAAACAAAGCTGGCTTTGTAACAATCCTTTACAAAATTTATTCAGTCGCGCATAGTCTATGTAGAGTAATTCATCTATGATCGCTCGAGTCATGTGTCGTGATGTTTTATCTTTTATCAAAAAAAGCTGTTCAATAAAAAGGAGAAGCAGATGGGATTATTTTCATTCATCAAAGAAGCAGGAGAGAAACTATTTGGGACTGGGGAAGCAAAGGCTGCGGAGCAAGTCGCAAAAAAAGAACCGACGCCAGTCAATGTTGAGGCAGCGAATCGCGCAGCAGCTAACGCAATTGCAGCATATGTTGCAAAAATGAATCTCACGGCTGATGGGCTGACCATTGGTTTTGATGGCAAGTCGGGCACGGTGATTGTGCAGGGGATGGCTGCCACGCAGGAAATTAAGGAAAAAATCCTGCTATGCTGTGGCAATGTGGATGGTGTAGAGCATGTGCAGGATCAAATGGGTGTGATTGAAGCGGAAGCAGCGCCACAGTTTTACACAGTAGTACGCGGTGATACACTGTCGAAAATATCAAAAGAGTTTTACGGCAACGCAAATTTGTATATGCGAATTTTTGAGGCAAATAAGCCGATGTTATCGCACCCAGATAAAATTTACCCTGGTCAAATGTTGCGTATTCCACCCCAATAAGTTTTTACATAAGGAGATTTTAGAATGAATGCATTTTTACGTACTTTGTTGATTGGTTTAGTTGCTGCTACATTCACAGTAGCTTGTAGCGAGAAAACTGAGGAGGCTGCAGCAGAGGCAAAAGCAGAAATGGGTGAAGCCATTGATGCAACCAAAGATGCAGCGTCAGCGGCGGCTACCGATGCTAAAGATGCGGTAGTTGAAACCGCGGAAGAAGCTGCGGCAAAAACGGAAGCTGCGGCTGCAGATGCTAAAGAAGCTGCGGTGGATGCAGTGCAAGCAGCAAAAGAAGCAGCCCACGAAGCAACCGCTCCGTAATTTCAATTATAAAATTGCTAAATTAACCCCGTACTGTGCAGATGGTACGGGGTTAATTTTGTATGTGTCATGTAAAATACGGCATGACTCAATTTGATATCTCCCCTCTCAACACAGCGCTACATGATGCGCTAGTGCACAAAATCCAACATAAAACTAAACCGCTAGGTGCACTCGGGCGCTTAGAAAGCATTGCCCTGCAAGTTGGATTGATTCAACAAACGCTTACGCCAACACTCTCGCAGCCGACCATGTTGGTGTTTGCAGGTGATCACGGTATTGCGCTAAGTGGTGTGAGCCCTTATCCGCAAGCCGTGACTGCGCAAATGGTATTGAATTTTTTAGCAGGTGGCGCGGCTATCAATGTATTCAGTCGTCAAGTGGGCATGCAACTGCGTGTGATTGATGCAGGCGTGAATCACACTTTTAATGTTGATGCGCGTATGGTGGATGCCAAAATGGGGATGGGTACAGCCAATTTTTTACATACATCTGCCATGAGCATTACGGACTGCCATGCCGCGGTTACACGTGGCGCAGAAATTGTGCAGCATGAGATAGCCGCAGGCTGTAATGTCGTTGGGTTTGGTGAAATGGGCATAGGCAATACGTCTAGCGCAAGTTGTCTAATGAGTGTGCTGACAGGAATCCCCATTGCACAATGTGTGGGTCGGGGCACGGGATTGGATGATGCAGGTTTGGCCAATAAAACACGTTTGCTTACCCAGGCAATCGCGCAACATGTCATAGATGCGACAAATCCATATCAAGTATTGGCGACATTTGGCGGCTATGAAATCGCCATGATGGTGGGGGCAATGCTGGCTGCTGCAGAGCAGAAAGCAATTCTACTCATTGATGGGTTTATTGCTTCAGCTGCCTTGCTGGTGGCCAGTCAATTACAGCCTGCGGTGTTGCAGTATTGTATATTCGCGCACCGTTCAGATGAGCATGCGCACCAAGCACTTTTGAATCACTTGGGAGCATCGCCATTACTAGACATAGGTTTACGTTTGGGTGAGGGCACGGGTGCAGCCTTGGCGTATCCGCTAGTGCAAAGTGCGGTGAATTTTCTCAATGATATGGCAAGTTTTGAGAGCGCGGGTGTCTCTGAAAAGGCGGCTTCATGAGGCAAGAGTGGCGCAGATGGTTACTCGCGCTTGGTTTTTTTACGCGCATACCAGTAGCAGATTTCCCTGATTTTAAAGACACCGAATTGAACCATGCCGCTAAGTATTTTCCCTTAGTAGGTGTGTTAGTGGGCTTAGTCGCTGCGCTCGTGTTCTATTTCTCCAGCTTGGTTTTGCCACAATCCATAGCGGTGTTGTTGAGTATGGCAGCGACTATTTATCTGACAGGTGCGTTTCACGAAGATGGGTTGGCTGACAGTGCAGATGGCTTGGGTGGTGGATTGGACCGTGAGCGAATACTCACTATTATGCAGGATTCCAGATTAGGTACCTATGGCGCAATCGCTTTATTTTTAATGCTATTCGCCAAATTTCAAACATTACAAGTCATGAACCCGTTTGTGATTCCTTTGGCGCTGATCTGTGGTCACGCATTGAGCCGATTGGCAGCGGTATGGGTGATGCGAAAGTTAACGTATGTCAGATTTGAGGGAAAATCCAAGCCCATAGCCACGACTATTCCCACAGTCGATATCATCGTCTCGCATGTATTCGGTTTGGCGCCCTATATGGTCATTATTAGCTTATTAGTGTTGAGTCAGCACGCGTGGCAAGTGATTGTATTGTTTGTATTGCTGACTGGTTTGCCTGTGCTGTGTGTTTGGTGGTGGTGGGCACGTAAGATTCAGCGCTGGCTAGGTGGCTATACTGGCGATACGCTTGGCGCCATGCAACAAATATCAGAGTTAGCCTTTTATTTGGGTGTATTGGCGTGGAGTCTACACGTATGAGATTAACGCTAATTCGACATACCAGTTTGCAGATTCCAACAGGTGTTTGTTATGGCCAAACGGATATTGATGTCGCTGCAACCTTTGTGCAAGAGGCCACGCAGACCAAAGATAAGCTAAAGCATTTGCAGTTTGATGCAGTGTTTTCAAGCCCATTGCAACGCTGTGTGAAATTGGCGCAGGCACTGGCCGCAGATAATATTCAGCACGATGCACGGTTAAAAGAACTGCATTTTGGTGATTGGGAAATGCGTGCATGGGACGAGATTCCGCGTGATGTGTTTGATCACTGGGCGCAAAACTATGCAGAGCTTGCGCCACCCAATGGCGAAACGTTTCAAGAGTTACAAATGCGCGGAATCGCTTTTATTGATGAGATACAGCAACAGCACCCAACAGGGCATGTATTAGTGGTTACCCATGGGGGCATGGTGCGGGCGTTGCTGGCGCATGCACTTAACATGCAATTAAAAGGGCTGTTTCGTTTTCATATTGATTACGGCAGCGTGACGCAACTGGATTTTTGCGGCGGTGTGCCTAAGGTGGAGTTTGTGAATCGCTAGTAATTTTGATGAGCGCCGCATCAAGTGCTGCCCATTGATGGTCTGCTGGCAGCCCAAATCTAAGCGCTGCAGGCTGGTCGAACACTCTTGTCCAAATACCTTGCTGCGCTAACTGGTCTTGCATTATCAGCGCATGTGGGTGGATTACATAATGGAATAAAGCAGTACCACCTTTAGGCTCTAAACCAGAGTTAGAGAGCATTAGTTGTAATCTTTGACTGCCAACTATTAATGCGTCACGCGCCTGGGCTTGCCACTGCGTATCTAATAGCGCTTGCATTGCAATGTAGCGGCTTGCACCTGCAATGGGCCAAGGGCCTATCATTTCTTGTGCGCGTGCTAAGTATGGTTTTTTCGCAATTAAAAAGCCTACCCGTATACCAGCTAAGCCAAAAAATTTGCCTAGTGACCTTAATACAAACAACCCTTCTTGATGCGCATGTGCAGCAATACTCTCAGTTGGCGTCACATCCATAAACGCTTCATCCACAACGAGCCATCCGCCGCGTTGCGCTAGCGTTGCATGCCACGCCAACAAAAGAGCGGGTGCAAACCGCTTGCCAGTAGGGTTGTTAGGGTTGCACAGCAACACCACATCTGCCCAATTCAGCGTTTCATCCTCTGGCATGTCTGTAAAAAAATGTACGGTATGGCCTTGAGATTGCCATGCGTGCGCGTGCTCCTGATACATGGTGCTAGGCATGGCCACATGACATGGTGATCTTAGCTTGGGGAGTATTTGCAATGCTGCTTGTGATCCTGCAGTGGGTAAAATGGAGTCACAGCCATAATAGCCACATGCTGCCTCCGCTAAGCCATCATGGTCTTCGGGTAAACGTTGCCAACTATGGTGAGGGATTGCGGGAATAGGGTAGTGGTTTGGGTTAATGCCTGTAGACAAATCCACCCATGATGCGAGTGGAATGCCATATGTTTGCGCAGCAAGTGCTAGGTTGCCACCATGTTCAAGCATAGGTGGTGGCGCCTATCAATAATGCGATGATGAGCCAGCGATACACGCCATGTCTCACCAAGGCGAGTGACCGCTCAATATCGCTCACGACAGGTGGCTCACCTGTGCCTAATGTCGGGCGAAGGTGCCACTCACCATGGTAACGCGCAGCGCCGCCCAACAGCACATTCAATGCTCCCGCGCCTGCTGACATCACGGGGCCTGCGTTGGGGCTATCCCACAGCGGTGCTTGTGTTTTCCAGCAATGCAATGCCAGCTTGGTGTGCCCTAACATTGCATAAGTCAACGCAGTGAGCCTAGCAGGAATGTAATTGATGACATCATCTAAGCGTGCAGCAGCCCAGCCAAAATAGGTGTAACGTGGATTTTTATAGCCCCACATGGCATCCATGGTGTTGATGAGCCTAAACGCCAGCGCACCGACACCTCCTGCCATAAAAAACCAAAACAGCGCGCCAAATACACCATCATTGCCATTTTCAAGCACCGATTCTACGGTGGCAGGAATGGGGTCGATGGCAGATGAATCGCGGCTGACCATATACGAAGCTGCCAACTTTGCAGCCTCATGGTCCTGATTGTTCAATGCATAACTCACAGCCTGAGCATGTTCATGTAGGCTTTTATGACCGAGTGCAAAATATAGCAAAGCAACATCCGCCAGTGGATGCATCAAGTGTATGCGAGTTAACCAATAGGCGACAGCCACACAAGGCACAATCAATAGGCACAAGCCCAGCAACCCCAAGTAATATTGCGCTGGTGATGCTTGGCGATGTGTGGGGTTCAACCAATGCTCTAGTCTAGACGCTAGATAGCCAAAGCCTACCAATGGGTGATAGCGTTTCGGCTCGCCCAATGCAAAATCTAGCGCAACGGCTGTGCAGGCGAGCAACGCCAATATGAGATAATTCGGGTATGAAAACATTAATGATTCAAGGCACTACGTCAGATGCAGGTAAAAGTACACTCGTTGCTGGAATATGCCGTGTATTGTACCGCAGGGGCGTAAAGGTTGTGCCATTTAAGCCGCAAAACATGGCGCTCAATTCCGCCGTCACGGTGGATGGTGGAGAGATTGGCCGTGCGCAAGCAGTGCAAGCCATGGCGTGTGGGCTAGCCCCGCACACCGACATGAACCCAGTCTTGCTCAAACCCAATTCAGACACAGGTTGCCAAGTGATTATTCAGGGCAGGGTACAAGGTAACTTTGAGGCCACTGGCTACCATGCGTATAAGCCGACTGCGATGCGAGCAGTCATGGATTCTTGGCAACGTTTAATCCAGCAATACGAGGCTGTGATTGTGGAAGGCGCCGGAAGCCCGGCAGAAATTAATTTACGTGAAGGCGATATTGCCAACATGGGCTTTGCCGAAGCGGCGGATTGCCCTGTGATTTTAGTGGCAGACATCGACCGCGGTGGTGTGTTTGCGCATATTGTAGGTACGTTAGCCTTGCTTTCTGAAAGCGAACAAAAGCGCATGGTTGGATTCGTGATTAATCGTTTTCGTGGCGATATTGCATTGTTGCAGCCTGGTTTAGATTGGTTGGAAGAAAAAACGGGTAAGCCTGTGTTGGGGGTGTTGCCTTATCTGCATGATTTGCATATTGAAGCTGAAGATGCGATTACAACACACCAAATATTGCCCGATACACTAGTAAAGCGAATAAAAGTGATTGCACCGGTGTTGCCGCATATCGCCAACCATACCGATTTTGATGCACTGCGTTTGCATCCCAATGTGGATTTTCAGTTTATTAAGCTCACAGATGCAATTCCTAAAGCCGATTTAATCATTCTGCCTGGAAGTAAAAATGTGCGTGGTGATTTGCAGTATTTAAAGCAACATGGTTGGGAGCAAGCGCTCACACACCATTTACGATATGGCGGAAAAGTGCTGGGTATCTGCGGTGGCTTTCAGATGTTGGGTGAGGCGATTCATGACCCGCATAGCATTGAAGGTGACGTGGGAAGCAGTGCAGGATTCGGCTGGCTGGCGATGGAAACCACACTGGAACAAGAAAAGCAGCTTAAGCAAATATCAGCAAAACTGGTGTTTGCAGAAGCTACTGTGACTGGCTACGAAATACATATGGGGGTCAGCCGTGGTCACGCGCTAGCGCAACCAGCACTGATGATAGACGACAAGCCAGAAGGTGCGATTTCTGCAGATCAGCAAGTGGTAGGCACATACGTGCATGGGTTGTTTGATCATCCAGAATCGTGTGCGGCATGGCTGGCATGGGCTGGCCTGCAAGATGCGGCACCATTTGATTATCAGCAGCTGCGTGAGCAAGCGTTAGACCGGCTTGCAGACTGTGTGGAGACACACTTGGATTGGGCTAAGATAGGATTGGGTAAAGCTTAGATTAGATAAAGCCTAAGCTTGATTAAGTTGCAGTAAGCTTAAATTGTAGTGCCTTAACCTCTTATTTTTCAGCCACTACCTGTATCTCTTGACCCATACACGCTACGATTTGTCCTGCGCGTATTTTGGCGGTTTTGCGTAATTCTATTTCACCGTCGACCGTGACCAAGCCTTCAGCCACCATGGCTTTGCCTTGGCCGCCGCTATCGGCAATACCTTCAATTTTCAACAAATCGCATAGTGCAATGTGTTCACCTTTTAATTCGAATATCACCATATTTAGCCTTTTAAGTTGATGGGTAAACCTGCCGCAACAAAACTCACTTTGTTTGCTAATGCCGCCACTGCTTGGTTAAGCCTTCCCTGTTCGTCCTGAAATTGACGGTTGATTTCGCCCAACGGCACAATGCCCATGCCGACTTCATTACTCACCAGTAATACGGTGCCTTGCAAGGTTGGCAGTATATCCATGAGCGCAGCGCGCTCTTGTTGCCACAAGGCGTCAGTATTCTCTTGGCCCGTTGGGCGGTCACAGTCTGGGCAAATGCATTGCGCTAACCATAATGTTAAGCAATCTACAATTAAACAGGTGTCTGGTTTGGCATGCGTTGCTAGCATCCCGGCCAAGCCAAACGGTGCTTCGATAATATTCCAGTGGGGTGGGCGGCGTGATTGATGATGTGCGATGCGTTTGGCAAACTCATCGTCATATACTTGCGCTGTAGCAATGTAAGTGACAGGCAACTCGCTTTGCGAGGCGAGCTTTTCAGCATATGCACTTTTGCCCGAGCGTGCGCCGCCTAAGATTAAATGAACAGACATATTATGGTTGTTGGCTCCATTGACGAATAATGGCTTGTAATTGCGGCAGGCCATAGCGAAACACCGAGGGTCCAGGCTGCAAGATGTCCGCTGATTTAATTTCAAATACCATGTTGTGTTGAATGGCAGGCATGTCCTGCCAACCCTCACGCGCAGCAACTTGTTCTGGTTGAAATTTTTTACCACACCAAGAGCCAATGATAATGTCTGGTTTGCGCGCCAGTACTTCTGCAGGCGTCACGGTACGCTCACGTGCGCTGTGATATTGGCTTAATTCAGGAAAACAGTCTTCACCGCCAGCAATCGCGATTAATTCTGATGCCCAGCGGATGCTACACATCATTGGGTCATCCCATTCCTCAAAATAGATTTTTGGCTTACGCGCTAAGTTGGCTGCGGATTCACGCGCAACGTCAATTTGTTGCTGAATATCACGCACTATCGATTCCGCACGCTGGCCAGCACCCACCAAGTGTCCGGTGGTGAGTATCATGCGCAAAATTTCCGCAATCGAGCGTTGATTAAACACATGCACTTCCACCCCAGCCTTGATCAGCGTGGCCGCAATGTCGGCCTGCAGATTAGAGAAGCCCAGCACTAAATCTGGTTTGAGCGCTAAAATCTTATCAATTTTTGCAGAAGTAAACGCTGCAATTTTTGGTTTTTCTTTCCGCGCAATGGCTGGGCGGGTGGTGTACCCTGAAATCCCAACAATGCGGTCTTGCTCACCTAGCATGTAGAGCACTTCAACCGTTTCTGTGGTGAGGCACACAATACGTTGTGGCAATCCGTTCATTTCGAATCCACGTCCTGCCAATGGTTTTCCATCAACATCTCTGAGAGAGGTTTTTCTTTGGCCCAGCCTTCTTCCACCAACATAGGCTCTTTGTAAAAACTATTCACATAGCCCAAACAAAGTATCGCTATTGGTTTTGCACCGTCAGGAATGTTGAGCAGTTTCGCCAATTTTACCGGATCAAACATAGATACCCAGCCCATGCCAATGCCTTCAGCTCGGGCTGCTAACCATAGGTTCTGGATAGCGCAACTGACAGAAGCCATGTCCATCTCAGGCAATGTGCGACGGCCAAAAATATGTTTTTCTCTGTGGTCGCACAAGGTGGCAATGAGTACTTCGCCACAATCCAATACGCCTTCTACTTTTAAGCGCATAAACTCTGCCATGCGTGCGGTCGTTTCAAACTCGCCTATGGCTTGTGCAGTCTTCATGCGTTCTTCATTCACTTGCGCGTGTATGGCTTTACGCAAATGGATATCGCTAATACGAATAAAGCGCCAAGGTTGCATTAAGCCAACGCTAGGCGCATGGTGAGCAGCCTGTAGCAATTTCGTCAGCAGTTCCGGTGCGATGGACGTGGGTAAAAAGTGGCGCATATCGCGACGCTCAGCAATCACGCGATACACCACTTCTTTTTCGTGTTCTAAATAACCATCATTCATGATAGAAAAAACTGTGCTGCCATGACGGGGTTGGATGGAAAGTAAAAATGTAAGAAGCTGGCAGTCACGCTCCCGTCCACATATACCGCCTCACCTTGACGATACTTACTGTTTGCAACGTGAGCAGGGGTGAGAGACGATTGAAATTGGCCATAATGAAAGGTATGCGCGCCAATGGTGCCTAGGGGCGTGGTGACATGCTGTGTGCCCAAGCCTTGCAGTTTGGTTTGCATGGTGCTTTCGCCGGCAATCACATCAAAAGTAGGGCTACCATTGATGCGCTGACCCAATGCCATCATGCCACCGCATTCTGCCAATATGGGTTTGCCATCTTGCTTGGCAGCTTTTAGGCTCACTTGCATCTGTATATTTTGCTGAATGCGCTCTAAATGCAATTCTGGATAACCCCCTGGAATCCAGTATGCATCTGCTTCAGGCAAGGCTACATCATCTAAGGCTGAAAAATAAATCACATTCGCGCCTAAGGCTTTCAAGCAGTCAATATTAGCAGGGTAGATAAAACAAAACGCGGCATCGCGGGCCACAGCAATAGTTTTGCCTTCTAGTAAACGGGGTAGCCCTTGTACTTCGGGCGCCGCAAAGCGCACCGTCGGTGGTAGGGGTAAATCATCACCCAGCATCTGTGCTGCGGCCTCAATGCGTTGTTCAATATCACTAATTTCATGCGCTAGATGCAAACCCAAATGACGTTCTGGTAGGCTCAATTGCGCATCTTTAAGCAGAGCGCCTAGCCAGGGTGTGGCGTCGTTTCCGGTGGGTGATTGATTGCTGTGGTTGCTAATCGCCTCTTTGAGCATGCTTGCATGCCCAGCGCTGCCCACTTTATTGGCTACTACGCCAGCGCGTAGCAAGCTTGGTTCAAAGTCATACAAGCCATGGGCAACTGCTGCAAACGTTTGTGCCATGCCGCTGGCGTCTATTACCAACGCAACTGGTAAGTTGAATGCCTTGGCGATGTCTGCGGTAGAGGGTGTGCCGTCATATAATCCCATCACGCCTTCTGCAATAATCACATCGGCCTGTTGCGCGGCATGATAAAGCTGCGATTGTGCATCGGCTACACCGCACATGCCCAAATCCAAGTTATAAACAGGGCGGCCAGTGGCCACTTGCAGAATCATGCTGTCAATAAAATCAGGGCCGCATTTAAACGCTTGTACTGTAAGGCCACGGTTGCGCCAAGCACGTGCAAGCGCGGCAGTGACCAAGGTTTTGCCTTGACCAGAAGCAGGGGCAGATACCAAAACAGCAGGGCAGGTGCGTGCCGACATATTAAAACTCTATACCAGGCATGGCTTGCACACCTGCCTGAAACGCGTGCTTGACCAGATTGATTTCGCTGACTGTGTCGGCGATCTCAATCAATGCGGGCGGTGCTCCGCGACCCGTCACCACTAAATGCTGCATTTCAGGGCGATGTTGTATCGCGGATATCACTTCATCAATCGCTAGCCACTGATACTTAAGGGTATAGGTGAACTCATCCAATATGACCACATCAATGGTCTTATCGCTCAGTGCCTGTTTAACGACTGACCAAGCCGCCTCAGCGGTTCTTTTGTCTTGCTCTGGATTCTGTGTTTCCCAAGTAAATCCATCGCCCATCACATGCCAAGTGACATTGGGTGAAGCCCTAAAAAAAGCTTCTTCGCCGGTGTCAGAACGACTTTTGATAAACTGCACGACCACTGCTTTCATGCCGTGCCCAAGGGCGCGTGCCAACACCCCAAATGCGGCAGTGGACTTGCCTTTTCCGTTGCCGGTATGGATGACAAACAGCCCACGTTGAGTGCGTGCTGTGGCTATTTTTTCATCCACAACCGCCTTTTTTCGCTGCATGCGCGCAAGGTGGCGTGTGTTTTTATCTAAGTCAGTCAATTATGCTTTTGCGCTGTGGTTAGTTTGAATCAATGTGAATGCAACGTGCACTACAAGCGCAATGCCTAACCAAAAGGCCAAGTTTTCAATTTGGTGCGGGAAGTATTTAACCAATCGGTTACCAAATTCTGCAATGGTTGGGTCTGCATAACGACCGCCAAAGAAGTAGAAGCCTCCACTTGAGAATAATTCGCTTAGCACTGAAGCAACCAGCACGCTGCCACCAAGTGCTGGAAGCGCTTTCCAGCTAAAGCTGTATCGCTGTGCAAACCAACGGCCAGCTAACCATAATGTGCCGTAGGCGGGTAGTAAAAAGCCATATGCAGGCGTCACACAAAAGCTACTGGTGCCTGCAAACGTAATCGATGCAAAATCTAAGCCTGCACACAAGGCAAGTAATGCTGCAAACACCCATGCTGGGCGCAAATATAAACCTGCTAGAAAAAACACAGCAAGTGATGCGCTTGGCAGCGCATTGATGGATGCAAAATGATGACCGCGTGTCATCACAACAAGTGCGGTTAGGGCAATGCCCACAACGATTTGATTGGTTTTAGATAGTGTTAGCATGGCAGTTGCAGCCTCCCGTTGATTCGTAAATTGTATAAAATGTGCAGAGCATGATTTTAGCGTAAATGTGTTTTGCTAAAGCAGTTTATTTTGGGAATCATGCCCCACACAAAGGTTAGTTAAATAGCCTATTTATTAGTTTTTCATGTCATAACGTAATCCTACAAATAGATTGCTACCTGCGGTGTTGTAGGGTACAGATGTTGCGGTATTACCTGTAAAGGCCAACACATAGTTTTTATCAAGAATATTGTTGGCACGCGCTTCCAGTTTCCATTCAGGTGTTAGCTGATAGTCAGCTGTAAGATTCATGAGCGTGTAACCACCAATATTTTTGGTATTGGCAATATCGTTGTAACGATTAGAGGACCCTACGATTTCTGCACCCCATCTTAAATCGCCAGCTTTGTGCTGAAGAATTAAGTTGCCGTAGCGGTTGCCGCGTCTCGGCACTAAATTGTCCGAACCTTCCTCACGTGGTGATTGCAATGTGAAGTTGCCGCCGACTAGCAGTGATTCTGTGATATTCCATTCAGCATCTACAGTAGCCCCTTGTATGGTTACTTTACCCACATTAATCGGGCAAAAGCCGCCTATGGTACAACCAGCAGTTGCCGGCCCTGCGGATGCAATTAGATTTCGAATTTTATTTTCAAATACAGTCACACCAGCGCGCCAAGTTTGGCCTGTGTACTGAATACTGGATTCAATATTGTCAGATTTTTCTGGCGCTAAATCAGGGTCGCCAAAGTTAGGAAAATACAGTTGGTTGAATGACGGTGCTTTAAAGGCTTTGCCATAGCTTGCTGTCATGCGCCAAGTTGGGCTAAAACGATAGCCATAACCCGCGCCGCCAGTGGTGAAACTACCAAACTGTGTGTTGTGATTTTCACGCAATGAGAGTTGTAATGAGTGGTTGTTGATATCCGCCAAATAGCTTGCTAAAAAACTGTCATCATTCCGTTCTCTGTTGTATTTTGTATTCACATTGCTTTGACTGCTCACGTCCTGCTCCAAGCGATCATAAGCGAGGGTCAGCGTGCCCACAGGTAGCTTTAAGTCATTTTGCCAAGTGAGCTGTAATTGGTCAGTGCGAAATTTGCTAACGCCTGTTGGGTTAAAGCTGCTGCTTAATGGGTTGGTGTTAGGACTGGCATAACTATCCGATTTATCCACACCCACACCTAGTTTGAATGTGCTGTGCCAGAAATCGGTAAATTGATTTTTGCTAGTAAACGCATAACTTTGCAATGTCTGATCATTGTAATTGTCATAATTACTATCAAACTCGCTACGGCCTCTAGTTTCGAAAAATTGCAAACCCCAGCTGTGCCCTTCAGCGAGCGCAAGCTCCAAATAGGCAGAAGCACCTAAATTGCGGAAACCATCATTGTCGGCATCAATGCCTGTACGTATGCGTTTGGCAGAAAAACCTCCCGTGTCTAGACTGCTGACACTGACCCCATATTTCAATCGGCCAGTATTGCCACTGATGCCAGCCTCCGCTGTTTTGGTGTTATAGCTACCTAAGCCTACCGCTGCGTGGACGTGCGATTCTCCAGCTTCCATTTTACGTGTGAAGATTTGGATGACACCGCCAATGGCATCTGCACCATACAAACTTGACGCTGGGCCACGTAAGATTTCGATACGCTCAATTTGACCTAGCGGTATGCTTTCAAAGGAAGTTGTGCCTAACGTGGCGGAGTTGACGCGTAGCCCGTCAATTAATACCACCACGTGTTGATCGTTAGTGCCGCGTAAAAAAATACTACTTGCAGTACCTGGGCCACCATTTGTGCTGATTTGGATACCAGGCTGCATACGCAACACATCGGTTAACGCGTTTGCGCCATTACGTTCGATTTCTTCACGCTCAACCACCGTGACATCACCAATAGTGTTGGCTTCTGATTGAGGTATGCGCGCAGCAGTGACGACTACATTGTCTAGCTGAATGTTTTCTGCCGATTGCGCAGGAATGGTAAATGCTAGGCTGACTAAGCCTGCGATGGATGTTATTTTCATTATATTTCCCTGAGTGCACACGCGTCCCCGCATGTGAGTTTCAATAAAGAAAATACCTAGGGCTTTCATGAACGAAACGATCACTTAGGATAAAACAATTAAGTAAGACGCCTTGAACCACCGTCACCCCGCGGTATTTCCAACACAGCCAATAAAGGCTCTAGTTGTGTAGGCCGGTCTCCGGGCTCGTGACGATTCAATTTACGCCTTCCCAAGCTTAGTCAGCTCAGTGGCATGTTGTAAATCTAAAATCACTTACCGTTGCGGGGGCAGCACAGGAATGCTTGTGTTTGCACACAATTCACCTGTTTCCCAGTTTCACCTAATTACAGAAAAGTAACGTCGGCACCTAACAACAAATTGGATTATAGCGAAAGTTCCCTCGCAAACCATAAATTTTTTATACAACAGAAAGTTTGAAACATATCAAATCACTTTGAATAGTAAACGTTAGCTATTGACTCTAATGATTTTTTTCAATTATAGTGGGCACATGGAGATTGATTTAAAAAGTTTAGAAGACAAAGTCAGCAAACTTATCAGCGTGTGTGCATCATTACGCGATGAGAATCAGCAACTTAAATCTGAACTCAATAAAGCGACGCAGGATTCAGCGCAGCTGAAAAACAATATGCTACAAGCAAGCAACCAGTTAGAAAGCTTGCTTGGTTCATTGCCTGCAGAGGGTCAATCTTAATGGCTGCAAAACCGATTGATATCGAAATCATGGGCCGTGAGTTCACGGTATCTTGTACCGATGAAGAGCGTCAAGGCTTACTGGAAGCAGTGGATTACCTAGATCATAAAATGCGTGAAATTCGCGATGCAGGGAAAATTGTGGGTGTTGAGCGCATTGCTATTATGGCCGCGCTAAATATTTCGCACGAACTGCTCAATACGCAGTCTGATGGTGTTGACGTAGGGGATATAAAGCGTAGGATGTTTGCTATGCAAAACCAGATTGATGAGGCGATTGCTCTGCAAAATAAGCTGTTGTAGTCAAATCACTTCATTATTACGTCACAATTAAGTTTTAACATCCAATACGTTTTCTTTGGTGTTGCCTGAGTCTAAATTCCTTGAACTAGTCTTTGTTATAGGTTTCGGCTATTCGGGTGCGGTGTGATCGCTCTAAATTGAGTCTGCTTTTAAGCGGCTCTTGGTGAGTGAACCTAAAGTGCTTTAGGCTGTTACCACCTGAACTTTTTTGGTTCAGGATTAACGGCTCAGGTAACACCAAAGAGAATTTTTTTGTTTTTCGCATCAAATTTCAGCGTTGTTTTTCGCTTGCCGTACTAAATGTACTGTCCGCGCTCAAACGCCTTGAACTTTGTTGTGAAAACTCAAAACTGCCCATCCTCATCAAGTCCTTGTTTCAGCTTCGCTTGAACCAGCTTGCCATGCGGCTAGTGCGAATAGATGTTGAGCAAAATTTCACTAACAGCTGACTAGCGTAATGCGTGATACTTCAAATCCGCAAGGCTCACAACTTCCAGACATTTCTCGTGGCAGGCTTCTAACACCACAGGTGGTGCAAAGCCAGCTTCTGATGCCTCTAACCAACGCGCAGCACAAACGCACCAACGGTCACCTGCTTTTAAACCAGTAAAGCCAAATTCCAATCGTGGCGTAGTCAAGTCATTACCTTTGGAAAATGAGAATGCTAGAAACTCATCTGTCATTTGCGCGCATACGGTATGGCTACCTCTGTCCTCTGGGCCTGTTTCGCAGCAACCATTACGGGTGAATCCTGTTAGCGGGTTCATGCTGCATGTCTGTAACGCAGTGCCGAGTACATTTTTTACCATTGCTATTCCATTCAAAACCAAGTCCATCGTATGATACGAGAAAATGAATAGACGAGATATAGAGATGCGATATTGGTTAATGAAATCTGAGCCAGCGGATGTTTCGATTGATGATTTAGCTTCTAGGCCAAATCAAACAGTGGATTGGTACGGTGTACGTAATTATCAGGCACGTAATTTTATGCGTGATCAAATGGGCATTGGCGATGGTGTGTTGTTCTATCACTCTAATTGCGATGAGCCTGGGATTGTTGGCGTCTGTGAGGTAAGTTCGTTGGCTTATCCAGACCGCTTACAGTTTATAGAAGGACATAAATATTTTGACCCCAAGGCCACTCATGAGACGCCGCGCTGGTTTAATGTGGATGTAAAACTGGTGCGTAAGACGCGTCTGCTAAGCTTAAAGGAGATGCGGGAGATTCCTGAGTTGGCTAATCTGCGCATATTGCAGCGCGGCAATCGCCTGTCGATTACGCCAGTAGACCCGAAAGATTGGGCCTATATTCTAGACTTGCTGAAATAAAAAAAGGCGCATGAAGCGCCTTTTTTTTTGTAGAGACACTATTATTTTTTAGCGTCTAGACTACCCATTGCTTTCGGGTAAGTCACTAAGCCCCAAGGCATGTTTTTCACCTCAATTTGCTTAGTCACTTCCAGTTTCTCTGCGTCAATCACATACACCGCATCGGATTTTCCGCAGGCGAGTAAAATCTGCTTGTCATCTGGGGTAAATGTAAAGTGCCAACAACGATTGCCAGTTGGAATGTCTTTGATTTTTTCAAAGGTTTTGGCATCAAACACTTGTAGCATTTTTTCTTTGTTGGTGGCCACAAAAATACGATCGCCTGCGTGGTTGTATGATATGCCGTATGGTGTTTGGCCAGTTTCAACTGTACGAACCAAATTGTAGTCTTTGTCTAACACCATAATTTTGTTACCGTATTCAAGCGTAGCCAAATACGTGCTGCCATCGGGCGAAACTTTGATGCCACGTGGACGATCACCATGCTCATGGGTTTGAATGGTTTTGACCAATTTCCCATCATCAATGTTGTGCACTGTCACCGTGTTATCTGCTTCGTTGGTAATGACAAGTTGTTTGCCGTCTGCAGAAAACTCTATGCCTTCAGTTTCCGGTCCACCAGTAATCTCGCGCACTTTCTCGCCTTTGACTAAATCTACTACGGCAATTTTCGCTGGGACGCTGTCATCGTCATCATCGTCGTCTTCCTCTTCGGCAGCTTTAGCGCCAGGAGCAGGTGGTGGACCACCTTTTGAACTTGGCTCAGAAGATACGTATGCAAAATCGCCACTGATACGTACAAATTCAGGGTTTTTGCCCACTGGGATTTGTTGTAGTACTTCACCCGTGGCCGTATCAATCACAGAGATACTTTCATTTTCGCGTGTGGCAACAATGAGTTTTTTACCATCATCAGTAATACCCAAGCCACGTGGGCCTTCTGCTTTTACATCAAATTGTTTCACTACGGTCATGGTGGCTAAATCAATCACGCTCACGCCAGCATCTTGGCTAGTGACATAAGCAAAACCTTGGCTCCCATCAGAAGCGGTTGCGCTGGCTTCATTCGCTGGGCTAGCCGCTTCCGCAGAGGTGCTCTCGGTATTGGTGTCTTTACTACATGCGCTTAAAGCTGCTACTAATGCAAGTGTAAGCACACGCATATGGGTTGGTTTTAGCGCCGATGTTAATTTCATTCGTCTTCTCCAAAGTGTTGTTATCTAGAACCTATTAAGTTGGGATACTTAATTTTGCATTTAGTTTGTTATTGAAGCAAAAAACGTACTGACTTGATATAGGTAAAATACTGAATTAAATCATGTGGTTAACAATGCCCATAATTAACATGGTTGATATCAACCAATTATCGGTTGATATCAACCAATTATCGGTTGTATCAACCAAGGAATAATCGGTAGGCTGGGTTATTCGACTCGTCCCAAAAAGGGTAACCCAAACGATTTAAAAAGGCTTCAAATGCTAATTTTTCTTGAGGGGGTACCTGCATACCGACCAACACACGGCCAAAATCTGCGCCGTGATTACGGTAATGGAACAAGCTGATGTTCCAATTGTGCCCCATCGATTCCAAGAAATTCATGAGTGCACCTGGCTTTTCAGGAAATTCAAATCGGTACACGACTTCATGCTCGGCTTGTGGCGCATGTCCACCTACTAGGTGACGAAGATGTAGTTTAGCGACCTCGTTATGCGTTAAGTCCAGTGTGGGTAAACCTTCTTGTTGCAGCGCTTGCACCAGATTCTCTGATTCTGCAGGGCTATGTATCGCAACGCCCACAAAGATATGCGCATTTTTTGGGTCAGAATACCGATAGTTAAACTCCGTAATATTGCGATTACCCAACAGTCGACAGAATGCTTTAAAGGCGCCAGGCTTTTCAGGAATGGTGACGGCCAACACGGCTTCACGATGCTCACCCAACTCTGCGCGTTCAGCAATAAAACGCAAACGATCAAAGTTCATATTGGCACCAGAGGCAATGCCTATGAGCGTTTTATCTGTTAAGTTGTGACGTGTCACATACTCTTTTAAGCCAGCCGTGGCTAAAGCGCCTGCAGGCTCTAAAATGCTACGCGTGTCTTCAAACACGTCTTTAATTGCAGCACATATCGCATCGTTATCCACCACAATCATTTCATCTACGTATTGCTGACAAAGCGCAAACGTATGCTCGCCCACCTGCTTGACCGCTGCGCCGTCTGCAAATAAACCCACTTGCTCTAGCATGACACGCTTACCTAACCGAAGCGATTCAGTCATCGCTTCTGCATCTTTGGCTTCTACGCCAATCACCTTGATTTCTGGGCGTAATGCTTTGATGTATGCAGCAATGCCCGCCAATAACCCACCGCCGCCTACGCAGCAAAAAATTGCTTCGATAGGGCCTGGGTGTGCTTTAAGAATTTCGAGTGCAATCGTTCCTTGTCCAGCGATGACATCTGGGTCATCGTAAGGGTGCACGAAAGTCAATCCTGCCGATTTTTCCAGATCGAGAGCATGCACATAAGCATCCGAGTAACTGTCGCCAAACAACACTACCTCAGCACCGCGCGCTTTGACTGCATTGATTTTAATTTGTGGTGTGGTGGTGGGCATGACGATGACCGCACGGCAACCTAGTTTTTGTGCGCTTAATGCTACGCCCTGTGCATGATTGCCAGCACTGGCACAAATCACGCCACGTTGTAGTACATCTGGCGGAAGATTCGCCATTTTGTTGTATGCGCCGCGTAATTTAAATGAAAACACAGGCTGCATATCTTCACGCTTGAGTAACACGCGATTTTGAATGCGTGCGGACAAATTTGGCTGAAATTCTAGAGGGGTTTCTTTTGCAACTGCATACACTTTTGAGTGCTCTATTTTTTCACGGTATTGATTAGCTAGTTGTGTGCTCATGCGATATTTTTAAAACCGTCATATTTATTAATGCGGCTTTTGCGGTGTATGATATGGAATTGTTTGTATTATAAAAGAAATAGTTAAGGATTTACTGAAAATGGCCTACACGCAAGACGAATTAAAGCAACAAGTGGCAAAAGCCGCGGTGGAATATGTAAAAGAAGGCATTATTGGAGTCGGTACTGGCTCAACTGCGAATTTCTTTATTGAAGAACTCGCTAAAGTGAAGCACAAAATTGATGGCGCAGTAGCAAGTTCTGAGGCAACTGCACAACGTTTACGTGGACATGGCATTCAAGTGTTTGATTTGAACAATGTAGATAGCTTGGATATCTATGTAGATGGTGCAGATGAAATTACTGAACATATGCACATGTTAAAAGGAGGCGGTGGTGCACTCACACGTGAAAAAATCGTGGCGGCAGTAGCTAAAACCTTTATTTGCATTTGTGATGAAACCAAATATGTGCCGGTATTGGGTAAATTCCCATTGCCAGTTGAGGTGCTACCCATGGCACGTAGCCAAGTGGCACGTGAGTTGGTGAAGTTAGGCGGTCAGCCAAAATTACGTGATTTCACCACAGATAACGGCAATGTGATTTTAGATGTGTATGGTTTAACCATTTCTGATCCAGTAGCGATGGAAGCTAAGATAAATCAAATCGTTGGCGTAGTGACCAATGGTTTGTTTGCGGCAAGACCAGCGAACGTTTTATTGCTTGCAACCTCAGAAGGTGTGAAAACATACAAAAAATAGTGGGATAAAAATAACAAAAAGTATCATATTGTTGTCACAACTGACCAATATGCTAATGGTACGGATAAACTAGGACACACATATGCAATTTGAACACACCTCAAAACAATACGATGCCGAATTAGAAGCGGTACGCGCCAAAGTGCTCGAAATGGGCGGTTTGGTTGAACAGCAAATTGTAAATGCGTTAGAAGCTTTATTAAAGGCAGACTTAAAGTTAGCCAAAGATGTGATGCAAAGCGATGCGCGTGTGAATGCGCTAGAAGTACAAGTGGATGAGGATTGTAGCCACATTATTGCACGTCGTCAGCCAGCTGCGGGTGATTTACGTATGATCATGATGATGGTCAAAACCATTACAGACTTAGAGCGTATTGGCGATGAAGCGACTAAAATTGCGCGCACAGCGCAACGTATTTACGAAGAAGATCGTATGTTTAAACCACGCTTTACCGAAATTAAAACCATGGTAAAACTGGTGCGTGAAATGCTACGTACTTCATTAGATTCATTCGCACGTTTAGATGTGAGTCAGACCTTAGAAGTGGCGAAACAAGATGAGCAGGTCGATGAACAGTTCCGTGCGGCGATGCGTCAATTGATTACGTTTATGTTGGAAGATCCACGTACCATTTCGATGTCATTAGAAGTGTTGTTTGTGGCGAAAGCAGTGGAACGTATTGGTGATCACGCTAAAAATATTTCTGAGTACGTTGTGTATATGGTGAAAGGCAAAGATATTCGTCACACCAGCTTACAAGATATTGAACGCGAGACGTTTTCTTAATTAAAGATACAATAAAAAAATAAAAAAGCACCTTTTGAGGTGCTTTTTTATTGGTAATGAGGCCTTAAGGCTTAGGTGGTACGTAGCCGCTAGCGGTGTCTGCACCATCACCAAAAAAGTACTTTTCTGTTTGTTCAGTGAGGTATTTACGTGCAGATGGATCTGCCAAGCTTAAGCGATTTTCATTTACCAGCATGGTCTGTTGTTTTAACCAAGTGGCCCAGGCTTCTTTAGATACTTGCAAATAAATGCGCTTACCTAATTCACCTGGGTAAGGTGGAAAATCCATACCATCTAGTTCTTTGCCTAATTTAATACATTGTACTTTGCGTGCCATGTCATGCCCTTAATGAGTCTATCAATGCCAAAACAATATGATAACGCATGTTAAAATACCCACACATCTTTTTGACGAATGTATGCAATGAATGATTCAAATTTAAATTCACCTTCTCACCAAGAAAGTCCATTCAAAGGCAAAACAGGTATTAAGCGTTTGATGAATGCTTTTGGTTATTCGCTCGACGGTTTTAAAGCGGCATTCAAACACGAGGATGCATTTAGGCAAGAAGTGTTTTTAGCTTGTTTGCTTATCCCTTTGGCCTTGTATTTAACAGAGGTTCCTGTGCATCGTGCCTTGATGATCGGCAGTGTGTTGTTAGTGCTGATTGTCGAACTGTTGAATTCAGCGGTTGAGGCAGTGGTAGACAGGGTGTCGATTGAACGCCACGAATTGGCCAAACGTGCCAAGGACATTGGCAGTGCTGCAGTGTTTATCGCTTTGCTTAACACTGTTGTGATCTGGGGCTTGGTGTTATTTGGGTAATTGCATCTGTTGCCTATCAGACAAGTAATCTTCAAATGCTTGCACTAAAAAGCTGTGCAAGGCTTGCATTGCTGGGGTTGCGCTGATTTTCTGCGCAGTAATTAAATTGAGTGGTGCTGGTTCTGTGGCGCAATTTTCTAGGGCCATCTCAAGCTTGCCTGCGCGAATATCGTCTAACACATCTAACCTAGATTTATAGGCAATCCCTTCACCATCCACCGCCCATTGGCGCACCATGTCGCCATCATCAGATACTTTATTGCCCGATACCGCAATTGTTTGAATCTCAGGCGCATATCCGAATTGCCATTTATTATGTACCACGTCATTTAACAAAAAACATAAGCAGCGATGTTGTGTTAAGTCATCTGGCGTGGATGGTTTGCCATGGTGTTGAAAGTATTTTGGTGATGCGCACACCACGCGTTGATTCATGCTGACAAGCGATGTGGCATATAAACTGCTATCACTTGGCACGCCATAGCGAATTGCTACATCGACGGGCGATTTGTATAAGTCAGAGATACGATCCGTAGGCGTTACTTTGATTTCAAGCTTGGGATGCAGGTGATGAAACGCATTCAAGGTGCGTCTTAGAAAGCCTCGCCCTAAATCCGAAGGAAGCGAAATAGATAAGCGCCCGCTGATTTCCCCTTGGTTAAGCGCGATGGCTGATTCACCTGATCGAATGGCGTCTAACGCATTTTTTGCATGTTTTAAGTAGAGTAAACCAGCCTGCGTGATGCTCAGGCTCCTTGTGGTACGCACAAATAATTGTGTTTTGAGGCTAAGCTCCAGTCGTTTAATGGCTGCGCTGGCAACAGCTGGGCTTATTTCAAGCGTTTTACTTGCTCCAGAAAAGCTTTTGTTTTCTGCCACACAGACAAACACTTGGATGTCATTTAGATTGACCATGTAGGCATTATTATCAATACTTTATTGAAAGTAAATCTAAATTATCCTTGTTAATTATTGATAATAAGCCACGTATGATGCGTAGATATCAAGAGAAAGGAGTATCGATGAAAGCCGTGGGATATTATCAAAGTGGCGCAATTACTGAACAGGACGCTTTAATTGATCTAGAGCTACCAATGCCAGTTGCGGAGGGGCATGATTTGCTCATTGAAGTCAAAGCCGTATCTGTAAACCCTGTGGACACGAAAGTACGAAAAGGCACGGCGCCAGAAGGGGGTGTTGCTAGGGTGCTAGGATGGGACGCCGTGGGGATAGTTCAAGCAGTCGCTAGTCAGGTAAGTTTGTTCAAGGTGGGTGATCGCGTATGGTATGCCGGAGCATTGAATAGAGCAGGCAGTAATAGTGAGTTCCAATTGGTCGATGAACGTATAGTAGGGCATATGCCCAGTAGCTTAAGCTTTGCAGAGGCTGCGGCGTTGCCATTGACCAGTATCACAGCCTGGGAGTTACTATTTGATCGACTAGAGGTACAGCGTGCAAATGCTGGTGCGTCGCTGCTGATCATAGGCGCTGCTGGCGGGGTTGGTTCTATCTTAGTGCAATTAGCTAGACAGTTGACGACACTCACGATTATTGCAACCGCCTCAAGGCCAGAGAGCGTGCAGTGGTTGAAGGCCATAGGCACGCATCATGTCATCAATCATCATCAGTCTATGCAGGCGCAGCTTGCTGCAATTGGTATGGAAGAGGTGGATTATGTGATTGGTTTGAATAAGACCGATCAACATTTTGATCAAATTGTGCAGGTGATTAAACCACAAGGCAAATTTGCACTCATTGATGACCCCGAGTTATTTGATTTCAGACAGCTCAAACGCAAAAGTGTGTCATTGCACTGGGAGCTCATGTTTACGCGTGCCTTGTTTAATACGCCAGATATGATTAAGCAACATGAAATGCTGAATCTAATTGCGCAATATGTGGACCAAGGGCTGATTAAAACCACAGTCAACCATCACTTAGGGCTGATTAACGCCAATCATTTAAAGCAGGCACATGCCATGTTAGAGAATCACCAAGTGGTTGGCAAAATTGTGCTGGAAGGTTTTTGAACATCAATCTTCTGCTAATAGCATAAAGGAAAACAATATGGATTTACAACTGAAAGGTAAGCGCGCGTTTGTAAGCGGTTCTACTGCTGGGATTGGCTATGCTATTGCACATGCATTGGCGAATGAAGGTGCCAATGTCATTATCAATGGGCGTACGCAAGAAGCTGTTGATAAGGCCGCACTCAAGATACAGCAAGAAACCAATCAAACTGTACAAGGATTTGCCGGTGACTTAAGTCAAGCACCTATCGCAGAAGCGTTATTCAAGGCATATCCAAACATTGAAATTTTGATTAACAACCTTGGCATATTCGAACCTAAGGCATTTGAAGATACGCCCGATGAAGACTGGATGCGCTTGTTCGATGTTAATGTGTTGAGTGGCGTAAGGTTGTCTCGATTGTATTTGCCCGCAATGAAATTGGCCAATTGGGGACGCATTATCTTTATTTCTAGCGAAAGTGGCGTGCAAATTCCTTCTGAAATGATTCACTATGGTGTGACTAAAACTGCACAAATTGCCTTAGCTAGAGGCTTGGCGGAAGCGGTGGCTGGTACTGGTATCACCGTCAATAGTGTGTTGCCTGGGCCGACGAGTTCACGAGGTGTTGGTGATTTTGTGGAGGCGATGGCAAAGGCGGAAGGTAAAACCTTGGATGTGTTTGAGAAAGAATTTTTTGAGAAGGTGAGACCGACTTCATTAATTCAACGGTTTGCGACACCAGAAGAGGTGGCTACATTGGTGACTTATCTAGCCAGTCCACTCGCATCGGCAACCACTGGGGCTGCCATGCGTGTAGATGGTGGGGTCATTAAGAGCGCGTTCTAATCAACACCATCAAGGCCTGATGCCTTGATGGTGAATGCAAGATTAAAAGTCTGCGCGTAAACCCACTAAGAGTGAGCGCTCACCTGCAGGTGCAATGTCTTTGAGGAATGAAGTGTGTTCACGAATTTCATCATCCAACAAGTTGTTGGCTTTGGCGAACAATTCCACATTGACTTTAGTCGGCAACTTATACGCTAACATGGCAGAGACATTGGTATAGCCATCGGTGGCCAATTCATTATCCGCGGTATTGCTTTGGTTAAATGCACGCAACACATCCACGCGCGCACTAAACCCATTGAGCGCATAGCGCAAACCGCCACCTAAGCGCAGCGGTGAAATGCGCGGCAAATACTCATTGGTACGGTTTTCCTTGGCATGCACATAATCGCCGCGCACCAATAAATTGAGTCGATCTGTTAATGCAAATGTGCCTTCCGCTTCCAAGCCTTTAAAGGTTGCTGATACTTGTCTGAATTCCGCCTCTGGTAAAAGGTCTCCATCTACAAGTCGGTCATTACCAGTATTAAACAACCCAATAAAATTGCTAAAGCGCGTGTAGTAAGCACCGACACTGAAACTATGTTGGTTTTGCTTCCAACGTAATTGCGCGTCAATGCCATTCGAGCGCTCTACATCAAAGTTTGGATTACCGACTTCGTACTGACCCGTCGCCACATGGGCGCCATCGGCATATAACTCAAAGTAGCTAGGTGCTCGTTCATTATGAGATAGGTTGCTTGTGATAGACCATTGCTCGTTAATGCTATACAAACCACCCAAGGCAAAGCTGTTCGGGTTAAAGCTGTTGTTTTGGGCGTTGGGGAAGTTGCCGCTGGCTTTAGAGTCTACCGTGGTGTGACCAAGGCGACCGCCAAATGTAATCTTATGCTTGGCGGTACCATCGCCTAAAGGGAGTTCTTCATACAGATATACTGCTTTGTTTTGCGTATTCACATTGGGCACAAAAGCTTCGTCACCCAAGGCTTCAAAGTTGGTATTGCTAAACTGCACGCCAATCACACCATTGAGTGAGCCGATTGGCGCATGACCAGCTTCAAAACTGCCTTCCACACCACGGTTTTTAAATGTGGTGCCGACTTCGCCATCTTCAAGCTCGCTGTGTTCATAATCAGTGTATGCCATACGGAATTTCACACGATGAATAATGCTACCTAAATCTGTGAACTCACTGGCGACGTCCCAACGGTCACTTTTCATGTCGATGCGTACGTCTTCTTCGGCCACTACGCCATAGTTGTTGTTCAGTGTGGAGACTGAGGCGCCAATATAGCCATTGTCAAAAGTCAGTGCAGCACCCAATGCTGCGCCGTCACCTTCAGCGCCACTGTTGACGAGCTTGCCTTTGTTTTCACGAGCCGTCCCATCCGATTGGCTTTTGCGGCGTGACACTGCAAAGCCTGGAATATCCATGTCACTTGTTTTTCGATTGTACACATCGGCATGGATGGCAAACTGACCGTTGCCTGCATCCACCACAGCGGCTGCGTTGCGTGTGCTATCTGGCCCGCCAAAACGCGCTTCTGCACGCCCGGTTACGCCCTCTAGTTTTTCTTTGGGGATGCGGTGGTCGATGGCGTTGACGACTCCGCCCACAGCACTGCCGCCATACAATAAAGCGGCGGGTCCACGCACCACGTCGATTTGTTCGATGATGAGTGGATCGATACCTACTGCATGGTCAAAACTTAAAGAGGATGCATCTAGTATGCCTATGCCGTTTTGCATAATGCGTACACGTTCAGCATCCAAACCACGAATAATAGGGCGCGACGCATTAGGCCCAAATTGGGTGGCAGTGACACCAGGAATGCCGTTTAAGGTTTCGCCCAGCGTGCCTTCACGGCGTAAGCTAAGTTCACGACCGTTCAGTACAGACACGGGTACCACCAGCTCATCCGAGCCAACGCCTAGTGGGTTGCCTGTAACAGGGATATTATCTAAATCAACAGTCGTTGATTCTTCTGCAAATCCAGTGTGACTCATCAAGCAAGCAATCGCGAGTGTGACAGCCTTTAGTTTTAAAGCAGTGGGTTTTGCGCATGCGCGCGTTTGTTGTTGAATACGCAACATAAAAGCATCCTCAAATGAAAAGCAAAATACCAACCACTATTAGGTTGGAAAAAGATCTAATTAGATGAGGGTATGGGGTGGGGCGCGTGCGTTGTAAATAGTGCCTAATACAGAGACAGCTTGTACTGCATAAGCCGAAATTAACTGAAAGTCGGCGAGATTACTTGGAATTACAACCGCGGTGACTAATACGCCAGAAGCGGCATGCGCTACCGTAATACATTGGCTACATTGGTCTGGGGCAGTGTGTTGGTCTTGATGCGTTTGTTGCGAAGGCGCGTTGTAGTGGCTTATTTCATGCGATACAGCACCCACTTGCGTGAACGCAAATAGGACAATGAGCCACAGTGATAACGTCATGCGATGCAACATAATTGCATTTTATCAGCTTAATGCTGAAAATAAAACCACTTAGCGCATTAAATAACCACACGACACCCGAGTGGATTGCTCAAGGCGTCATGTTAAAACAGTCAAGCGTGAATGCTGTGGATGTTTAAGCAAAAAGAGCGGCTGCAAAGATGCAAGCGGACAGAGCAATCACCGTCAGACTTTGCCAATCGCGGGCAGCAAATACTACAGGATCATCATCGACCTGACCGCGGTGTGCTTTCATCCACATACGGCTAGTCCAGTACAAAATGATGGGAGGTATTAACCATAACCACATGGTGTTGGGGTACATTTGATTGGTTTCTGGGCTATTGATATACAAAGCTAGAATCAGTACGGAACCTAGCCCAGCACTTACGCCTATTGCCATAAGTACAGGTAAATCTTCCACACTGTAGCCTCGTCCAGCGGGCTCTTTTTTGTTGGCTTGCAGGGTAATGAGCAATTCTGAATATCGTTTTACCATCGCCAAACTCAGGAAAATAAACATCGAAAACGCTAATAACCAGAAAGATGGTGTGATTGCAGTGGCTGCTGCACCAGCAATAATACGCATGGTGTATAGGCCTGCCAGCATCATCACGTCGACAATTACCTGTTTTTTTAGTCGGAATGAGTAAGCCAAGGTCATCATGAAATAGGCAAATAAGACGATGACAAATTGTATGGGCAATAAATAAGCAACAGCAAAGGCGATTGCCAGTAAAACGGGCACCATCAACATCCCTTGTGACAGAGGAATAGTGCAAGCTGCGAACGGGCGTCTGCGCTTGCGTATGTGTTGCCTATCCGACTCTAAATCAAGCAAATCATTGAGTACGTAAACTGCAGATGCACATAAACTAAAGGCAATAAATGCATAGCCCGCTTGTAATAAACCCTGTACCGAGGTGAGTTGGTGTGCTGCAAGCAGCGGCACTAAAATCAATAAGTTCTTCAGCCATTGGTGCACGCGCAATGCTTTGATGTATACCAACAGGTTTGCGCGTTTGGGTTTGATTTGAGTCACTACTGGAACCGCTTGTTTCGTCAGTTGGTTGAGCAAGCTATGGTTGTTTGATACCACAATCGCACCTGCTGATCGCGTCCAAACCTGCATATCTATTTGCCCGTCTCCTGCATATTCAAAACCTTTTTCGCCATATAACTTGGCCAAATGATCCGCCTTGTGGTGACCAGACAAGTTGATGCTCTCAGAAGTGCCAATCGCTAAATCAAAACAGCCTAGTTGTTGCGCAATACCGTCTGCCCATATTTGTGGAGAAGCAGTGGCGAGTACGGTTGTTCTACCCTGTGTACGCGCTTGCGTCACAAGTTGTACCACATCTTCGCGGTAAGGCAGCGTAGACCAATTAAACTCCACTTTTTCTGCAATGCGGTTTTTTAAGTATGCCTTACCTTTTAATAGCCAAAACGGAAGCAACAACAAACCCAACGGGTATTGTTTCAGCATCAAGAAAAAACCCTCATACAACAAGTCTGTGGCAATGAGAGTGCCATCGCAATCTACACATAAAGGTTTATTGTTTTGAGTCATCGTTATCCTTGTGCCATGATGGCAACGCCTAAAGCAATACACAAAGTACCCACCACTTTAGCGGTAGTAAGCACTTCCCCATTAATAAAAAACGCCAATAACATCGTTACGACAAACCCTAATCCTACAAAAGGATAGGCAAAACTAACATCTACTCTGGCCAGCACGAGTAACCACACAGCCGCGCTCGCAAAGTAAAGTGTTAGACCACCTATGACGAAAATGTTGGTGCAAATAGAGGTCAGCATATGCACAGCCCCTCCTGATTGCACAGCGCTTAAGACATTTGGATTACTCATGCCTGTTTTCAGGACAATTTGTGCAACAGAAGATAATAAAACGCTGCATAAAATTAGCAGGATTAAGGTGGTGCTCATTTTGGGAATCTTTCTCATCTAATCAATGACCAATACTTGAATATAGTTTATTGTAATTGTGGTTTAAATCGTTGCAATAGCCCATATGCAGCAAACATGGCCAAAAATGGATTTAATGGTAAATGGTAGCGATCTTGTGCAACGGTTAATAATGGAAACACAAAGAAAAAAGCGCTTACCGCAAACAATGCATGATGCCAAGACAAAGGCTTTCGACGAGATAGATCGTATAGACCAACACATGCGGCTATCACAACTAACCACCAGAACACCGTGGAGATGAGTTTTAACACTAACAAACGTTTGCTGTCGAGTTGTTTAGCCAGTACACCGTTCCAAACGATACCAATCGTCTCAGATTTGTATGTAATCACTGCGCGTTTGAGTATCAATTTCAAGTAGCTAGTCGGGTTTTCAAGAATGAAGTCCATCGCCTGCTGTTTATAATACTGATCCCTCACAACTTCATTTTCAAATTGAAGATCGGGTAATTCTGTATATCCACCGGTTGTATTTGGATTGTTGCCCATCCACAGGTTAACCCCACCATTAGCAGACACCAACACAAATTGATTAAAAATTAAGTGGTTTCGATACACCCAGGGCGCAAACAAGATGGCCGCAGTAGCTACCGCAATCGTCAACTGTATAAGGCTTTGCTTGAAGGTTGATTCAGCTAGCCAGCTGAGGAGTGGGAACAACAAAAGTAGCGGCAGTGCGGTTGGGCGTATGTAAGTAGCTGCGCATATCAATGCTCCCCAAACAATGGCACGAAGCACAGGTGAGCATTGCTTATTACCCCAAACATAGATAGCTGCCAATATCAGAAAAATAAAAATAAGCTCACTTGCCAGAATGGTGGTGAATTGAATCAGTATCGGCCAGCAGGCAACGATGAGGGCTGCAAACGTAGCCACTGGCTTACCTAGGTAACGGAGCGCAATAGCATAACTCAGCAAGACGATTGCGGTACCAATCACTAGATTAAACAATACGATGGGTAAAAATGAGACGCCAAATAAGTGGTAAAGCGTGGCATACACAGCCGAAGTGCCTACTGGCCAGTAAACAGTGAGGCCACCATCGGGGAACGCATAGCCTTTGCCCGAAGCGATATTTTGCGCAAATGCGTTATACAAAAAGGAGTCAGAAACTGGTTCCACGCTCACAAGTAATGCCCAAATGGCTCTCAGTGTTAAGGCAACCAAACATATGGATACGATGCTTAGTTTGGAGAGTATATTGACCACCTGCATGCCTGTCCTAAACGTTATACGAATTATTGACTTAAGAGTATCAAACTTTCCTTAGAATTGTTACCTGCAAAAGCAACAAAATACTAATTTTGTACCAAATGGGCTAATGCTTTGGTGTGGATTTCAACACTTCCAGCTTCAAAGGTAATGCCGGCCCTAGCCATTTTGCATCCGCTGTGTGCGCTAAGTATTCATCTTCTTGCACGGGATGGATCAATATAGATAACCCCTCGCGTAGCGCATCCATGCTCGCCATCGCATAGTTAATACTGTTGCTAGGAATGTGCAGCTCAAACATGGGTTTAATATGAGGGCCTACTGGAACCGGAATAAGCTGACCACGATAAGTCAGTTGAGGAATATCCCGAATAATGTTATCACGCACCCTAGTCGCCAGTGCCGACTGTTCGGTTTCAAAGTAAATATGTGCGTGATAGTGCAGATTAAGGGGTGTGCTTGTTTTTTGCATTTGCTTGTTTAATAAGTGTGTTGCCTAGCTGACCAACAAGATATCCTGCGGCCACTGCAACGAGGGAATAACCAAAATAAGTCATGAATTCACTGCCGCCTTCTCGACCGCCTGTGCCCATAAAACCAATGAGCGTAATCGCACAGAAAGAAAGTCCCACAAATGCAGCCCAAGCCGCAAAGCCCCAGCCGATTAGCAGTAATAATACGCCAAGCAGTTTTTTCAATGTAGACACTTTGACCTAGTCATTTGAATTACCATCATGACGTAAAAAAAGCCAAGTGGCAATCACTTGGCTTGGGGTGTTCTGACCGAATTAAGCGCTGTAGTTGGCGCTAGCAAAATCCCAGTTCACTAGGGAGTTTAAAAACACTTCTACAAATTTCGCGCGTGCATTGCGATAGTCAATATAGTAGGCGTGTTCCCATACATCAATGGTCAATAATGCGGTATCACCAGTGGTTAATGGTGTGCCAGCAGCGCCCATGTTAACAATATCTAATGAACCATCTGCTTTTTTCACTAGCCATGTCCAACCAGAGCCAAAGTTGCCGACGGCAGAGGCTTGAAATGCTTTTTTAAACTCTTCGTAACTGCCCCATTTTTTGTTAATGGCATCAGCTAATGCGCCTGTTGGTGCAGCGCCACCATTGGGCTTCATGCAATTCCAGAAGAATGTGTGATTCCAAATTTGTGCTGAATTGTTATAGATGCCAGCGGCTGACTTTTTCACAATCTCTTCAAGGCTCGCATTTTCAAACTCGGTACCTTTAATCAAGTTGTTCAAGTTGGTGACATAAGTTTGATGATGTTTGCCGTAATGAAAATCTAATGTTTCTTCTGATAGGTGAGGAATTAGAGCGTCTTTTGCATATGGAAGTGCGGGTAGTGTATGTTCCATGGTATTTCCTTCGATGATTGAAAAGTAAGTGATAAAGCTGAAAACTTAAATCTAATGCAAATTTTGTACTTAATACATGGGGTCAAAGCAGACGATTTGCAAGGGTTAAGTGCTGATCCAATTTTGCCACAATAGTTGTGACAAAAAAACCTTGCACGGGTTATGGGATTGTCAGTTAAGTGCTTATTCGATACTGCTATTGAGATGTTTCGCAGATGAGAGCGTTTATTCTCAAGCGACAATACAGGGAATCTGTTTTACAAATGCAATGATTACTTCTTCTTGGCACGCGGGTGAGCGGAGTCATACACTTTGGTGAGATGCTGGTAATCCAAGTGTGTATACACCTGCGTGGTGCTAATGTTGGCATGGCCTAACATTTCTTGCACCGCACGCAAATCACCGCTGGATTGCAACACGTGCGTGGCAAAGCTATGGCGAAGCATGTGTGGATGCACAGACGTGTGTAAACCCTGCTTAATCGACCATGCTTTCAAGCGATATTCAATATTGCGCCCAGAGATACGACGCCCTTGCTTGCTAATAAATACCGCTTTTTCACTTGGGTTTCGCATCAGCATTTGTGCGCGTACGGGCAGCCAAGTTTGAATCGCATTGGCAGCATGCGCACCCAAAGGCACAATACGTGTTTTATTGCCTTTACCAGTGACAATCACTGTGCCCTCAGCAAAATCGATGTGGTCTATATTCAGGCCAACCAACTCGCTAAGTCGCAAACCAGACGAGTAAAAGAGCTCCAAAATGGCATGATCACGCTGACTCAGCGCATCATCTTCAACAATATCTACCAATTTACTGGCTTGCTCTATCGACAATGCCTGAGGCAAGGTCTTGGCAGACTTAGGCGCGCGCATGCCAATCACAGGGTTGTGCTTGAACTGATGACGTTGTACTAAGTAATCATAAAAACCGCGCCAACTTGAGAGCATACGCGCGATACTTTTGCCGCCTAATCCTTTGCCGTGCAAGATGGCAACATACTTGCGGATTTGCGTGATCTGTAAGCTGGCTAAGTCTGCGGGCTGGCTTAATTGCATCAACTGCTGAATATCACGCGCATAGTTATTACGCGTGTTATCACTTAGGCCACGCTCAAAATGTAAAAAATCCAAATACTGGTTTAAGTAGTCCAATGCCTCATCATCTTAGTTTATGTAGCGCAGCAAAGAGGCGCTTACTAACTCACCAATGCGGGTAAGAAACATCGTGCCCATGCCTGGGTAAAAATGTGTTGGGTGAGCGCTTGGCAATACCAGCATCCCAAATGTTTCTTTGCCACGCATCGGAATAATCGCAATTGAAGCGGGTGTTTCAGTAAACCAATCGGCAATGTCTATACTCGGCATTGGGCCACAATAGGGTTGGGTTAAGTCTTTCGCCCAGTTTTTAAGGGCATCATCCGCCACAATAAATGCGCTGATATTATCGGCAAGCAAGCTAGAGCTTGACCAAAGTTTCAGCTGGCTATCGGGTAACTCAAAATAATCGCGTAAGTAAGCCGATAAATGCGCATTGAGTTGCTCGAAGTTTGGGGCGCCTAGCAGACCAATGGTGAGGCGATGCACTTTTTCTGCGGTGGCTTCATTTTCTTCCGCGTTCAGAATCAGCTCAGTAAATTTGGATTCTAGTACACGGATTTTGTCACGTTGCGCCAACTGTTGACGTTGTGCCAAGGAAATTGTGCCTTCGCCATGCGGGCTAGGTAAAAATATTTCCGTGAGCAAATGCGCATTGTGTTCAAAAAACTCAGGGTGCGCTTTTAAATAGGCTTTGATTTCGTTTTCCATTCAGGACTTTCTAATAAGCAATTAAATATTCAACTAAATATTGATTTGGCCTTCAAACACGATTTCAGCAGGGCCCGTCATCATGACGGGATTGTCATCGCCATCCCAAGCAATGTTGAGAATGCCGCCACGTGTATTCACTAATACTGGCGTAGTTAACAATCCTAGGCGTATGCCACTGACCGCTGCGGCGCATGCGCCAGTGCCACAAGCCAAGGTCTCGCCGCTGCCGCGTTCATAGACACGTAAATTAATTTCATGTGGACTGACAACTTGCATAAACCCAGCGTTAACCCGCTGCGGAAAGCTAGGATGTGATTCGATTTGCGGTCCGAATTCAGCAACAGGTGCAGTGTCGACATTGTCGACCAATGTCACCGCATGTGGGTTGCCCATAGAGACTGCGCTAATATTGATGGTGGTATGTGACAGCGCCAGCGGATATAGCGTGCTTTGCTCGTTAGCCAATAACGGGATTAGTGCAGGTAAAAACTTAGGTGCGCCCATATTCACAGTCACTTGGCCATCGTCTTGTAGCGTCAAAGTGATAATGCCACTGGCAGTCTCAACAACAATTTCGTGTTTTTCAGTGAGTTTTTTTTCAACCACATAACGCACAAAACAGCGCGCGCCATTGCCACATTGCTCCACCTCACCACCATCTGCATTAAAGATACGATAGCGAAAATCGACCAAAGGCGTTGCCGTTTTTTCTACCATGAGTAATTGGTCACACCCCACACCAAAATAGCGGTTGGTAATATGACGAATCTGTTCGGTGGTGAGTGTAATAGGTTGGGTATAGCTGTCGACGACGACAAAATCATTGCCAGCGCCCTGCATTTTTGTAAAGTTAAGTTTCATAGTGCCGATGATAGTGCATAGTCTTACTTTGTTGTTGAACGCCTGAAAATTTTTTGTCTAGGTAAATTTTGCTAAGCTAAATTTAGCCAAGATAAATTTTGATAGGGGGCGAACTTAATTTCTACTACAATACCAAATTCGTTGTCCTGATGCACTTGCTTTAGCCTTTAGTCAGTGTGTCATTTCAAACTTTATTAATTTATATTTTCAAGGCGCATCATGAATCAATATCTTTTTACTTCCGAATCTGTTTCCGAAGGACACCCAGACAAACTCGCTGATCAAGTATCGGACAGCATTTTAGACGCTATTTTAGCGCAAGACCCTACCGCACGTGTGGCTGCGGAAACGCTAGCCAATACTGGCTTAGTGGTGTTGGCAGGTGAAATTACGACTACCGCCAATGTGGACTATATTAAAGTCGCACGTGATGCGATTAAACGTATTGGCTACGACAATACTGAGTACGGCATTGACTATAAAGGTTGTGCTGTGCTGGTGGCGTATGACAAGCAATCTCCAGACATTGCACAAGGCGTAGACAACGCGAATGATGATCCGCTAGACCAAGGTGCAGGCGACCAAGGTTTGATGTTTGGCTATGCCGTGAATGAGACGCCACAGCTCATGCCTTTGCCTATTTGGCTCAGCCACCGTATCATGGAGCGCCAATCACAATTGCGTAAAGATGGTCGTCTGCCATGGTTACGTCCAGATGCAAAATCACAAGTGACGATTCAGTATGTCGATGGCAAACCATACAAAATTGATACTGTGTTAGTGTCTACACAACACGCACCAGAAATGACACTAGAGGCGATTCGTGAAGCGACGATTGAAGAAATCATCAAGCCGATGTTGCCGCAAGAGTTAATTAAGGGTGACATCAAATATTTGGTCAATCCTACCGGTCGTTTTGTTGTGGGTGGTCCGCAAGGGGATTGTGGTTTAACGGGTCGTAAAATTATTGTTGATACCTATGGCGGTGCTGCACCACACGGCGGTGGCGCTTTTTCTGGCAAAGATCCTTCTAAAGTTGACCGTTCTGCCGCATATGCTGGCCGTTATGTGGCTAAAAATATTGTGGCTGCAGGTTTGGCTGACAAGTGCTTGGTGCAAGTGAGCTACGCGATTGGTGTGGCACAACCTACCAGTGTGATGGTGGAGACCTATGGCACTGGCAAGGTATCGAACGAAGTGTTAACTGCGTTGGTACTTGAGCATTTTGATTTACGTCCTAAAGGCATTGTCAAAATGCTGGATTTATTGCGCCCAATCTACGCAAAAACAGCAGCGTATGGCCACTTTGGTCGTGATGAGCCTGAGTTTACTTGGGAGGCGACTGATAAAGCTGCAGCGTTACGCGCGGCGGCTGGTTTGTAAACATGCAACATTACAATTAAGTAAATGAAAGAGGGCTTTTTAGCCCTCTTTTCATTGCATCTAGGGTTTGAGTGCTGAGCTAATATAATCATTCGTATGCTTAAAATCATTTCTACACATCAAGTTGTCATTGGCATGTATATCCATTCATTGAAAGGTGCCTGGGTAGACCATCCTTTCTGGAAAACGCAATTTGTCTTAGACGATATTCAGGACTTGAAAAAGCTACAATCCAGCATTATTAAACAAGTGGTGATCGACACTGCTAAAGGCTTGGATTTACCCGTAACCCATGTAGAAAATCAAGTTGCTGTTGTCAGTGCCGAGTCACATCCAGCCCCAGACGTGGAGGCAGAGATAGTTGCACCAGTCAAAGTAAAAAAATCATCCACAGCGCAGGAGCTACGTGAAGCTTCAAGAATTATTAAGGAATCTAAGCGGGCTGTCGCCAGCATGTTCAACGATGCGCGATTAGGAAAAGTGGTCAATGTGGACACTGCAATGTCTTTGGTAGAAGACATAGCAGCTTCTATCGATCGAAATGAAGGCGCGCTGATTAGTTTAGTGCGCTTAAAAACAAAAGACGACTATACCTACATGCACTCTATTGCTGTGTGCGCGATGATGACAGCGCTGGCCCAAGAATTGGGTCTGGGAGAAACGGAAATTAAACAAGCCGGCCTAGCAGGGCTGATGCATGATATTGGTAAAGCAGCCGTGCCACTGGATATACTCAACAAGCCTGGCGCGCTGACCGATCAAGAATTCTCGATGATCAAGTTGCATCCAGAAAAAGGCCATGAATTATTGTTAAAAGCCAGTATTGATGATCCTGTAACATTGGATGTTTGCTTGCATCATCACGAAAAAATCGATGGCTCAGGTTACCCTAAGCGCCTAAAAGGCGATCAAATCAGCTTGTTCGCAAAGATGGGCGCAGTGTGTGATGTGTATGATGCAGTGACGTCAAATCGTCCATATAAAGTTGGCTGGGAGCCAGGCATGTCGCTGCAGCGCATGGCGCAATGGAAAAACCATTTTGATCAAATTGTATTTAAAGCGTTTGTAAGAAGTGTAGGTATTTATCCAGTTGGGTCTGTGGTGCTCCTCAAGTCGGGACGTTTGGCGGTGGTGATTGATCAATCCACCAAAAGCTTACTACAGCCAATTGTGAAGGTGTTTTTCTCAACTAAATCAAAAGCGCGTATACAAGTAGAGGTCGTTGACTTATCTAAACCAAGTGCGATGGATGAAATTGTAGGGCACGAATCAGCGCGCACTTGGGGAATTCATGATGTGCATGAACTTTGGACGCCAACGGACGTCTGATTTTGGCAAATGATTGTTTTAACGATATAATGTTGTCCTTCTGAGGAACGCTGCGAGAGTCATTCCCATGCTCCCAGGCTCAGAGATGTTGTAAACGGCGTTCACTTTTAATAACTGTGCGAGCACGGAATATAAAGGTGAGCGTAGGCCCTCCAGTATGTTTTCCCTGCTCAGTTTTCATTCAATAAGGAAGATTATGAATGCTGTAGCTGATATCAAAGACTATGTAATTGCCGATTTATCATTGGCTGATTGGGGTCGCAAAGAAATTGCGATTGCCGAGACTGAAATGCCAGGCTTAATGGCGATTCGCGAAGAGTACGCAAAAGCGCAACCACTCAAAGGTGCGCGTATTACCGGTTCACTTCACATGACCATTCAAACCGCTGTACTCATTGAAACGCTGAAAGACCTAGGCGCAGATGTGCGTTGGGCTTCTTGCAATATCTACTCTACTCAAGACCACGCAGCGGCGGCAATTGCGGCAACAGGCACGCCAGTGTTTGCAGTAAAAGGTGAGTCACTAGAAGAGTATTGGGATTACACACACCGCATTTTTGAATGGACTGATGGTGGTTATACCAACATGATTTTAGATGACGGTGGCGATGCAACTTTGTTGTTGCACCTAGGTACACGTGCTGAAAAAGATGCTTCTGTATTGGCAAATCCTGGTTCAGAAGAAGAGATCTGTCTATTTAACTCTATCAAAGAAAAATTAAAAGTAGATCCTACTTGGTACTCAACGCGCTTGAGCAAAGTGAAAGGCGTCACAGAAGAGACCACTACAGGCGTGCATCGTTTGTATCAAATGCACAAAGAAGGCAAGTTAGCTTTCCCAGCTATCAACGTGAATGATTCTGTTACAAAATCTAAATTCGACAATTTATACGGTTGCCGTGAGTCATTAGTGGATGGGATCAAACGTGCCACCGACGTGATGATTGCAGGTAAAGTGGCGGTTGTGGCTGGTTATGGCGATGTAGGTAAAGGCTCAGCACAAGCATTGCGTGCTTTATCTGCCCAAGTGTGGGTGACTGAAATTGACCCTATTTGTGCATTGCAAGCCGCCATGGAAGGTTACCGTGTGGTGACCATGGATTATGCGGCAGAACATGCCGATATCTTTGTCACTGCAACGGGCAATTACCATGTCATTACCCATGACCACATGGCAAAAATGAAAGACCAAGCGATTGTGTGTAATATCGGCCATTTCGATAACGAGATTGACGTTGCATCCGTTGAAAAATATCAATGGGAAGAAATCAAACCACAGGTCGATCACGTGATTTTCCCGGATGGCAAACGTATTATTCTGTTGGCAAAAGGTCGTTTGGTGAATCTGGGCTGTGGCACTGGCCATCCGAGCTATGTCATGAGTTCAAGTTTTGCGAATCAGACCATTGCACAAATTGAGTTATTTACACAAACTGCAAATTATCCAGTCGGCGTGTATACCCTACCTAAACATTTGGATGAGAAAGTAGCCGTGTTGCAATTGAAAAAACTCAACGCGCAACTTACAGAGTTAACCGATGCGCAGGCCGCTTACATTGGTGTTTCTAAGCAAGGACCATACAAGCCAGAAAGCTATCGCTATTAGTTGATTGCATTAGTCCCTAGTAGAAAATGAGATGCGGTCAGTGCTACACTGACCGTATCTTTTTCAATAAGGCGCTACCATGTTTAAATTATTAATCAGTTGGATTTTAAATGGTTTAGCATTGATTGGTGTTGCATACATTGTGCCCAACATCCATGTAGATAGTTTTACCGCCGCATTAATCGCTGCAGCCATCATTGGTTTAGCGAATATTTTGATCAAGCCTATTCTGGTTATTTTGACACTGCCAGTGACTATTCTGACTTTAGGTTTATTCATCTTCGTGATTAATGGGCTTTTGTTTTGGGCAGTTGGCAACTTTTTAAATGGTTTTACGGTAAATACAGTCTTAGCGGGTATTATTGGCGCGCTAGTGTACAGCCTGATTTCGTGGGTTTTAAGTGCCATTGTTTTAGATAAAGATTAATTTATAAATTTAAATAAAGATTAAAAAATTGACACAACACATCTCCTACAGCTTTGAATTTTTTCCGCCGAAAACTGCGGAAGGCATTGCCAATTTACGGATCGCCAGAACGGAATTGGCAAAATTTAAGCCAGAGTTTTTCTCAGTGACATTTGGGGCTGGCGGATCTACGCGTGACCGTACCATGGAAACTGTATTTGAGATTCAAGCAGAAGGCTATGCAGCTGCGCCACATATATCATGCATTTCATCAAGTAAAGAAGAGATCCGTGAGTTATTGAGTGCGTATCAAGCCAAAGGGATTAAGCGCTTGGTTACGTTGCGTGGTGATGTGCCTTCGGGTGAGGTGAGTGCGGGCGACTTTAAGTATGCCAACGAATTGGTGACATTTATTCGTCAAGAAACTGGCGATTGGTTTCACATTGAAGTCGCTGCTTACCCAGAATTTCATCCAGAAGCACAGTCAGCAGCGAAGGACATTGCCAACTTTAAACGTAAAGTAGATGCGGGTGCCAATTCAGCCATCACACAGTATTTTTATAATGCCGATGCCTATTACAGGTTTTTAGAAGTGTGTGAGCAACAGGACATTCGTGTGCCTATCGTTCCAGGCGTCATGCCTATCTATAACTACACGCAACTCGCACGATTTTCAGGCGTGTGTGGCGCGGAAATCCCACGCTGGTTACGTTTGCGTTTAGAAGCTTATGGCGATGATTTGCCTTCCTTACGGGCGTATGGTGCAGATGTGGTGACTGAAATGTGCAGTAAGCTGATTGCCTCAGGCGTTAGTAATATGCACTTCTACACACTCAATCAAGCCGGGACGATCAGTAAAATCATACAAAATTTGAGTTGATTGAATAGATTCAGTCCATAAAAAAACCTAGCTAATGGCTAGGTTTTTTTATGGGCAATTTACGGTAGGTTTTTACTGTAGAGTCAAACCTTTTGGATTGAAAACAGCATCTTCCACAAATAAATAATCTTTTTTGCGGTTGTCATTCCATAGCACCATCATGGTAATCCAGCGCACTTCTTCAATGGTAATGTCTTTTTGCTTGAGCGCCATGGCACGGTCGATGATCAAATCACGCTCATTGGGTTTGATGACACCAGCCTGTTCAACGAAGCTTAGAAAGCCAAAACTTTCTGCATCTATGCGCTCCAACTCTTGGTCGATGTAGACACGAAACGAAGTCGGGCTGGATAGGTATTGGTGGTAAGGTTGGCTGATTAAACAACGTAATTGCTTGTACCAATCAAAGGCGCCCACAATGTCGTTGTGATCAAACCCAGCCTGCGAAAGTTCTTGCGCCAAAAAATCTTCCTCAATATCCGCAGAGCTCTTTTGAGGCTGTGTTCCAAAATAATTCTGGAACATAAAAATTAGCACTTCTAACATGTTGCCTCCTCTGTTGGTTATGATGAATCACTGGCGAATATTCACAGGTACTTAATTCAGACGCTGAAATTTCCCTCCATTCAAGGGCGACACTTTCCCATCTAATTCCAGTAGTGTAAGCATCGTAGAAAGCGCGCTAACAGTCAAGCCTGTAAGGCTAAGTAAAGTGTCGAAATGCACAGGGTCGAACCCCATGGAATCCAGCACTGTATTGGCTTCCGGGTCAGCATTAGCCCGTTTGGGTAGTGACCCATCTGGGCTAGTGTTAACCAATGTTCTGAGCGGAAGTAATGCTTGTAATTCACTCATAATGTCTTCAGTAGATTCCACAAGTTTTGCACCCTGTTTAATCAGTTGATGACAGCCTTTGGCTACTGGGGAGTGAATGGAACCTGGAATCGCAAACACCTCGCGACCTTGCTCAGCGGCTAATCTGGCCGTAATGAGCGAGCCGCTATCCAGATTTGCTTCAATCACCAAGCAACCCAGACTTAAGCCACTGATGATTCTATTTCTTCTGGGAAAGTTTTGTGGTTTTGATGGTGTGCCTAAAGGGAATTCAGACAGCATTAATCCATGGGTAGCAATTTGATGCGCTAGGTTGCGATGTTTGGCTGGGTAAACAATATCTAGACCAGTGCCCACCACGGCTATGGTGGCACCACTTGCTTTGAGTGCTCCGCGATGTGCTGCGCCATCTATGCCAAGCGCCATTCCACTGACAACACAAAGGCCGTTGAGGCTTAAGTTTTCGGCAAAATTCTCAGCGTTTTTCTCGCCCTGAGGGGTGGCATTGCGGCTACCGACGATAGCCAAGCATGGCTTCAATAAGCAATCTAGATTGCCTTTTGCGTACAACACTGCTGGTGGATTAGATATTTCTAAAAGTATTTTGGGGTAAATCTCATCAGCGAGCGTGATGAGATGATTTTGTGGGTTTGCTAACCAAGTGAGTGTGGGTGCGACTGAATCGTGGTTAGGTCCCTGATGAATAGCAGATGCGATTACATCGACCACGACTTCTTTTAATTGTGATTTGCTTGCGGAGAAAATAGCATCTGGGGACCCAAATTTACTGAGTAACTGACATAGTGTAACGCTGCCTATCCCTTGGATTAGGCTGAGCGCAACCCATAAGGCAGTGTCTTTATCCGCGCCTTGCGTGACTTGCGTCATGTTTAAGGCGTATGTACGGTGTCCAAGGTATAAATCGCGTCCGATGCTTGCATGATAAG
>ENA-UOXP01000036-UOXP01000036.1-mixed-culture-metagenome-genome-assembly--contig:-NODE-36-length-104895-cov-6.014346_pt1 | contig 104895 bp, 108 predicted proteins | sample MGYA00238161_ERZ761639 | MGnify/ENA primary metagenome ERZ761639 (study PRJEB28913, sample SAMN08776760) | mixed culture metagenome | isolation source: Freshwater growth medium | place: USA...
ACACGATCAAATGTTCTGAATATCATTAATAACCCAACACGTTCATCAGGTAACTGTAGTTGGTCAGGTTTAAGTTTACTCTCAGGGTCGACCGCTTTAGTTTTGTCCACTTTGTATTCAGGATCTTTAATAATTCTGCCATGCCTACTGATTGCGAGCACATGACCATCTTCAATCCCATTTTGCTTGCCTAAATTGATGGAAACGACTGTTTCTGGGCCAGCTTCTGCTACACCACCATAAATTCTCAATATACGACCGCGTACATCTGTTTCGGGTGCGTGGGGTATAAAACTTTCTTTGAAACCTTCTGATGCTATCACCAAGCGATCTTTAGTGAAAATTTCTTCCTTCGCTTTAACGATATTGCCCGAAGCTGGTTTACCAAATTTAGTAATCCTAGCATCACCAAGGTAAATAGCCTCTGTGCCCAAAAGCTCGTTCGTATCAGGATCTTTCAGTGTATCTCCAGGGCGATAAATACTCCAAAAGGTTTTGTCGTTATCCTCAAGGTTATTGATGTACACACGCGTGCCAGGACTAAGAATTAAGCGATTATCCTGAACGCCCACAATGCGTGGCGCATTGTCTAATTCACCCTTTTCAATCAGTAACGGTTGGCTTAGAAAAGGGCCGATCACGTTAGGTGGGATGGTGTAAATGGCTTCTTTTTCTAGAGGCTCTTCAATGACACCAGGTTCAAGCGTGACGGTTTGACGAAGGAGTTTAAATTCTGGATTACCGCTAGACATGTCTAGTACAACGACATCACCAGGGTATATAAGATGCGGATTTTTGATTTCCGCGCGGTTCATTTTCCAAACTTTTGGCCACTGCCATGGGTCTTTTAAAAAGGCTCCGGAGATGCCCCAAAGGGTATCGCCTTTTTTAACCACATAACGCTCTGGGTGATTTTTTTGTAATGTAATTTCGTCTGCTTGAGCAGATAAGCATAAACAACTTAGACTCAGCAGCGTTATAATAGTACGAAACATACAGTTGACCTCGGTCAAAATGAGCGGAAAAATCCGCGAAGTTGCATTAAATTTATCATGTAATTCATTCAACAATCAAGCTTTTTTGGCAATTGAAACATTTTCAAAACGGCGGTTGTGAATATAAGACAACACTTTTAGTTTATGGCACTCTTACCAATACTTAATTACCCTGATCCACGCTTACACACTGTGGCAAAACCAGTTGCTGAGTTTAATGCAGACCTCAAGCGTCTGGTGCAAGATATGCAAGAAACTATGTATGCTGCACCTGGTATTGGGCTAGCTGCAACGCAGGTGGATCGGCACATTCAACTCATTGTGATTGATACCAGCAAAGAGCAGAATGATTTACTGGTGCTGATTAATCCAAAAATTCTGAATCATGCTGGCATGCAAACCTATGAAGAAGGTTGTTTATCTGTCCCAGGTGTCTATGAAACTGTGTCCAGAGCTGAGCGCATAAAAGTGGAGGCGCAGAATACAGAGGGTAAAAAATTTACCTTAGAAGCAGATGGTTTATTGAGCGTGTGTATTCAACATGAAATGGACCATTTAAAAGGTAAGGTATTTGTTGAGTACCTCTCACCGCTTAAGCGCAACCGCATTAAAACTAAAATGCTAAAACATGCGCGCGAAATCGAGCGAAATAACTATTAGCGCTTGTCATTCCATCTGACGCATCACCGCATTACATCCTTATGAGAAAGTTTGACGCATGAACATTATTTTTGCGGGGACGCCAGAGTTTGCAGTGCCTGCATTATCAGCCTTGATCGCAGCTGGCCATCATATCGTGATGGTGCTCACGCAGCCGGATCGTCCAGCTGGTAGAGGCATGCAATTAAGAGCAAGCCCAGTGAAGCAACTGGCTTTGCAACACCAGCTTAAAGTGTTTCAGCCAGCATCCCTCAAGCCTGCAGAAGTGCAAGCGCAAATTGAAGCCACGCACGCTGATGTCATGATCGTGGCTGCATATGGCCTAATTATTCCAACTTCAGTTCTAGCCATGCCTAAGCAAGGTTGTTACAACATCCACGCATCGTTGTTGCCAAGATGGCGCGGTGCTGCGCCTATACATCGTGCAATTTTGGCAGGCGATGCTGAAACTGGCGTCACCATTATGGAAGTGGTGCCAGCCTTAGATGCGGGCGCTATGGTAATCAAGGGAGAAATCCCCATTTTACCAACGGATACGACACAAAGTTTGCATGATGCGTTGAGTCAACTGGGTGCCCAATTAATGGTGGATGCCATGCATACGTTAGTGAAAGAGGGTAAGTTAGAAGCCACGCCACAAGACGAGGCCTTGGTCACCTATGCTCACAAGTTAGAAAAATCTGAGTCTAAGATAGATTGGCAACAGCCAGCTGAGGCGCTATCCAGACAAGTGAGAGCATTTAATCCGTTCCCAGTAGCTTCAACGATATTCAGAGGTGAAGTGTGCAAGATTTGGTTTGCAACAAATCGGGTTGGCAAAGGTAATTCTGGTGAAATAGTTGCTTTGGGCACGCAAATCACTGTTGGTTGTGGAGACGGTTTGCTGGATATTGCAGAGTTGCAAATGCCAGGGGCGAAACGGCAGACGGCGCAGCAGTTTATTCAGGGTCAGCATGTCCAATTGGGTGAAATTTTTGGCTAAGCCATTGAAAATGCGCAAATCGCGCGCATATTCACAGTAGTAATTGGCTGTTTGGTTGGCATCTGTATTTAGGAGAGAACGATGTTCGGTAATTGGATGAAAACGTTTGTATTGATGGCTGCGATTGTGGCGCTATTTGGTAGCGTGGGTGCAGCCATGGGCGGTGCAGGAGGCATGATGATAGCCTTGGGGTTAGCGGCAGCAATGAATGTGTACGCTTACTGGTTTAGTGATAAAGCGGTACTCAAAATGTATGGCGCGATGGAAGTCACACCAGACAATAGAGAGTTTCGCAATTATTACGCCATGGTAAAAGAATTGGCTGAGAGTGCGCAATTGCCTATGCCAAAAGTGTATGTGATCAATGAGTCGCAGCCCAACGCCTTTGCCACTGGGCGTAATCCAGAAAATGCTGCGGTGGCTGCTACGGTGGGTATCATGAAAATTTTAAATGAACGCGAGTTGCGTGGCGTGATGGCGCATGAGTTGGCACACGTTAAAAACCGTGACACACTGATTTCTACTATCTCAGCCACAGTGGCGGGTGCCATTGCCTCCATCGCGCAGTTTGGTTTGATGTTTGGCGGCGGTCGTGAACGTAACGGCAATCCATTATTGGGATTGTTGATGATGTTTCTTGCACCACTTGCGGCTTCATTAATTCAAATGGCGATATCACGTGCACGTGAGTTTGAAGCAGACAGAATGGGAGCGGAAATCAGCCGTGATCCTAAAGCATTGGCGAGTGCTCTAGAAAAGATACACCATTATGCACATCAAATACCCAATGAAACCGCAGAAGCGCACCCAGAAACTGGGCAAATGATGATTATCAACCCACTTTCAGGCGGAAGTTTAAGAGGGTTGTTCAGTACGCATCCGCAAACAGAAGACCGTATTGCTAAGTTAATGGCGCTTGCTAATCAGTACTAACTGCGTAAAAAAATGAAAAGGGCGATGCTTGCATCGCCTTTTTTTATGCCCGCGCCAAAAGTGTAGGGTGTTGCTGGCATGAATCAAGTAGAATCAAGCCTCTTTAAAACCAACATAACTTCACTGAGTCACTACTGTGTATATTGCTCAACAAATCGCTGCCAATGCTGTACGCCAAGTATTATCTGGCAGAAATCTCACCCTTGCATTGCCTGATGCGCAGCAACGTTTTGCCAATGCAACACCACAGCAACGTGGCGCGGGCGCCGATTTAAGCTATGGTACTTTGCGATTTTATGGTGAGTTGGAGATTTACCTCAATCAACTGTTAGAAAAGCCATTGTCAGATGGATATGTGCATGCGCTATTGCTGGTAGCATTGTTTCAACTTTTGCACGATAAAGCAGACGACTTTACGGTAGTGAATCAAGCAGTCAAAGCGGCCAGTTCTGCAAAGCCTGCTTGGGCAAAAGGCTTGGTCAATGGCGTGCTGCGTAATTTTTTGCGTCAAAAAGCAAAGCTTGCAACACAAGTTGCACTGCATGAAGTTGCCACTTATTCTTATCCACAATGGTGGATAAATACCCTCAGGCAACAATATCCCCAATCTTGGCAAACCATGTTGTTGGTGGGCAATACACACCCGCCAATGACCTTGCGCGTCAATCAACGCAAAATCACCACATACGATTATGTGCAACTGCTGAATCGACAAGGCATTGCTGCAAAACAGATAGGCCCTTGTGCGGTGATGTTGGATCAACCCTTATCTGTCGATAAAGTGCCAGGATTTGCGGATGGTGTAGTGTCAGTACAAGATTATGGCGCACAACTTGCGCCATACTTGCTGGACCTTAAACCCAATATGCGAGTGTTAGATGCCTGTTGCGCGCCTGGCGGAAAAACTGGACATTTGTTGGAGTATGCAGATATTCAGTTAACTGCATTAGATAGTGATGCATCACGTTTGGAGCGTGTATCAAGCAATTTGACGAGATTGTCGGCGAAAGCCACTTTAAAAGTGGGGAATGCAGCTAACACCGAGGGTTGGTACGACGGACAATTATTCGATCGTATTTTGGCGGATGTGCCGTGTAGCGCATCCGGCATTGTGCGTCGTCATGTAGATATTAAATGGCTACGTAGAGAAGCGGACATTGTCTCATTCACGCAACAACAGTCGGCAATTTTGTTGAATTTATGGCAAATATTGGCAAAAGGCGGAAAATTGCTTTATGTTACTTGTTCAGTGTTTGAGCAAGAAAACCAACGGCAAATGGATACCTTTTTAAGTCAACATAGTGATGCAAAGCAATTGCCGATTCCTTTTGATGTGAATATGGGCGAACACTTACAATGTGTTAATGGTCAGTTAATTCCTAGCCCGTTTCATGACGGACTTTTTTATGCGCTTTTACAAAAAATTTAGTGTATTTTTAGGACTGTTTGCTATTGCCTGCCTAGCATGGGCAGCGTCGAATGCGATGGTGGTTAAACACGCAGAGTTAATTCCATACGACAATTATTTGGCACTGAATGCGGATTTTGAGATCAGTTTTGGTACGCCAATTGAAGAGGCCATTAAAAAAGGGGTGCCGCTTAGTTTTTTAGTCGAGTTTCAACTGGTAGAGCCTCGCCGGTACTGGTTTGATGATGAGATTGTCACCACTAGAAAATCGATTAACTTAAGCTATCATGCACTTACGCGGCAGTATTTGGTAAGCGATGATGCACATCAAAAGTCTTTTGAGACCCTCAACGAAGCGCGTCAACAGTTGATGGAGTTGCGCGACTGGCATGTCGTTGAAAAAAATGCATTGGATGCAGAAACAGACTACCAAGCAGCCTTGTTAATACGTCTGGACAAAACCAAGCTACCAAAAGCCATTCAAGTGGATACGATAAGTGCTGAGCACTGGAATATTGCTTCTCCAATATATACTTGGTCTATTAAAGATTTAAAATAAACGCCATGCGGCTCATTATTTTTATTAGCATCGGCATGAGTATCGTGCTGTTGTACTTGCTTTCTATAGCAAGCTCCAATACCTCCATTTCTGGGGATTACTACAAATATCTGCTTTACATTAACATTGCACTAGCGCTGTTGCTTGCAGTCCTCATTGGCTTTCAGTTGTGGCATTTATATAAAAATGCCAAAGCTAAAGTAGTGGGTAGCCGGCTGAATTTAAGGCTACTCACGGCCTTTGCGTTCATGGCTATTTTGCCTGGTTTGGTGGTGTATCTCGTATCTGTCAACTTTTTAACGCGTTCTATAGAGTCTTGGTTTAACGTCAAAGTAGAATCCGCACTCGATGGAGGCTTGAGTTTAGGGCAGCGTGCACTGGATATTATGTTGCTTGATATTGAAGAAAAAGCAGAAAACATGGCCACCAGTTTGGCGTTTCAGCCAGTGCGGGCTCACTACAGCGTACTGAATGATTTACGAGAAAAATCAGGCATTTTAGAAGCCGCATTACTGACACCACAAGGTGGAATTTTGTCGGTGTCGAGTGGAGACCCAAGCAGCTTTTTACCAGAATTGCCAAGTATTCCACAGTTACGTCAAGCGCAACGTCAAGTCTATGGAAAGATAGAGCCTATCCCCGGGAAGGGCTTGTATATGCGTGTGCTGGCGCCAGTGGACGTGCAGGGGCTGACGGGGGAGACGCGCATTTTACAGTTATTGCAACCTGTGCCAAAAGCACTTTCTAACACAGCAGAAGCCGTACAAGAGGTCTATCAAGATTATCAGGAGTTATCGTATAGCCGCAGTTCACTTAAAGATGTCTTTGCGCTCACGCTGACCATGGTGTTGATGTTGGCGATGTTGTCAGCACTGGCGATTGCGTTTTTGCTGAGTAGGCGATTATCTCAGCCGATTAGTGTGTTGGCTGAGGGTACGCGCGCCATTGCTAGTGGTGATTACAGCAATATACTGCCGCAGTTTGGTAACGATGAACTAGGTGTGTTGGTGAAATCGTTTAACAGTATGACGCGTCAGTTGGACGATGCCACTAAGGCGACCGAGCAGAACCGTATTCGCGTGGAGGCTGCTCGTGCCTATTTGGAAACGATATTGGCGCATTTATCATCAGGTGTATTGGCGATTAATGCAGCGTTTGAAATGCGTACCTATAACTTAACCGCCACCAATATTTTAGGTATCGATCTCGCGCCATATGAAAATTTGCAGTTTGCGGACATTGCAGTGCAACACCCATTTCTGGATGAGTTTGTAGACATGATTCAAAAGCACTTTGAGACTACCAAGCAGCCAGACTCGGCAAGGTTAGAGCTGAACCGACAAATCGAAATTACAGGCACACACGGTAAGCAATACATTTTAATCAGAGCAACGCGTTTACCAGCAGGCACAGGTAACGGTTTTGTGGTGGTGTTTGATGATGTGACTACCATGGCGCAAGCACAACGTGATGCAGCATGGGCGGAGGTGGCGCGCAGATTGGCGCATGAAATTAAAAACCCATTGACCCCTATTCAGCTATCGGCAGAACGTCTACAACATAAATTGCATAGTAAATTAGATGAAGCCGACGCCGCGATGTTGAAGCGTGCAACCGATACCATCGTGAATCAGGTGGGTGCAATGAAGTCCATGGTGAATGAGTTTAGTGAATATGCCCGCACACCCACAGTTAATTTAATTAGTGTACAACTCAACAGTTTGATTAGAGATGTGTCTAGCTTATATGGTGAAGAAGGCGTGAAGCTAACCTTGCACTTGCAACCTAAGTTACCCGCGGTGGCTGGTGACCCCACTATGTTGCGACAAATGTTGCATAATCTTATTCAAAACGCGCAAGATGCACTGACTTCACAAGCGCATCCGATGATTGAAGTGACAACAACGCTCGATGGCGATAAGGTAAAATTAACGGTCGCCGACAACGGTCTGGGATTCCCAGTGGACATGCTGACGCACGCTTTTGAACCTTACGTGACCACCAAGGCGCATGGCACAGGACTCGGTTTGGCCATTGTGAAAAAAATGATAGAAGAGCAGCGTGGCCAAATTAAAATAGAAAACAGAGAATTAGGTGGAGCTTGTATAATCATTGTATTGCCTGTAGAAAAACGCACGCAAGACCGCGAGACAAAAACTGCAAGAAGTAAGTTGAGGGAAGCATAATAATGGCATCACGTAGTATTTTAGTAGTAGATGATGAAATTGGGATTCGCGAGCTATTAAGTGATATTCTGCTTGATGAAGGGCATCATGTGCGATTGGCTGAAAATGCCCATATCGCTCGAGAAGAACGGCTCAAGCAACGGCCAGACTTGGTATTGTTAGATATTTGGATGCCAGATTGTGATGGTATCAGCCTGCTGAAAGAGTGGGGTAATTCTGGCCTGCTGACTATGCCAGTGGTCATGATGTCAGGGCACGGCACCATTGATACCGCGGTAGAAGCCACTCGTATTGGTGCATTTGATTTTCTAGAAAAACCTATCGCACTGCAAAAACTGCTCAAAACCGTGACAGCCGCACTCAAACACGGTGAAACCATTCCCCATACAGAAATGAATTTATCCAGCTTTGGTAAAAGCTTGGTCATCAATGAGCTCAAGCAACGTTTAGAGCAAGTATCACGCAGTAAAAATACGCTGTTACTAGTGGGTAAAAAAGGCGGCAGCGTAGAGTTGTGCGCACAATTTTTACGTGCTCCTGGCACGCCTTGGGTGGCGCTAGATGAATATGAAAAATTAGCGACTTCACCACTGGATATACTGGAACAAGTGCGTGATGGTGTGCTGTTTATTGATGAAGTGACGGAGCTTAATAAAACTGAGCAAAAAGGCCTAAGTTTGCTTGTGGCCAAAGCAGAGAAATATGGCGCGCGCATTGTGTGTGGCACCACGTTTGGTATTCCCCAGTTGATTGAAAATAGCATGTTGGAACAAGGCTTGTTACAGGTGCTAGCCAGTGGCGCATTGCGTGTGCCTTGTTTGAATGAGCATCGTGAAGATATTCCGGATTTAGTGAGTGCGATGGCGACCTTGATGGTGGAAACGCTCAATGTCGATTACAAGACATTTGATATATCGGCACTAAATGCATTGAGAAATGCGGAGTGGCATGGCGATATCTCTGAGTTGGAGGCCGTGGTGCATAACCTGATGTTATCAACACTGGGTGAAGTGGTGACCTTGGAAGATGTACAGCGTGTGTTAGATCAGTTCAAACAATCGCCGCAGCAAGCTGCTATGCATGCGCCGTTGCCTATTGATTTGACCAAATCTTTGCGCGAATCTCGCGATGATTTTGAGCGTTATTATTTTCAGCATCATATGAAGCTTATCAACAATAATATGAGCAAATTAGCTGAAATTTCTGGACTAGAACGCACCCATTTGTATCGCAAGCTTAAGCAGCTTGGGATCAAAATAAAAGGCTAAACGCTCAACTCAAGTATTACTGGTGTGTGGTCGCTAGGGCGTTCTAGTTTTCTCGGGGCTTTATCGATCGTACATTGTTTGCAGCCAGCCTTCAGCGCATTGCTCACTAAAATATGGTCTATGCGCAAACCAAAATTGCGTCTAAATCCCATCATGCGGTAATCCCACCAGCTGTAGCTTTTTTCGGGTTGCTCAAATAATCTAAAACTGTCATTTAAGCCTAGCGCTAACAACGCTTGAAAGTGCGCGCGTTCCGGAGCGCTCACCAGCACTTGTCCTTCCCACGCCACAGGATCGTGGCAATCTCTGTCCTCTGGCGCAATGTTGTAGTCACCCAATACCACCAGTTTGGGATACTTTTGCAGTTCCACAGCCAACCAAGTGCGTAGCGCTTCTAGCCAACGCATTTTATAGACATATTTATCGCTATCAATGGCTTGCCCGTTCACAATATAAACACAAACCACGCGTACACCTTGAATGGTGGCAGAAATTACCCGTTTTTGTTCATCTTCAAAGCCCGAGATGCCATAAGCAACTTCTGTCATTTCGTGCTTACTTAAAATGGCAACTCCGTTATAGGTTTTTTGACCTGCATGGATAGCATGGTAGCCAGCTGCTTTTAAAGTCTCATATGGAAACTTGCTGTCTTCTTGCTTGGTTTCTTGTAAACAGAGGATGTCTATCGGGTTAGCAGTCAGCCAATCTAACACGTGCGGCAGACGTACATTGAGGGAGTTTACATTCCAAGTGGCTAGCTTGATGGTGGTGAGTTCTGGGTAAGCGGTCAAGGCATTCTCTATCAATATTAATACGTATTTTGCTGCAGTATCAGTAAGCGTTTTACGGCAGCGTTACCAGCCTTTACCACTTAGTGAGCCGCGTTTTAATGCGGGATCATCATTTGGAATGCAACGACCTATGCCAAAAAAGCTGGCGCGCGTGCCTTTGGGGCAGCCTTCCTCACGTGCTATTTTTTCAACCTTGGTTTTTGCAATAGCCGCTTTTTTTGTATCCACATACTCCCAATAACCGTTGGGGTGCAATATCACTTCATCTCCATTGCTTGTTTTAGCCACAATGTCTTCAGTCTCTTCATCTGCAGCTAGCGCTAAATTTGTAGCGCCTAAACTAATTAAAGAAACCAATATCAACAACCCCTTGCGTAAATCTTGCTCACACATACTTGCCTCACATTGAATACTTAAATTTAAAGCACATAGATTAAGCGAATGCCTATCAAATGTATAGATGTGTCTGTTAGCGATGTGTGCATCAAACAAGTTTACTGGCGGTGTGGTGTGAGTAGCCAAACATGTTCAGTGGCTGGGTACTTGCCTTTTAATCCATCTGCCATGGTCACACGCTCTAACAGGTGTATGTCATAAACTGATTGATAATACAGTTTCACCACTGCTGCATTTACCGAGAATGGTGGCCCCGCGTGCAAGCTTTGGTCCTACTCAAAGCAGATTAGCAGTTGTGGGGTAGCGCGATCTGTAAGTGTCAACAAATGTGTAGCATAACGTTTGCGCATGTCCTCAGGCAAAGCCACTAAGGCGGCACGGTCATAGATTAAATCTATTTGACCTAACAAAGCGGGCGTCATATTGAAAATATCCCCCACGAATATATCAATATTGGGTGCACTGTAATGCGTAAAATCGTCATGAGTAGTGATGGTAGGCGTTAACTTTAAGTCACTAAATAAATCCTCAATCGCGATTTGACTTAATTCAGCCCCTACTACCCGATGACCCTGTGTTAATAACCAGGCAATATCCAAGGTTTTACCGCACAAAGGTAAAAAAATGCGTGCGCTTGTATTTGGGTTGGATGTGGACTTTAAATTGAGCGCTGTGAAATGCTTTACCAATAAGGGATTGGCTTCGGTCAAGTGAAACCCGATTTGATTACTTTCCCATCGGTCGTGCCAAAATTCATGTTGCATATTGAACCTGTTGAGTCATTAAATTGACGTGTCGATATAAGAGCGTTACTTGGGTTCTTATGACTGCTTATGAAAGTGTTTAGACTGCATACTTAGCTAGTCCAGCATCTCAAGCAAACTGCGGAATTATCACCAGTAACACCTTACATCCATAAAGCGAGGCTTACGCCATCCCGTTATGACGTAGCAAGGCATCCATGCTCGGCTCTCTACCTCTAAACGCGACAAATGACTCTATTGCTGGGCGGCTACCTCCTTTGGCCAGCACTTCATTTTTAAAGCGAGTACCTGCCTCCGCAGAGAGTGTGCCCATTTCTTCAAACAAGCTGTAGGCATCGGCAGATAATACTTCTGCCCATTTGTAGCTGTAGTAGCCCGCGGCATAGCCACCTGCAAAAATATGGCTAAAACTATTGGGGAAGCGGTTCCATTTAGGTGGACGCACCACAGCGACTTCATCGCGCACTTGCTCAATTAAATCAAGAGCAGTTTGTTCACCATTGGGGTCAAACTCGCCATGCAAGCGCATGTCGAAGAGTGAAAACTCGATTTGGCGTACAGTCTGCATCCCCGCTTGGAAGTTTTTGGCGGCAACCATTTTATCGAATAACGCGCGCGGTAATTGCGCACCTGATTCTACGTGCGCTGTCATGTGGCGCAATACATCCCATTCCCAGCAGAAGTTTTCCATAAATTGGCTAGGCAATTCAACCGCATCCCACTCCACGCCCTTAATTCCAGAAACGCCATATTCATCTACTTGCGTAAGCATATGATGCAAGCCATGACCAAACTCATGGAACATGGTAATCACTTCGTCGTGGGTAAATAGTGCTGGTTTACCACCCACAGGCGCAGAAAAGTTGCAGGTTAAATAAGCCACAGGTAATTCAACACCGTTGGATTTTTTACGGCGTGTAATACATTCGTCCATCCATGCGCCACCGCGTTTGTTGTTGCGGGCATAGAGGTCTAAATAAAAATAGGCAATTGGTTTATTCTGTTTGTCGCTAATCTCGTAGAAAGCGGCATCGGCATGCCAAAGCGGTGCGTCCGCTTTGCGCACCTGCACACCAAAGATGGTCTCAGTCACTTTGAATAAGCCTGCTAAAACCTTGCTTTCAGGGAAATATTGTTTTACTTCTTGATCTGAGAATGCATATTTTTCTTCACGTAGCTTTTCACTCACATAGGCCACGTCCCATGCTTGCATGACATCAATGCCTAATTTTTTGGCGTAAGCCTCTAGCTCTTGCATATCGCGCTCAGCATACGGCTTTGCGCGTTTGGCTAGGGTGTCCAAAAATTCGGTGACCTGTTTGGGTGACTCTGCCATTTTTGTGGCAAGCGATAACTCAGCATAGTTGTTAAAACCTAACATCTGCGCTTCTTCTTGCTTAAGTTTGAGAATGTCACGAATTAAAGCGGTGTTATCCCACTCGGGTTTGCTAAATTCAGAAGCACGCGTGGCATAGGCGCGGTACATTGTTTCACGCAATGCTCTGTTGTTAGCATATTGCAGTACGGGCATGTAAGACGGAAAGTGCAAAGTAAAAAGATAACCTGCCTTGCCTTCTTTTTTTGCGGCTTCAGTAGCTGCTTCAATCACGTCATCTGGTAAACCAGTTAAATCAGAGATGCTCTCAACGCTATGTTTAAAATCGTTGGTGTTATCCATGATGTTTTCTTCAAACTTGCTGCCTAATTTAGACAACTCTTCACTAAGCACCTTAAAGCGCGCTTTTTGCTCAGTGGGTAGTTCAGCACCGCCCAATTTAAAATCGCGTACTTCGTGATTGATAATAGTCTGCTGTGTAGGGGTGAGCTTGGTAAAACCTGCACTGGCTTGAATAGCTTTGTATTTTGCGTATAAGCGCTCATCTTGCGCGACATCGCTGCCAAAATCGGTTAATTTAGCCAAATTGTCGTTATACGCTTCACGCAGTTCAGGGCTATTTACTACTGCGTTCATGTGGCCGACTTGGCTCCAAGCGCGCCCAATTTTTTCGCTGTGGTCTTCCAGTTTTAGTGCAAAATTTTCCCAAGTGGGTGGTTCACTCGCAGTAGCAAGCTGTTCTACTAATGCACGGCCTTCAGCAATCAGGCTATCCATGGCTGGGCTAATGTGCTCAGGTTGAATGGCGTTAAATTTAGGTAGACCAGAAAAGTCCAGGAGTGGGTTGGCAGTAATCACGTGAGTTCCTTATGGCATTATTTATCTAGTAGACGTTGATTATCTACTAAACGTTCTGCGCGTTGGATTGTAGTTTTTGATAGCGACGATAACTAAAACTTATCGAAACCCGCAGTTAATTAATCAAACGTAAGCAAAATGGATAGCGATAATTCTCGCCCTTACTACTTGAGATGGCGGCAATAATACAAAAAACAATATTGAATAGCCAAACAATCGGAATCAGGATAATACCAACTAACACCCACACTAAAATGCCTGCTATAAATTGTGCAATCAACATGGTGATTTGAAAGTTAAGCGCTTCTTTGGATTGTTCGGCAATAAAAGAACTGTCGTCTTTTTTGAGTGCCCACACCAACAAGCCTGGAATAAAAGAAAAAACAGTGCCTCCCAAATGGGTAATCGTGGCAATGTTTTTGTCATCGTTGCTCGGGTTGGTAATATCTGTCATGGTGGTTTCCTTTATATGGGCGTTGAAAAGTGAGCAGAATGCATACGGATTCGCTAAATTCCACTAAAACTCAGTGTGTAGATGCATCACTTGCAACTCAATCTTTTCAATATCGCTCAGGTGTAGTAATTTTTTGACTTGTTTATTCAGTCGTGTCATTTGACTGTGTAAGATTTGCTGTTTCACGCTCAAAATATTGGATGGATGCATGGAAAGCTGGCGCATGCCCATGCCAATTAGCAGGCGAGTCAACTTGATATCGCCAGCCATTTCGCCGCAGATGGACAGTCCGATATTGTATTTTTCAGCAGCATGAATGGTCATTTGTATCAGCTTGAGCACTGCTGGATGCAAGGGGTTGTACAGGTGCGCAACAGCATCGTCTGTACGGTCAATCGCTAATGTGTATTGAATCAGATCGTTGGTGCCGATAGACAGAAAATCTAGTTCCTTGGCAAACGCATCCGCATTGATCGCAGCCGCTGGCACTTCAATCATGCCGCCAATACTGATGCCTTCATCGAAGGGGGTGCCTTCTTTACGTAATGACTCTTTAGCGCGCTCTAGCAAAATTTTGCTTTGACGTAGTTCTGTCAAACTAGACAGCATGGGAATCAAAATTTTGATGTGCCCATAGTGTGAAGCGCGTAGCAAGGCACGAAACTGCGTATGGAATATGTGTGGTTCAGATAAGCAAAAACGTACTGCGCGCAAACCTAAGGCAGGGTTTGCACAGTTGGAAACACTGTCAGGATTCATTTGCTTATCTGCACCCAAATCCAAAGTGCGTATCGTGACAGGCATGCCTTGCATGGCTTCTGCCACGTGTTTGTAGGCAGTAAACTGCTCTTCTTCATCGGGCATTTCACGGCGGTTCATAAATAAAAATTCAGTACGATATAGCCCAATCCCTGTGGCGCCAGAGGCCTTCACGCTAATCACGTCTTCAGGTACTTCAATATTGGCGTGTAGTTCTATACCAGTGCCGTCTATCGTCACGGCTTTGGTAGATTTAATGCGTTGTAATTTTTGTTGCTCTAATTGCCATTGGTCTTGTTTAAGTTCGTATTCTGCCAGCACCTCTTTGCTAGGATTGACGATCACTACGCCAACGCTGCCATCCACAATGATAATTTCGCCATCGTTGATTAAATCGCGCGCACGCTGCAAAGCCACAATCGAGGGAATATTGAGGCTACGTGCCAAAATGGCCGTGTGCGACGTGATGCCACCTACATCCGTAATGAAAGCCGCAAATTGATGTTGTTTGAACTGAATAGCATCTGCAGGCGAAATGTCATGGGCAACCAAAATGGTGGCACTTTCTTGCTGTTGCTTATCTTTAGTTTGGTTGGGAGATTGGCTGGGATGACCAAGCAACACTTTGATAATGCGCTCTACCACTTGCACCACATCGTGTTTGCGTTCTCTTAGGTATGCGTCTTCTATCGCATCAAATTGCTCAACAATGTCATCCATTTGTTGCTTAATCGCCCACTCGGCGTTGCATTGTTCGTTGCGGATGATCTCTTTAGGCGCTTCTGATAATGATTTGTCATTGAGCATGGCTAAATGCGTGCTGATAAAAGCATCAAGCTCAGCAGGTGCATTCTTAGGCAATTGCGCGCGAATCACCTCTAAATCGTGCTTAACCGTTTGAATGGCTTCGCTAAAGCGTTGAATCTCGTCTTCAATGAGTTTTGGGGTAACTTGGTAATGTACCACCTCTAGCAGCGCATTCGAGACCAAGTGTGCACGCCCAATTGCGATGCCACTGGAAACGCCGACGCCATGAATGCTAAAGCTGGACAATTATTCACCCTCTCCAAAAAAGTTGTTGATCAGTGCTTTTAACGCCTCGATAGCCGCTTGCTCATCCTCGCCAGTGGCTTCGACCAATATCACAGTGCCTTGCGCAGCCGCCAGCATCATCACACCCATGATACTCTTGGCATTGACGCGACGACCGTTTTTTTCTACCCAGATTTCACTTTTGAACTGGCTAGCAGTTTGTGTAAATTTGGTGGAAGCGCGCGCGTGCAAGCCAAGCTTATTAATAATTTCAATCGATTCTTTCATCATAACCTTGTCACTGCTTTCATGTATTTTTAATGATTACAACCTGCCGACGTGAAATGTACTACACCTTCTCGGCCACCCGTGAGTGCTTTGTCAACGCAAGTAACCAGCGATTCTTGGCGATAGTTTAATACCCGCACCAACATAGGCAGATTCACCCCAGCGACACCGGCTACGCCTTCTTGGCTCACCAGCTTGGTGACCATGTTACAAGGCGTTGCACCGTAAATATCTGAGAGTACCAACACACCGTGCCCTGCATCTAGGTGCGCTACCATGGCTTGTGCTTTGGGTAACAATAGTGCTGGGTCATCTTGTGTAGACACAGCAAGATAATCCAACTGAGTCGGGCGCTTGCCCATTACATGGCTTGCGCATTGAATTAAGCTCTCACCTAGAGAGCCATGCGCAATAATTAAAATTCCAATCATGTTGCAGCCTTCTTTCAATACATCAATGAATCAACTCGCGATGACGCACAATCACCTTATATTGATGCTTAAAATGTGCGCTGAGTTGTTCAACTAAATAAACTGAGCGATGTTGCCCACCCGTGCAGCCGATCCCAATAGTGAGATAACTGCGATTATCTTGATTAAAGCTAGGTAACCATTTTTCCAAATATTGTTGAATATCCCCCAACATTTCCAGCACCATGTTTTCTTTTTCAAGAAATTGCTGAATAGGTGCATCTTTACCTGTCAGTGGTCGCAATTCTGGGTCGTAATGCGGATTTGGCAAGCTGCGTACATCAAATACAAAATCCGCATCTAGCGGTATGCCGTGTTTAAAGCCAAACGACACGAATAGCACCACCACGCTATTGGTAATGTCACTGTTTGGCTCGGCAATCCAATCACGAATATGATTACGTAGCGCATTGGCGCTTAGACTGCTGGTATCAATATGATGACCCAAGCTGGCCAACCCCGTTAGTAGTTCACGCTCCTCAAGTATGCTTTCGGCGAGCGTGGATTTTTCATTGCTGAGCGGGTGCTTACGTCTGGTCTCAGAGAAGCGTTTCACTAGGCTTTCTAAGGTGGAGTCTAAATATAATACGCTGACACTGATGCCGTCGGATTTTAACTGAGCAATCGCATCTGGTAGCGCCTTCAACGCTGCACTGCGGCTATCAATACTAATGGCGACTTTTTTATCTTTGGAGGTTTGGTGCAGACCATCTGTTTCTAGATGCTGTGCGATTTGCGGTAGGAGTGTGGCAGGTAAGTTATCAATACAATAAAAACCGCTGTCTTCAAGCACGCGCAAAGCGATCGTCTTGCCAGAGCCAGAAAGCCCGGTGACAATAATTAGCTGCATAACAATCCAATCTTTGGATGACGTGCGGTGTGGTGCAGTGCTTGTTCCTTTGCCTTAATGTGCCTTAATGATTCAGGATTAGCGTTCCGCACACCTTGCACTGCATGCCAAACAGTTGAAGTATTGGATAATGCGCTGGGTAACATTGTTATCGTTTCTTGCTTTCTCTTAGCATGATCTGTTTTTGGCGTTTGATAAATTGCTGTGTTGCATTAATACCGCGCAATAATAGCATGTGATTACGTACCGCAACCTCTACTAGCACCGCGATATTGCGCCCCGCTGCAATAGGAATTACTACCTTACTAATGTCCACCTCTAACACACGTTCAAACTGTGTTTTGGCATTTAAGCGGTCTAGTTTATGTGGGCTCAACGCATCGGCCAATTCCAATTGAATCATCAAATCTAGCGGCTTAGTTGGTTTGACCGCATTATCACCAAATAATGCCCGGATGTTCAGTATGCCCAAACCGCGTACCTCCAAGAAGTCTTGCAGCAACTCTGGGCAACGCCCTTCAACGCGTTCAGGCGAAATACGGTAAAAGTCTACAATGTCATCCGCCACCAAGCGGTGACCACGCGAAATGAGCTCCAGCGCCAATTCGCTTTTGCCGATAGCTGGGTTGCCCTTGATCAGTACACCAAAGCCTTGTACTTCCATGAATACGCCATGCAGGCTGGTGGATTCGGCTGTGGCAGTGGCCAAATAGTGCCCTAGCAACTCCATTAGTTGCGGACTGGGCATCGGGGAGGTAAACAGAGGTGTGTTGGCTCGGTCAGCAGCTTTAATTAGTTCATCAGGCGGCTTTTCACCGTTTGCTACTACAACAGCGGCTAAATCGGTGGCAAATAAATTGGTAATCGACTGTTGCATTGCAATAATGCTTTGACTACGCAAGTAATCCATCTCGGCGCAGCCGAGTACTTGCACGCGATTAGGGTGTACAAAGTTGAGATGACCGACTAGAGCGAGAGAAGGTTTGGTGACAGTGCCAGAAGTGAGTATTTTATTACCGCCATCAAGCCCAGCTACCCATTGTAACTTGAGCTTGCGGCGGATTTGTGTGAACAGCTCATCGACGTTAATTTGAGCCATAGGTTGAGAAAAAATTATTAATTAAGTAACTGATCAACATTCTGATGTTTTACAGCACCATTGGTTTTGTGATGATCGCCTTGTTTCTCTTTATGTTTGAGCACTTGACGGTCTAGTTTGTCCGTCAACATGTCAATGGCGCTATACATATTCTCGTCAGCACAAGCAGCGTGTAAATCGTTGCCTGGCACATGCAGTGTAGCCTCTACCTTTTGGGCGAGTTTTTCTACAGACATAGTAACTTTAATATCAATCACATGATCGAAGTGATTGCTGATGCGTGTGAGTTTGTTTTGCACGTACTCACGTAACGCAGGAGTGATTTCTAAGTGATGCCCAGTTAATTGTAAATTCATGACTTGCTCCTTTTTGAAATTGTCTTGAGAGAAGATACGCCTCAAAACAATTTCAGTGTACTACTTTGACGCAGGCTTGCAACTATCCAATTGCACTATTCACGATAATTTTGCGCTGCATCAAATCTAGAGTGACTTCCTTAGGTTGGCTGGCGGAATATTGAGCGACTCACGATATTTCGCAATGGTGCGGCGCGCCACTACAATGCCTTGATTGGCTAATGTGTCCGTTATTTGATTGTCAGACAATGGCTTTTTAGGGTTTTCTTCTGCCACCATTTGTTTAATCAATGCGCGAATCGCAGTGGCAGAACACGTGCCACCTACGTCTGTTGCTACCGAGCTGCCAAAGAAATATTTAAGCTCATACACACCGCGTGGAGTGAGCATGTACTTATGCGTGGTTACCCGTGAAATGGTCGATTCGTGCAACTCAAGCTCTTCTGCAATCTCACGTAACACCAATGGGCGCATAGCAATATCCCCATGCTCAAAAAAGTTGCGTTGCCTGTCAACAATGGCTTGGGAGACGCGCAAAATAGTCGAGAAGCGTTGCTGAATATTTTTAATCATCCATTTGGCCTCTTGCATCTGACTTTGCAAGTACTGCCCAGAATTTTCACGGTTACGTTTCAAGATATCGGCATACAGTTGATTGATGCGTAATTTTGGAATCACGCCATCATTCAAGGTAGCTACCCAAATCCCTTTAATTTTTTTCACAATCACATCGTGCTGAATGTAATGGTCGTGCGATAGTGTGACAAAGTCGCTGCCTGGTTTTGGGTTTTGTTGTTTGATGAGCGTTTGCGCTCCCTTGAGCGTGGCTTCATCGCAGTTGAGCAATTTTCTAAGTTTGCCAAAATCCTTATTGGCTAGCACAGGCAAATAGTCTTGGATAATGGCTCTAGCTTGCTTGAGATATGGAGTATCAGGGCTTAATGCATTCAGTTGCAAGCCCAAGCATTCTTGTAAGTTGCGCGCGCCCACACCGACAGGGTCTAAGTTTTGGATCAGCTTCAAAACCGTTTCTAGCTCAAGCATATCAATCTCTAGCTCAAGCGGTAGGCTTTCTGCCAAGGCATCAAGGGATTGCTCAAAATAGCCATCATCGTTAATGCAATCAATCATGATAGACACTAAAGTCTGATCCCGTTCTGAAAGCGGGACTAGTTTGAGTTGACCCAGCAGGTGGTCACGCAGGCTGATGCTGACGGTATCTTGCCGCGTGAAATCGCCATCGTCATCGTCAGAATTATTCTGACGGCCGCCTTCATCCCAATTACTGGTGCTACCGTACTCGTCGTATTCATCTTCAAATTCTGGGCTGGTAAACTCATCTGAAGTGGGCGCTAACTCATCGTCGCGCTCAATAGTGCTTTCGGCTGGCGCGCTAATTTCCGAGGTGCTTGCGCTGTCAAAAGCATTGCTGTCTACTTCAATCTCGCTGTTGCTACCGATGGTTTCTTCTGTGCTGTTTGCAGGTGCGGTATCAGCAGTGCCGCCGTCGTCTTCACCTTCTACCAGTTCAAGCAATGGGTTGTCTTGCAGGATAGTTTCTAATTCTTGATTCAGCTCAATGGTGGACAACTGCAACAGACGGATAGATTGCTGCAGTTGCGGTGTGAGCGCAAGATTTTGAGAGATACGGAGTTGTAAGTTTTGTTTCATAGCATTCAAAGTGGTTAAAGTCTAAAGTCCCGGCCTAAATACACTTCGCGTACGGCTTCATCTTGTACAATTTCATCTGGGCTGCCAGAGGCAAATAAGGTCCCATCGTTCACAATATAAGCGCGGTCACAAATCCCTAATGTTTCACGCACATTGTGGTCTGTGATGAGGACGCCTATATTTTTACTGCTTAAAAAACGGATAATTTTTTGAATATCCAATACCGCAATTGGGTCAATACCTGCAAACGGTTCGTCCAGTAAAATAAAACTGGGGTTCGTGGCTAGGCAACGGGCAATTTCAACACGTCTACGTTCACCGCCCGATAAACTGACTGCCATGCTGTTGCGTATATGCACAATGTGCAGTTCTTGTAGCAGGGATTCTAATTGCGCTTCTTGCTCTTGCTCGGTCAAATTTTGTAGCTCAAGCACTGCCATGATGTTTTCAGCGACCGTCATTTTTCTAAAAATTGACGGCTCTTGTGGCAAATAAGACAAGCCCATACGTGCACGGCTGTGTATAGGCATGCGGCTTAAATCTTTACCATCAAGCAAAATACGCCCTGCATCCAACGTGACCAGTCCCACCATCATATAAAAGCTGGTAGTTTTGCCTGCGCCATTTGGGCCTAGCAAACCAATAATTTCTCCACTGTGAATTTTCAGAGAAATATCTTGTACGACAGTACGTGTTTTATACGATTTACGTAAATTTTCGACGACGAGTTCGCTCATAGGTCTAAGGTGACTCCATTTGCGTTGAGGCTGATTGGTTTTCTTCTTTTGGTTGTAAGCCAAATTGTAGTGTTTTATTCAGTCTCAAATTATTGGCTGGTGGTGAATTTTCACTACCTTTTGCAGGTGCTTTCGGTGCTTCTTGTTTATTTTTTGGCTGAATAATGGCTTTGACTCGGCCACTATTGCCACCTTCCGTCGTTGATTTAACGCCGCCTATGACCTCAGCATATTCCGCATTCGCGTCATAGCTAATAAAGTCGCCGTGCACGATGTCTTCACCACGTTTAACCCAAGCTTTTGTGTACAACTGCACTTTGTCCATGCGCCCATCATACTCAATGCGTTGCGCACTGCCTTCCATGTACTCATCCCTGCCTTGCCGCTTTTGCTTGAACGTAGTGGGGTTGCCTGTAGAGGTGCTGTGTTGAAAGCCATCTTTGTCTTCACGCACCACCAATTTATCGGCATGAATCACCAAAGTACCCTGCGTTAAAATCACTTTGCCAGTGTAAGTGCTGGTTTTCTTCGCATCATTGACGGTTACCGTGTCGGCTTCAAGTTCAATCGGTTGATCACGATCAGACGCTTCAGCCCATGCTTGCAATGGTAGCCAAAATATCATGCTGAGCAGGCAAGCACTGGTATAAATACGCTTAAACATTCATTCTCCCTACGGTTTCTTTATAACACTTTGTTTTTGAACACGCTTGGTAGTTGGCGTGATGTTCGTTTTACGCGTCGATTTAGTTGCATTCTGCTTGCTAGTGCTGGCTTTTGTGTTGGCTGTTGATTTCACAGGCACAATGTTTTTTGGCGTTGGACGCTCATAATGTGCGCGCACTCTGTTGAGTAAGGTCATGGTTTGATTTTTCTTATCGAATACCATGCCAACCGCAGTCACTTTGGTTTTGGGCGCTTGCGTAATGGTGACAGGGCTGTCAGTTGTCGCCAAATCTTTGTCTGGCACAATGGTCAGTTTATCGGTCAGCAATTGCATTTGTCCTTTTTCAGCGGTGGCTTCGCGCACGACCTTCACGTTATCGACAAACTCCACAGTTTCACCATCACTTGAGACATAGCCGCGTAAGCCTTGAATTTGCGAGTATGGCTTATCAACACCAAATTGGGTGAACTTAGGGCGTTGCAACTCTGTGGTGTCATCATCGGGGTAATGCACCATCTGCGTTGCAGCCAACACATAGCGCAATTTCCCATTGGCATCGGATTGTGTTGTCACAAAGTTATGCAGTTTGTAGTCGGCATCGTGTCGATTACTACCATCAATTCTTGGTCCTTGTTCTTGCACCGTTTGATTAATCCAAAATGTAATCAGCGCCATCAAAAAGACTAGCGTGAGTGGAAACATAATGGCATAACGGTTTTGCATGAACAGTGGGCATCAACATTCAAAAAAAGGCGCCATTTGGGCCTCTAGTGTATTTTGCGCTTGCATAATCAGTTCGCACACTTCGCGCACCGCACCGCGACCACCTTCTTTTTGCGTAATGTAATGCGCGCGCGCTTGCACTGATTTGGGTGCAGCCGGCACTGTGATGCTCAGTCCGCAACGCAACATAGGCGGCATGTCAACGACATCATCGCCCATAAAAGCCGTTTGCTCAGGCGTTAAATTAAGCTTGGCTATCAAATCATTAAAAGCGACCAACTTGTCATCTACCCCTTGATAAAAATGGGCAACACCCGTGCTTTCAGCACGCTGTGTCACCACTTTAGAGGTGCGGCCTGTAATGATGGCCATTTGCACACCACTGTTCTTGAGCAGTTTCATGCCTAAGCCATCTTGGGTATTAAATGTTTTGTATTCTTGACCATCATCGCCGATGGTCAAGCCGCCGTCCGTCAACACGCCATCCACATCAAAAATTACTAGTTTGATGAGTTTTGCACGTTGCAATACATCTTGATTCATTACACTACCTTTGCTTTGAGTAAGTCATGCATATTAAATGCACCCATCAATTCTTGTGCGTGATTCACTACCATCAGCGCGTTAATTTGATGGGTTTCCATCATTTCTACTGCTTCTACCGCCATTTGATCTAAATATATGGTTTTGGGTGCAGTATGCATCACTTGTGCAATGGTGGTCTCGCTAGGCGATACATTGTTGAAAAAGGCGCGGCGCAAATCGCCATCGGTAAAGATGCCTACAGGATGATGGTTTGCGTCCACAATCGCTGTGAAGCCCATGCCTTTCTTGGTCATTTCCAGCAAGGCATCTGTCAAAATGGCATTGTCTTGTACACATGGAATCGCTGCACCTGTGCGCATCACATCTTTCACGCGGGTGAGTAGTTTTCTGCCCAAATTGCCACCAGGGTGTGATCTTGCAAAATCTTCTGCGGTAAATTCGCGTAAATCTAATACGCACAATGCTAGAGCATCGCCCAAGGCGAGCGCAGCTGTGGTGCTAGCCGTTGGCGACAAGCCCAAAGGGCAAGCCTCTTGTGATACTTTGGCGCTCAAATGGACGTGCGATTCTTTGGCTAATGTTGAGGTGTCTGTGCCGGTGATGCTAATGATTTTGGCGCCTAATCGTTTAATGGTCGGTAGGATAGTGATGATTTCATCACTTTCACCAGAGTTAGAAAGTGCAATCACGACATCTTCGCCCGTGATCATACCCAAATCACCATGGCTGGCTTCAGCAGGATGCATAAAAAAAGCGGGGGTACCAGTGCTGGCAAGCGTTGCCGCAATTTTTCGGCCGATATGTCCAGATTTTCCCATGCCACTCACCACAACGCGACCACGGCAATGTAAAATGAGCTCAACAGCGCACTCAAATTGTGCATCTAATCGCCCTGCAAGCATTTCAATTTCGCTTGCTTCCAGCAATAGCACTTTTTTAGCCAGCGCTAGGGAAGATTGCTTTTCTGCAGAGCTTGACATCGCATTAGGTATCATTTGTAAGTTGGATGTTGACATAGAAGTTAGTATAACAAGGTAATCTGCCTCGAATAAAGTAAAAAACGTAGATTCAAGTTAAAATTTTAAAAGTAGGCACAATTTTTGCCTATGCGCATTTGGCATCATGTGCGTCTTTGTATAGTGCGTCATATCAATAAGAACATAAAGCACCTAGAGAGGATCAATGTTTAACTCACTTAATACGGTATTGTTATTGCTTATTGGCTCAGTATTAGCCGTAGGCATTTTTCGTGCGTTAAGGTTGCCGGCCATGCTGGCCTACTTTTTGGTGGGCGTCATGTTGGGGCCGTCTGCTTTTGGGCTGATTCAAAATACAGAGTCCAGCCAGCATATTGCCGAGTTTGGGATTGTGTTCTTGATGTTTAGCATCGGTCTGGAATTTAGTTTGCCCAAACTCTATGGCATGCGGAAAACCCTGTTTGGTTTAGGCGGTTCGCAAGTGGCCATCAGCATGTTTGTTGCATTAATGCTTGGCTGGGCGTTTGGCTTGAGTTTTGGCACCGCGTTTGTGATTGGCGGCGCACTCACCATGTCCTCCACGGCCATCGTCTCAAAAATACTGATGGAACGTGTGGATTTGAACTCTAGGCATGGTCGTCTCAGTATCGGTATTTTGTTATTTCAAGATTTGGCAGTGATTCCTATTCTGGTGCTTATTCCCACCTTGGGGTCGCATAGCGAAGACTGGTTGACTGTGTTGTCATTGTCTTTACTTAAATCCGCCATATTGCTGTTCATCCTCTTCAAATTCGGCAAGAACATCCTAAACCATTGGTTTGATTTGGTGGCCAAACAACGCTCTAGAGAGTTGTTTGTGATGAACGTGCTGATGGTGACGTTACTGATGGCGTATGCCACCAGTATTGCGGGCCTCTCTTATGCGCTGGGCGCGTTTGTGGCGGGCATGTTGATTTCTGAAACGCGTTACCGTTACCAAGTGGAATCGGACATTGCGCCTTTCAGGGATATTTTATTAGGCCTATTTTTTATTAGCGTAGGCATGTTGCTCAACATAGGACAATTGTTTGACCATATCGGGCTGGCATTACTTCTGTTAACCGGCTTTTTACTCTTCAAAGCATCACTGATTGCAGTGCTTACCCGCTATTTTGGCTTTGAAACAGGCGTAGGGATTCGCACGGGCTTAATCCTTGCGCAAGCAGGTGAGTTCAGTTTTGTCATTTTAGCCTTGGGTTTAAAAAACAATTTGATTCAAGGCGAAGTCTTGCAATTGGTGCTGGGGGTCTCGTTACTTTCTATGATCATTGCGCCATTTTTAATTCAGTACAACGGCAGAATTGCGCGCACTTTAGTGAAAAGCTACACACGCAACAGCAGTGAAATGGTGGAAACTATCGGCAAAGTGGGTAAAGAGCTTACGGACCATGTGATTATTTGTGGCTATGGCAGAAGCGGTCAGTATTTGGGCCGTTTTTTAAAAGAAGAGAATATCCCCTTTATCGCGTTAGACAATGACTCTGCCCGTGTGAATGAAGCGGCCGTAGCAGGTGAGCATGTGATGTATGGAGATGCGGGTCGTCGTGTTGTGTTAGAGGCCGCGGGCGCCGAGCGCGCTAAAGCCTTGATTGTGAGCTATTCCGATACGCGCTCCTCTATGAAAGTGCTACATGTGACGCAAGAGCGTTACCCCAATCTACCAGTGATTGTGCGCACCTATGATGATGCAGACATGGAAGCGTTTAGAGAAGCGGGTGCGACAGAGGTGGTGCCAGAAGTGCTAGAAGGTAGCTTGATGTTAGCCTCTCACGCGCTTGTCTTGCTTGGCGTGCCCTTAAACCGTGTAGTAAAACGTATTCGCTTATTCCGCGAAGAGCGCTATAAGATGTTCAAAGGCTTTTTCCGTGGGATATCCGATGCCGATGCAGAAACCTCGGTCTCGCGTCAGCAACGGTTGCATTCTGTAGAAATTAGCACCAATTCATTTGCGCATGGGATGCGCTTGGATACGATTCCGTTTGAAAAACTGAGCGTCGAATTGAAAAAAATACGTCGCCCCAATATGCTAGAACCCATCACTCCTAGACCAGATATTGAGTTATCCGATGGCGATGTATTGGTATTGCTAGGCAATAACGAAAGTTTGGTCGCAACAGAAGTATTTCTGGTGTCTGGTAAATAGAAGGGTACTGAGTGTCAGCACAAAAAGTGGTAGTAGTGGGCGGCGGTATTGTGGGTTGCATCACCGCCATGATGCTCAGACAGCGGGGCTGGCAAGTCACAGTCGTGGAGCGCAATATCATTGCAGCGCAAACGTCTGGTGAGGCTTCATGGGCAGGTGCTGGCATTATTTTTCCACTGTTGCCTTGGTGTTATCAAGATCCCGTGAATAAGCTGGCTTTGGAAGGCGCCAGCCGCTACCCAGGGCTGGCGGAGCAATTGCACAGTGAAACTGGTATAGATCCTGAATGTTTACGTAGCGGTATGCTTGTGCAACCACCCTTTGATCTAGAAACCGCATTGGCATGGTGCAAGAGAAACAATGTGGTGGCTAAATTACAAGGCGAAGAACTCTTTTTACCAGACGTATTGCAAGTACGTAACCCCAGATTGTTGCAAGCCCTCAAAGCGTGGTTGGAGCAACATCAAGTCACGCTCAAAGAGCAAACGCAATTGCTACCATTGCCAGAGCTCGAGATAGGCGAGCAAGGCATGCTCAAAGGTTGGCAAACCACAAATGGTGAAACCTTAGAAGCCGATATGTTTATTGTCACCTCTGGCGCTTGGAGTTTTGATTTACTTAAACAAACCGCGCTGAGCCTTGAGATTAAACCCATGCGTGGGCAGATGTTGCTTTACCAGTTGCCCAAGCCCATTACAAACCACATTATTTATCGCGATGGTTTTTATATGGTGCCGCGCAAAGATGGCTACTTGCTGGCAGGCAGCAGTTTGGAAGATGTGGGGTTTGATACAGGCGTGACTGACACCATGCGCACAGAAATGCAAACCAAAGCAGAAGCGATATTGCCGCAACTCAAAAATGCGTCTGTAATTAAGCACTGGAGCGGATTGCGACCAGGCACACCGCACAATATTCCGACAATTGGACAACACCCGCATATTAGCAATTTATATCTGAATACTGGCCATTTTCGTTACGGGGTCACCATGGCGCCAGCGAGTGCAGCATTAGTGACTGCGTTGATGTGTGGAGGTTCGCCAAATATGGACGCGACAGCCTATCAATGTAAGGTCTAGTTGCTTAATCTTTATAAACAAAAGGCCTAGAAAATCAAATTTCTAGGCCTTTAAAATAACTTGATTAACAATTAAAGTTTAATAGAAGGCAGGTATCCACCAGGTAAAATCCCAAACGCTGTCAAAACAATAACGATCAATAAAATGATGAAAAGCACACGTACGATTTGAGCCACTGGTGCTGGTAAAGGCAGCATGGCAACTAACCACCAAATCAGACCAAACACCACTAAATACACAATAAGATTTACTATCACATCCATTTTTATTCTCCTCTGGTTTTAATTTTTAAACAGGATGACGTTTATCGATGATGGAGGAAAAATAGCAAATTGATGGCTATTGCTAAACAATTCAACAACATGTTTACGTCAAACTTATCTGCATATATCCCATTCAAGACATATCACAACTAATATGCAATAAAGCCTCCTTTTTTACTGTGCGATAGCTAACATTCAAACTGGTTATTGACCAACAGCAACCCAATCCCCACTTTTGCCCCCATGCTTTTCCAGCAATTTAATCTCACCCATCACCATCCCTCTATCCACCGCTTTGCACATATCGTAAATCGTCAATAGCGCCACTTGCACCGCAGTGAGTGCTTCCATCTCCACACCAGTTTGTCCAACTGTTTCACAGGTGACTTGGCATGCAATGGTCGATTCGGCTTCCAATACATCGAAACTCACTTTGACGCTGGTGAGTGCAATTGGGTGGCACAGTGGAATTAAGTCAGCTGTTTTTTTGCTGGCTTGAATGGCGGCAATGCGCGCGATGCCTAGCACGTCACCCTTTTTGGCTTCACCTTGTGTAATCAGTTGTAATGTTGCTGGCAACATAGCAATACTGCCAATGGCTACAGCAGTACGTTTAGTATGGGCTTTATCGCCTACGTCCACCATATGGGCCTGACCTTGTGCATTTAAATGCGTTAACTTGCTCATGTGTGACTTTCTAATTTGAATTGTGCGTGAACTTGCTACCTAAAGGCATTATCATAATAACAATGAGTCCACAGTTATCATATACACCCACATTATTAGTTAAAAAGCTTAGCGCGTGTTGCTTGGGTGCATTATTGCTAGGCGCGATGCCAGCCACCGTGGCTGCTGCTGAGCAAACAAGACCTTCTCTGACTGGTAAGCCTTATTCGCCACCATCTGATTTAGATACCAGTTTGCCGCGTGATTACGCCAATGATTTACCAGATTTGGGTGATATTGCGCAAACCGTGTTAACGCCGCAGGATGAACAACGCATTGCAGACCAAATCATGCGTGAGGTGTATATCAGCGATCAGGTGTTACAAGACCCTGAAATCACTGACTATTTGCAAGCCTTGGGCAATAAGCTTGCCGCAGCTAGTCCTGATAAACGTCAAACCTTTAGTTTTTTTGTGGTGAATGATAATTCGATAAACGCATTTGCCATGCCCGGTGGAGTGATTGGCGTGCATACAGGGTTGTTTATTGCCGCCAATAATGAATCTGAATTAGCCAGCGTACTTGGCCATGAGATTGGGCATGTGACACAACGTCATCTGGCGCGTATATTGGCCTCGCAAAAGTACGATACATTTAAAAATATTGCGACGACTGCGTTGGCTTTGTTGGTGGCGAGGAGTAACCCGCAATTGGCCACTGGGGCCATGGTCACGGCTTCGGCTTCTACCTTACAACGTCAATTGGATTACACGCGCGAGCACGAGCGTGAAGCCGATAGGGTAGGGCTGGCAATACTGGACAATGCTGGATTTGATGTGCGCGCGATGCCATCATTTTTTACCACCATGCAACGCGGGACACGTTTTGTAGAAGGCAGTGCGCCTAGCTTTTTGCGTACCCACCCGCTGACCGCAGAACGTATTGCCGATGTCTCGAATCGCGTACAAAACTTATCTTACAAACAATCTAAAGATAGTCTAGATTTTTATTTAGCACGCGCCAAAATTCGTGCGGGTATCGGCCTGCCGCAATCTGCAATTGATGAGTTTGAAGACAATATTCGAGAGCGTCGTTTTAATAGCGAGGCAGCAGAGCACTACGGTTTGGCATATGCGTTTTTGCGCAAAAATGATGTGAAAAATAGTGCGCTACAATTGCAATGGCTTAAGGCCAACGCGGCGCCTCATCCAAATATTGAAACACTTGCGGCAACGATAGAAGTAAGCAATCGACAGCTGGCAAAAGCGCAGGAGATTTACGTACAAGCTATGCAAAAGTATCCGATGCATCGCGCATTGGTGTATGGCTATGCCGATACCTACATTGATAGCAGGCAGCCTGATAAAGCGATTAAGCTGGTGAATGACAAGTTGCGGTTGTTTCCTAAAGATGCACATTTTTATGAGCTGTTAGCCAAGGCCTATACAATGAAAGGTCAAGTGTTGCTCAAGCACCAAGCGCAAGCAGAAGCCTACTTTCGTCAATATGATGTGAATCGCGCGGTAGAGCAAATGGAGCTGGCCTCTAAAGCAAAAGACGGTAATTTCTACGAACGTTCTATCGTCGAAGCGCGATTAAAAGAGTTGCGACGCCGACAAGGTATTGAAAAAGAGCTCAGGGGATAATGATGCAACGCCGTACATTTATGCAATGTTTATTGGGTCTTTTTTTAGTCCCCATCAATGCGCTAGCCGCGGTTTGGAATAAACCTGCTTTTGAAGCCACAGATTTACAACAAGCCACGCAAGGTTTGGAGATTAGTGGCGAGATACCGACCGATGAGATTACGCTGATTGCGCCAGACCGCGCAGAGAACGGTGCGGTGGTGCAAGTTGAAATTATTTGTAAACTCGCTAATACAGAGGCGATTGCATTATTTGTAGCAGAGAACCCAACCCCGCTGATTGCGAATGTGATGTTGTCATCCGGTGCGCAAGCGCGCTTGGTCACGCGGATTAAAATGGCGCAGACCTCGCAAGTAAAAGTGATTGCAAAAGTGGGTAACCAGTACTACACCAAAACCAAGCAAGTGGTGGTGTTGGAAGATGGTTGCGGTGGCTCGGACACGGATGCTAAGTTTGAAAGCAGCATGAAAATGCGCGCAAAATTGGTGGACGAGATTGCGGAGGTTAAAGTGATAATTGTGCACCCCATGACCACGGGACGTGCTAAAAACAGTGCTGGTCAGCTGATTCCTGCGCATTTTATCCAAACTTTGGAGGCGACCTTAAATGGCCGCAAAGTATTGGAAGCACATTGCAGCACAGCCATATCAAAAAACCCTTACTTTACATTTTATGTAGTAGGCGCCAAATTGGGTGACATGGTGATGGTCAAGTGGCAGGACAACATGGGATATGCAGGCCAAAGTGAGATTCAGGTTTCAATCTAGTTTGCGCTACGCATGCTGCAATAGATAGCGCTAGTTAATACAAGCGTCACGTAGCTAAGTTAAACTTAAGCAGTGCGAACTAAAACATGGCTAACGCTGATGCAGGACTTAATATAGTTAGGTAAGCAACACCAAATGGTACTTATAATAAATATTACTTATCACGACAATTAAACTAATCAATTTTACTTAATTGAAATGCGTTGTTACAATGCATTTCAATATTTTTTTAACCACTAGAAGAGGAAATTACAATGTCATTGATCAATACACAAGTACAACCATTTAAAGCACAGGCTTTTCATAACGGTAAATTTATCGAAGTCACTGACGCTAGCCTACAAGGCAAATGGTCAGTGGTGATTTTTATGCCAGCAGCCTTCACATTTAACTGTCCAACAGAAGTAGAAGATGCAGCTGATAACTACGCTGAATTCCAAAAAGCAGGTGCTGAAGTGTACATCGTCACTACAGATACACACTTCTCACACAAAGTATGGCATGAGACTTCACCAGCAGTGGGCAAAGCAAAATTCCCATTGGTTGGCGACCCAACTCACCAATTAACGCGCGCATTTGACGTGCATATAGATGAAGAAGGTTTGGCATTGCGCGGTACATTTGTGATCAATCCAGAAGGCGTGATTAAAACAGTTGAAATTCACAGCAATGAAATTGCACGTGATGTGAAAGAAACATTGCGTAAATTGAAAGCTGCACAATTTACAGCTAGCCACCCAGGTCAAGTATGCCCAGCTAAATGGCAAGAAGGTGCTGAAACATTGACACCGTCATTAGATTTAGTAGGTAAGATCTAATCCTCAATTCATTTTTTGAGCGTATTGCGTTGTTGCATGTTACCTAATCACCTTGCTGTACTCACTGTACTATCTCGGCACTTAGGTAACATGCGCCTCGCACTACAACCCAAAATTCTGAATTGAAGTGTTACTTGTGATTGTTTCCGCCAAAAGCGGAAAGTACGTAAATGAATTGAGCTTTATCCAAAAGATAAAGCTTTTATTTTCAGCAGTATTTCTCATACACGTTTTTTTGACCACGGAAGAATAGGTATGAGAACTACATTGAAACGTATTGATTGAATTGAAAGAGAGTGAATATGGCATTAGAAGCAAATATTAAAACGCAATTGCAAACTTACTTAGCCATGCTACGTGAGCCGATTGAGTTGGTGGCATCTCTAGATGGCAGCACCGCGGCCAACGAAATGCAAAGCTTATTAGAAGAAATTGCTGGCATGTCTGACAAAATTACCCTCGTGCATGAGGCAGATGCACGTAAGCCCTCTTTTGCGGTAAGACGTGCGCCTAACCACAAAGATGCAAGCAAATCTGTGGGCGTTCGTTTTGCGGGTATCCCAATGGGACACGAGTTTACTTCATTGGTATTAGCTTTGTTGCACACTGGTGGTCACACCATGAAATTGGAGCCAGAAAAAATTGAGCAAATTGCAGCGATTGAAGGTAGCTTTCATTTTGAGACTTACATTTCATTAAGCTGCCATAACTGCCCAGATGTAGTGCAAGCATTGAACATGATGTCGGTCATCAACCCAAACATCACACATGTGATGATTGATGGTGCGCTGTATCAAGAAGAAGTCAAAGCTAGAGACATTATGTCGGTGCCCACGATATTTTTAAATGGTGAAATTTTTGGCGCTGGCCGTATGGAGCTAGAAGAGATTTTAGCCAAAGTGGATACGGGCGCAGTGGCGCGTGAAGCTAAGAAATTAGACGCTAAAGCGCCTTATGATGTGTTGATTGTGGGTGGTGGTCCAGCTGGTGCATCTGCAGCGATTTACTCAGCACGTAAGGGCTTTAAAACGGCCATTGTGGCAGAGCGCTTTGGTGGCCAAGTGATGGACACTTTAGGCATTGAAAACTTTATTTCAGTGAAAGAAACCGAAGGCCCTAAACTGGTGGCCGCGTTGGAAGAGCACGTGAAATCTTATGATATTGAGGTGATTAACTTACAACGAGCCAATATGCTGAGTGAGCCAGGTAAGCACGGCAACAAAAATCATGACTTGATTGAGTTGAAGTTAGACAGCGGTGCCACACTCAAAAGTAAAGCTGTGATTTTAGCGACAGGCGCACGCTGGCGCGAGATGAATGTGCCAGGCGAAAAAGAGTACCGTGGTAAAGGTGTTGCTTACTGCCCACATTGCGATGGCCCATTGTTTAAAGGTAAACCTGTGGCTGTGGTCGGTGGTGGTAACTCTGGTGTAGAGGCTGCGATTGATTTGGCCAATTTTGTGGGGCATGTGACATTGTTGCAGTTTGATACCACATTAAAAGCCGATGCAGTATTGCAAAAAAAATTGCATACATTGTCAAATGTGACCGTAATTACCAGCGCTCAAACCACTGAAATTACCGGTGACGGCAATAAGATGAACGGCTTAACCTACACGGATCGTGTGACAGGTGAATCTAAACACTTAGCCGTGGACGGTGTGTTTGTACAAATTGGTTTGGTACCGAATACCGACTGGTTAAAAGGCACGGTGGATTTGAGCAAGTTTGGTGAGATTGAAATCAATCACCATAATGCGACCTCGTTACCAGGTGTGTTTGCGGCAGGGGATGTCACAACTACCCCATACAAGCAAATCATCATTGCCATGGGTGAAGGTTCGAAAGCCGCCTTAGGCGCGTTTGATTACATCATTAGGCAATAAGCAGCAATTAAAAAGGGTGGCAAATGCCACCCTTTTTTTACGAGGTGTTAATCCGTTTTGCAGGTTTTAAAACCCAATAAAGCATAAGCTGGGCAAAAGTTGAATAAGCCGGTTGCCAGTGGCACAACGCCTATCCATGCCCACATAGGGCCACCCGCCAACAACACCCAAGCAATGAGTGCCAAACCAACCACAATACGTAATATTGTATCTATTCCACCTACCTTGGCTTTTATCATTTTCTCCCTCATACATGACCTACAAATAGGTTACGCCAAAACAAATTGCAACCATGTGATTTACATCACAATCACAACATATTCTCTTTTATACTGTCCTACAACCTATTTAGATTAAAAAGCGCTTATATGAGAACCGATACCAGCAAAACACCCCAAACCATCTATTTGAAAGATTACACGCCAGCTCCATTTTTAGCGCAAAAAATAGTGTTGCACTTTCAGCTGTTTGAAGAAAAAACCATTGTCACTTCAACCGTTGATTACCTTGAAAATGCTGCCAGTCAAAGCCAAGATTTAGTTTTGCATGGTGACCATCAAACGGTAACAGAAGTGCTGCTGAACGGAGAGGCGTTTAGCGATTATGTGATAGAAGATGGCAACATGACCATTGCCAATGCGGGCAGTATTGCAGATGGAAAGTTTGCGCTCACTATCACGTCTGAAATTGACCCAGCTAACAATACCGCCTTGGAAGGCTTATACCAATCGCAAGGCAATTACTGCACCCAGTGTGAAGCAGAAGGCTTTAGACGCATCACCTACTTTCAAGACCGCCCAGATGTGTTGAGTGTGTTTACTGTGCGGATTGAAGCGGATAAACAGTTGTACCCTGTGCTGTTATCGAATGGTAATTTGGTAGCTGAGGGGGATTTAGAAAGCGGTCGTCATTTTACCGAATGGCATGATCCATTCCCCAAACCTTGTTACCTATTTGCCTTGGTGGCGGGCAATTTGGTGCACATTGTGGATAGCTTCATCACCATGTCTGGTCGTAAGGTTGATTTACGCATCTATGTGCGCCCCGGCGATGAAACGCAGTGTGACCATGCCATGCAATCTCTTAAAAAATCTATGCGTTGGGATGAAGAAACCTATGGACGTGAGTATGAGCTAGATCGTTTTAATATTGTAGCGGTGAGCGACTTTAATATGGGCGCAATGGAAAATACCTCACTCAATATTTTCAACACCGCGCTGGTACTAGCGCAACAAGAAACAGCCACAGATGCTGATTTTATGAGTGTAGAGGGCGTAGTCGCCCACGAATATTTTCACAATTGGACTGGCAACCGCGTGACTTGTCGAGATTGGTTTCAGCTCTCACTTAAAGAAGGCCTCACTGTATTTAGAGACCAAGAGTTTAGTGCCGATATGAATTCACGCGCAGTACAACGGATTGACGATGTGAATACGTTGCGTCGTATGCAATTTTCCGAAGATGCCAGCCCATTGGCGCATCAAGTGCAACCTGATAGTTTTATTGAAATTAGCAATTTTTACACCACAACGGTGTACGAAAAAGGCGCGGAGTTGATTCGTATGCAACACACCTTGCTGGGGGCAGAAACTTACCGTAAAGCGACTGATTTATACTTTTCGCGCCACGATGGACAAGCAGTGACCTGCAACGATTTTGTGCAATGCATGGCCGATGCCTCAGGCCGCGACATGACGCAGTTCTTTTTGTGGTACAAGCAAGCGGGCACACCGACCTTGCGAGTGAGCAGTCACTTTGACGCGGCGCAGCAACGCTACACACTCAGCTTTAAACAATCGCAACCTGCCACAGCAGGCCAAAGTGATAAACAGCCTCTGCACATTCCAATCGCAGTGGGGTTGCTTGATGCCCAAGGCAAAGAGATTATCCCCACACAAGTATTAGAAATGACACAGCGTGAGCAAAGCTTTAGTTTTGAAGGGGTTAGCGATTGTCCAGTACCTTCTATCTTGCGCGGCTTTTCTGCTCCCGTTAAATTAACTACAGAGTTAAGCGATGAAGATTTACGCCTATTGCAGATTTACGACAACGACGGCTTTAACAAGTGGGAAGCAGGGCAAACGTTAGCGTTAAGAAATATTGAGCGCGTCATGGCAGATAGCCAAGCCGATATCAGTACTTTCATTGCGGATTTTGGCAATTTAATTGCACAGGGTTTAGACAACAACACGGATAAAGCGCTGCTCGCACGTGCTTTGAGCCTGCCAGAAATCTCGGTGATTGCGCAACATCAAGCCGTGATAGACCCTGCTACGATTGACCAAGCGCGTACATACCTGCTCACCCAAATTAAGCGCGCACACAAAGAAGCACTTGCTAAGCTATATGATGCGAATACCGATACTGGAGAATTTGCCATTACGCCCGAAGCTATGGGCAAACGAGCCTTGCGCAATGTGGTGCTAGAACTCTTAACTGCGACCAAAGGCACAGGTTGCGCAGTGCGTGCTAAAGCACATTACTTTAACGCCAACAACATGACCGACCGCGTGGCCGCGCTAGCCAGTCTTGTGGATAGTACGCAACCAGAACGCGAAGAAGTGTTCAATCACTTTTACCAAACCTATCAGCAATACCCGTTGGTGGTGGATAAATGGTTCAAACTACAAGCCATGGGCAACCGCGACAGCAGTTTTGAAGACTTTGCCATGTTGCGCCAGCATCCAGAATTTAATATCAAAAATCCTAATCGTGTGCGCTCACTGTACACAGCATTCTCGCTCTATAACCCAGTGAAATTTCATGACCCTAGCGGCAAAGGTTATGCGTTGCAACGCGATGTAATTATTGAGCTCAACGCCATCAACCCACAAATTGCAGCGCGCCAAGTCAACCCGTTTAGAGAATGGAAACGCTACACGCCACAACTGCAAACGCACATGCAAGCCGCTTTGCAAGCGATTTTAGATACGCCGAATTTATCGAATGATGTGTTTGAAGTGGTGAGTAAGAGTTTGAACGGTTAAGATTTCAGATGTAGGGCATATTCGCACAGCGTAATATGCCCTATAAACTAATAGCCTTATGCTTGTACTAAACTCAATGCCACCGCCTCCGCCACCTTAATCCCATCCACGCCTGCTGATAAAATTCCGCCTGCGTAACCCGCACCTTCGCCACATGGATAGAGGCCTTTGGTGTTGATGCTTTCTAAGGTGTCGTCATCACGTTTGATGCGGATGGGCGCGGAGGTGCGTGTTTCCACGCCCGTGAGTATGCCGTCAGCTAAATCAAAGCCTTGCACTTGTTTGGCAAAAGCGGGAATGGCTTCACGCATGGCAGTAATCGCAAATTCTGGTAAGGCGGTGTCTAGATTGGTGAGGGTGACACCTGGTGTATAGGAAGGCATGACTTCCCCAAATTGCGTAGATGGGCGATTGGCTAAAAAGTCACCAATCAGTTGCCCAGGCGCGTTGTAATTACTGCCCCCCAGCACAAAGGCGTGGCTCTCTAACTTACGTTGAAATTCCATGCCTGCGAGCGGGTGGTCTGGATAATCGACTTCTGGCGTGATGCCGACCACAATGCCTGCGTTGGCGTTGCGCTCGTTGCGCGAGTATTGGCTCATGCCGTTGGTCACCACACGATTTGGCTCGGATGCCGCTGCGACCACGGTACCGCCCGGACACATGCAGAAGCTGTATACGCTTCGTCCATTTTTGGCATGATGCACAAGTTTGTAATCAGCAGCGCCAAGCTTGGTTAAAATATCTTCAGAGTAGCTTTTGCCGTAACGCGCGCGGTCAATCATGCCTTGGGGATGTTCGATACGAAAGCCAATCGAAAATGGTTTGGCTTCAACATAAATGCCTTTTTTGTACACCATTTCAAAGGTATCGCGCGCGCTGTGCCCAACAGCTAGGACGAGGTGGTTAGTCGCAATAAACTCACCTGATTGCAAGGTCACGCCCTGCACCTGTTGGTTTTCGATATGAATATCATCCACACGGCTTTCAAAGCGAATTTCACCACCGAGTGTCTTGATGGTGTTGCGCATTTCTTCCACCATGCCGACCAGCCTAAATGTGCCGATATGCGGATGACTCACGTATTGAATTTCTGGCGGTGCGCCTGCTTTGACAAACTCTTGAATCACTTTGCGCCCATAGTGTTTGGGGTCTTTGATTTGGCTATACAGTTTGCCATCAGAGAACGTACCAGCCCCACCTTCGCCAAACTGTACATTAGACTCTGGGTTCAGCGTATTTTTACGCCAAAGTGCCCAAGTATCTTTGGTGCGTTTGCGTACTTCTTTACCGCGCTCTAATACGATAGGGTTAAACCCAGATTGGGCTAATATCAGTGCTGCGAAAATGCCAGCTGGCCCAAACCCAACAATGATAGGGCGGATTTTTTTTGCATGGTTTGCGGTTGCCACAAAGTGATAGCTTGTATCTGGTGCCGGCTTGATATGCGGGTCTTTTTTAAACTTTGAGAGTATCTTGGCCTCGTTATTGACTTCTACATCTAAGCTGTAGACGTACAAAATCGCATGCGATTTACGTGCATCCACACCGCGTTTAAAAATAGAAAACTGGATCAGGTCAGATTCGGGAATTTCCAGCCGTTTAAGTAATGCGGCTTTAATTTGGTCGTCTTGATGGATGAGCGTATCAGCTTGCTCAATCGGGAGTTTGATTTCCGTAATGCGTAACATAGGTTCCTCGGATAGTAGTTATCTATCAAGATCTTATTTTACTACAAAACACCCCGCCTAGACGCTTGCTAACAGCCCCATAAAGCTTGCATTAGGGCAAAAGCTAGCAACAGGTCTATTTAGAAAAGTAAAATAAAATTGTATGCACACGTGTAAATATTTTCATAATGTATGCAAGTCTATAAAAATAATAACGTTCACATCCCTGCATTTTTCATGTCAATCTTATCTACACCATTCTCCACTTCACGCGTCTGGCTAAAGCTAAGTGGTGCATCTTTAGTTGAGTTTGTGGTGGTGGCACCTACTTTGCTGATGATGGTATTGGGTGCTTTGCGCATCAAGTTTAGACTCAAGCTGAATGGCGTAATGCTGGGATGGGATATACAAAGAAAAGGCTTTAGACCATGTACCATATTTGAATTTGAAAATGCGGGTGGAGACTTTAGAGAGCCTGAAATCTGTAATGGTAAAGTAGTGCGAAAAGGCTGGTGCATCAACAAGAATGGTCAAACAATAGAAACAGATTACTAGCATTGTCATGAACTGACTCCCAACCCCGTGATACACGACAAAAGTGATGCCATCCGCTTTGGTTCACCTGTAGCAGGTTCAAACTTGGTGAATGACAAAGACTTGGATACACCAATGCCCAACCCACTCATCCAGCCGCCTAATAGCCGCGCAAAAAATCGCAAAAAATTGGGTCAGACACGATTAATTTCCAACATCATCATCCATACTCCTAACAAATTAATCGTGTCTGAGCCCCATTTATCCCTTCTTTATCACCAATCATCGGTGAGTATCGATTGGAGAGGTTTATCCCAAAAAGTGACTGACAAACACCAACGCATCGTGTGGTAATTGAATTAATGGAGAAATATTTGAAAGGCGTTAAATAAAGGATTGGCGTTTGGTAATGAGTGCTTGAAGGAGGGCGTTGAGCAATTAATAAAAGTCGCGTGAATGAGTGTAAAAGAGGGGACCAGTTGGGTGGCGAAAGGATAAGTTTGAAGATGCTGTTTAATATATTGCTCTGATGCCAATTACTTGCCAATTAAATGAATTCAGAGCCCATTTAGTAAATTGAGTAGTAGCGCACTAAAATTTACGACAGTTCAATAAATCGATCTTCAATAAATTTCTTTTCAATATTATTTCGCTGCATTTCGTTATCAAGCGCTTTGAATTTTTCTTCAAGAGCGAGCTTTTCTTGCGCCAGTTCCTGAATTTGCTCTTGCAAACGCCGATTTTCAACAGAGGATTCAGCAGGATTTGATATTTTTGAACTTTGTAGCTTCTGTATTTCAAGCCTTAGATTAGCCATGATATTTGCAGAGTCATTGGCTTCAGCCCGCGCTTTCATCACCATAGACTGATAGCTTTCTATGCGTTTGTGCATGGCGCTGAGCTCTGCATTCTCATCCATAGAAAGATAGTTGCTTTTGCGCAACTGGTTAGCAATTTCTTCTAGCGTACTCTGCAGCTTGGAGATTTCCTCTATGACGTCATCACTTGGTAACTGATTTATCTGCTGAGGTGCGCTTTCTGAAAAGCTTGGTAGCAGAATATCATCCAAGCGTTCACGGAGATCTTTAGTGATTTTATCAAAGCGCTGTAATGTATTGATTAATAATGGATCAGGATGGTTTTTATTGTCCTCCATATTAGAAAATCTGCGATCCAATATGGTGCACAGCGTTTCTAGCTTGGTAGATGCAGTTTGCAATTCAGAATGGCATTTGCCTAGCGAGTTGAAAAACTTTTCCTGCTGCATCGTATTGCTCACTAATAATTTGACAAGCAATATCGCGGCACCGCAGCATACTAATATGGCTAAACTGCCCACAATATCATTGAAGCTGTAAGCCATAGAAAACTCCTCAGATCAATTTGATGTAAGTGATGTAGCCAACACCTATGCCAGGCACAGTGAGCATGTAGTCTGTGCGTCCTTCATTTGTGGTGAGAGACATTTCCAGTCTGGGAAACTGTCTGCTGACTATGCTAGAGCGTGCCAGTTTGAGAGGACCGTTTTTGTAGCCTATCGACATACCTGCGCCAAACTCATCCATGAATTTGGTCGCTTCTTCCAGTTGGTCGTTTGTAGCAGTGCCATTCTTGATCACTGAAAGTATCATCGATTGCTGGTTGTTATTCATACCCCACAATACACCCACGGCCCCCATTTCCATTATGGCCAAGGCATTCACGGGTGGTGTTTTGCCGTTTATGCCAAATAAGCCAATCAGATTGTTCTCACTGAAGTCTTCAAGGGCAAGCGGAGGGCAGGGCACAAAGGTAAATGGTTGTCCCTGTAACAGAGTCGACAAAAGTGCGACAGTGCTCGCCATGGCTGAACTGTCGATTTTCTCAACGCCACCAGAGCCGTTCAAGGGTACAAAACGCATTAATTGCGTCCTTAAATCCGCATCTTGAAATGGTTTGTTAATCACAAATTTCGCTCCGCTTTGATAGGCAGAATTAATTTTCTCCGTGCTGGACTCGGTAGTCACGAAGCCTATAGGAATTTTGTTACCATAGGTTTGGCATACATGCTGGCAAAACTCCAGCCCACTCACTTTCTGCATATGCCAGTCAGTAATGACTAGATCGGGTGTAAATTTTTCAAGAATCTCAATTGCGGCTTCTGCATCATTGGCATTCTGAATTTCCAAATTGGGATAATTGCAGGACTCTATGACTCTTTTAATGATGCTTTGAATAGCACGACTGTCATCAACGATCAAAAATTTGGCAACTCCATTTGTCATTGCACTCATGATAAAAATTCCCCTGAAGACTTAATATTTACATCGAAGATCACCAGATTAACCAGATCTTCATTGGGCTTGTCACTGACAAACAGCATGCTAAATGTTGCATTTTTTTGTAACTGAAGGAATTCCTCAAGTGGAATTTCTTTTGGGAGACCTAGCTTGCTGTTGTTATCCACAATCAGGCCACCCCCTAGAATGTTACAGGTTTCCTTTTTCGCATCCTGAATATCAGCCAAAGACAAGGTTTCTGGTGATGTCCCAAACATATGTGATGCCACCTTGATTGCTTCATCATCATCAAGAATCAAGCCAATCGCTATAGATTCGCGTTGAGGAAGATTGTCTAAAAATAAAGGCAAAATTACGGCCATCAGATTCTCATGGTTGTGAAACGTATAGTGATCACTTTCCTTAAACTGGAAAGCTGCACCGCTCACAAATGACCATGACTCTGATATTTTCCTCATCATGTCCTGTGTTGGTAACAACTGCATAGAGCATCCCCCAATATAGAATTGAAATCCTACAGACTTTTATAGATAATAAAGTGACAATCAATGACGTAAATACCGCTCAATTTTAAAAATTAACGCGTGAGCAGAATCATTGAGATTAGAGGGCGAGGATAAATAACTGGGGGCAAGAAATAACTGGGGGCAGAGTGAATATAAGAGAGTTGGGGTAAAGAGAGTTGGGGAGTAAATTAAAATGCTAACCACAGATTTTTAGTCTCTCCGCATAATCAATCGCGCGTTTAGAATAGGTTTGCCTATTTTCTGTTCTCCAACACGTTATCTATGTGATAGTGGCTGCCAAGCGTGCTATACCAGCAAAAAAGGCTTTAATAGCTTAACTTTAATATAGTTTAAGTATGCATAGTTAAACTATGCTGGTTAATAAATGGGTACGCAAAAAAATCCCTAAATCCCTAAATCTAACTGCAATAATTTTTTGAGCATAGGCACTGTCACAGGTTTTTTTTCGGTAAGCGACCATTCGTCTAGCGCATCTAGCACCGCCATTAAGGTAGGTAAATCGCGTCGCAGGTAACGTAAGCAGTAATCAACAACTTCATCAGGGAGTTTCATACCGCGCTCTTTGGCGTGCGATTGTAAAGCCTGCGCTTTCTCTTCATCGCTGAGTGGATGCAGTTGGTAGACCAATCCCCATGCCAGCCTTGTCGCTAAATCATCTCGCAATGCCATTTGTGTGGGGGCATATAGCCCTGCGGTAATCAGTGTTTCGCCTTGTTCTTTCAGTTGGTTGTAGCGATTGAACAGTGCGATTTGTGCTTCTGCATCCAATAAATGCACATCATCTGCCACATGTGCACCTAAGTCTTTTGCGGCGGTGAGCAAGTGTGATTTTCCACTGCCAGATTCCCCCCACAAATACACGAATTTTGACGGTGCTGTACCTTGGATAGCAGCATATAGATTAGCAATCGCCTCCTGATTTTTGCCTACAATAAAGTTATGTAAACTAGGTGGCGCTGGTGGCTGAATATCCAGTAGCAGTTGCTTCATCATCATCATGAATCTGCAAGCTAATTGAGGTAGGTGTCACTGTTCAGGTAGTTATCACGCGTGTGACGTAGCCCTACCGCAATGGCCGCACTCACGGGCAATGCCAACAACACGCCTGCAAAACCAAACAATTGCCCACCCGCCAACAAAGCTAAAATGACCACCACGGGGTGCAAGCCAATACGATTGCCCACTAAGACAGGAGTGAGTACGAAACTCTCCACAAACTGACCAAGACCAAACACGATTAATACTGGAATCACTTGCTCAAATGATGAGAATTGTAAAACCGCCAATGCCACTGCCATGATAAATGCCAGTGCAAATCCTAAGTAGGGGATAAAGCTCAACAAACCACCAATCAAACCAATAGAAAGTGCCATTTCTAACCCTGCGAGCCATAATCCAAAGCTATAAAATATGCCCAAAGCAAACATCACGGAGAGTTGGCCGCGCAAAAACTCAGCCACCACTTGGTCCACTTCTTTAGCAATGCTGGTCACGTTATCAATCCAATCGCGCGGTATTAGTTCGCCGACATTCGCCACTAATTCATCCCAATCACGTAGCAAGAAAAACAACACGACAGGGAGCAAAAACAAATTGGCAAGTAGACCAATAAATGCCAAGCCTTGCGTGCCTGCTGTTTTTAACACTTCACCAATAATGTCGCCAGTTGTTTTCCAGTTTTTACTGATGATGTCCTGCACGTGTGCGCTATCAATGGCAAGACTAATACCAAATTTGGATTGTAGCCAAGGCTCAACCGTCTTGCGTATGTGGTCAATCAAACTGGGTAAACGTTCGGCAATCAGCAAAGACTGCTTTTGTAACATAGGGATAATAATCAAGAACATTAAGATGATGGCGAGTGATAGTGCCAGTAGTACAAGCACTGTGGCGATGGTTCTGCCCACGCTGAACTTGCCAATAGTAAAAGCACTCAAGCGATCAACCAGTGGATCGCAGATGTAGGCGAGTACAGCCGCAATTAAAAATGGTGTCAAAATGGGGCTAAGCAAATACACCATGAACGCAATGATGCCTGAAAACACTAGCCAGCGATAATCGCTAGATATGCGGCCATTTTTGTCATTTTGTGCGTTGTTTTTTGGTTGATTAGCCATAGTGAGTTAAAATCATGTTTTTAAAATTATACTGAATTAAGCCACAGTTTAATTCAACGTACACGCATTAAATTGAATCGAGATACATTTTGAGTACACCATCAGACCACAACACCTCTATTACCTATCGCGATGCTGGAGTAGACATTGAAGCAGGCGATGCTTTGGTCGAACAAATCAAGCCGTTTGCCAAACGTACGATGCGTCCAGAAGTCATGGGGGGTATCGGTGGTTTTGGCTCTTTATTTGCCATGCCAAAAAAATTCAAAGAACCGATTTTGGTATCGGGCACTGATGGCGTAGGCACCAAGTTAAAACTAGCGTTTGAATTAAACAAACACGATACGGTAGGCATTGATTTGGTGGCCATGAGTGTCAATGATATTTTGGTGCAGGGTGCTGAGCCTTTATTCTTCCTGGATTACTTTGCCTGCGGCAAGTTAGAAGTTGGCACCGCCGCTTCAGTCATCAAAGGTATTGCCCAAGGCTGTGAGCAAGCAGGTTGCGCCTTAGTCGGCGGTGAAACTGCAGAGATGCCAGGTATGTACCCAGCTGGGGAGTATGACTTAGCCGGCTTTGCCGTAGGTTGCGTAGATAAAGCCAATTTAATTGACGGCAGTACCATTGCTGAAGGTGACGTAGTATTAGGCTTGGCTTCAAGCGGTGCGCACTCCAACGGCTACTCACTCATCCGCAAGTTAATTGAAAAATCTGGCATTGATTTTGAGTCAGATTTTCACGGTAAGCCATTCAAAGATGTGGTGATGGCGCCCACCAAAATATATGTGAAATCATTACTCGCGTTGTTAGAAGCAATGCCAGTAAAAGGGTTGGCGCATATCACGGGTGGTGGCATTACAGAGAATGTCCCACGGGTATTGCCTGCGGGTTTGACGGCAGAAATTAAAGCGAACAGCTGGACGCTACCACCCCTGTTTCAATGGTTAAAAGCACAGGGCAACATTGCTGATATTGAAATGTATAAAACATTCAATTGTGGCATTGGCATGGTGGTGGTATTAGCACCTTCTGACGCGGCGAAAGCCACTGAGCTGTTGACGCAATCTGGCGAAACCGTGTTCCAAATTGGTCGTATCCGTCAGCAGCAATCTGGCGAAGCGCCAACCATCGTCGTTTAGGTGTTGTCTTAATGACCACCCGTGCGTTATCTACCTTCATGATGTTCAAAAGATTGAGATAACCATGCGGATAAATGACAACTGGACGAGTTTTAAGGCGGTAGTGTTAGTTTGTGTGATGGCCTTGTTGACGGTGCAAACTGCAATCGCTGCACCCAAATCTATCAAGCTGACATACGAAGTGAAACGCAATGGTAAATTGTTTGGCAATGTCACAGAAACCTATCGCCAACAAGGCAAAGAATACCAACTCAAATCCATCACCAAAGGCATAGGGGTGTATGCGCTTTTGGGTGAACGACAATTAACTAGTCAAGGCGATGTCACCAAAGATGGGCTGCGCCCTAAGCATTTTGAATCGCTGCAAAGCACGAGCAGCAAAAAAACACTGATTAACGACTTTGACTGGAAAGCACGCGTGTTAAATATGCAAGTCAAAGGAGAAAAAGAGCAAGCTGCTTTGGAGGCGGGGACTCAAGATTTGTTGAGTGTGATGTATCAGTTTATGTTCAAGCCACCTGTCGTTGGACCGCTGAAACTCTCAGTGACCAACGGTAAGCGTTTAAAAACGCATCAATACCAAGTGAATAGTCAGACGACACCATTGGTCACAGATGCCGGCACATTTAAAGTGGTGGAATTGGTAGAAGCAGATGATGCCGATGCTAAAAAGATTTACCTGGCAGTGGATAAATATGCCTTGCCTGTCAAAATTGTGGTGCAGGATGATGGTGCAACCATAGAGCAACTCATCACGCAGATCACTATTGAGTAAATTGAACTGGAACGCTATCAAAGCTTGGTGGTTGGATCCAACGACGAAAAGGCTTGGGTATGCAGTATTGGTCTCAGCGGCCATCCATTTCTTGTTTATTGAGCAATCTGATTGGGTAGCGTTTTCAAGAACAGTCAATCCGTTTCACACCATCGACGCTGTGTTGGTGAGTGCAAGCTCTGAAATCACTCAGCAATCCATCGATAGTAGTGAGCAGAAAAATGTGGTGCTAGAAGACAGCCCGCAGAAAGCCGCAACAGCAGTGGCAGCTGAACCTAAGCCGCCTGCGTTGCCCAACCAGCAAAATGTGGTTGAAGCGCAACCTAGGGATGATGTACTCGCGGAAACAGAACCTGTTGTTACGGATGAAACTGCAGTGGAAACGCCAGTATCCGATGAAGTGACACCAGCAGTGCCAGATCGTGAATCAGAACAAGGGCTAAGCTTGCCAGAGGTGAGTGAGGAACTGGCAAAGCCTCAACCTTACACCATGGTAGAAACAGATTTTGATGTGCGCATGAATGATAATGCTGAACGAGTGGGCACCGCTAAAATTCATTATGCCAAAGGCACAGATCAAACCTATGAGTTGGTTTGGAAAGTAAGTGCAACGGGACTCTTAGGACTGGTGTATCCAGATTTAATACAGACCAGTAAAGGATCCATTACTGACACTGGTTTACTACCTCATCAATACTTGTATAAGTTTGGTAGTCGTGAAGACAAAACTTATCAAGCCGACTTTAATTGGACAGATAAGGAAGTTGAATTAAATAGTAGCAAAGGCAACAAAAAAACTGCGATTGCAACAGATGCAATAGCTGGACATACCCAAGACATTTTAAGTTTTATGTACCAGTTTATGTTTGAGCCGCCGTTAGATGAAATGCAAATGTATCTCACCAACGGTAAAAAGTTAGACCTGTATGATTACGTGTTTGAAGGTGAAGAAACACTTGAATTGAAATTTGCGAATATGAGAACGTATCATATTCAACATGCCAAACTGGATTCAGAGGAAAAAACAGAGCTTTGGCTGGCCATGGATTATCGATATGTGCCTGTTAAAATTAGAAAAACTGAAAAAGATGGTACTGTGATTGAGCAAATCGCAACTAGATTAAAATTTGAAACAATAGAAAACGAAACCCCCTTACCATGACCCCGATTTTATTACGCCAAGCGGCAATGTTGCTCACCAATTTGCTGGATTTCAATAGTCCAGCCGATGCCAAACTAGGCGAGTTTTTTCGTAATCACCGTGAGCTAGGCACCAAAGAGCGTGCGTTTGTGGCGGAAAGCGTTTATGGCGTATTGCGTCGCTTGCGCTATTTAAGCACAGTGGCTGCGAATGACGAACATGACCCAGATGATGCCCGCAAATTAATCTTGGCGTGGTTGCTGCGCGTGCAAGGTAAAAGTTTGCGTGAGTTAGACGATATTTTGACTGAGCAACAAAAAGAGTGGGCGATTGCTATCAAAGCAAAACCCACAGATAACTTGCCTCTTGCGGTACAGGCCGATGTGCGCGATTGGTTTTGGGATAAGTTGGTCACGCAATATGGTGAAGCAGAAGCGCTGACCATTTGCCGCAGTATGTTTGAACAAGCGAGCTTGGATTTAAGAGTGAACACGATTAAAGCTAGCCGCGAAGAGGTATTGGCAAAAATGCAGGCTGAAAATACAGTCAAAGACAATGTGATTGCCACTACCCCTTATTCACCCATAGGAATTCGCATGGGGGCTAAGTTGAATATCAGCCGACACATATTGTTCACCGAAGGTAAAATCGAGGTGCAAGATGAAGGTAGTCAATTGTTGAGCTATTTGGTTTCACCCAAGCGAGGCATGATGGTAGCGGATTTTTGTGCTGGTGCTGGTGGAAAAACCCTAGCCATTGGCGCACTCATGAAAAACACGGGGCGCTTATATGCATTTGATGTGTCAGAGAAGCGCTTGCACAACTTGGGCCAACGCCTAAAGCGTTCAGGGCTTTCTAATTTGCATGCGCAAGTGATTAGCAGCGAACAAGACCCTAAATTAAAGCGTTTGAACGGTAAATTTGACCGTGTGTTGGTAGATGCACCATGCAGTGGGTTAGGTACATTACGCCGTAATCCAGATTTAAAATGGCGCCAAACTGAGCAAGACGTATTGGAGTTGACGCAAAAGCAAACAGCTATTTTGGCGCGTGCAGCCAAGTTGACCAAAGCTGGCGGACGTTTAGTGTATGCCACTTGTAGTTTGTTGCGTGATGAAAACGAAGCGATCGTGGAGGCTTTTATACAAGCAAACCCAGACTTTAGTTTGGTGCCTGCCAATGAAGTGTTGGCACATCACCACATTGCGCTAGATACTGGCCCTTACTTGAAATTATTGCCACATCTGCACCAAACTGATGGATTCTTTGCTGCCGTATTTGAGAAGCGTGCTGCCGATTCCCAGGTAAAAACTGAAGTAACACCTGAAGCAACAGCGGAAGTGCAAGATGAAGCAAAAGTAAAAGCGAAAGCAAAGGGAAAGAAAAAAGTAAGCACTGAAAAGGTCAGTGAGTAAACGATGAAATTCCCAAGCCTCAATGTGCAAATTGTGTTGGGTGCAATCTTGGGTGTGGCTATTGGGGCATATTTTCATCGTATAGGGGTCCAGCACCCAGTCGCGGCTTCTGGCTTATATGTCTCTGGTCTAATCGGTACGCTGTTTATCGATTTGCTCAAAATGATTCTGATTCCCCTAGTGTTTTGTAGTATTGCAGTGGGGATTGCGAATTTACGGCAGCATCAACAAATTCACCGTGTGTGGGTAAGTACCCTATTATTTTTCATGTTCACCATGATAATTGCGATTACGCTGGGCATGACCGCGAGCAATTATTTCAAACCAGGCGCAGGCCTGCAAATTGAGATGTTTGCAGGAGCGATGCAAAATTTTGAAGCTAGGCAATTACCACTTTCAGAATTTTTTGCACAATTCCTACATGGTCTATTCGTGAATCCATTTAGCGCATTAGCAAGCGGTAACGTGTTGGCTGTGGTGGTGTTTGCCTTGATTATAGGCATCGCCTTGGTGATGGGTGGCGAGCGTTACCAAAATATACTGAAGTTATTACAAGAAGCGCTAGAAATCATCATGCGCATCGTTGCATGGATTATGGTGCTAGCCCCATTTGGTATTGCGGCGTTATTGATTTCATTGGTAAGCACACAAGATCTCGCCATGTTATCCACCTTGGCCACGTTTGTGGCTGTGGTCGTTGGCACCACCTTATTGCACGGTGTAGTGGTGTTGCCTTTGCTAATGTATGCAGTTACTGGCCATACGCCTCTATGGTTTTGGCGTGGTGCACGTGAAGCGATTATCACCGCACTTGCCACCAGTTCTAGCTCCGCTACTTTGCCTGTGACCATGCGCTGTGCCACCAAACATTTACATGTGAAGCCAGAGATTGCTGGTTTTGTTGTGCCCTTAGGTGCCACCATGAACATGGACGGCACCGCACTTTATGAGGCAGCAGCAGCCTTGTTTATTGCCAACTTGGTCGGTGTTGATTTAACTTTTGTGCAGCAATTGATTGTATTTGTCACGGCGATGCTGGCTTCTGTAGGCGCACCAGGTATACCTAGTGCAGGTATGGTGACCATGGTCATGGTATTGCAATCAGTTGGATTGCCAGCAGAAGCGATTGCCATTTTATTGCCGATTGATCGTATGCTGGACACGCTGCGCACTGCCGTAAATGTGGAGGGTGACATGATCACCAGTATCGTCGTTCAAAAAATCACAGCACAAAAAATCACAGCTTAAAGAATCAAAAGGTCTCAAACTCATCACCATGCTAGCCATTCGACGTGCACAACAGGCAGATGCAGAAGCGATAGCCATCCTTATTAACAGCGCCTATCGTGGAGAATCCAGCCGTGCGGGTTGGACCACAGAAGCTGACTTGATTGAAGGTTTACGCACAACCACGCAGGAAATCACACATCTACTGCAGCAGTCATACATCATGATATTGGTGGGGGTGTTGGACCATGAAGTGGTTGCCACTATTTGTTGTGAATGGTTGCAAGAAGGTGAGCAAAACAAAGCGAAATTGGGGATGATTGCAGTGAAACCCACTTTACAGAATCAAGGCATAGGCAAGCAAATCATTCGGGCTGCAGAGCTGCATGCAAGCACGGAATGGAATATACAAGCCTACTGCATGACCGTGGTCACGGCGCGAGATACGTTGATTGCATTTTATGGTCGACAAGGCTATCAGCCTACAGGTTTAGTCAAACCATTTCCCTATGCCTCGGAATTATGGCAAGTAAAAGTGGATGGACTTCAGTTTGAATACTTCGAGAAACCTCTTTCAACCGCTTAACGTTTCGCAATGTTTACTCATGCATAACGCTTAAATTTGGCTAACCCACTCATCATGAGTGAGTAAGCCGCTGGTACCACCACTAGGGTGAGTAACGTAGATGAGATCATTCCACCAATAATCGCGATGGAAAGCGGTTTGTTGGTTTCTGAGCCTGCACCCAACCCAATGGCGGCAGGCAGCAACGCCAAAATAATCGTCAGAGAAGTCATCAATACAGGACGTAAACGCACTGGGCAGGCTTGAGTCAGCGCTTCTTGCACACTCGCGCCTTCTGCACGTAATTGATTGGTTAAGTCTACTAATAGAATGGAGTTTTTAGCCACCAAACCAATCAATAGCACCAAGCCAATCATGGAGAATATATTGAGAGAATTTCCCGTGATTAGAAGTGCAATCAAGCCACCGATAATTGCCAGAGGTTGCGCCAACATAATCACAATGGGCTGTAAGAACGAATTAAATTGGCTAGCCAACACCATATACAACAAAATAAACGCCAAAATAAACACAAAAGCCAAGTTTTTAAAGGTTTTGCCCAATTCCTCCGCTTGTCCAGTATATTTGAGTTTGTAGTTAGGCGGCACGACTTTGCTCATGGTGTCATTGACTATTGTCACCGCTTCACCAAGCGCAACATTGGGATTGGCGTAAAAATTCACAGCATATTGCAAATCATAGCGCCCGATTACGGCAGCGCCCAAAGTAGGCTTAAAGCTAGCTACAGCATCTAAGCGCACCAACTCACCACTCGCACTACGCAAGTAGATTTTGCTCAAATCAGTGGTGTTTTGCAGTTCGCCCTCCGTGGTTTTGAGTCGAATATCATAACGCTGGCCATCACTCACCTTATCGTTGTATTTAGCAACGTCGATGCCACCCACATACAAACTAATGGTAGTTGCAATTTCATTGGCATTAAGACCTAGCCCCGCAGCGCGCACACGGTCAATCTCAATTTCTATCTGAGGTAGGTCAAGTTGCACATCCACATCCACTTTGCCAATGTTGCCATTGGCACTCAAGGCGCGTTGTAATGTCTCTGCCACCTTGCCTAACTCCTGCAGATTATCTCCAGTGAGGTTAAATTGCAGTTTCTCAGAACGCTGGCCGCGAACGATACCACCGGCACCGGGAATAGCGCGCACGCCTGGAATCTCATCCAGTTCTAGTTTGATTTCACGCGTCAGTTCTTGCTGGCTTTTGCTACGTAATTCTTTGGGTTTCAACCGCACACTTACATTGCCTTGGTTCACTTGCCCGCGGGAGCCGCTACCAATGCTAGAGAAATAGCTATCAATTTGGTCGCCATGGCGCTCTAACACAGCCTCTACTAGCTTCATGCGTGAGTCTGTGTAGTCAATGCTTGCGCCTAAAGGAGCTTTCACAGTAATGCCAAAGCTACCTTCGTCGGTCTCAGGCACAAAGTCTTTTTTGACGTATTTGAGGGTGTAAAAGCCAGACACCACCACAAATAGGATGGCACCAATGACAATTAAGCCACGATGCAGCAATGTATAGTGCAGTATTGTTCTGTATCGTGCATCAAGGCTGTTGAGCATGCGACCAAAAAAACGATACAGTGCATTTTCTTTGTGTGTCACGCTTAAGTAACGTGAGCACAGCATAGGCGTAAGTGTGAGCGATACGAATAAAGATACCAACACGCCAAAAGTCACCACCACAGCAAACGATTTAAAGAACATGCCCATGATGCCATCCATGAAAATCACAGGGGCAAAAATACAGACCAGTGCAAATGAAGAGGCGAGTACCGCAAATACCACTTCTTTACTGCCTGCAATCGTGGTGCGTCTGCGGTAAGCATCGACTGCACGCGGGTCGTTCAAATCCAATCCCTTGAGCCCAGTGCCAACCTCGCCAGACATATGGCGCAAAATACTTTCACGTACCACAATAGCATCATCCACCACCACACCGATAAGCAACAGCAATGCAAGTAATGTCATGCTGTTAAAGGTATAGCCAGCAAAATACATCACTGCAATCGCACCCAGCAGCGATACGGGGATCTCCAAACAAATCATGATGGTCGAGCTAAATGATCGCATAAAAATCAGCACGATCAGCGCAGCAAACAGCGTACCTTCGATCAAATGCTCTTTGAGCGATGCGACGAGTTGATTGATGAAAATGGAGTCATTGGTCGAAATATCGAGCGACATACCCGGCGGCAAATTGGGCCGAATTTCCGTTTCCAACTTGTGAATAACATCATCAATAATTTCTACGGTATTGGCATTGGCAATTTTTACCATACCAACGCCGACTGTAGGTTTACCTTTATAACGCGCAACCTGTCGGTTGTCGGTAATGCCGTCCTCAATTTGCGCAATGTCTTTCAGGTAAATAGGAATACCTTGCTTAGAGGTCACCACCAGATTGGCCAATTCTTTGGTTGAGTGAAACTCTAAATCCAGTTTAAGCAACTGCTCAGCTTGTTGGCTGACAAGAAATCCTCCAGGCAATTGCACGTGTTCACGTTGGAATGCTTCGACTAAATCGGTTGCTGTGAGCTTGTATGCAGCCATGCGCTCAGGAGAGACGTTTACCCGTATGACACGATCACGTCGCCCACCTAACCGCACTTCACCCACGCCGTTAATCGTCTCAAATTTTTTCTTGAGTACATTGTTGGCATATAAATTTAGCTGTTGAATGGTGCGATCACCACTTAAGGCCAACCAGATGACAGGCGAGGCATTGGTGTCTACTTTTTGTACGACAGGCGGATCCGTGTCTGTGGGCAAGTTTTTAAGGATTTGATTCACTTTGGCTTGCACTTCGTTGTAAGCCACATCTACATCTTTTTCAATGCTGAATGTAATGCTGATGCTGGACACACCAGGAGAGGATGCTGATTGAATATGCTCAATACCCGGCGTGGTGTTAATTGCCGATTCAATCACGCTGGTGATGGAAGTGTCGACCACATCAGGGTCGGCGCCACGTAGCGTGGTGGTCACCATAATCACAGGAAAATCAATCGACGGTATGCGGTCAACACCTATGCGGTCATAGGCAATGATGCCAAACAGCACAATGACACCTGAAAGCATCCAAGCGAGTACGTGTCGTTGTATGGATAACTCAGGTAAGCTCATTTAAAAATCCAAATTTCGTCATCATGCTTCGTTCATCACAAAAAATTGCTCCTTACATAATCAAGCATATGCGGCGTCACAATTTTTTGTTCGCGCCTTGCCTGATTTAGCACTTTGAATTTTTAGCGATATTATCAAGGTAAGTATTAATTACTAATGGTGACTGGCGTTTTATCGGTTAAAAAGCCTGCGCCATCCACCACAATGGTTGCATCAGGTTGCAGTCCCTCTAACAATTCAATCAATCCATTTTTTCTATAGCCAGTTTTTACTACGGCTTGGTAGGCCATACCATCACGTACCACGTAGACCACTTCGCCAGCGGGGCGTAGCACCAAGCTTTGCTCAGGAATCATCATTGCGGAGGATTCTTCACCTAATATCACTGTACCATTGACAGTAGCGCCCGGTTGCCAACCAGGTTCATCCACCACATCTGCAATCACATCAATGGTGCGGCTGCCTTCTGCAATCAGTGGTTTAAGTTCTTGAATCACCGTTTCTACCGCTTTAGTACTAGTGGGTGTGGTCAAACGCACTTTAAGGCCAGGTTTGAGCTTGGCACCTATATGCTCTGGAAAAGGCAAATGTGCCCGCAGTTTTTGTTTGGAAATAATTTGCAAAATGGGGTCGCCCATTTTTAGGTAATCGCCAGCACTCACTAAGCGTGTTTCTACGGTGCCATTCACAGGTGAAACAATACGCGTTTTACTGCTATTGTGATTGATAGTGCCTACCCGTGCTGTTGCCGCTTCTAATTGTTGCTTTAGCACGTTTTGTTGAGCCTTGTCGTTATCCACCACATTTTGCGAAATAAATTTTTTGTCGACCAAAGTTTGGTTGCGCGCCACAATTTTGGCTTGGTTTTCTAGTAGAGCTTGTATGCGATTCACTTCGGCCAGCGCTTCATTGCGTTGCATGGTGAAATCAGTCGCGTCTAGCGTGGCGAGTAATTGACCTTTTGTCACTGGATCACCTGGACTCACGTGCACTTTGACCACGCGCGCCGCAACCTCAGACGCAACGGTCGGATCAATTAAGCCTTCAAGTGTACCGACAGCATCTTCCGTTAATTCAACGATTTGCTTTTTGATGGTAGTGACAGTCACCAACGTTGGTTTGGTCCCGTTGTCTATGGCTTTTTGTTGTTGTGAATCGCTGTCGCCATTGCCGCAACCAACAGAAAAGACCACAAAAGATGCCAGTATGAGACGGGTATAAATGTTTTGCATAAATAGTCGTTTATATTTTTATTAAAGCGTTAACGGTTTCCCAATCAAAATAAGGGCCGGGGTCAGTCTTTCGTCCCGGCGCAATATCCGAGTGTCCAACCACATGCGCAATGGGGTAGTGCAGTTTTAACGCACGGATCAATTGTATCAGCGTTGCATATTGCGCAGATTCAAATTTGTCTATGTCACTGCCTTCAAGCTCAATTCCGACCGAGAAATCGTTACATCGTTCCCTGTTTTGCCATTTAGAAGCTCCGGCATGCCACGCACGTGCCAAACAAGATACGAACTGAATGAGGCTTCCATCGCGGCGAATGAAAAAATGCGATGAAACCTTGAGCATATGAATCTCAGCATAATATGGATGCGCATCAGGGTTGAGCTGATTGGTGAACAGGTCAATCACTCCGTTTCCGCCATACTCACATGGCGGTAAGCTGATGTTATGTATGACGATCATATCAATAGCACAATCAGGGCGTGCGTCATGATTGGGCGAACTGATGTGCGCAATCTGTATTGCGTCATTCTCATTGCTAATCCAACCAGTCTGATCTATCTCAATTGCATTCATACGGTATATTTTATTCGAGTTTCTGTGCCAAGCATTTAATACGCTAAAATACAGCACAATTTAAATTAAAGGGTAATCGCTATGGTATTTCTACAATTATTTGTGATGCTCATCGTCATTTTAATTGCCGCAGAAGTGTTTACCAATGCGCTTGAGCATTTGGGTGAGCGGCTAGGCATTTCTGAAGGCGTCACCGGCTCTATTTTTGCGGCAGTAGGTACGGCTTTGCCCGAGACCAGCGTGCCATTACTGGCGATTTTTGCTGGCACATCCAATATGGAAACCAATCACGAAATTGGCGTCGGTGCGATTTTAGGTGCTCCATTAATGTTAGCGACCTTGTCATTATTTTTAATGGCGATGTCGGTGTATAAACGCAGAACAGCCACTGGTCATTTACGCCCAGAGCGATCTGGCCTTGTAAGAGATCTCAATTATTTTATCTTTGCCTTTTTTCTAGCAGCGATTGCTTTATATATTCCACACGAAAAAGCGATATACCGCTACATGCTCGGGTTTGGCATGGTCATGATTTATGTGGTGTATGTTTGGCAGACGATTCGTGCTTCCAAAGGCTTGGTAGCTGACGGGCATGCCACCGCAGCAGAAAATGAAATGTTTTTATGCAAAGTTGGCTTGCCAAACAATATGTTGGTGATTTTGGCGCAATTATTTTTGGGCTTAATCTTGTTGGTTGCAGGGGCAAAAGGCTTTATCAATGGCGTGGAGTCTGCCGCTGAAATCATCGGCATTTCTACCTTATTGCTCTCATTGTTGATCATTCCTATCGCCACTGAGCTACCAGAAAAAGTAAACAGTATTCTATGGATTCGCAAAGGCAAGGATACATTGGCGTTTGGCAACATCACAGGTGCAATGGTGTTCCAGGGGACATTGCTACCAGCGATTGGTATTATGCTGACACCTTGGGTGCCACGCAAAGAAGTGTTGATTGGCATAGTGCTGACCTTGCTAGCCGCTATTTGGTTGCGCGCGATGGCAAGCCAGAAGGGTGGGTTACGTATCTGGCATTTGATGGTGAATGGGGCGCTATACGTCTCTTATTTGGTCATTGTATTAGTGTAATCAGCGCAGGTAGAGGCAGTTAGGACGGTTCGTCTTCTGCCTCACTATCTTCGTCCTCTTCTTTAGATAAGCCAAGTTTTGACAGCCTGTAACGTAAGGTGCGGAAGCTAATTCCCAGCAATTTGGCCGCCGCGGTTTTGTTGTTATTGGCTTTTTCTAACGCTTTGATAATGGCACGTTTCTCAATGTCTTCCAGATAATCAGACAAGCTGATTTCTAGAGTCTTGCCAGGCTCAAAGCCTACCTTATCAGCAGAGCGCATCTTGATCTCGCTGCCCATGGATAAGTCATCTACGGTAATTTTTTCGCCGTCACATAACGCCAATGCGCGTTCCAGCATATTTTCTAGCTCCCGCACATTGCCTGCGTAGTGCAAGTTTTGAATGAACTTGCTAGCCTCAGCATCGACTGCAGGCGCTGGGATGTCTTGTGCTGCACAGAGTTTATTCAACAGTTTCTGCATGAGCTCAGGGATGTCTTCTGGACGTTCTCTTAATGCGGGCATTTTGAGTTGAATCACATTGAGGCGATAGTATAAATCTTGTCTAAACTCACCTTTTTCCATCATGTCATTCAGATTTTTATGGGTGGCAGAAATAATCCGTACATCGACAGATTCTTCTGCAGTGCCCCCCACCGTGCGCACTTTCTTTTCTTGGATAGCGCGTAGCAATTTGACTTGCATTGCCAGAGGCAAATCTGCCACTTCATCCAAAAATAAAGTACCCCCATTGGCCGCTTGGAATAAACCGATGGTGTCTTGTGCTGCGCCAGTAAAAGCACCTTTCTTATAGCCAAAAAATTCACTTTCCATCAGATTTTCTGGAATAGCACCACAGTTCACAGCAATAAATGATTTATCACGGCGTGAGCTATTGCTATGTATCAGCCTTGCAGCCAATTCTTTACCACTTCCTGATTCGCCACTGATGTACACGGGTGCTTGGCTACGCGCTAGCTTGCTGATCATGGTACGCACATGCTGCATAGCAGGTGATACACCAATCAAATCGACTGTATTGGTGGTTTCAGATTTGGTTGAGCTGGACAACTTGAGCGCCGACTCAACCAACGGCCTGAGTTGGCTCAATGAAATGGGTTTGGTGAGGTAATCGAATGCACCTGCCTTCAGAGCGGACACGGCATTCTCTGCGCTACCATAAGCGGTAATCACAGCAACAGGTAACCCCGCATGATTGCTAGAAATGTACTCGACTAACTCCAAGCCCAAGCCATCGGGCAAGCGCATATCAGTCAGGCATAGGTCATATTCTTTTTGACCCAGCATATGCCTAGCATCGTTTAAATTGCTTGCACTGTCTGCTTGAATATTCATACGCTCTAGCGTCAATACGACCAACTCGCGAATGTCGGTTTCGTCATCAACTACTAAGCAATTGTAAGGTTGCGCCATGGGTTTAGATTACACCTTTTTAATGTTAAGCGTAAATACAGTGCCTGTATTTGCTGTTGTAAAGTCTAGCTTTGCGCCATTGGCTTCGGCCAATTCTCTTGCAATATAAAGGCCTAGGCCTGTGCCGGATTTTTCTGTGGTCATAAACGGCTCAAATAAATGGGACTGAATGCTGGGGGCAATGCCATCGCCATCATCGATGACCTGCAAGTTTAAAAACTGAGACTGACGACTGGATTTGATAGCAAGTATCAAACTCCCTTTGTTCTTTTTGCAATGACGCCAACCATTTTTACATAAATTCCACAAAATTTGATTGATATGACGGCGGTCAAAAAATATCGCAGCATCCTCTTTCAGGAGTTTGAGCATAAAAGCTGGGGCATCAATTTTCTCGACCGCGCAAAACTGTTGATAGAATTCGGAAATAAAATGATTCAGCTGAATGCTCTCTTGATTAGTGCGATCCCGACGGTTGAGCTCAAGCACATCTTTGATGATTTGATCTACACGCTGCACGTTGTCATTGATGATTTGCAACATTCTTAGCGTAGCTGGGTCAGTGTTGTCTTCTTGTAGTAATTGATTGGCGTGACTGATGGCACTGAGCGGATTACGGATTTCATGGGCAATGTTGGCAGTCAAACGACCCAATGCAGCCAATTTGACTTGATGTGCCTGGGTTTGTACTTGTGACCAATCCTCTACAAAGATAATTGCACCGTTGGCACGTGATTGTGAAACGGGTAAAAAGCGGATGCCGAGGTCTCTATCTGGCAAAGAAAACTTAATCGCATCGCTTTGTTTGCTGTCTTGCTCGGTATTTGCCCATTCGGTCAGCAATCGAGATAACTCTGGCGCCAAACTGTGCAGCGGTTTTTTTTGCGCGATGGCTTCGGACAATGTGGTGTCAGACAGGCCAGTGAGTAAACTAAACTGCTGGTTGAAATGGTTCACCTGTTGAGATTCGCCTACCACCAAAATGCCATTGGGCATCTCCTGTGTGATTAACGCGTTGATTTTGGCCAAATTCGCAATATCTAATCCGCGTTCGGATGCCAAACGCTCACTGGTTTGCATGCGTTGTGCGAGGGTATGTGCAAGCCATGCTGTAGCAAAACAAGCAACAGACAATAAGACGGCATTGGTATAGTTTTCTGCAACAGATTCACGGCTGTAAATGTTGTAGCTTTGCTCTAGCAAGATACCAATGCTGGCGATGGAAGCATAAAACAATGCATAGCGGCCATCGCTAATTAAACTGGCAAACACAATGGTAATCACCAACAACAAGCCGACGCCCGTTTGGTTTTGGTCGAACAAGTGCATCATCAACAAGATGAAACCAATGTCAATAATCACTTGCGTGGTAAGGCTTAATTTAAACTGGGCTTGATCTACCCATGCCAGCCCTGCCAAAATGAAGCTTAGCGCAAAGTAGATCAGTAACACTTTGGTGGTGAGTACGGGTTGTTGCAGACTCAGCCCACCACCATGCATGATGATTTGCGTGGCTAGCAGAATGGAGGCAACTGCCAGACGGTAAATGTTAAATAGTTTTAAATTCCGCTTACGCGATAAAGTTAACCAATCACTTAACTCGGGTAGAGATTCTAATTGCATGTCAAATTAGACTGGGTGTTTGCAAGGTTGCTGTTTACACACGCGTTTGGTATCAAGAACCATGCTTTCACTTTCTGGGATGTGAGTGCCGCAAAGGGTGCACTGCACAATATTCTCATCCTTAGCTTTAGCTGTTGGATTGGTTGGGGGGTCTTGCTTGGCATTCAAAAACGCAATAAAGCGTTTTGCAATAAAGTACAAAAGTGCAATCAGGACGATTAAAAAGAGAATTCTTGCCATATGCTCGTTACCTATTGGAATGTCATGATTGTAACGAAAACCAACCAATAGAACAAAAACTAAAACTGATATACTAATGGGTATCGTTTTCAATCCTCATCTATTCAGTCTCCATGGCAAGCTCTCAAGAATTATCAGACTTTTTGCGTAATGTAGAACGTCGTGCTTTTAAACAAACGGTGTATGCCGTGCGGGACGAGCACGCGGCACTAGACATTGTGCAAGACGCCATGCTTAAATTAGCAGAAAAATACGCGGCTAAACCAGTGGAAGAATATCCGATGTTGTTTCAGCGGATATTACAAAATACCATGCGGGATTTTTGGCGCAGACAAAAAGTGCGCAACCTGTGGACGACCTTGTTATCATCTTTTGGCACGAATGAGGACGGTGAGGATCGTGACCCACTGGAGACCATTGATGTAGAAGATAATAGTGATAACCCAGTGGAGCAATTACAACGCAGCCAAACCATTGCCATCATCGAAAAAGCATTGCAAAAGCTACCACCGCGTCAACGTGAAGCCTTTGTGTTACGTTACTGGGAGGATATGGATGTAGCGGAAACAGCAGATATCATGGGTTGCTCACAAGGCAGCGTGAAAACGCATTGCTCGCGTGCTGTGCATGCGCTTGCGCAATTGCTAGAAAAACAGGGATTAGGAACAAGAGTCATCGTCAATTTAGGAGTAGAGTCATGAAGCCGATTCAAGACAATACAGAGCAATTACAATCGGAAGTAGCGCAAGGTAAAGCCATGGCCAGTTTGCTTGATAGTCAAGCGCAAAAACTGAGCATGCGCACCCTGAAGCGACTAGAAGAGAGTCGCATGTTGGCGGTACAACGGCATGCAAACAAAGCTTCAGGGTATGATGTAAATCAAAATGGCACGCTAACACACTGGTTATCATGGTCTCAGCACCCAAGATTAATGAGTATGGGTGTGTTGTGTGCGGCGCTCATCGTCGGCCTCACACTGACACAACACTATAGCCAGCAAAATGAATTCAGTGATGCGTTTTTACTAGGATCAGAGTTGCCACCAGAGGCATTTGTAGATAGGGGATTTGAACCATGGCTAAATGCCAAAGTCGAGCTTTAAGCATTGATTCAATGTCACAAATAAAACACAATAAAACACAATGGCTTCACTGCACATTTGTTTTTTGTCTGGCGATTCTGGTGCTAGCTAATATTCAACATGCGCAAGCTGATGATGTAAGCAAAACCCATCTTGTCATGGGTGATGTAGGTGTGATTAAAACCAATGTGTCTGATACTACAGACGCGAGTCAAGTCACATGGGCGCAGTTGACCGCAGACCAAAAGAAAGTGTTAGCACCGCTTGGTGCAGAGTGGGACACCTTGCGCCCTTGGCAGCGTGAAAAAATGTTGGATATTGCACGTGACTACCCCAAAATGGATGCGAAAAAACAAGCGCGTGTGAAAGAGCGTTTAAATACTTGGAGCCGTATGACCCCTTACGAGCGCGAAAACGCAAGGATACGTTATCAACAGTTTCACAGCTTGAGTGCAGAGAAAAAAGATGAATTAAGAAAAAAATGGGCTGAGCATCAAAAATTACCTGAAGCAGAACGCGAAAAATTGCGTCAAGGCTCATTTGAATACGACCCAGAATTAGATTAACGATGTTTGACATGACCAATACCCGCAACCTGCGGGTTTTTTATTTGACGCGATGCAACTTATCTTAAAAAGAATCATGGCCAGTGTGTATGAACTGCTGATACTCATAGCCCTTTGGATGCTAGTCACTTGGCTGTATGTAAGTTTGCTGGGTGATGCAACTCAGGGCGCCAAACGTATTTTATTGCAAGCCCTACTCTGGGGTGTGACAGGGTTTTATTTTGTCGTATGTTGGGTTAAAACTGGGCAAACATTGGCCATGCAAGCATGGAAAATGAAAGTCGTGCATGAGAGCGGACACCTACTCACATGGCGTGAAGCGATACAGCGATATGTGTTGGCCTCTATACTAATGCTAGCGCTGGGCCTTGGGTTTCTTTACATGTTGGTGAACCAAAGACGGCTGTTTTTACACGACCGCTTATTGGGTACGCAATTTGTTTTCACCAATAAAAAATAAGCGCTAATAACTAACTTGGTCTAGATTCAGCGCTGTTCTATCCAAATCATCATGGCGAGACCAGCGGCTAAGAATAGCAAGGTGGGTGTAATGGCACTGACTATGGGCGACCAGTCGTTAAGCACACCCAAATGCACAAACACACGGTTCATGATTTGATAGAGCACCCCAAGCAATATCCCAATAAAAATTTTGGTGCTAGTGCCACCGGCACGTTGCTGAAGGAATCCAAAAGGCAATGCTAACACTACCATGACCATACACGCCAATGGGTAAGTCATTTTTGCCCAGAGTGCGACTTCATAGCGCGTGGTTTTTTGATTGTTACGCGATAAATGCTGAATAAACGAGTATAAATTCCAAGCAGACATTTTCTCAGGCAATACCAGTAATACGTTCAATAGCTGAGGCCGAATCAGCGACTTCCAATTGGCTTTGTCAAAATAAGCGGTTTGTATCGTATTGTCTTCTATCTTTTTTTGATAACTAAATTGCATTTGACTCACTTCAGTGAGCCCCCATTTGTTCTCTCTGTAAGAGCCTTGTTTAGCGTTGCTAATACTGCGTAACCTGAATTTTTCATCAAATTCATAGATATGCACATTGAGTAAGGTAGCGTCTGGCAATACGTTTTCAACATTGACAAAGCTTTTGCCGTCTTTAATCCACAGCCCAGATTTAAAATCTTGTGCCACAACAGAATCTGTGGCTTTAATGCGCATTCGCTGCGCCATTTTTTCACTAAATGGCGTAATGAGTTCACCCACTAAAAATGTAATCAGCGTGAACAGAAAGCCAACCTTAAGGAGCGCGTAACCGATCTGTACAAGCGATAAACCACTGACGCGCATGACCACTAGCTCGGAGTTGCTACCCAAAGTGCCCAAGCTGTACATCATCCCCAGTAGTACTGCTACGGGCACCACTTCATAGATATGACCTGGTACGCTTAGCAACACGAATACCAGCATATTGTTGATGCCGTAGTTGCCTCTGCCCAAGCTGTCCAACTCATTGATCAGGTCAAAAAATGAGAACATAGCCAACAACCCGAGCATAATCATGAGTATGCTGAAACTGGTTTCCTGCCAAAAATAGCGGTTAAAAATATTCATGACGTGTGGAGCTTGGCTGGGCGTTTTTTAAACCATTGCGGAATCAGTGGCAACAAGTGGTTACGTCGATAAAACAGATAAAAAGTCAGTGCTAAAAATGTCAGATGCACTGGCCACAAACCAACTGTTGGCGAGATTCTCTCTTGTGTAATCCAAGCTTGGAAAATGCTGAGTATATTGTTGTAAACAATGAAGATGAGTAAAGCAAACATAATATTCAGTGAGCGGCCAGCGCGGGGATCAACAAAACTGAGCGGGATAGCCAGTAACACCAATACGAAGGCTGAAATGGGAATAGCCAAGCGCCATTGTAACTCTGCCTTATCGGCAGATTTGTCGTCGGTTAATAACGATTGTGTTGATTTTCCTTGTGTGGAGTTTGGTTCAGGCGCAGCTTCTTTGGTTTCAATACGAATGGCATATTTTTCGAATTCGGTAGTTGAAACTTCTGAACTATTGGGCTTGGTCTCATAACGCCGGCCTTTCTCAAGCACTAGAAAGTTATCCCCATTCTTTTCTTTCACACGATTGCCGGTTGCGGCAACAATGACCCCAGTTTTTTGGTGTTGCGTTGATTGCACAAAAATATTTTTGACTTGATAACCAAGCTTATCAAAGCTTTCCACAAAGAAAATACGGTCACCGCTTCGTGATTCTTTAAATACCCCCGGGCTTACAGAAGATAGCTCATCTCGATTTTTCAATTGCACCCGATACTCATCCGCCTTTTGTGTTGCCCAAGGCATGACCAGCAAGCTAAGTAAAGTGATGACGATAATCACGGGTAGCGCAAAGCCTAGAATCGGGCGTATCCATTGATTTAAGCCAAGGCCAGCACTGAACCAAATGACCATTTCAGAATCTCGATGCCAGCGTGTCAGTGTGAGTAACACGGCGAGAAAAATCGCCAGAGATAAAATCATCGGCAAGAACTTCACCATGTTGAACCCAAGCAATGTGGTGATGGCATCGTTTGGAATCAGACCCTTGGCAACGGAGCGCACCAAAAAACCAGCGCGCTGCGCAATCACAATGCCGAGCAAAATTAAAAATATGCCGCCAGCAGTGCTAATCAGTTCTAACGATAGTGATTTTTTAAATATTTTCAATTTGAACGCTGCGCTTTGAATTCAAGTCAAAACGCTAGATAATTAAGGTTGTAAATTTAAATTTGATTGAATTAGGGATAGATATGGAATTTAGCATAAAAAGTGGGAATCCAGAAAAACTACGTACTGATTGTTTGGTGGTTGGGGTGTTTGAGGGCCGTAAATTATCAGACAGTGCTAAACATATTGATACGCTTGCGAACAAAGCAATCAGCGAGGTTCTGAAATCGGGGGATATGGAAGGCAAGTTAGCTTCCACACTTGTCATGCATCATGTGGCTGGTGTGACAGCTACTCGTATTTTATTAGTAGGATTAGGCAAACAAGCTGAATTGACTGAGCGTCATTTCCGTCAAGCGGTGCGCGCATCAATTAAAGCGTTGCCTAAGGGCGTGCAAAATATCGCATTCACGCTGACAGAAGTCAGCATTAAAAAATCAGACATTCAATCCAAGGCATCGCATTTGGTCGAAACTACAATCGACGCTACCTATGTCGTCAATGCCATTAAAGAAAAAAAACCAGAAGACCACCCGTTAGACAAGGTCACTGTGCTCGTTGAAAAATCAGAAACAGCTGCCGCTGAACTGGCGGTGAAACAGGGACAAAGTATCGCTAAAGGCATGCGCCTGACCAAAGATTTAGGTAACTTGCCACCGAATATTTGTACACCTACTTATTTAGGTGAACAGGCTAAAAAACTAGCAAAAGAATATGGCTTTAAAGTGGAGGTGCTGGATAAAGCGCAGATCGAAAAATTAGGCATGGGCTCTTTTTTAGGAGTAGCCCAAGGTAGCTTAGAACCGCCTAAGTTGATTGTATTGCAACACAACAAAGGCAAAAAAAATCAAAAGCCTGTGGCGTTAGTCGGCAAGGGTATTACCTTTGATACAGGTGGTATATCACTCAAGCCAGGTTCTGATATGGATGAGATGAAGTATGACATGTGTGGCGCTGCCAGTGTGCTAGGTACATTTAAGGCGATTGGCGAGTTGGATTTGCCGCTGAATGTGGTGGGGATTATTCCAACCTGTGACAATATGCCCAGTGGTAACGCCTTAAAGCCAGGTGATGTGTTAACCAGCATGGCAGGGCTAACTATTGAGGTGCTGAATACAGATGCTGAAGGACGTTTAATTTTATGTGACGCGCTAACGTATGCTGAACGCTTTGAGCCAAGTGCAGTGGTCGATATTGCAACGCTGACCGGTGCGTGTGTAATCGCCTTAGGTCACCACCCAAGTGGCTTGTTTAGTAACAACGACAGTTTAGCTAAAGAGTTATTAGAGGCAGGCGAAAAGTCGCATGACCGCGCATGGCAAATGCCATTGTGGGAAGAATATCAAAGTCAACTCGACAGTAATTTTGCAGACATAGCCAATATAGGCGGGCGTGCAGGCGGCAGCATTACGGCCGCATGTTTTCTCTCACGCTTTGCTAAAAAATACGATTGGGCACATTTGGATATAGCGGGTACAGCTTGGAAATCAGGTAAGGAAAAGGGAGGCACAGGTCGTCCTGTGCCTCTATTAACGACCTTTTTAATCCAACGCGCGGATAAAGCGAAATAACACAGCCAATCCAACTCGTTGAGTTACCTGTATGACCAGCATCGGTTTTTATTTTAATGTGGTTGATAAGCCAGTGCTTATCAACCAGCTAGTGCAAAAGGCCCTGCGGCAGCATCGTCAAGTCACGCTTTTTACCAGTGATGAAGCATCTGCCAATCAAATCAGTGAGGCGTTGTGGCATTTTGATAGTACCGCATTTAATGTGAATGCTTTGGCGCATGATGCCTTGGCTTACATGACGCCAGTATTGGTTGAGTGGCAAGCTGAACGTGTTCAGCAGGATGATTTGCTGATTAACTTACAACCAAAGCAACTCACTCTGTTTAGCCGGTTTAAACATTTGTTTGAATTGGTGGGGATGGATGAGCAAGATAAAACCGAAGCACGTCAGCGATTTGCATTTTATCGTGACCGTGGTTATGAGATTAAATCAGTTGATATGTTGAAAAAATCCATATAAATTGAATACATTCAGCAAAGATAGTCAGAAAGTGATTTGTGGATACTCAAGAGATTCCTATCCTTACCGAGGTGTATAAGACCAAGCCGGTAAAGACGCAGCCCGATGTAGTAGAGGTGACACCTGAACTACGTCAGATGATCGCTAACGAGTTGAGACCGCTGATTACGCAAGAAGTCATTGAAGCGCTCAAGCCACAATTAGAGGCTAATATCACGGAGGCATTAAGTCAGCAGTTATTTGCTGCGCTCTCCAGCCACACCAACGCACAAGTGCAGCAAATGAGTGAATTGCTCACAGCAGACATCACTACACAGGTCACCAAAGACATCACGAATCATTTGCAACAAGAAGTGATCTCCCCATTGCAAGAAACACTAAATGGTACTTTGCAGCATATGCAAACCACCAAAGACACTTTCGAACAGTCGATTTCCGCCAAGTTGCATGATGCACTTACGCAGCAACAAGCTGAAAGTCAGACATTTGAACAAGCACTCACAGAAAAGCTACAACTGGATCACGCCCAGTGCACCGAAGCACTGACCCATCAGTCTCAACAACTGCTGGAATCGGCCCAAGTCACGCTCACCAATCAAATGGAGCAATTGGTGGGCACAGAGATTGCACGGGTGACTTCGACCACAGAAGCGAACATTGCGGCGCTGCAAGAAGCAGCAATCACGAGTATTAAAACGCAGATTGCTGATAGTGAGAGCGCGTCCGAGGATATTTTTAAATATGCTGTGAATAAGTACACAGAACAAACGCAAACGCGCCTGTATGAGGAAGTGGCTCTGCAACAAGGTAAATTTACAGAAGCATTGCAGATGTTTGTAGCAACGGCACAATCTGATATGCAAACAACCTTGCTCGCGCAAGTTGAGACACACATTAAAACGCTAATGCATCAAGAATTGAGCGAGCAGAAGCAAGCTACATTAGATGTCATGGCTGATTTTTACCAAGTGAAAGTGAATGAATCCAAAGAAAGTGCTACGCAATTGGCGCAAACTTTAAGCAAAGAGTTGTTACAAACCGTATCTGCACATGCAAATCAATTAACCGATGATGCCAATCAACATTTGAAACAAGCCCAAGAGGCTTTATTGGTTGAAGCGTCTGAACGGATTCGCGCTCAGCTTGAACAAGAGTTGAGAATGAGTGCTGATGTGGTTCGGCAAGACTTTAATCAGGCTTTAAATGCTGACTTACCTGAAATCCAGCATTTGTTGGCAGCTAAAGTGCAGGAGTTATTTGTAGCAGAACTTCCGAAATTTGAACAGATTGTGCTGGATAGGGCGAAAGTCGAAGTCTCTCAGATATTGTCTGGTATTCGGCTTGCCTTTCCCTCTTAAGAAAATCAGCCGTTATTGCGCTTTATTTAGCAGAAGTTTTAGTAGTATTTAGTTGTCAGTGAGCGCCTTGTAGGCATCAGCACTCAATAGTGATTCAGTTTGAGTCGCGTTGCTGGCTTCAAATTTAAAAATCCAGTTTTTATAAGGTTTGTCATTTAAGCGCTCTGGCGACTCTATTACCTCGTTATTGATTTCAATCACCTTGCCGTCTAATGGCGCATGTAAATCAGAACCCGTTTTCACCGACTCCACTAATCCACAAGGCTGGCCTGCAATGATTGTGGTGCCCACCTTAGGTGGATCCACGAATACCACATCGCCAAGCAAATCCTGCGCATAATCACTGATGCCAGCAACCCAAGTGCCATCCGCTTGGGCTTGCGTCCACATGTGTTCGTTGGTATAAAGCAGTTCTTCTGGAAATTTCATAATCAATGCTCAAAATGCAGTAAGCCAATTTTGCCATAAAACGTTAGGGTTTATGGGTCAACGTTGTAAAAAAACAAAAAAAATTAATAACTCAACAAATGGTTTACAAATCGCATGTAAAGTATTGACAATAAATGAATTTTGATTAGAATTAATTAACCTTGGTGAACAGTAAACGGTGTAGCGATGAAATTTTTTCTCAAACATTTGACTTTGCTTTATGTGGTGGTTGGTTTAGTGCTTGTGCCATTCGAAAGCGAAGCCGCAGGTAAAAAACCGCGTAAGTCAGCGACTGTCTCTTCAGTGAAGCACAAAGCTACATCCAAATCATCACGTGCTAAATCTCAACGTGTCATCAAATATAAGGGCTCTCGTATCAATGCCAAGATACGTAAATCGTCCGCCATTAACCAAGCCTATGCTGCTGATGGTTATGATGGTATTAGTCCATTAAACCTAGCTTCTGCCAAAGCGTTGGTAATTAATCAAAACACCAATGAAATTATCTACGCTAAAAATACCAATGCGCCAACACCCATTGCATCGGTGACTAAACTGATGACCGCCATGGTGATTCTAGACTCTGGCCTAAATTTAGATGAAGAAGTTGAAGTCACCAATGCTGATGTAGATTATTTAAAAGGCACATCCTCAAGATTGCCTATCGGCACGCGGCTATCACGTAATGAACTATTAAACCTAGCGTTGATTGCATCAGAAAATCGTGCGGCTTCCGCCTTGGCGACTACTTATCCAGCAGGCCGGTCTCAATTTATCCGTGATATGAATCAAAAAGCCATGAATTTGGGCATGGTGAATACCCATTTTTCTGATTCAACAGGCTTGGACAGCAGCAATGTCTCTACTGCAGAAGATTTGGCAAAAATGGTGAATGCTGCTTATCACTATGACGCAATTCGCAACATGAGCACGACATCATCCTACGATATTCAATTATCGAGACGTGGGCCTGCACATTTTAACAATACCAATATTTTGGTGCGCAATAGTGATTGGGTCATTGGCTTGTCCAAAACCGGATTTATTAATGAGGCAGGTAGATGCCTAGTGATGCAAGCACAATTGGCAGGTGAGCCTGTAATCATTGTGTTACTTGATTCTAATGGTAAGTACTCAAGAATTGGCGACGCAAACCGCGTGAGGAAATGGATAGAACATAATACTGATCCAAAACCGATAAACGATATAGACGACGTGCCTATTACATTAGGGCAAACAGAGATGGAAACTTACTATAACTGAACTAATATAACTGAGCTGCTATGTAACCATAAAAAAACACGCTATTCAGCGTGTTTTTTTATGGCTGTAAAAACGTCACTAAATAAAGCTGAATCTGTTAGGTTGCCTAACCTGCAGCTTTCTTTGCTGCAGGTTTTCTAACAGTTGCCTTTTTGACCAAGGTCTTTTTAACAGGGGTCTTTTTGGCTGTAACTTTTTTAGGAGCAGCTGCCACTTTTTCGGAAGATTTTGCGCTAGCTTTTTTAGCTGATGATTTTTTCGTAGGTGTTTCTTTGGCCGCCTTTTCCGTTAGTAGCACAAGCGCTTCATCCAGTGTTAATTCCTCTGGGCTAACGCTCTTTGGCAAGGTAGCGCGAATTTTTGCGTGTTGCACATAAGGACCGTAGCGGCCAGCATACACTTCTATACGGCCTTCACCACTTGGGTGTGGACCTAAATCTGCGATAGGTGCAGGCCCAGTATTGGCCGCTGCAAGCAGTGTGACTGCACCTGCTAAATCAATGTTGAATACACTTTCAGACTTAGGAATAGATTTAAACTTGCCATCATGATTCACGTAAGGTCCAAAGCGACCGATATTGGCCACAATCTTTTTACCTGTATCAGGGTGCTGACCTAAATCGCGTGGTAGAGAGAGCAACATATTGGCAATATCAATATTGACATCAGCCAATGGCACTTCTTTAGGAATGCTGACGCGTTTTGGTTTTTTCTTTTCACCCTCTACTGCGACACCTACTTGCAAGTAGGGTCCATAGGGACCATTCATCAAGAAGATTTCTTTACCTGATTCAGCATCAGTACCGATCGTGACAGGGTCGCTTCCAGCTTGCGCTGTACCGTTCATGCTGCGCTTGTAATCACATTTTGGCTCTGCGTTATAACCTGTGCAACCAATAAAAGTGCCAAAGCGGCTGAGTTGCTTTTGTAGCTGTTTGCCACATTTTGGGCACTGCTCGTCAATCAACTCATTGCCCGGTCTATCTACGTCTGCCTTATTGATGATTTGCTGGTTGAACCCTTGCCAGAATTTGTCCATGACGGGTATCCAGTCACGATTACCTTCTGCAATCTCATCCAATTCATTCTCTAGCTTGGCAGTAAAATCATAATCTACGTATTGTCTAAAGTGCTCAGTTAAGAATTTATTTACAACACGTCCGACATCGGTAGGTGTAAAGCGCTTCTTATCCAAAAGCACATATTCGCGGTCTTGCAGTGTGCTAATAATGCTGGCATAAGTAGAAGGGCGACCGATGCCGTATTCTTCAAGTGCTTTGACTAAGCTGGCCTCTGAATAACGTGGCGGTGGTTCGGTAAAGTGTTGATCGCCATATATTTTTTCTACATTCAGGATTTCACCTGTTTCGAGGTGCGGTAATTTAGCTTCAGCCTCCTCTTCAGCATCATCGGTGCCTTCCATGTATACCGCAATAAACCCTGGGAATACTAGGGTTTGGCCAGAGGCACGGAATAGTGTGGCATCTGATCCAACAGATAAATCTACGCTCACTGCATCGTATTTGGCTTGCGTCATTTGGCATGCCAAGGTACGTTTCCAAATCATTTCGTACAGTTTGAATTGTTCATCATTCAAGTATTGGCGCACACTTGCTGGACTGCGGAAAATATCGGTAGGGCGGATTGCCTCATGCGCTTCTTGTGCATTTTTGGCTTTGGTTTTGTACATGATCGGTGATTTTGGCAAATAATCTGCTTCAAAATTCTTTTTCACGTAATCACGAATTTGCATCACTGCCTCAGCAGCCAGGCTGAAAGAGTCAGTACGCATATAAGTAATTAAACCCACTGTGCCACTACCTACATCAATACCTTCATACAACTGTTGTGCAATACGCATGGCACGGCTGGTGGTAAATCCTAATTTACGCACGGCTTCTTGTTGCAGTGTCGATGTGGTAAATGGCGCAGCAGGGCTGCGGCTGCGTTGTTTTTTCTCAACTCGGCTAACGGTAGTTTTACCAGCGGAGGCGATGAGCAATTTACCGACAATATCTGCTTGTTGGTCATGATTAATGACGCTGAATTGTTCGATTTTATCGCCATTCAGCTGAATCAATTTTGCATTAAAACGATGCGCGTGTTTTAAAGCATCTAAATGAATGGACCAGTATTCTTGCGAGGTAAACGCTTCAATTTCTAATTCGCGTTCCACAATCAAGCGTAAGGCAGGGCTTTGTACGCGGCCTGCAGACAAACCACGGCGAATTTTTTTCCACAGCAAGGGTGATAAATTAAATCCAACTAAGTAATCGAGCGCACGCCGTGCTTGTTGTGCATTGACCAAGTTCATGGCGATATCACGTGGGTGATCAATCGCATATTTCACTGCAGTTTGTGTGATTTCGTTAAATTCCACACGTTTGAGCAGCTTGTTTTTAAGTAGCTTTTTGTCCGCTAATATTTCTGCAATATGCCATGAAATGGCTTCCCCCTCGCGGTCCGGGTCGGTTGCCAGATAAATGCTATCGGCAGATTTAACGGCTTTGGCAATCGCATCCACATGTTTACTGTTGCGCTCGATGATGTCGTATTTCATTGCGAACTGGTGTGTAGGATCTACCGCTCCATTTTTTGGGATGAGGTCGCGCACGTGCCCGTAGGAGGCAAGCACTTCAAAATCGCTCCCAAGATACTTTTTAAGCGTTTTAGCTTTCGAGGGAGATTCAACAATCAGGAGTTTAGACATTTAAACCTAGGATATAAGGGTTGTGTTAGATAATAGCAAGCTAATTGCTAGATAGACAATATAACGCTATGTAAACGCAATAAAAAATTTGTTAAGTAGATGATTTTCGGGAAAATTCGATGCGCTTGCCGTCATCGCTCGCAATATTGAGGGCTGCGCCTTCATTGGCAATGTCCCCAAACAGTGGATCTTCATCCTCCGGTTTGGCTTGACTGAGGTTTTTAAAATCGTATAAATCAAAGTCTGCTAGGTGAGAAGGTTCAACGTTACCAATGGCGCGGAAAATATTGTTGACGCGGCCGGGTTGTTCGCGTTCCCACAGTGTCAGCATGTCTTTTACTTTTTGGCGTTGCAGATTTTCTTGGCTGCCACACAAATCACATGGAATAATCGGGAACTCCATTTGGCGTGCATAGCTTGCAATGTCTTTTTCACTGCAGTATGCCAATGGTCTAATTACCATAAATTGGCCACGATTCGTTGCGAGTTTAGGCGGCATGGCTTTGAGCTTGGCACCAAAGAACATATTTAAAAATAGCGTTTCAACAATATCATCACGGTGATGACCTAGCGCAATTTTGGTAGCGCCTAATTGTTGCGCTGTGGTGTAAATGATCCCGCGACGTAAACGTGAGCAAAGACTGCAGGTGGTTTTACCTTCAGGAATCTTCTCTTTCACGATGGAGTAAGTGTCCGCTTCTACGATGCGATATTCCACGCCTAGCTTTTCAAAATATGCTGGCAGAATATCTGCAGGAAAACCAGGTTGTTTTTGGTCTAAATTCATAGCTATCAATTTGAAATTGATAGGCGCGCGCTCTTGCAACGCTAACAAAATCATCAGCATGGCGTGGCTATCTTTGCCACCACTCATGCATACCAGCACGGTATCACCTTCTTCAATCATGTTGTAATCACCAATCGCTTTGCCGGTGGATGTAATCAGGCTATTGCGCAGCCGTATGAAGTTGCTTGAAGGGTTGTCTGGTAGATGTTTGATCATGTGTGGATAGTCTTATAAATTAAGCGATCGTCCGCCATCCACGGCCAATACATGACCAGTAATAAAGGGCGCGTCGTAGATTAAAAATTTCACCGCTTTGGCAATATCAGTTGGGTTGCCAATTCGCTTGAGTAAAGTTTGAGAGATTACGCGTTGACGATATACCTCGTCAAATTGCGGATTATTTTCTGGCCATTGTACAGGGCCGGGTGCTACTGCATTCACTCTAACTTCTGGGCCGAGCTCTAGCGCTAATGATTTCGTTAAGGTGACTAACCCTGCCTTAGCAACGCTGTAGACAATATAGCCTTTTTTAGGGCGCTCAATGTGCATATCGGTAATATTCACAATCGTACCCAATTGTTTGCGTAATTCTGATGCCGCTGCCTGTGCTAAAAATGCTGGGGCTTTGAGATTGCTACCTACCAAATCTAGCCAGTTTTCTTCATTGATTTGACCAATTTCAGTCGCGTAATAGCTGGAGGCATTATTGATGAGTACATCTAAACGGCCAAAATGTTGAATCGTTTCTTGCACCAAACTAGGCGCCACCGCCGAGTTAAGTAAATCTGCTTGCACAATGGCTACACTGTTTGGGCGTTGCAGGTTGAGTTCTGCTTGCAACGCACGTGCCTCTGCATGGCTTTGGTTGAAGTGAATCATCAGCAACGCACCTTGCGCGTGCAGCTCTCGGCAAATAGCAGCACCTACGCGCTTTGCTCCACCAGTGATTAATACGACTTTGTTGTCTAAATTAGAATGCACAATTGACTCATTTCTTAATGGCTCACATTATAATAGGGAATGGCTTCTCTACCTATTCCATCCGCGCAGGCGCTAGCACACAGCGCACAACTACAATCGCTTATTCAACAACATATTCAACAGCAAGGTGGTTGGATAGATTTTGCGACGTTCATGCACATGGCGCTTTACACACCTAACCTAGGTTATTACAGCGGCGGCGCTAAGAAGTTCGGTATTGGTGGAGATTTTGTCACTGCGCCTGAAATTTCACCGTTATTTACACGCGCACTGGCTAGACAAGTTGCACAAGTGATCGTGCTCACGCAAGGTGATATTTTAGAACTGGGTGCAGGCACGGGGAAGTTAGCTGCCGATTTATTGCAGGAACTCGAGCAGTTAGATGCCTTACCCAGCCAGTATTGCATTTTAGAAGTAAGCGATTACTTGCGTCAGATTCAGCGTGATAACTTGCAAAATTGGTTGCCAGATGCATTGTTTGGCCGCGTGGTTTGGTTAGATGCTTTACCAACTCAATGGCGTGGCATGATACTAGGCAACGAGGTGCTGGATGCGATTCCAGTGCATATTGTGGGCAAACAACAAGGGGTGTTAGTTGAGCGCGGTGTGATTTGGCAGGATGGATTTGCATGGCAAGATCGCCCGCTGACATCTGGGCCAATGCTGGAAGCTGTGATTGCCCTTAATCTACCAGATGCCTATCTAACAGAAATTGCACCTGCTGCTACTGGTCTGATGCTTAGCTTGTCAGAACGCCTACAGCATGGCGTGATATGCATGTTGGATTACGGTTTTGGTGCCAGTGAATATTATCATCCGCAACGCAACACAGGCACGTTGATGTGCCATTACCAGCACTATGCGCATAGTGATCCGCTCATACATGTTGGGTTGCAAGACATTACAGCCCACGTGAATTTTACTGCAATGGCAGAAGCTGCACATACGCAACAATTAAGTGTGATGGGCTATGTAAACCAAGCCAACTTTTTAATCAATTCTGGCATTTTGCAATTGCTTGAGCAGGTATCGCCAGAACAAATGGCGGTGTATGCGCCTATGGTGTCGGCGGTACAAAAGTTGTTATCACCTGCAGAAATGGGTGAGTTGTTTAAAGTGGTCTTATTTGGGCGTGGTATGAATGTACCCTTGTTAGGTGCAATTCAGGGCGATAAACGGCATATGCTCTAGTATAATGCTCGCCATGAAACATTTACCATCAGAACAACTTTCCAGAGAATCAGCCTCAGAAGAGGTGAATGCACAGCATCGTCGTATACGTAGCTTTGTATTACGACAAGGACGCTTAACTAAAGGACAAGAGCGTGCATTAGAGACTGCGTGGCCACAATTTGGGATTGATTACACACCACATCTGTTGGATTTATCAAACGTATTCCAGCGCGATACCTCCCCTAAAATTTTAGAAATCGGTTTTGGTATGGGCGAAAGCACCGCTAAAATTGCAAACACCTTGTCTGACCACGACTTTTTAGCAGTGGAAGTGCATACACCGGGCGTAGGCAGTTTACTCAAACAGATTGAAGAACAAGCGATTTCGAATATTCGCATTATCCAGCATGATGCCGTTGAGGTGCTACAACACATGCTGCCTGAATCTAGTTTAGATGGCGTACATATTTTCTTTCCAGACCCTTGGCACAAAAAGCGTCACCATAAGCGCAGATTAATTCAGGCGGAATTTATCAAGCTACTGTGTGCTAGATTGAAAGTGGGTGCTTACCTGCATGTGGCAACAGATTGGCAAGAGTATGCTGAATGGGTGTTGGAAGTGTTGAGTGCTGAGCCTATGCTTAAAAACACGGCGGCAACGTATGCAGAAAAACCGAGTTATCGACCACTGACTAAGTTTGAAAATCGAGGCATTAAATTAGGCCACGGGGTCTGGGATTTGGTCTTCAAGCGTATCTGAGTCTTCAGGGAACAACCATGTGGCAATCACTTTTTCTGCTTCTTCTACCCCTTGCTTTTTTAGGCTTGAAAATAGCTGAACGGAGCAGTTTCCCCAAGTTGCATTGAGTTCTTTTCGCACCCTATTGAGTGTAAGTGCTGCCTCGCTGCGAGACAATTTGTCAGATTTAGTCAATAAAACATGCACAGGTTTGCCACTGGGTGAAAACCAATCTAACATTTGGCGGTCTAGAGGTGTGAGCGGGTGGCGGCTGTCCATCACCAATACCAGCCCGGCAAGGCTGCTACGCTCGCTTAGGTAGCGTGACAGTACCGTTTGCCAGTGGGTACGCATGGCTTCTGGCACTTTGGCATAGCCGTAACCAGGTAAGTCTACCAAGTGTTTGTCATTGCCAAGCGTGAAAAAATTAATGAGTTGTGTACGCCCAGGTTGCTTACTCACGTAAGCTAGACGATTGTGGTTTGCAAGTGTATTTAATGCACTTGATTTACCTGCATTGGATCTGCCAGCAAACGCTACTTCGATACCACTGGCTGGCGGTAAATCGCGCAGATGATGTGCAGAAATAAAAAAAGCGGCGTTTTGAAAAATAGGCATGGTCAAGATGAGCATTGGTTTTAAGGGGCAAATGCTATCACGAACATGGGTTTTTTGATAAAATATTCAATTAATTAAACAGTTATGCTATTCGGAATGGTCGGGAAAGTTAGGAATGAAAAATTTATTTAAATTAGCGTTGATGTTAAGTAGTGTGTTTGTAGCGTATTTGGCGGTGGCGGAAGACGCAGTACCTGAAAAATCAGCCGCAAGCGCAGAAGTTGTCGCAGAAAAAAAACCAGTCGATCAAATTGTGCAAAATGTCTGTGCGGCTTGCCATGCGCCAGATGGCAATAGCGTGATTACACTGAATCCAAAATTATCAAGCCAACACCCTGAGTATCTTTTGAAACAGTTATACAACTTTAAAGAAGGTACGCGTGCCAATGCCGTCATGGCAGGTATGGTGGCTAACTTGACGCCTGAAGACATGCAAAATCTTTCGCAATACTTTTCTGAACAGCCGATTGCTTTAGCCAAAGCTAAAGCCAATGGTAAAGGTTCATTGGGTGAGAAAATTTACCGCGGTGGCATTGCTAAAACCAATGTGCCTGCATGTGCTGCATGCCATGGCGCGAATGGCGCAGGTTTGCCAAAGCAATTCCCTCGCTTGGCGAGTCAGCACGCGGATTATACTTATCAACAACTTAAAACTTTCCGCACAGGTGAACGCGCCAATGCACCGATGATGATGGCGATTGCAGCCAAAATGACGGATGCAGAAATGCAAGCGGTCTCTGACTATATTCAAGGCATGCGATAATCGTATTTAATTTTGGGGTGGCTTTGCCACCTCAAATTTTATGCATTTGACGTCTAACATTTATCCAAGCCCTTAGTCCAAATCACACTTCACTCGTTAAGCGTTTATCTTGAAACTATCTCAATCTACTCATCGTCGCATCTATGAACTCCTGAGTTCGATGCGTTTTGCTGTAAGCATGCTTAGCGTACTTGGCGTAGCCTCCATTATTGGCACAGTGCTGAAGCAAAACGAGCCGTACGAAAATTACATCATTAAATTTGGACAGTTTTGGTTTGAAGCGTTTGAGATGCTGGGTTTATATGATGTGTACCATGCGCTCTGGTTCTTGTTGATTTTATTGTTTCTGGTGATATCCACCAGCTTATGTATTTATCGCAATACACCACTCATGCTCAAAGAGTGGAAGACATTTAAAGAGCAGGCCACAGAAAAGTCATTACGGGCGTTTAGTCATCAAGCCAGTTACGCTACGCAAGGCGCATCTGAGCAAGCGCAAACAAAACTAACCGATTATCTAACAGGACAAAGCTTTCGCTATCAATTAAAACCACAAGCCAATGGCGATGTGTTGATTGCAGCTAAGGCGGGTACACATCAGCGTTTGGGTTATATTTTTACCCATGCTGCGATTGTTATCATTTGCTTTGGCGGTATTTTAGATGGTAATTTGCCATTTAAAGTGCAAGAAATGTTGGGCAACAAAAAAATAGAGGTATTGGATATTCCAGAAAGCCAAGTGCCTGAAATTAGTCGCCTGAATATAGACAACCCCTCATTTCGCGCAAATATGACGCTGCCAGAGGGAATGAGTGACGATGTGGCTTTTGTACGCGTGCGTGACGGATATTTGGTGCAAGAACTGCCGTTCAGAGTAGCGCTCAAAGATTTTCGTATTGAGCACTACGCCACTGGTCAACCCAAATCGTTCGAAAGTGATCTGATCATTACGGATCCAGACTTGGATAAGCCGCTAGAAAAAACCATCAGTGTCAATCATCCGCTTATTTACAAAGGAATTGCCATCTATCAGTCGGACTTTCAAGACGGCGGCTCTACATTAAAATTTAAAGTGTGGGATTTAACCTCTAAAGAGATGTTGAACGGTGAGATTGATGGTGTGGTTGCTAAAAAGGGCACGTTAGGCCCGCCAGATCAAACACTTACTGTGGAGTTTAACGAGTTCCGTAAATTTAATATTATGAACTTGTCTGCGGATGGTAAAGGCAAGCCGCGTAATGTGGGTCCAAACACCACGTACAAGCTACGCGATAAATCGGGTCAAGCGCGTGAGTACGTTTCTTATATGCAGCCTTTACAGCTAGATGGTAAAGCATACTTTGTCTCTGGAATGCGCGAGACGGTGCAAGAGGATTTCCGCTACTTACGCGTGCCTGCAGATGATGATTTAAGTATCGAAGGGTTTATGCGGTTGCGGAATGTGCTGACAAACCCAGATAAGCAGGGCGAAATCGCGAAACGACTCAGTCAAAACTCTAATACCACAGATGCTAATTTACGGTCCCAGTTTGAGTTGAGCGTGATGCGTTTGCTGGCTACCTTTGCCGAAGGTGGCTTTACGCAATTGTCGCAAGTGATTGAAAAAGCAGTGCCAGAGGCAGAGCGCCAAAAAGCGGCCGATACTTATTTTAAATTGTTGAACGCAAGTGCATTTGAGGCGTATAACATGGTGTTGGCAGAGCAGAAAAAACCCGAAATGGCACTCAATCCCAAATCGGTTTCGTATCTGCAAGATGCGCTAAATGCTATGAACGATTTGTTTTACTATGGCACGCCCTATTATTTCCAGCTAGAAGACTTTGAACACAAAGAAGCCAGTGGTTTGCAGTTAACGAAATCACCAGGTCAAAAATGGGTGTATCTTGGTTCTGCTTTATTGGTATTAGGTATTTTCGCAATGTTTTATATCCGTGAACGTCGTATCTGGTTGCTACTCAAAGCCAATACGCAAGAAGTATTGTTTGCGATGTCTTCCAATCGCAAAAATTTAGATTTCGATCAAGAATTTGAACGCACCAAGCAACAACTGGCACAAGTGTTGTCTGTATAAGGCAAAAGGATACCCATATGAATACGCAAACCTACGACTTTAAGCCTAAATCCATTTGGCAAACGCTGCGCGTGCAAGATTGGTTATACGCAGTGGCGCTAATGGCAGGTGCTTTTTTTGCATTTAGCCAATACTCGGAGTACATGGATGCCTATGAATTAGGCTTTCTGTTTAGTGCTGCCATCACCTTTAGTTATTTAGGCTGGCGTTGGAAAGGTTTGGCCAAGTTAGTGGTAGGTGTCGCTGTGCTCAGCTTATTCGCCATTAATTTATATCATGGCGACCAAGCGCGCGCTGGACAAGTATTCTTCCTGAAGTATTTAATCTCCAGCCAATCCGCTGTCATGTGGATGAATGTGCTATTTATTTTTGCGATGCTAACCTACTGGTTTGCCATGTTTAAGCGCAGTGACTTTGCTGGCCGCGTGGCTTCTGCACTCACATGGAGTGCCGTCTTATTTGGGTTTGTGGGTCTCATGGTGCGCTGGTATGAGTCATATTTAATCGCGCCAGAAGTTGGGCATATTCCCATCAGCAACTTATATGAAGTGTTTATTCTGTTCTGCCTGATTACAGCACTGCTCTATCTGCATTACGAGGACAAATTTAATACCAAGCAATTGGGTGGCTTTGTGTTGCTGATTATCAACGCTGGGGTTGGCTTTATTTTATGGTACAAATTTGATCGTGGTGCAGATGCCATCCAGCCATTAGTGCCAGCCTTGCAAAGTTATTGGATGAAGATTCATGTGCCTGCCAATTTTATTGGTTATGGCGCATTTTCACTAGCCGCCATGGTGGCGTCAGCGTATCTGTTGGCCAAAAAAGGTATATTGGCCACGCGTTTGCCCAGCCTAGATGTACTAGACGATGTGATGTACAAATCTATTGCAGTCGGATTTGCCTTTTTCACCATTGCTACAATCTTAGGTGCAATGTGGGCAGCAGAAGCATGGGGCGGGTATTGGTCTTGGGATCCTAAAGAAACTTGGGCGCTGATCGTTTGGCTAAACTACGCCGCTTGGTTGCATTTACGCATGGTCAAAGGCTTGCGAGGCCCGGTGCTGGCATGGTGGGCGCTGGTTGGCTTGATCGTGACTACGTTTGCTTTCTTGGGCGTGAATATGTTCTTAAGCGGTTTGCATTCTTACGGTGAGCTATAAATTATCAGTTGTTGCCTGAAGACTCTGCTTCGGGCGATAGTTCGACCGTAAATTGCACAGCACCATTCAAATTGTGACTCAAACTTAGTCGATAACCCGCTTGCTTCGCGTCTTGACCCGCATGGTATAAGCCAACACCTAAACCGTTCTGCGACTGAATGTGCTTTTTAAATAATTCGTTGGCTGTTTGTTGTGGCATTGCCTTTCCTGTGTCTGTGACCTCAATGCGATAACGCTCTGCTTGACCTTCTACAATTTCCACCTTAATTAACGTATTAGGCTCGTATTTCGTCTTCTCAATCGCATTGCCCAGTAAATTATCTAGTACGCTATCTAATACCTCTGCGTTAATATCATGTTTGGGCAGATGTGATGCAACAAACTCTACTTGCGGCTGGGTATAACGCAAACGTAAATTCTTCCACCAAGCAGATATCTTTTCCTGACGTTTTTTCTCTTCACTTGGCGCCTTGAGCTTATCTAAAGTAGAGGCAATACGCTGATTCAACACAGGTAATTGTTTTTTTATTAATTTCAATAACGCATCCGTATCAGACTCTTGCGTTTGCTCGGCAGCGGTTACCAATGTGCCTACTGACTGCAAGATATTTTTAATGTCGTGAGTGAGTCGCGAACCTGTTTCATAAAAGGCTTGCATGTAGGTGTTTTGCCGCAAAGTCTCTTCACGACGTTTGGCTTCGTAAAATTCCCCCATAATTTGGGTGAGCAGTTTTACGTGCACATATAGTGCAGGTGACATTTGCCAGCGTGTATGCAAAGTCATATAAAAATCTTTGAAGTTAAAATCGGTAGAGTATGCGGTGTGATGACCAAGCTTGCCTTGTGTTTCATCTGCAAGCCATGAAATACCTGATACCCACTCTAACTTCATCATTTCGTTCATGGCGGCTTGGGTAAAGCCGTTGGGTGTGGTTTCATGCTCTGCCAGTGTGGCAATATTCTTCACCCATTGTTCAAACGGCATGCCAATACTCAACAAATAGCGCGACATCAGCAATTCCACGCCAGAAAATTTAGTACTAGGTCGCCATAAGTAACTTAAACCAAACAAGATGATGGAGAGCGCTGAAATGGTATAAAACATCACTTGAATATAGTTAACGTTTTGTAAAGTACCAATCGCATAGCTGCCGAGTACAATAATCACAGCCAGCATAAATAATACTAAAGTGTAGAAAAAGTCGACGACAGGCGTATTGTCATCTGGGCCTAGTGTGTTGTGGATAAACAAAATGGCAATAGGTAAAAACGGCATAAAGTAAAAAATCACAAACTCGGCCGCAAGCAGTTCATTTGAGGCATTGAGCAGTTTGGGCACCACCCACAACAGCAGCATGGCGAGTAAATAACTGGCCGCTAAAATATGAATGAGTCGATTCTTTTTAGAGTCCCCAGAGAAAATTCGGCCACCAAGTAAACCAAATAGCACGGCTAACCAAATCGCTGTTAGCCACCAGTTAAAATAGAAATAGCCTAATAAACCAACCGTGACTAAAGCAATGGACGCAATAATGGAGAGCTTTTGACTGCCGCGCCAAATGGGTTGCCAAATCAGGAAGATACCAAAAGACAAAAAGTAAAACATTTGTCTATACACTTCATCTTGGTCAAAGAAGATCAAGAATGCGTGTAGTGAGAGCAGCATCATTGCCATGATGCGATGCGAGTTTTTAAGAAGCTGTTGACTAATATTGAGTTTGTTTAGAAAATTCATGTTGGCGAAAGTCTTATAAATTAAAGTAACTTATGGTCAATTCTTAAAGTTCAGTGTCATCTACTCAACACAATTGACGAAATATCAACAGAGCTAAACTGCAAAAGTGACATTTTTTTGTCATTTAGGAGCTAATTCTATGCTTTATTTGTTGTTTTGATTGGCATAAATTTTGCAAGTTACAAACCAATAATAATAAAGCTGTTAATGTTACAACTAAAAAAATGAATAATTAGGATACCACAATGAAAAAACAAGCAGGGTTTACCTTAATCGAACTGGCCATCGTGCTGGTGATTATAGGTTTGCTACTAGGCGGAGTGCTGAGGGGCCAGGAGCTGATTAATAGTGCTAAAGTGAAAAATATGGCACGGGACTTTCAAAACGTCCAAGTGTACATCTATGGTTACCAAGATAAATTTAAAGCACTACCAGGAGATGATCCAGCAGTGGCCGCTCATGTCACAGGTGGCACGCCAGCTACAACAGGTACGTTAGGTAATGGAGTTATTCAAGGAAATTGGAATACTACAACGAATGGTGATGAGTCTTGTGTGTTTTGGCAGCATGTTCGCCTAGCAGGTTTGGCACCTGGGCCGACAGTTGTAAACTGCGGGGCAGGAAATACATATCAGCCTCGAAATGCAGATGGCGGGTTAATTGGTATCCAGAGCGTTGCAGGCTTTGCGTCTGTTAGTGGTATGACTGGGGCATACGTGGTTTGTTCTGACTCAATTTTAGGGAAATTTGCCAAACAGTTAGATATTACTCTAGATGATGGAGTAGGCGATACTGGCTCAGTCAGGGTTCAAGTTGCGGGTGGTGCGGCCACAGCGGGAGTGGCGGCCGCTGCTGATGCGGTTCCACACATGGTCTGTATGGCCTTTTGAGCTAGATGATGTTCTCAGAAAAAAACCCGCGAAAGCGGGTTTTTTGTTTTCACGAACGTATTTTTGTTTTTGTATGTCTGTGGTTTTGATTTAGAATAGTCCAAAATCAAATTCACGCGCAAATGACTTCCAATATTGTTGAAATAGATAATCTATCCTTTGGTTACAAAGGCCGCATGTTGCATCAAGGCATCAATATGGCGTTTGCACGCGGCAAGGTTGTGGCTATTATGGGCGGTAGTGGTAGTGGTAAAACCACCTTGCTGCGCTTGATTGGTGGGCAAATCAAACCCAGCAAAGGTGAAGTGCGTGTGGATGGCCAAGTGGTGCACAAACAAGACCGTCAAGGCATATACAAGCTTAGGCGCAAAATGGGCATGCTATTCCAACATGGCGCCTTATTCACAGATTTGTCCGTATTTGAAAATGTTGCGTTTCCAATGCGTGAACATACTGATTTACCAGAAAGTATGATTCGTGATTTGGTGCTATTAAAACTGAATGCGGTAGGATTGCGAGGGGCTTACAAGCTGATGCCGGCAGAGTTGTCAGGCGGCATGGCACGGCGCGTTGCAATTGCTAGAGCAATCGCACTAGATCCCAACATTATTATGTACGATGAGCCTTTTGCTGGATTAGACCCGATTTCTATGGGGGTTGTCTGTGATTTAATTCGCACACTCAATGATGCGTTAGGCGCTACTTCGATTATCGTGACACATGATGTGGAAGAGACTTTCCGTTTTGCCGATTACATTTATTTTGTCGCAAACGGTGTGGTTGCTGCTGAGGGAACACCTGAACAGCTCAGAAATTCTGATTTGCCTTTTGTGCATCAGTTTGTATTTGGCGAAAAAGACGGTCCAGTGCCATTTCACTACGCTGCAGGTGATTACGCAAGTGAGATGTTAGGGTATGAAGCATGATCAAATCGGCTTTGTTAATTGGCTTGGTGCGTGGGTTACGTGGTATTGGGCATAAGTCCATAAAAGGTATTTGGCGCTTTGGCGCTGGTATTCGCTTGTTTTGGCTTACGTTAATGTCTTCAGGTGAGTGCTTTCGACGCTTTCATCTCATTATCCGAGAAGTATATTTTACGGGCGTGATGTCATTAATCATCATTCTCGTATCCGCCTTTTTTGTGGGCATGGTATTGGGTTTGCAAGGTTACCATACGCTACAAAAATATGGCTCATCTGAGGCCATAGGGGTGTTGGTGGCATTAGCATTGGTACGCGAGTTGGGCCCAGTAGTAACTGCGTTATTATTTGCCGGACGTGCTGGTACTGCGATCACTGCTGAAATAGGTTTAATGAAGGCAACAGAACAACTCTCCGCGATGGAAATGATGGCCGTGAGCCCTATTGCGCGTGTGATTGCACCCAGGTTTTGGGCGGGTGTGATTGCGATGCCAATCTTGGCGATTTTGTTCTCAATGGTGGGTATTTTAGGTGGCTATTTGTTAGCCGTTCCGGTGATTGGTGTTGATGCGGGCGCATTTTGGTCGCAAATGCAAGCCAATGTAGATTGGCGCCACGATATTCTAAATGGTGTAATCAAGAGTGTGGTGTTTGGTGTGGCGTGTACTATGATTGCGTTATTTGAAGGCTACGACGCGCCACCAACAGCCGAGGGCGTGAGTCGCGCAACCACAAGAACTGTCGTGACTTCGTCGCTGGCAGTATTGGGTCTGGATTTTATATTAACCTCATTTATGTTAAACGTATAAGTAGGTAGGAGCAGCAATGGATAGAACAACAATTGATTTGTGGGTGGGTATATTTGTCGCACTGGGCGTGGCTGCGCTACTAGGCTTGGCAATGAAAGTTGGTAATTTGACCACGAACAATATTGGCGAGACTTATACCGTGACAGCAAACTTTGAAAACATTGGCGGTTTAAAACCACGCGCGCCAGTGAAAAGTGCTGGTGTTGTCGTGGGACGCGTGGCTGACATCACTTTTGATACTGCAACTTATGAAGCGGTAGTGAGTCTGAGTTTGGACAAACGCTATCCGTTTCCTAAAGACACATTTGCCAATATCTATACTGCCGGTTTGTTGGGTGAACAATATATTGGTTTGGAAGCAGGTGGCGACGAAGCGGCACTGGTGAATGGTGACAAGATTACGCAAACACAGGATGCTGTTGTGTTAGAAAAAATGATTAGTCAGTTCCTCTACAGTAAAGCTTCAGAATCAACGGACGACAAGTCTGAGAAATCTGAATCAACCAAATCAGACGCTGATGCGTTAGGTTCAAGTCCTTTGGACAATATCGGTAAACCTTCGAACGACTAGCAATAACAAGAATTTAAAACAATTTAAGGATTAAACAGCATGAAACAATTAATCACTGCGCTCAGTTTCTTACTATTAAGTACTGTGACAATAGCAGCCGAAAGTCCTGATGAATTGGTGAAAAGAACCGCGGATGATGTGCTTTCCGTAGTGAAGGCAGATAAAGATATTCAAGCTGGTAACCAAGAAAAAATATTCAAATTGGCCGAAGAAAAAATACTGCCCAATTTTAATTTTGAAAAAGTATCGCGACTAGTGTTGGGTAAAAATTGGACAAAAGCGACGCCAGATCAAAAAAGTGCTTTTCAAAATGAATTCAAAACCTTATTGCTTCGCACTTATGCAACTGCTTTGTCTAAATATAAAAATCAAGTGATTGAATATAAGCCTTTACGTTTAGCTGATGGCGCTACCAATGCCACGGTGAAGACATCCATCTTGCAGCAAGGTGGTCAGCCAATAGCAGTGGATTATGCTTTGGAAAAACAATCTGAAAGCTGGAAAGTGTATGACATCGTGATTGAAGGTGTCAGCTTAGTCACCAATTATCGTAGCCAATTTGCGCAAGAGATTCGCCAAAATGGCTTGGACAGTTTGATAAAAAAACTGGCTGAGAAAAACGGCGCGGCTAAAGCCAATTAAACTGTATTTGGAGCTAGTATGTGGGCAGCCATTACACAAGAATCAAACCGCTGGGTATTATCGGGTGATTTGATTATTGACCACGTCACGCAGGTGGTGAATGCAAGCAAGGCATTGCGTTTTGAAAGTCCTGCGCAGCTCGATTTTTCAAAAGTAACCGATGTGGACACATCGGCGATTAGTCTGATTTTAGAGTTAAAGCGCCGAGCCAATGCAGAAAACGTAGAGCTTTCTTTGGTCAATGTGCCAGAGAACCTGAATAGCTTAATGCAGTTGTATGGTGTGGACGCATTTATTTAACTGATTCATTAGCTATTCGCTTGTGATGTTCGACCCCAGTCCTTATCTTAAGGGTTGGGGTTTAGTTTTTTTGTTCTTCAATGATTGATGTTTGGGAAAGATTTGACCATACCAGCGATACAGATTCAGCAAGTACATAAACAGTTTGGGCCACTCAATGCGCTCAACGGGGTTAATTTGACCGTTGAGCAGGGTGAGTTTTTTGCGCTGCTTGGCCCCAATGGCGCAGGCAAATCTACCCTGATCAATATCATGGCGGGGTTGTTAAAGCCTAGCGCTGGTAAAGTGGCCATCATGGGGCATGATGTTATCTCGGATTATCAACGTGCACGTATGGCTTTGGGAGTGGTGCCACAAGAATTGGTGTTTGATCCGTTCTTTAATGTGCGAGAAATGCTGCGTTTTCAAGCAGGTTATTTTGGTCGCGGGCCAGAAAATGATGCATGGGTCGACGAAGTGATTGAAGGTTTGGGCCTTACTGATAAAGCGCACACCAACATGCGCAAACTGTCGGGCGGTATGAAGCGCCGCGCACTGATTGCACAAGCGTTGGCGCACAGGCCGCCAGTGATTGTGCTGGATGAGCCAACCGCGGGCGTTGATGTTGAGTTGCGCCAAATGCTATGGACATTTATCAAGCAATTGAATCGCGATGGGCACACTATTATTCTCACAACGCATTATTTAGAAGAAGCAGAAACCTTGTGCGAGCGCGTGGCCATGATGAAACAAGGTCAAATTGTCGCGCTCGATACTACCGCTAACTTACTTAAATCACACGCTGCTAAAAATCTGCGTTTAACACTCAAGCATGCGCCATTGCCCGCCAGTTTGTTGCCTTTGCTTAAGCACGGGGAAAATGCTGTTTTCACCTTGGGTTTATCAGAATTTACGCAAGTGGAGCTAGTGCTGGCTGAATTGCGCAAAGCCAATATTGAGATTGAAGATATGCAGTTGATAGAAGCAGATTTGGAAGATGTATTTATGTCATTGGTGGGGGGCGTATGAACTTGATTGATACCTACATGCCATCGCATTGGCGTGGACCTTACACTTTATTTAAGAAAGAACTTTTACGCTTTTGGCGTGTGGCTTTTCAAACGGTGGCGTCTCCTGTGTTAACAGCATTGCTTTATTTGCTGATTTTTTCGCATGTATTGGCAGACCATGTGCAGGTCTATAAAGGGGTGCCGTATACCGCGTTTCTGGTGCCTGGCTTAATCATGATGTCGCTATTGCAAAACTCATTTGCGAATAGTTCATCTAGCCTGATTCAGTCTAAAGTGATGGGCAACGTGGTGTTTATTTTACTCACGCCGCTCACCTATTTGCAGTTCTTTTCTGCATTCTTGGCGGCATCTGTCATTCGCGGCGTGTTTGTGGGTTTGAGCATCTATTTGGTGTCGATTTGGTTTGTTGAGGTACCTATCACTCATCCTGTTTGGATCATCACGTTTGCATTGTTGGGTAGTGCGTTATTAGGGACCTTCGGCATTATTGCAGGTATTTGGGCAGACAAATTCGATCAAATGGCAGCGTTTCAAAACTTTGTCATCATGCCACTTACATTTTTATCAGGTGTATTTTACTCCATACATTCACTGCCACCGTTCTGGCAGATCGTGTCAAAATTCAACCCGTTTTTTTACATGATTGATGGCTTTAGATACGGTTTCTTTGGACAAGGCGATGTATCCCCTTGGATTAGCTTAATTGTAGTGACGGCGTTTTTATTGGCATTAGCATGGCTATGTCTAAAAATGCTAAAATCTGGTTATAAATTACGTGGTTAGGATTCATCCAACACGAGTGATTTAACAACATCGGTTGGATTTGTAAAACAATAGTGAAGGACATAGGGTGTTAAGTGCGCAACAGTTAGAAGGCTATATTCAGCAGGGATTAGCATGCGATTACATTCGCGTTTTGGGGGATGATGGCACTCACTTTGAAGCAGTTATTGTGAGCCCGGCCTTTGAAGGCAAACGCATGGTGCAACAGCATCAACTGGTCTACCAAGCATTGGGTGACCGTATGCGCGCAGAAATCCATGCGCTTTCGATGAAAACCTACACCCCACAGCAGTGGCAACAAATGAATGCACACGCATAACAAATATTGAATTTGGAGAAAATATGGATACACAAGCAACAATCAAAGAAACCGTTACCAATAATCATGTCGTACTTTACATGAAAGGTAGCCCAAAATTTCCACAATGCGGATTCTCTAATTTGGCCACGCAGATTTTAGATGCATGTGGTGCAAAATATATCGCAATAGATGTGCTGCAAGATCAAGCGATTCGTGAAGGCATTAAGCAATATGCCAACTGGCCGACCATTCCACAGTTATACGTAAAGGGTGAGTTTATTGGTGGTGCCGACATCATGCGTGCTATGTACGAAAGTGGTGAATTGCAAACCATGTTGACTGAAGCATAAGACTGGACGCCCGTTTTGGATAAATTAATCATTGAAGGTGGGGCTAAGCTCAACGGCGAAGTGCGAATTTCAGGTGCGAAGAATGCGGCCTTGCCAATATTGTGTGCAGGTTTGCTTGCTGAAACACCATTAGTGCTCACCAGCGTGCCTGCACTGAAAGACGTAGCCTCTACCATTAAATTGCTAGATACCATGGGCGTGAAAGTGACGCAAGAAGCAGATAAAGTGACCTTGGATGCAAGCGAAGTTGCCTCATTTGAGGCGACTTACGAAATGGTAAAAACCATGCGTGCTTCTATTCTTGTACTTGGCCCCTTATTAGCCCGCTTTGGCAGTGCGCGTGTTTCGTTACCAGGTGGCTGTGCGATTGGTTCAAGACCAGTCGATTTGCACATCAAAGGTTTGCAAGCTATGGGTGCTGCCATCCATATTACGCATGGTTACATTCAAGCCAGCTCGCTGCACCTGCCCAATAGGCGCTTGCAGGGTGCGCGCTATTACATGGATATGGTCACCGTCACCGGTACAGAGAATTTGATGATGGCGGCGGCATTGGCAGAAGGCACCACTATCCTAGAAAACGCGGCCAAAGAGCCAGAAGTGGTCGACTTGGCAGAGTGTTTGAATAAGATGGGCGCCAAGATTACGGGTGCAGGTACTGATGTGATTACCATTGAGGGTGTAGAAAAGCTCAGTGGTGCCAGCCATAACATCGTTTGCGATCGTATTGAGGCGGGCACCTACATGGTGGCAGCAGCCATGACTGGTGGCAAAGTGAAGCTATTGAATGCACGAGCTGACTTACTAGATGCAGTGGTGGAAAAGTTGCGTGATGCAGGTGCAACTGTTACGCATGATGACAACAGTATTACTGTAGAAAGTAACGGCAAGCTCAAAGCAGTGAATATTCGCACGGCACCACATCCAGCTTTCCCTACCGATATGCAAGCGCAGTTTATGGCGCTCAATAGCGTAGCAGAAGGTGTGGCAAAAGTGACAGAAACGATATTTGAAAATCGTTTTATGCACGTACAAGAAATGCAACGCTTGGGTGCAGATATCAGTATTGATGGCAATACAGCATTGGTCAAAGGGGTTGAGTTCTTAGATGGCGCAACTGTGATGGCAACTGATTTACGCGCTTCAGCCAGTTTGGTGCTCTCAGGATTGGTAGCGCGAGGTGAGACGGTGATTGAGCGTATTTATCACCTAGACCGCGGTTACGAATATTTAGAAGAAAAATTAACACAATTAGGCGCTAAAGTGCGTCGCTCACATTAAATATGATTACTATCGCATTAAGTAAAGGCCGAATATTTGAAGAAACCACGCCACTCTTAGCCGCGGCAGGTATTCATGCGCTTGAAAATCCAGAGTCTTCACGCAAGCTTATTTTGCCGACCAATCGTGACGATGTGCGCTTGATTATTGTGCGTGCCACGGATGTGCCCACCTATGTGCAATATGGCGCAGCAGATTTGGGTATTGCCGGTAAGGATGTATTAGATGAGCACGGTGGTGAAGGCTTGTATCAACCACTGGATTTAAATATTGCAAAATGCAAAATGATGGTGGCCGTGCGTGAAGATTTTGATTACGAAGCCAGTATTCGCCAAGGCGCGCGTCTCAAAGTGGTGACTAAGTATGTTAAAGCTGCACGCGAACACTTTGCAGACAAAGGCATGCATGTCGATTTAATCAAACTGTATGGTTCAATGGAGTTAGGTCCGCTGGTGGGTCTAGCAGATGCAATTGTTGATTTGGTGAGTACTGGTGGAACTTTGCGTGCAAACCACCTCAAAGCTGTAGAGGAGATTGGCGCAATCAGTTCACGTTTGGTGGTCAATCAAGCTTCGTTAAAACTTAACCGTCAGCAATTGCAGCCGATTATTGATAGCTTTGCACGCGCAATACAATAGATTTCTGAAAGTAGATTGGTATGAAAATTAGACGTTTATCCACCTTAGACGCAAGCTTTGATGCTGATTTGAAGGCTTTATTGGCTTTTGAAACTGCGCAGGATGACAGCGTGGATGTGGTGGTAGCTAACATTTTAAAAGATGTGAAAGCACGTGGTGATGCTGCGGTGTTGGAATATACCAACCGTTTTGATAAAACCAACGCCAGTCATATGGCCGAGCTTGAACTGACCCAAGCTGAATTGAAGTCAGCGTTAGAAAGTTTGCCAGCTGAGCAACGTGCTGCACTACAAGCAGCGGCTGATCGTGTGCGTAGCTATCATGAAAAACAAGTGATGCAATCTTGGTCCTATACAGAGGCCGATGGCACGCTATTGGGGCAGCAGGTGACTGCGTTAGACAGAGTGGGTTTGTACGTGCCAGGAGGCAAGGCAGCTTACCCATCCAGTGTGCTGATGAATGCAATTCCTGCCAAAGTAGCGGGTGTAAACGAACTCATCATGGTCGTACCAACACCCAATGGCGAGAAAAATGCATTGGTATTGGCTGCTGCTGCGATTGCAGGTGTAGACCGCGTATTCTGCATTGGTGGTGCGCAAGCGGTAGGTGCATTGGCTTACGGTACAGAGACCGTGCCTCAAGTCGATAAAATCACTGGCCCTGGCAATGCTTATGTCGCTGCGGCAAAGCGTCGTGTGTTTGGCGTGGTCGGCATTGATATGGTGGCAGGGCCGTCGGAAATTTTGGTGATTTGCGATGGTAAAACCAATCCCGATTGGATTGCCATGGACTTGTTCAGTCAAGCAGAACATGACGAACTTGCACAATCCATTTTGTTGTCTCCAGATGCAGCGTTTTTAGACAAGGTGGCCGCAAGTATAGAAAAATTATTAGAACAAATGCCACGTAAAGACATCATCAAGACTTCTTTAGAAAATCGCGGTGCGCTTGTTTTAGTCAAAGATTTAGAAGAAGCCGCAGACATCAGCAATTACATTGCACCAGAACACTTAGAGTTGTCAGTAGAAGAGCCTTACGCATTCAGCAAAAAAATTAAGCATGCGGGTGCTATTTTTATGGGGCGTGATACTTGCGAGGCGCTTGGTGATTACTGTGCTGGGCCAAACCACGTATTGCCTACCTCACGCACTGCACGCTTTTCCAGTCCGCTCGGCGTATACGATTTTCAAAAACGTTCTAGTTTGATTATGGTGTCTAACCAAGGTGCGCAGACATTGGGCAAAATTGCTTCTACCCTTGCGCATGGTGAGGGCTTGCAATCACACGCACGTTCAGCAGAGTATCGTTTAAATGAGTAAGTTCTGGAGCCCTCTAGTACATCGGCTCACGCCTTATGTTCCTGGTGAACAGCCAAAACTCAACGATTTACTAAAGTTAAATACCAACGAAAACCCTTATGGTCCAAGCCCCAAAGTGATTGCTGCATTGCAAGTAGAGGCGGCAGATACGCTTCGGCTGTACCCAGACCCTAATTCTGATAAGTTAAAATCAGCGATAGCGCAGTTTCATGGTTTGCAAAATAATCAGGTATTTGTGGGCAATGGCTCGGATGAAGTGCTGGCACATGTATTTCATGCGCTATTTCAGCACGACCAACCATTATTATTTCCAGACATCACCTATAGCTTCTATCCAGTGTATTGTGGTTTATATGGCATTCAAACCGAAACTATCCCTTTGAATGCGGCATTTGAAATTGATGTTGAAGACTATTTACGTCCCAACGGCGGAATTATTTTCCCGAACCCCAATGCACCCACGGGCGTCCCTTTGGCGATAGCGCAAATTGAGCGATTGCTCAAAGCAAATCAGCATTCAGTGGTGGTGGTAGATGAAGCCTATGTGGATTTTGGTACCGAGTCCGCAGTGCACTTAATTCAGCAATATCCCAATCTGCTTGTTACGCATACATTATCAAAAGCCCGATCGCTAGCAGGGTTAAGGGTTGGTTATGCCGTTGGCCACCCAGACTTGATTGAAGCACTGATTCGCGTCAAAGATAGTTTTAACTCGTACCCAATAGATCGGTTTGCAGAGGCGGGCGCTGTGGCGGCGATGCAAGATGTTGATTATTTCAATAGTACCTGTGCAAAAGTAATTGCTACACGCACTCTATTGGTTGAAGCGATGGAAGTGCTGGGTTTTTCTGTGTTGCCCTCTGGGGCTAATTTTATATTTGCGACTCACCCTAAGCATGATGGCGAGGCGCTGACTGCCAAGTTGCGTGCACATAATATTATTGTGCGACATTTTAAAAAACCAACGCGCATTGCACCATATCTACGCATAACAATTGGCACAGATGCAGAGTCAGAGCGCTTAGTCAACGTGTTGAAGGCGATTGTTTAGTTTGGCAATCAAGCATGCAGTTTTTTCTGCACCACTTTTGTAAATAGTTTTGCAACAAAATCTTAGTCAATTGTGACTAAATTGTTGAAAAAACACAGCATTTGCGGTTATGATGCGAGAATGTACAAAACGTGCAAATGATATTTTGTAAAATTTAATTCTATAAACTACAAAATATTAAATTTTTAATCGAATATTGAGCGAGTTCGGAGGAAGAGGCATTATGGCACAAACCCAAATGGCATTAGATTCACTAGATTTTGACGCAACAGTTGCATTAGCAGCGAAAGTTGCTCCACACGTAGACATCTTAGAAATCGGTACACCATGCATCAAGCATAACGGTATTGAATTACTTAAAACACTGCGCGCTAAATTCCCAAACAACAAAATCTTAGTTGACTTGAAAACAATGGATGCTGGCTTCTACGAAGCTGAGCCATTCTACAAAGCTGGTGCAGACATCGTGACTGTATTAGGCGTTGCTGATATCGGTACAATCAAAGGTGTAATCGATGTTGCTAACAAATACGGCAAAAAAGCACAAGTTGACTTGATCAACGTTGCTGACAAAAAAGCACGTACACAAGAAGTTGCTAAATTAGGCGCACACATCATTGGCGTGCACACTGGTTTAGACCAACAAGCTGCTGGTCAAACGCCATTTGCTGACTTAGCATTGGTTACTGGCTTGAAAACAGGTGCTAAAGTGTCTGTAGCTGGTGGCGTAAAAGCTGCAACAGTAAAACAAGTAGTTGATGCAGGTGCGGACATTGTAGTGGCAGGCGCGGCGATTTATGGCGCAGCAGATCCTGCAGCATCAGCAAAAGAAATCACAGGTTTGGCACATGGTTCAAGTGCTTCAGCTGGTGGTTTTAAATGGTTGCCATGGGCAATTGCTATTGGTGCAGCATTGTTAGTGTTGTCACTATTAACAAACAAAGCGCCTGAAGAAGCGGCCGAAGCGCCAGCTGCAACAGAGCAAGGGGTTGAAGAAGCACCAATGGAAGCAGCTCCTGAAGCTGCGCCTATGGAAGAAGTTGCACCAGCAGAAGAAGCAGCACCTGCTGAGCCAGCACCAGAAGCACAATAATCATTGTATGATTAAAAAAGCCGACCACAGGTCGGCTTTTTTGTTTCCATTTTGCCAGTGCGGTGCTGTTTAGGTTAAAATGTCGTTAAATGATTGATTAACATAATTTTTAGTACTCCCATATTTTTAAAGATGACATGGCCATGCGTCAAGCAGAAGTTTCCCGCAATACCTTAGAAACACAAATCACAGTTTCCATTCATTTGGATGGTACTGGCGTTTCAGAATTCAATACTGGCTTGGGTTTTTTAGACCACATGCTAGATCAAATTGCACGTCACGGTATGATGGATATTCGTGTGCAAGCAAAAGGTGATTTGCATATCGATGCGCATCACACAGTAGAAGACATTGGCATTACTCTGGGTCAGGCATTGCTAAAAGCGCTTGGCGATAAAAAGGGTATCAACCGTTATGGCCATGCTTACGTGCCTTTAGATGAGGCACTTAGCAGGGTAGTACTGGATTTGTCTGGCAGACCAGGATTGTCATTTAATTGCGAGTTCACAAGGTCGGCGATTGGCGAATTTGATGTTGATTTATTTCATGAATTCTTTCAAGGGTTTGTAAATCATGCATTGGTCACTTTGCATATTGATAACTTGAAAGGCCATAACTCACACCATCAAGCGGAAACTATTTTCAAAGCATTTGGCCGTGCCTTACGCATGGCGGTGACCCCTGATGCACGCATGGCTGGCATTACGCCCTCGACCAAGGGCAGCTTATAAACCTTTGCTGCTACTGAAATGAAAAACATGAATATCGCCGTAGTAGATTACGGCATGGGTAATTTGCGCTCGGTTTCAAAAGCGCTAGAGCATGTGGCGCCAGACCACACGGTGGTTGTGACTAGTGACCCGCAGCAGATTGCAGATGCCGAGCGAGTGGTCTTTCCGGGCCAGGGTGCTATGCCTGACTGTATCCGTGAACTAGACACGCGCGGACTGAGGCAGGTGGTGATAGAGGCGGCCAAGCAAAAACCTTTTTTAGGTATTTGTATTGGCTTGCAAATGTTGTTTGAGCGTTCTGAGGAAGGTGATGCTGCTGGTTTGGGTGTGTTCGCTGGGACTGTAAAGCGCTTCGCTCAAGCAGACATGCATGACGCGCAAGGGCAGAAGTTGAAAGTGCCGCATATGGGATGGAATCAAGTAGAGCAGGCGATGACGCATCCACTTTGGCAAAATATTGCAAACCACGATCGTTTTTACTATGTACATAGTTATTATGTATGCCCTTCAGACGCTGCGATGGTAGCAGGGGAAACTAGCTATCCAGAACCGTTTACTTGTGCGATTGCGATAGATAATTTGTTTGCAGTGCAGTTTCACCCAGAAAAAAGTGCGCAAGCAGGGTTACAATTATTGCGTAATTTCGTACACTGGCAACCTTAACCCAATGAATTTGTTTTATTGATTTTTCTAATATTTATTTATCACGACCATGCTTATCATTCCTGCAATTGATCTCAAAGACGGCCACTGCGTACGCTTAAAACAAGGTTTAATGGAGGAGTCTACAGTTTTCTCTGAAGACCCTGGTGCGATGGCGCGCCACTGGGTGGACCAAGGCGGTAAGCGCTTACACTTGGTAGACTTAAATGGTGCATTTGCTGGCAAGCCAGTGAATGAGGGCGCCATCAAGTCGATTGTCAGTGCAGTGGGTGGTGACATTCCCATTCAGTTGGGTGGTGGTATTCGCGATTTGGATACCATTGAGCGCTATCTTGATGACGGCATCAGTTATGTCATCATCGGCACCGCCGCCGTTAAAAATCCAGGATTTTTGCATGAAGCTTGTTATGCTTTTCCAGGTCAAATCATGGTGGGCTTGGATGCCAAGGATGGCAAAGTAGCCGTTGATGGCTGGTCTAAACTAACGGGTCACGATGTGATTGATTTGGCGAAAAAATTTGAAGACTATGGCGTGGAAAGTATTGTCTATACTGACATTGGTCGAGATGGCATGCTTACTGGTGTTAATATTGAAGCCACTGTGGCATTGGCGCAAGCGCTCACAATCCCGGTGATTGCGAGTGGGGGGGTCACCAACTTAGACGATGTGCGTAGGCTGTGTGCCGTGGCGAGCGAAGGTATTATCGGCACCATTACAGGCCGTGCCATTTACGAAGGTACTTTGGATTTTGCAGCAGCGCAGGCGTTGGCAGACGAATTGAGTGCCTAATGGGTTTAGCTAAGCGCATCATTCCTTGTTTGGATGTAACCGATGGGCGTGTGGTAAAAGGCGTCAACTTTCTTGAGTTACGCGATGCCGGTGACCCAGTTGAGATCGCGCAACGCTATAACGATCAAGGTGCAGACGAGCTTACCTTTTTAGATATTACCGCGAGTTCTGACAATCGCGATTTGATTCTACATATCATCGAAGAAGTCGCTTCTCAAGTATTTATTCCACTTACTGTGGGTGGCGGAGTGCGTCAAGTAGAAGACGTGCGCCGCTTGCTGAACGCTGGCGCAGATAAAGTCAGCATTAATACTACGGCTGTGCTCAATCCTAAAATGGTGGAAGATGCTGCGGGTCGTTTTGGTTCGCAATGTATCGTTGTAGCGATAGATGCAAAAAAGGTTGATAATCAACCGTTCGAATGGGAAGTGTTTACCCATGGAGGTCGCAAACCTACAGGCCTTGACGCAGTGAAGTGGGCACAACATATGGTCAGTTTGGGTGCTGGGGAGTTGTTAGTGACCAGCATGGACAGAGATGGCACAAAAATTGGATTCAATAATCCACTCAATCGCGCTATTTCAGACGCGGTAGATGTGCCATTGATTGCCTCTGGTGGAGTGGGTAACTTACAGCACTTAGTAGAAGGTGTGACGTTGGGTGGTGCCGATGCTGTACTGGCAGCGAGCATTTTCCACTACGGCGAATATACAGTACAACAAGCAAAAGCCTATATGTATCAACACGGCATTGAGGTCAGATAATGTCTTGGTTAGATGAAGTCAACTGGGATGCAAACGGTCTAGTGCCTGTTATAGCACAAGCACATGACACGGGCAGAGTCTTGATGTTTGCTTGGATGAATCGTGATGCTTTAGCGCAGACAGAACAAACAATGGAAGCGGTCTATTGGTCACGCTCCCGTCATAAGCTATGGCATAAGGGCGAGGAGTCTGGCCACATCCAAAAAGTACATGAAATCCGACTAGACTGTGATGAAGATGTCATCTTGTTGCGCGTCGAGCAGATCGGTGGCATTGCCTGTCATACGGGGCGTCATAATTGTTTCTTCAAAAAGCTAGATAATCAAACTTGGTTAGTCGATCAGCCTGTATTGAAAGACCCTAAAGAGATTTATCATGAGTGATGTGCTTAATCGATTATCAGAATTGCTAGAGCAGCGAAAAGCCGCGGACCCAAGCGTGTCTTATGTGGCTAAGCTATACGCAAAAGGCTTGGACAGCATACTAAAAAAAGTGGGTGAAGAAGCCACTGAAACTGTGATTGCCGCCAAAGATGGTGAGCGCGAGGCAGTAATCTATGAAACGGCTGACTTGTGGTTTCATACATTGGTCATGTTGGCGCATTTAGATATTAAACCGCAAGAGGTGTTGGATGAGCTGGCCCGCCGTGAAGGGCTATCGGGCATCGCAGAAAAAAATGCAAGACCGCAGGATTAGTGGGTACACTTGGTTGAGTAGTGTGAATTGAGGAGTTGGCATGAATGAGGACTGCATCTTTTGTAAAATTGTGAATGGCGTTATCCCTTCAAAAAAAATCTATGAAGATGATGCATTAATTGCTTTTTTTGACATCAAGCCAATGGCTAAAGTGCACTTGTTGATCGTGCCTAAACTGCATATTGAAACACTCAAAGATTGTGATGGTAGTCATCAAGCCTTGTTAGGGAAAATGTTACTGCTTGCGCCTGTATTAGCAAAAGAGCATGGCTTAGCTGGCTTCAAGACCCTTATAAATACTGGTCGCGAAGGTGGGCAGGAAGTATTTCATTTACATATGCATGTGTTTGGTGGCGGCCCTGCTGGAAGCTAGTACATTAGGGTTAGGATAAGTCGGGATAAGGAGAGCATCATGGGTTCATTTAGTTTGTGGCACTGGTTAATCGTATTGTTGGTCGTAGTGTTAATATTCGGTACAAAAAAACTACGCAATATTGGTAGTGATGTGGGTGGTGCAGTGAACGAGTTCAAAAAGGCGATGAAAGATGATCAGGCGCCTGACGTAGCTGACGATGCGAAGGCCAAGACCATCGAAGGCGAAGTGACACAAAAAACCAAACAATAATCAGCCGTGTTTGATATCTCTTTTTCAGAGCTGGTGGTGGTTGCGATAGTCGCATTGCTGGTCATTGGCCCTGAAAAATTACCCAAAGTTGCCCGCACACTAGGCGCCTATGCAGGGCGTATGCAACGCTTTGTCGCGCAAGTGAAGGATGAGGTGAATCGTGAGGTACGGTTTGAAGAGCTGCAAAAACTTCAGCAAGAAGTAAAAACTGCTAGCTTGCAAGTGGAGTCAAGCATCATGGCGGGTGTTAGTGGAATGCAACATGTAACCGACTCGCTAAAAGTAGAAGTAGAGAGTGCGACAAAGCCGAAAGCCAAACGCACACGAGCAAGTGCCAGTGTCACCAAAACAGTCGAATCGCCCAGTACGCAAACAGACACCACGCCATTCACTGGCAAAGAAAGTGCCAAATCAAAGCGCACATCAACGGCTAAAAAATCGGCCGCCACAAGCGGTGCTGTAATTAAACCCGTGCGCGCTAGCAAAAAAATTGCAGATTAATGCATTTTTTCAAATAACATGACGCCCACAGAGTCCTTCATTTCCCATTTGATAGAGTTGCGCAATCGCTTGCTGAGGATAGTACTGGGTTTTGTCCTGGTATTTATCGCTTTATTTCCTTTTGCAAATATTATATATAGCCTGCTGGCGGCGCCTATGCTCGCCAAACTACCCGCGGGTGGACAGATGATTGCTACAGCAGTGACGACGCCATTCTTTGTGCCGATGAAAGTGGCGATGATGGCTGCCTTTGTCATTTCTCTACCCCATACTATTTACCAAGTTTGGTCGTTTATTTCACCCGGCCTCTACGCACATGAGAAAAAATTGATGTTGCCAGTAGTGATGGCAAGTAGCTTACTATTTTTAATGGGCATGGCGTTTGCGTATTTTCTTGTGTTCCCTGTGGTATTCGGATTCATAGTGGGTAGTGCGCCAGTCGGCGTTGCTGTGATGACAGATATTTCTGAATATTTGGATTTTGTGATGACTTTGTTTATGGCGTTTGGCTTAGCGTTTGAAGTGCCCATCGCAGTGATTTTGATCGCGCGTTTTGGTTGGGTGACGTTGGCGCAACTCAAAGAAGCGCGTGGTTATGTGGTCGTAGGTGCGTTTATTTTAGGCGCTATCTTCACGCCGCCAGACATCATTTCACAATTTATGCTGGCTGTGCCACTTTGGCTACTCTATGAAATTGGTATTTTGGTCGTCCAATATACCCAACCTAAATCTAACAGTATTCAAGCGTAGCTTATTTACGCGCCATCACTGGTTTCGGGCGCTTGCCTACTAGCAACTCAATATCCATTGGTTTGCCGCTTCTGATGATTCCCAGCGTTGCTTTTTGCTTAGGTTGCAAAACAGCAATCAGGTTAAGCATCGATGCGCTATCCACTACACGGTTGCCGTTAATAGACACTAAAATATCACCAGCTTTGAGCCCAGCTTCATCTGCGGGGCTATCACGCAATATGCCAGCGATAAGTGAACCCTCTGCATTATCGAGTTTGAATGATTCAGCAAGTTGCGGTGTAATGTCTTGCGCTTCAATACCAATCCATCCACGAGTCACGCTGCCGGATTGTGTAATTTGCTCCATCACATGCTTTGCAATGCTCACGGGGATAGCAAAACCAATGCCCATGCTACCGCCACTACGTGAATAGATAGCGCTGTTAATCCCAATCAAATTACCGTTGGTATCAATCAATGCGCCGCCTGAGTTGCCGGGGTTGATGGATGCATCAGTTTGAATGAAGTTTTCAAAGGTATTGATGCCCAAATGGTTACGTCCTAAAGCGCTAATAATGCCTTGAGTCACAGTTTGTCCCACGCCAAAAGGATTGCCAATGGCCAGGACGACATCCCCCACTTTTGACTTCTCACTATTGGCAAAGGTGATTGCAGGTAAATTGTCTGCATCTACCTTTAATACAGCGAGGTCGGTTTCTGGGTCTGTGCCTACTACCTTGGCCGAGAGTTTACGACCATCTGCGAGTGCAACCTCGATTTCATCGGCTGTATTGACCACGTGATTATTGGTCATAATCAGCCCTTGTTCACTCACAATGACACCGCTCCCTAGGCTGCTCTCAGGCTGTGCCTGTTGCTCGCTAAATTGATCACCAAAAAAATGTTTGAATAATGGATCATCGTAATATTGCTGGTGAGGGTCTACACTAGATACCTTGCTGGATGTGAAAATGTTCACCACAGTTGGCATAGCTCTTTCTGCGGCTTGGCTGTAGCCACTTTTAGCTTCTACTTGGGCGGTTTCGTCCACTTGTTTAATGACGACTGGTGTAGGCTTACTTGCAAGCAGTTCTGGGTAGAACAATCTCAACACAAATAAAAGGCCTAAGCAGGCGGTGACGGATTGTGCAAAAATAAGCCAAATTTTACGCATAGTACATTCGATAAAGTAATAACAATGTAAAGTATATTGGAAATTATATGAAATTAAGCGCGCTAAGTAATTATTTAAATGAAATATTGCAGCCGGCAAAGTTTAAGGATTATTGTCCAAACGGATTGCAAGTTGAAGGACGGCAAGACATCAGCAAAATTATCACTGGCGTGACAGCCTCTCAAGCCCTGATTGAGGCTGCTATAGAAAGAAATGCCGATGCAATTTTGGTGCATCATGGTTATTTTTGGCGAGGAGAATCGCTAGAAATTGTCGGGATTAAAAAGCGTAGGATTCAAGCATTACTTAAACATGATATTAATCTATTTGCCTATCACTTGCCACTGGATGCGCATCCAGAGTTTGGCAATAACGTGATGTTAGCCAAGCAGTTGAATTGGGTCATTGAGGAATGGCTAGATGACAAACGGATGGTAGCTAAGGCAACGCTGCCAACCCCAATTACATTGACCGCATTATCAGAATTAATAAATATACAACTAGGTAGAACTCCGCAAGTGATTGCTGGCTCTAAGTCGACAGTACAGACGATTGCCTGGTGCACGGGCGCTGCTCAACAGTATATAGATACTGCCATAGCGGCCAATGTAGATGTGTTTATCAGCGGTGAGATATCTGAACAAACGGTGCATGCTGTGCGCGAATCAGGCACGGCATACATTGCAGCAGGACATCATGCCACAGAACGTTATGGCATTCAGGCGTTGGGCAATCACTTGGCACAGCGGATGAATTTAGTCCATGAATTTGTGGATATTAACAATCCTGTTTAATTGATTTAAATCAAATGGTTATCCAATTAAATTTGGAGTGATAGCCAAAAAAATGTATAATCTCGTTTTTGTTTAACCTATGAAAATTGCTCCAAAAGAGCAAGTTAAAGGAAGCTAATGTCAGATACCAAACATGACAGTCCCAGTGGGCTCTCGTTTCAGCCGCCTACAACAATCGATCTAGAGAAGCGTAAGTTCTTAATTCAAGCAACGGCAGCCACAGGTGCTGTTGGCGCTGCGGCAGTCGCAGTGCCTTTTGTCGGCAGCATGTTGCCTAGTGAGCGCGCAAAAGCAGCGGGCGCACCTGTTGAGGTGGATATCAGTAAAATCGAACCAGGCAGTATGATGACTGCCGAATGGCGTGGTCAGCCTGTTTGGATTATTCATCGCACAGAAGAAATGTTGGCAAAGCTGGGTGGGCACGATGAACAGTTGGCAGACCCAGAGTTGGAAGTGCCGCAACAACCTACATATTGTAAAAATAAAGCACGCGCTATCAATGAGAAATATGCAGTGATGCTAGGTACCTGCACACATCTTGGTTGCTCGCCCAATGCAAATTTTGCAGTCACTGCAGATTGGAACGGAGGGTTTGTTTGCCCTTGTCATGGTTCAAAATTTGATTTGTCAGGCCGTGTGTTTAAAGGCTCACCAGCGCCGACCAATTTAGTGGTACCGCCACATCAATATCTCACCGAGAATACATTGTTAATTGGCGAAGACAAGCAGGCGGAGGCGTAAATCATGGCAGATAAAAAAGTAACAACCGCTTCAAGTGGTTTAGCAGGTGTGGTGGACTGGGTGGATGCACGCTTTCCTCTCACAAGCAATATCAAAAATCACTTGACCGAATACTACGCCCCAAAAAACTTTAATTTTTGGTATTTTTTTGGGTCGTTGGCGTTATTGGTGCTGGTGATGCAAATTGTCACTGGTATCTTCCTGACGATGCACTACAAGCCAGATGCCCAGCAAGCTTTTGCTTCTGTTGAATACATCATGCGTGACGTGTTTGGCGGCAATATTATTCGCTACATGCATTCTACTGGCGCCTCAATGTTTTTTGTGGTGGTGTATTTGCACATGTTCCGTGGTTTAATTTATGGCTCTTATCGCACACCACGCGAACTCATTTGGCTGTTTGGTGTGGGTATTTTCCTGGTGTTGATGGGTGAGGCCTTCTTTGGCTATCTATTGCCATGGGGTCAAATGTCTTACTGGGGGGCGCAAGTGATTGTGAACTTGTTCTCTACTATTCCGTTCATTGGGCCAGATTTGTCTGAATGGTTACGCGGTGACTATTTAGTGTCCGATGCAACGCTTAATCGATTCTTTGCTTTTCACGTCATCGCCTTGCCTTTGGTGTTGCTTGGTTTGGTGGCGGTGCACTTGATTGCTTTGCATGAAGTCGGTTCAAATAACCCTGATGGTGTGGAGATCAAAAATCATAAGGACAAAAAAACGGGTATTCCATTAGATGGTATCCCATTTCATCCTTACTACACAGTAAAAGACTTGGTGGGTGTGGTGGTGTTCTTGATGGTGTTTGCAGCCATTGCGTTTTTTGCGCCTGAGATGGGTGGTTACTTCTTAGAAGCAAATAACTTTGTGCCAGCAGATCCACTAAAAACGCCGGCACACATTGCCCCAGTTTGGTATTTCACGCCTTATTACTCTATTTTGCGTGCCGTGCCACCGATTGGTATTTCACAATTTCCAGGTGTGGCAGCGATGGGATTATCCGTAGTCGTGTTTGCTTTCTTACCTTGGTTGGATAAGAGTCCGGTGAAATCAATTCGCTACCGTGGCACCTTGTATAAAGGCTGGCTGACTGCATTTGTCGTGAGCTTCATTATCTTGGGCTATCTTGGCACGCTGCCAGCAGATACATGGGGTCAGTTTGGCGCGTGGTTAGGTAAAGCAGACCGCGCGACAGTGGTTGCCCGTATTTGTACGGTCATTTATTTCTTATTTTTCATTCTGATGCCTTGGTATACCAAGCGAGACAAAACAAAGCCAGTGCCAGAAAGGGTAGCGCATTAATATGAGACATATTCTTTTAGGTTTGTTGTTACTGCCCGTGTTGGCATTCGCAAGTGAAGCGGAAATTACTGTCAAAGCACCGGTGGATTTAGGTGATCAGGCATCGTTGCAACGTGGCGCAAGAACATTTGTGAATTATTGTTTGAACTGCCACAGCGCCAACTATATGCGTTACAACCGTTTGCAAGATATTGGGCTCTCAGAGAAGCAAATCAAAGACAACTTGTTATTCGCTACTGAGAAAGTGGGCGACACCATGCAGGTGGCGATCGATCCGATAGATGCTAAAAAGTGGTTTGGCGCAACGCCGCCTGATTTGTCTGTAGAGGTGCGTGCGCGTGGCGCTGATTGGTTGTATGCCTATTTGCGTGGCTTCTATAAAGATGACACACGTCCAACCGGATGGAATAACACAGTGTATGACAAAGTCGCGATGCCGCATGTGCTATATGAGTTGCAAGGTGTTCAGGTCTTAAATCACGAAACGCATGCATTGGAGTTGGTAAAGCCAGGAAAACTCAGTCCAACCGAATACGATGAAATGGTAGGCGACTTAACTAACTTCATGGCATTTATGGCAGAGCCAGCGAAGCAAAGTCGTCAAATTATTGGTATTTTTGTATTGCTATTCCTTGGGGTGATGTTAGTACTAGCGAAGAAAATCAAAGCAGAGTACTGGAAAGACATTAAGTAAAACGGAAGGCTGTCCAGCCCTTGGACATTCTATCTGTTCATAAAGAGAGAATTATAAAACTATGATGAAATTATATTCAGGTACGGTGGATCCTTACAGCCACCGCTGTCGAATTGTGTTGTTTGAAAAAGGTATGGATTTCGAAGTGATTGATGTCGATTTGGCAAATAAGTCTGAAGATTTAGCCATATTAAATCCATATGGCAGCGTGCCTGTGTTGGTAGAGCGTGATTTAGTCTTGTCTGAAGCAAATATTATTAATGAATATATTGACGAGCGTTTTCCACATCCACAACTGATGCCAGCTGACCCAGTAATGCGCGCACGGGCAAGATTGTTCCTTTACAATTTTGAAAAAGATTTATTTGATCACATTAAAGACATAGAGTCAGACGATGACGCAAAAGCGGATGCTGCGCGTAAAACCATTCGTGACAATCTCACGCAAATCGTCCCAATTTTTAGTAAGCAAAACTATTTGCTTGGAGATGAGTACTCAATGCTGGATGTCGCGGTTACGCCTTTGTTATGGCGCCTAGGTCATTATGGTATTGATTTGCCAAATCAGGCTGCACCATTGCTAAAATATGCAGAACGTCTGTTCTCCCGACCATTGTATGCAGATGCGATGACGCCTTCAGAGAAAGCAATGCGTAAATAGTCAAGTCTTCACAAGCGCACACCTTGTGCGCTTGTTTTTTTACTTTCCAGCAATATTATGATTTAACGAGACAGGAAAATCATCATGGCTGAATTAATCCCGACCAAACCTTATCTGATCCGCGCTATTCATGAGTGGTGCGTGGATAACGGTCTCACACCACATTTGCTAGTAGTGATTACTCGTCACACTAGGGTGCCTATGGCTTATGTTAAAGACGGTGAAATTGTGTTGAATATCAATTATTCGGCTACCAAAGATTTGCATATCGATAATGAAGCGATAGTGTTCTCCGCTCGTTTCGGCGGTGTATCTCAGAATATTTACGTACCTGTTGATGCAGTAAAAGGGGTATTTGCTAGAGAGAATAGCCAAGGCATGTTTTTTGAGGTGGATTTATCAAGTCCGCCTGTACAGCCAGAGCATGGTGAAGAAAAGGTTTCAGCAGCAGAAAGTGACGTGAGCAACTCTTCTGCGAAACGTAAACCAACACTGAAGATTGTGAAATAAATTCGATTGCTAAAAATTTGGCTTAGCGCACAAAAATAATAAAAAAACATAATATTTTTGTAAAAAGGGCTAGTCGGAAATTTAAAAATAATGATATAGTCACGCCTTCAAGAAATGCCGGGTTAGCTCAGTTGGTAGAGCAGCGCACTTGTAATGCGAAGGTCATCAGTTCGATTCCGATACCCGGCACCAGTTTCCATACCATTCCGTATATACAAAACGCAATTGCATTTAATTGCGTTTTTTTAATGTGAGCATTTGACAGAAGGTTGAAATGTAAGCATAATCGCGGGTTCGGTTAGGAGGGGTGGCCGAGTGGTTAAAGGCGACGGACTGTAAATCCGTTCTCTCAGAGTACGCTGGTTCGAATCCAGCCCCCTCCACCAAAATTAAAGAAGAGATGTAAGAAGGGCTTGTTGGCTTGAGTTTGCAAGATGAACCGGCAAACAAAGTGATGTTGGCAACACAGGTTTAGCAACGCGGGTGTAGCTCAGTTGGTAGAGCTTCAGTTTTCCAAACTGAATGTCGCGAGTTCGAGCCTCGTCGCCCGCTCCAATAAATAGAGCTTGCTCTGTTATGGATGAAAAGGGCCCATGTGGCTCAGTGGTAGAGCACTCCCTTGGTAAGGGAGAGGTCGCGGGTCC